>JABAOD010002871.1_pt1 | contig 22882 bp, 22 predicted proteins | sample 7062151 | NCBI WGS metagenome assembly JABAOD01 (sample SAMN14538626, study PRJNA623070) | marine sediment metagenome | biome: marine biome [ENVO:00000428]; feature: marine pelagic biome [ENVO:01000023]; material: deep marine sediment [ENVO:00002113] | place: India: Gulf of Khambhat ... | reverse complement strand
GGGTTCAGTACGGTAAGGTCATGGAGGTCATGGGGAGTGTCAGCGCCGCCGGCTACCGCAAGGTATCGCTGCTGGCGGAACTGCCGGACAAACCGAAGAGAAAGTAACGCCCCCAGCAATGCCGATGTCCAAGGCATTCATGTACTCCCTGCTGTTGCACGCCGTTTTCCTGGCGGCGGTGTACGTCGTGCCGAAATTCACCGACATGTTCGGCCTTCAGCCTCTGCCGGTGGAGGATATGGAACTCATCGACGTCGAGATCGCCGACCTGACCGAGACGCCGGAGCGGCGCGCGCCGAAGCCGGTGCCGAGGCCGGACCCGATGCCGCTGCCCGAGGCGAAGCCGGAACCGGAGCCCGAACCCGAAGAGGCCCAGGTCGCGGCGCTGCCGCCACAGCCCAAGGCGGTGCCCGAGCCGCCGCCGCCGGAGCCGGCGCCGATCGAAGCCGCGCAGCCCGAGGTCCCGCCGCTGCCCGCGTTGCCGCGCGCCAAGCCGGCGCCGCCGCCGAAGGAGGACGAGTTCGAATCGATGCTCAAGGACCTTGCCCGCGAGCTCGAGGACGAAACGCAGAATACCGCCGATGCCAAACAGGAACCGCAGAGCGACTTCCTCGACGACCTGGCAAAGACGCTGGATGCCGCCGAGCCCGAGCCGGAACGGCCGCAGACGCAGAAGGCAGTGCTTCTGGGTAATCGGCTGACCATTAGTGAGGAAGACGCACTCAGCCGCCACATCGAACCCTGCTGGAACGTGCAGATTGGTGCGCGTAATCCCGAGGAGCTGGCGGTCGATATCCGCCTCTACATGAATCGCGACGGCACCGTGCGCCATGCCGAGGTCGTCGACAAGAGTCGCATGTCCAGTGATCGGTTCTACCGTGCTGCAGCGGAAGCGGCCATGCGTGCGGTTCTTAACAAGCGCTGTCAGCCGCTGCCGATACCGCCGCACAAATACGAGCAGCTGAAGTCCTTCGTGTATCATTTCGATCCGAGCAAGATGGTGGGCCGTTGATGGTGGCTGCCTTTAAAACTTCCACTCGCTGGGTATGATAATTGGAGGGTGCTGGGGATGTGCGTTGGAGCACGACCGTTGGCGTAAAGGTGAGATTGATGAGAGAAGGCCGCACTTTGTTTGACGTTCGTTTGATGTTTTTGCTTCGGAGCCTGTTATTCGCATTTTCCGTTCTTGCCTTGGCGTCGGTATCGGCACGGGCAGAGATTCGCATCGATGTGACGCGTGGCAACATCGATCCGATGCCGGTGGCGGTCACCGACTTCTTCAGCATCGATTCGGGCACCGCCACCATTGGCGTCCAGCTGGCGGAGGTCATAGCAGCGGATCTTGGGCGGTCCGGCCTGTTCGCGCCGATCGACCAGCGGGCCTTCATCCAGTCGACCGAATCGCTGCAGGCGCGGCCGCGTTTTTCCGACTGGCGCGTGATCAACGCCCAGGCGCTGGTCAGCGGCAGCGTGCGCTATGAGGCGGACGGCCGGCTGCGCGTCGAGTTCCGGCTGTGGGACGTGTTCGCCGAGGTGCAGATGGCCGGCTTCGCTTACAAGACCCCGGCCAATAACTGGCGGCGCGTGGCCCACATCATCTCCGACGCCATCTACAAGCGGATCACCGGCGAGGAGGGCTACTTCGACAGCCGCATCGTCTATATCGCCGAGACCGGGCCGCACACCAAGCGGATCAAGCGGCTCGCGATCATGGACCAGGATGGCGCCAACCACAAATACCTGACCGACGGCAGCTCGCTGGTGCTCACGCCGCGGTTCTCGCCGACCCGCCAGGAGATCACCTACCTGTCCTATTTCAACGATACGCCGCGGGTTTACCTGTTCGACATCAACAACGGCCGGCAGGAGATGCTGGGCTCGTTCGAGGGCATGACCTTCGCGCCGCGCTTTTCGCCGGACGGCAATTCGGTGATCATGTCCTATGCCAAGGACGGTGATTCGGACATCTGGATCATGGATCTGCGGACCAGGCGAGCGCGGCAGATCACCTTCGATCCGTCGATCGACACGTCACCCAGCTTCTCCCCCGACGGGCGCCAGATCGTCTTCAACTCCGATCGCGGTGGCACGCAACAACTGTACGTTATGAATGCCGACGGTAGCGACGTGCGCCGCATCAGCTTCGGGGAGGGGCGGTACGCCACGCCAGTCTGGTCGCCGCGCGGCGACCTGATCGCGTTCACGAAATTTTATGGCGGCCGGTTCTTCATCGGGGTCATGCGGCCGGATGGAACCAGTGAGCGTCTGCTCACCGAAAGCTTCCTCGACGAGGCGCCGACCTGGTCGCCGAATGGGCGCGTTCTGATCTATTTCCGGCAGACGCCGACCGATTCGAGTGGTGGCGGCGGGGTCACCAAACTCTACTCCGTTGATTTGACCGGCTATAATCTTCGTGAAATCAAAACGCCAACGGATGCTTCCGATCCGGCCTGGTCACCCCTTAATCGTTAAACGTTTATTAAGATTCGTTACTGGTGTCTTAAAATTTCCACTGTTTTGCCAGAAAAAATGCAGGATTCCCGCCTTTGAACGGTTGTATTCGCCATAAACTCGTGGTTATATGTGCGCCTGTTGCGTTTGCGATTCGTTTCTCTTTATTTTCCTTTTGACCTCAATGGGGGTTCGAGATGCGCGTGAAAGTCTTCGGCCCGATGGCCGCCCTTGTGTTGCTTGCCGGTTGTGCGGATCAGGCCGCGACCGGCACCGAAACCGAAACCGCGGCCGTACCGGAAGCTCCGGCTCCGTCGGCGCCGATGATGTCGGCGCAGGAGGACCTGGTGATCAATGTCGGCGACCGGATCTTCTTCGACTTCGACAAGTCGGATCTGCGTCCGGATGCGATCGACACCCTGAACCGGCAGGCCGACTGGCTGAACACCAACGGCGCCATCACGGTCACGATCGAAGGCCACTGCGACGAGCGCGGCACGCGCGAGTACAACCTTGCGCTCGGCGAGCGCCGCGCGGCATCGGCCAGGCAGTATCTGGAGAGCATGGGCGTTCGCGGCGGCCGCATGGAGACGGTCAGCTACGGCAAGGAGCGTCCCGCGGTGCTCGGCTCGAACGAGGCGGCCTGGGCGCAGAACCGGCGCGCCGTCATGGTCGTGAGGTCAGGCGAACTGTCCTGATATCCCACCAACCCGAAAAAGGGGTTTGCAGATGCGCTTCAAACTACTTGGCCTGATGGCCGCCCTTGTTCTCGTGGCTGGTTGTCCCAGTCCGCAGGACGATATCGACGACACGGATCAGGGCGGTGCGATCGCGCCGCCGCCCGAGACCGCGCCGATGATATCGGCGCAGGAGGACNNTGGTCGTGAGGTCAGGCGAACTGTCCTGATTTGAGCGAAATCTTTGCGCAAGCGGCTCCGGCTTCCGGCCGGGGCCGCTTGTTGCTTCGGGGACATGGCAGCGCCATATTCTTGCCGAAGATGATGCATAGGTTTGGCACATGATCCTGCACACTCATTTCCGCGGCGTGCGCGTTGGCGCGACAGCTGCGAACCTTCAGAACGGGCTCCGCACCGGCGGGTTCGGTCGGGCAGCGGCGATTCTCATCGCCGTCCTGATTGTCGGAGTTCTCATGCTTCCCGTTGTGGCTCAGGCACAGGCCCAGGATTCGAACCTGCTGCGCAAGGTCGAACGGCTGCAGAAAGAGCTGAACGACCTGCAGAGTTACGTTTACCGGGGTGGCGCGGCATCCGGCGCCGCGTCATCGGGCGGTGGTGAGGCCATCGGCGCGGATGTTGCGGCGCGGATGCAGCTGCAGATCACCAAGATGCAGGAGCAGCTGCGTGCAATGAACGGCCGGGTCGAAGAGATCCAGCACCGCATTTCGGTGCTGGAGCAGCGTTTCGACCGCATGGCCGATGATCTCGAGATCCGCCTGCAACAGATCGAAAGCGCGCTCGGGGACGGAGCGGCACCGGTACCGGCCAGGGATCGCGACTTATCGGCCCTGGGCGGAGTTGGCACGACGGCTGGCCGATCGCCGACCGCGCCATCGCCGGCGATCGCGTTTCCGGAGGATGCCCCGCCGCGCGAACAGTACGATTTCGCCTTCGACCTGTTGAAGAAGCGTGACTACGGTAGCGCCGGTGTTGCGCTGGAATCGTTCCTCGACAAGAACCCGGATCACCCGCTGGCCGGGAATGCGATATATTGGCTGGGCGAGACGCACTATGTGCAAAAGGAATACAAGACCGCCGCCAAGGTCTTCCTGGACGGGTATCAGAAATATCCGACCGGCTCCAAGGCGCCGGACAATCTTTTGAAGCTGGGGATGTCCCTGGCTGCCTACGGCGATTCCGACAACGCCTGCAAGACGTTCAGGAAGCTGCTCGAGACCTTCCCCAAGGCGCCGGTGCGGATCACCAAGGCGGCAAAGGCAGAGCAGAGGAAGCTCAACTGTACGTGACATGGTGATTCCGGCGCATGACGCTGTAACGCCTGCCGAGTTCGCTGTGGGCATGGCCGCGCTTGGCCCGTTCGAGGTGGCCCCGCACATCGCAATCGCCTGTTCCGGTGGCCCGGACAGCATGACCCTGGCGCTGCTCGGGCATCGCTGGGCGCGATCGCGTGGTGGCACGGCTGCGGCCCTGGTGGTCGACCACGGCATGCGGGCCGGCTCCGCGCAAGAGGCCGAGACCGTCCGCGGATGGCTCGCGGCCGCCGGCATCGAGGCGGTGGTGCTGACGTGTCCGGGGCCGCCGCCGGCAATCGACAGGCAGGCGTCGGCACGGCATGCGCGCTACGCGCTGATGGGACAATGGTGTCGCCGGGCAGGTATCCTCCACCTGCTGCTGGGCCATCACCGGGAGGATCAGGCAGAAACGCTCTTGCTTCGCCTGGCACGTGGCAGCGGTGTCGACGGGCTGGCTGCAATGGCTCCCGTCCGTGAAACCGAGGATGTCCGTCTGTTGCGGCCCTTGCTCGATATTCCTAGGGCACGGCTGCGCGCGTTTGTGCAGGAGGCCGGGCGACCATATGTCGCCGATCCGTCCAACGAAGACCCTGCGTTTGCCCGCGTCCGCATGCGCGCCCTGCAACCGGCCCTGGAAGCCGAGGGCCTGACCCCCTCGCGCCTGGCGGCAACAGCCCACCGTATGGCGCGCGCCCGCGCGACACTCGATGCGGCGGCGACGGCCCTGCTCGCGCGGGCCGCCGCGATCTATCCGGAAGGCTTTGCGGCAGTGGCGCCGGCGCAGCTGTGCACCGCGTCCGAGGAGGTGGCGCTCCGCGCCCTGTCGCGATTGCTCGCATGTGTCGGTGGCAGCACGTATGGTCCCCGCCTCGAGCGCCTGGAGAGGCTGTACCGATGGCTTGTCGACGAGCCATCCGCCGGGACGGGCCGGACCCTGGCGGGGTGCCGCATCCTCCGCCGCAGTGACAGCGTCATCATCTGCCGCGAGGCGGCGGCTATTCACGATCCTGTCGCGGCGCTGGACGGTGTTGTCTGGGACGGGCGGTTCCGGCTTCACCTGGTGGGCGACCCGCTGCCCGGCGAATGCCGGATTGACCGGCTCGGCCAGGCCGGCTGGGCCCAACTCGTGTGCGCGCGCTCCGAGCTGAACAGGACTGGCCTGCCGGCGGATGTCCGCCGGTCGTTGCCGGCGGTCTGGGCCCTTGACGAGGTGATCGCCGTACCCCACTTGAGTTACCGATGGGCACGCGACGAATCAGGGGCAGCGGCGGCTGGCGCAATCGCTTTCCTGCCGACGCGGCCGCTGAGCGCGGCTGCTTTCGATTCGTTGACGGGGTTTCCGTGACCACCGATTTCCGTTATTCTACAATACTTAGCATTGCCAAGCCGGGGCGGTGCAGGGTGGAAACGAACCGGCACACAAAAGGATTTCCAAATTGAACTTGTTCAGTCGAAATCTGGCAGTCTGGGTCATCATAATCGTCCTCCTGGTGGCGCTGTACAGCGTGCTGGGCGAAAACCCTGGGCACAAGGCCGACAGCGAGATCGCCTATTCCGACTTCATTGCGGAAGTCGAGGGCGGCAACGTCAATAACGTCGTCATCGAGGGCAGCCGGATCAGCGGCCACTACAAGGACGGTCAGCAGGAATTCTTCACCAGGGCCCCGGAAGCCGATTCCGGACTGATACCCCTGCTGCGGGAAAGCGGTGTTCATTTCAAGGTCGAGGAGAGCGACGATGGATCGCGCTCGCTCTTCGATGTTGTGTTGTCCTGGTTCCCGATCCTGCTGCTGATCGGCGTCTGGATCTTCTTCATGCGCCAGATGCAGGGCGGCGGCGGCAAGGCCATGGGTTTCGGCAAGTCGCGCGCCAAGCTGCTGACCGAGAAGTTCGGCCGGGTCACCTTCGACGACGTCGCCGGCATCGACGAGGCCAAGGTCGAGCTGGAGGAGATCGTCGAGTTCCTGCGCGACCCGCAGAAGTTCCAGCGGCTCGGCGGCAAGATCCCGAAGGGCTGTCTGCTGGTGGGTCCGCCCGGGACCGGCAAGACGCTGCTGGCGCGGGCGATCGCCGGCGAGGCGAACGTGCCGTTCTTCACGATCTCGGGCTCCGACTTCGTCGAGATGTTCGTCGGCGTCGGCGCCTCGCGGGTGCGCGACCTGTTCGAGCAGGGCAAGAAGAACGCGCCCTGCATCATCTTCATCGACGAGATCGACGCGGTCGGCCGGCATCGCGGCGCGGGCCTCGGCGGCGGCCACGACGAGCGCGAGCAGACGCTGAACCAGCTGCTGGTCGAGATGGACGGCTTCGAGGCCAACGAGGGCGTGATCCTGATCGCGGCCACCAACCGGCCCGACGTGCTCGATCCGGCGCTGCTGCGACCCGGCCGCTTCGACCGGCAGGTCGTGGTGCCCAACCCAGATATCCTCGGGCGCGAGAAGATCCTGAAGGTGCATCTGCGCAAGGTGCCGCTGGCGCCCGACGTGAATCCCCGGACGATCGCCCGCGGCACGCCCGGCTTCTCCGGCGCCGATCTCGCCAACCTCGTCAACGAGGCCGCCCTGCTGGCGGCGCGCAAGAACCGCCGCGTCGTGACCATGCAGGACCTCGAGGACGCCAAGGACAAGGTGATGATGGGCACCGAGCGGCGCTCCATGGTGATGACCGAGGAGGAGAAGCAGCTGACCGCCTATCACGAGGCCGGGCATGCGGTCGCGGCACTGCATTCGCCGGCATCTGATCCGATTCACAAGGCGACCATCATCCCTCGAGGGCGGGCGCTCGGCATGGTCATGCGGCTGCCGGAGCGGGACGAGTATTCGATGGCGCGGGACAAGCTTCATGCCAACCTCGTCGTTGCGATGGGGGGGCGGATCGCCGAGCAAATGATCTTCGGTTACGACAAGGTTACGACCGGTGCCTCGGGCGACATCTCGCAGGCCACGCGCACGGCCCGCAGTATGGTCACCGTCTGGGGCATGAGCGACAAGCTCGGCCCGCTGCGCTACAACGAGGATCAGGAAGAGATCTTCCTCGGCCACTCGGTGACGCAGACCAAGAACGTGTCGAACGCCACCGCCAAGCTGATTGACGAGGAGGTGCGCCGCATTGTCGATGAGGCCTATTCGGCCTGCGAGAAAATCCTCAAGGAAAACAAGAAGGAATTGGTGGCGGTGGCCGAGGCGCTGCTGGAATACGAGACCCTGACCGGTGAAGAGATCCAGGCGGTCGTGCGCGGCGAGTCGATCGTGCGGCCCGAGGATGAGAACGTGCCGCCAGCCGGCGCCAAATCTTCCGTACCAAGCGCCGGCAAGGTGGGGATCGAACCCAATCCGAAGCCGCAGCCGGAGAGCTGAACGTCCGGACCAGCGCAAGCAATGCCGGGCCGCCACGAGACTGTCATGGCGGCCCGTGGTCCGTGCCTGCCCGGCAATGCGGCGGAGCCGCCGGCACATGCGTCGGCAGGAATACGTAAAGTCGCCGATCGAAAACGTTTATCGGCGACTTTCGCCGGCCGACGCCGCTCGACAGGTTTTTCTTTCGTATTAATTGTCTGTTCACGAGGATTGCCTTAAATAACCTATCCGAAGGACCGGCTGCAGCGGGTGCAAACCGGAACGCGGACGGGATACGGGGTACATATGGCGCGAAAGCTGTTCGGGACCGACGGCGTGCGGGGTCTCGCCAATACGGAGCCGATTACGCCGCAGACCGTGTTGCGGTTGGCGGTTGCCGTCGGCCATCGCTTTCGGCGTGGCGATCATCGTCACCTCGTCGTCATCGGCAAGGACACCCGGCTGTCCGGCTATATGCTGGAACCCGCGCTGACGGCCGGGTTCGTGTCGATGGGCATGGACGTGGTCCTGGTCGGCCCGTTGCCGACACCGGCACTCGCCGTCCTGACGCGATCGCTGCGCGCCGATCTCGGTGTTGTCATCTCGGCCTCCCACAATCCCTATTTTGACAATGGAATCAAGTTGTTCGGCCCCGACGGTTACAAGCTATCCGACGACGAGGAGCTGGAAATCGAGCGGCTGATGGACGATGAATCGCTGACACCGGCAGAGCCAGCCGATCTCGGACGGGCCCGCCGGCTCGACGATGCGCAGGGGCGCTATATCGAATACGTCAAGCAGACCTTCCCCCGCGGCCTGCGGCTCGACGGGCTGCGGATCGTCGTCGATTGCGCGAACGGCGCCGCCTACAAGGTCGCGCCGACGGTGCTGTGGGAGCTGGGCGCCGATGTTCTGCCCGTTGGCGTGTCGCCGGACGGCACCAACATCAATCGCAACTGCGGCGCCACCGTGCCGGATACCATTTCGGAGCGTGTCGTCGCCTCCGGCGCGGACCTGGGTATCGCGTTCGATGGCGATGCGGACCGCCTCATCATCGCCGACGAGAACGGTCGGATCATAGATGGCGACCAGCTCATGGCCTTGATCGCCACCGACTGGCAGGCCGCGGGGCGCCTGCAGGGCGGTGGCGTCGTCGCCACGGTCATGTCCAACCTCGGGTTCGAGCGGTATCTCGGGCGCATGGGGCTGGATCTCGTGCGGGCCGCCGTCGGCGACCGATACGTCGTCGAGCTCATGCGTTCGGGGTCGTATAACGTCGGCGGCGAACAGTCGGGACATATCATCCTGTCCGACTACGGGACAACAGGCGATGGCCTTATCGCGGCGCTGCAGTCCATGGCCGCCGTCGTCCTGCGCGATCGACCGGCAAGCGAGGTCCTGAGCGTGTTCGACTCGCTGCCGCAAATCCAGGAGAACGTGCGATTTTCGGGAGGGGCGCCGCTCGAGGACCGTCTCGTCCGCGCGGCGATCGCCGATGGCGAGTCGTTGCTGGGTGCGGATGGACGGCTCGTCATACGGAAGTCCGGAACGGAACCGGTGATCCGGGTCATGGCCCAGGGTGACGATGAAGCGCTGATTGGTACTGTCGTCCGCGACATCGTCGGCGCGATCGAGCAGGCGTCCGGAGCATGACGGAACATCAGGCGCAGCACCAGGCAACCGCGGGGGCGGTGCGGCCGGAGGGGACCGGGACGCGGATTCAGGGGCGGGTCATGGTCGTCGCCGGCTCCGACTCCGGAGGCGGCGCCGGAATCCAGGCGGATATCAAGACGGTTACGGCGCTGGGCGGCTACGCGATGACGGCGGTGACGGCCCTGACTGCGCAGAACACCGAGGGCGTCAACGGAATCGTGGAGACGCCGGCCGGATTCATCGGCAAGCAGATGCGGCTGGTGCTGAAGGACATCGGTGCCGACGTGATCAAGATCGGCATGGTGCCCAACGAGGAGGCGATCGAGGCCGTCCATTACACCTACATGGAATTCGCGCCCAATGTACCGATCGTCCTCGATCCGGTCATGATGGCCAAGGGCGGGCATCCGCTGATCGACCGCGACGCCATCCACATGGTGCGCCAGCACTTCCTGCTGCAGTGCCACATAGCGACGCCGAATATCCCGGAAGCCCAGGTCCTGACCGGCATGGAAATTCACAGTCTCGACGACATGAAGCACGCCGCCGAAGTCATGATCACGCTGGGCTGCCAGCGAACGCTGATCAAGGGGGGACACTTCCGGGACGGCGACAGCGAGATGGTCTACGACGTCCTGTTCGACGAGAACGGCGTCGAGGTGTTCGAGGATAAACGCATCGACACGCCGCATACCCACGGCACGGGATGCACCCTCGCCTCGGCGATCGCCGTGTCGATGGCACAGGGCATGACGCTCCGGGATTCGATCATCCGCGCGCGGGCCTATGTCCGGCAGGCGATCCTCCTGGCACCGGGATACGGCAAGGGCCACGGTCCGCTGAACCATGCCCACACCGTGGCGCCGTTTCACCCGGAGGGCGAGTCCTAGACGATTGGTGTCGAGGCCGTCGGGTGCGAGGCGATAAGCCGGGCCACCACCGCCAAGCCATCCGCAACCTTTTCGCCGCTCGCCTCGGCGCACAGGCAAATGCGGACGGCGCGCGGGTCGGCGGCAGACGGATCGGCGCAGAAGGCGTCACCCGGCGTGACCGCGACACCTTGTGCGAGAGCTTCGGCGGCGAAGGTCCGGCTGTCCCAGTGATCCGGCAATTTGAGCCAGATCTGGCTAGCGTTGCCGTGCCCCGGCGTCATGCTGCTGCCGAGGATTCGTGTGGCAGTCCGCGTGCGTTCGGCGGCGATGAGCCGCTGTCTTTTTGCCGCCTCGATCGCCGCGCCGGATGCGATCAGTTCAGCCGACAACTGGGCCCCGAACGTCGGCGGCATGATCGTCGTCGTCTGGATCGCGGAGGCGAAGCGGGGAACCATGGCGTCGGGACCGGCAAGATATCCGGTGCGCAGGGCGGGCGACATGGACTTTGACAGGCTGGTCGCGTGCGCGGTGATGTCGGGGGCCAGCGCGGCAATCGGTGGCGGGGCGTCCGGGACCAGGAACTCGAACACGCCGTCCTCGACGATGAACACGGAATGGCGGCGGGCGATATCGACAATGTCGCGCCGGCGCGACTCCGACATGATGCAGGCGGTTGGATTCTGCTGCGTGGGAATCGTATAGATCAGCCGCGGTTGCGTGCTACGGCACGCCTCGTCCAGCGCATCCGGCCGCAGCCCGTCCTCGTCCATGGCAACGTTGCGAATGCGCAGGCCGAGCAGCTCCGCAAGGCGGCGGGCCCCGGGCCAGGTCAACTCTTCCGTCAGCACGGTATCGTCGGGCCTCGCCAGCGCCATGAATGCGAGCCACAATGCGTGCTGGCAGCCGATGGTCACCACCAGCGAATCCGGCTCTGCCTCGACGCCGCTAAAGGCGAGCCACTGGGCGCCGGCCCGCCGCTGACCGATGGTTCCGCCGGGCGGCTGATATCCGGCAAGCTGAGTCAGAACCGCAGGATTTGCGAGCCGCGACATGCTGGCCGCGATTGCGGCGTCGGCCTGCGTGTCGACAGGGTAGTTGCGGCTCATTTCGATGACGCTGCGCCCGGCCGCGGGAAACAGCGGTGGCACCGGACGCCCGAGCAACGCCTCGGCGGGTGAAGTGTTTTGCGTCTCCCCGACGGGCAGGACACGGGTGCCGCGGCCCACCTCGCCGGTCAAGAGTCCCCACGACCGGGCCAGCGCGTAGGCACGGCTAACTGTGCCGACTGTCACGCCGAGCCGCCATGCGAGGTCGCGATGGGTAGGCAGGCGCTCCCCCGCCTGAAGGCGCCCGTCGGCGATATCGTCGGCGAGGGCGGCGGCGATCGCCTGGTACTTCGGGCCCGGACGAGTGGTCAAATCGGGCAGCCAATTTGTCATGGTGACAATGTTTCCATTGACTCTATTGTGTCGATTATATTGAGTCTCAGTCGAAACAAATGCTTTAAAATCTGTGCATATTGTATCGATACAATATGCCTTGATCGCGGTCAAGCCGCTGTCTGAAACCGCCGGGAGGCGAGAGATGGCACGAACTCGGGATGCTGGATCGACCATTCCGGCCGGCCTATCGTATCGACGGCTCATCGGCGACGTCGCCGGTCTGGTCGCCTTGTGGCACGACCGGTCGCGCCAGCGGCACGCCCTGCGCAGGCTGACGACCGGTTGTTGCGCGCTAGCGGCGTCGGCCGCAAGGAGGCGGAGGTCGAGGCGCACAAGCCGTTCTGGCGGCAGTGAAGAGACAAGGGGGACGACATGACGACCCGACCCATGCAGTCATTGTTCATCGTAGACGCCTTTACCGGCGAAGGGTTGGATGGCAACCCGGCCGGGGTATGCCCGCTGGAAGGCTGGCCAACGGACGTGGTGATGCAGACGCTGGCACACAGGCTTGCCCTGTCCGAGACCGCGTTTTTCGCACCTGAAGACGGGGCGCGGTATCTGCTGCGCTGGTTCACGCCGGAGATGGAGGCCGACCTGTGCGGCCATGCGACGCTCGCCTCGGGTGCCGTCTTTTTCCGCGAAATCGACCCGGCGGCATCGGCGGTGCGGTTCCGGTCGCTGAAGGCCGGTGAACTGACAGTGACCCGTTCCGGTGAGCTGCTGGAACTCGACTTCCCGTCGCAGCCTGCCCGGCCCGCACCTGTGGCCGGCATCGCCGCCGCGCTGGGGGCGCAGCCCGACGAAACCCTGTCGATTCCGGGCAGCGCCAGCGTTGCCGTGTTTGCGGACGAGGGGACAGTCCGTGGGCTTCGGCCCGACATGGCACGTGTGGCGGCGCTGGACGGCTGGAAAGTGATCGCAACGGCGCCCGGCGATAGCTGTGATTTCGTTTCGCGCTGTTTCGTACCCAGGGCCGGCATTCCCGAAGACCCGGTGACCGGCAGCGCGCATACCGTTCTGACTCCGTACTGGTCGCAGCGTCTCGGCAGGACCGAGTTGCACGCCCTGCAGGTCTCGCAGAGGGGTGGCGCGCTGTTCTGCACCGACAGGGGGGAGCGGGTCGGCATCGCCGGCCGCGCCACGATCCGCCAGCGCGGGCATGTCGATCTCGACTCCGTGTCGCCGGAGCCGGAACTGGCTCCAGCGCGATCATAGAGGGCCGGTGCCGATTCCACGCAAGCGGATGATGTACTAAACTTCCGGCTCGACTGTGGAGCAGCACGGATGGAGCGAACGCTGGCCGACAACATCGCGTTGCCGACGATCGCCGGCATCGAACGGGCGCGGCGCGAAATCGCCCCGTGGATCGACGAGTCGCCGCTGATCCGCTCGGAGCTGCTGTCGCGTGCGCTGGCGGCCGACGTCTGGGTCAAGAACGAGACCGTCGGGCCGATTGCCAGCTTCAAGCTGCGTGGCGCCTTGACCCATCTGCTGCGTGCCGATGACTTGAAGGGAGCGGTCACCTCGTCGACCGGCAATCACGGCCAGGGAGTCGCGTACGGTGCGCGGCTCCTGAACGTGCCCGCGCACATCTTCCTGCCGGCGAAGAACAATCCGGTCAAACGGGCGATGATTCAGGCCTTCGGAGCAACGCTGCACGAAGTGGGAGACGATATCGACGCGGCCAAGGCCGCCGCCCGCACGTTTGCGGCAGAGCGAGATCTCGAATTTGTCGATGACGGGGAAAGCCTGGACATGATGGAGGGCGCGGGGACGGTCGGACTCGAATGTGCGGAACGGCGCGATGAAATCGACTGGATTTTTGTTCCCATGGGGGCCGCAACCCTGTTCACCGGTGTGGCGACCGCGGTGAAGGACCGGCATGCGGACTGCCGCGCCGTTGCCGTTCAGGCCAAAGGGGCGCCCGCCATGGTTGAGAGCTTCCATGCCCGCAGGGCGGTGGAGCGGCCGATCGAGACTGTGGCGGATGGGCTGGCCTGCCGGGTTCCGGCAAGCCGCGCCCTGGCCGGGCTGATTGCACTGGCCGACGATGCGATGACCGTATCCGACGAGGAGATGCTGATGGCCGTGCGCAGCATTGTCGAGTGCGGCCATGTACTGGTTGAGCCGGCGGGCGCCGCGGCGCTGGCCGGGGCATGGGCGCGGCGCGCGGAAATCCGGGGCAGTACGGTCGTGTTGATCTTGAGCGGCGCCAACATCCCGCATGACGTACTGACGCGCGCCCTTGCCGGCCCGCCTGTGTTCGCGCTCGCAGACGCGGCGGCGCAGGGCGGTGGCTGAGCCGATGGCGGTGCGCTACGCCATTGAAGACGAACTGCCGCCGGCGGAGTTTGTCGATGTCCTGATGCGGTCGGGCCTGGCGCAGCGGCGGCCCGTCGATCAGCCCGAGCGGATCGCCAGGATGCTGCAGAATGCCAATCTCGTCGTTACCGCACGCGATGCCGCCGGGCTTCTCATCGGCATATCGCGGTGCCTGACCGACTTTGCCTATGTCTGCTACTGCTCCGACCTTGCGGTCGACCGCAAATGGCAGGGCCAGGGCGTTGGCCGCCAACTCATCCGGCGCAGCCGCGAGGCGGCGGGCGATGGTGCGACGTTCCTGCTGCTGTCGGCGCCGGGCGTCGAGCCCTATTACCTGAAGTCGGGACTCGAGAAATTCGAGACGTGTTACGGCATCCGGCGCAAGCAGTGAAAGCGAGGCAGATGGCAAGGGCACTGGAGATCAGGGTCGAGCCGGCGATCCGGCCGGACGACATTGCAGCGGTTCGGGAGCTGTTTCGCGAATACGCCGAGTCCCTGGAATTTCAGCTCTGTTTTCAAGCCTTCGAGGCGGAGCTGGAAAGTCTACCCGGGGCGTATGCGCCGCCCTCGGGTGAGCTTCTGCTGTGCCGGGTCGGCGGGGCGCCGGCGGGGTGCGTTGCGACGTGCCGCTGGCTGCCCGGCGTGGCGGAGATGAAGCGGCTCTACGTCCGGCCGGAGTTTCGCGAGTTGAAGATCGGACGCAACCTGGCCTGGCTTGCCATGGGGATGGCGCACGAGGCGGGCTATGCCTCGATGCGGCTGGAAACGGTGCCCGACCTCATGCCCACGGCGGTCGGGATGTACGAGAAACTGGGCTTCGAGCGGTCGCCCTGTCCCGAAGGAACCGATGCCCGCATCGTGTGCTACACGCGCATGTTGACGGACATCGTATAGCGGCGGGCCAAATCACCGCAAGAACCGGGTGGGCCGGCCCGCCGCCGGCGCAGATACTGATCGCATGAGCAGTGCGACGACAGACGCCCGGGCGGCAGTGGCAATCGGTGCTGACAGCGCCGGCGAACGACTGCGGCGGCTGTTCGGGCGCATGTTGACGCGGGTCGCGAGGTTGCGGCCGCGGCGACGGCAACGAAAGAGAAAGCAACGTGGCGTGGATTTGGCTATGAATGATCACCTGCTGCGCGACATCGGCCTGCAGCGGTCCGATCTTCACCGCGATATCCGCACGCATTGGTGGCCAGGAGGACATCATGGCGATCATAGAGTCGACTGATATGAGGGCGTCGCCCGAGAGCAAACAGGGTTTCAGCTTGGCGCGACCGGCCGGCCGTTCCGATTATGCCCGCATGGGCCAGGCGCTCGATTTGTTGGCGGCGGCGTTTCCCAACCAACCGTCGCTGGCGGAGCTGTCCGCCCATGTCGGCCTCAGCGAGCATTATTTCCAGCGCATGTTCATTCGCTGGGTCGGCGTCAGTCCGAAAAAATTCCTTCAACATCTGACCCTGACAGAGGCCAAGCGGCGGCTTCGCGAATCTGCAAGCGTTCTGGACGCAGCGTACGATGTGGGCCTGTCCGGGCCCGGCCGGCTGCACGATCTCTTTGTGACGTTCGAGGCGATGACGCCGGGCGAGTACAAGGCGCGGGGCGCCGGCCTGACGATCCGCTACGGCTATCACGATACGCCCTTCGGCGAATGTCTGCTGATGGCCACGGAGCGGGGCATATGCGGGCTCGGTTTCACGACGCAGGAGGAACGGGACGCGGCACTCGCCAGGTTGTCCCGGGGCTGGGAGCGGGCCGGACTGATCCGTGACGATGACGTCACCGCGGACTACATTCCGCGGATTTTCGCGGATCCGCTGCAACGGGCACCTAGCGATGCACCGCCGATTCGACTGTTGCTGCGGGGCAGTCGGTTCCAACTCAAGGTCTGGCAGGCGTTGCTGGAAGTTCCGCAGGGCGGCCTGACGACCTATCAGGATATCGCCCGCCGTATCGGTCTGCCCGAAGCATCGCGCGCCGTCGGCAATGCCAATGGCGCGAATCCGATCTCGTGGTTGATTCCCTGCCATCGGGTCATCCGGAAATCGGGGGAGCTTGGCGGCTACGGATGGGGGTTGGGCCGCAAGATGGCGATGATCGGCTGGGAGGCGGCGCGTGCGGACGTATTGGCTCAGTCGTCCTGAGCCCAGGGTTCGAGGCCACCCCAGGCGATGAAGGGCGGATTCTCGTATTCCGGCTTGCCGTAGGTCAGAGGGGCGCCGTGCGCGTCTGTGACATTGCCGCCGGAGCCCGCCAGGACGGCGTGACCGGCGGCGGTGTCCCACTCCATGGTCCGGCCGAAACGGGGATAGATGTCGGCCTCACCTGCGGCAACGAGACAGAATTTCAGGGAGCTGCCCGCGATTTTGCGGGCAGCGACCGGATGGCCGCGGAGCAGCCGGTCGATCGCCGCGGGGTCGCCGTGCCTGCGGCTCGCGACGACGGTAACGCCGCCGACCGGCGCCGGGCGGACGGTGATCGGCACGGCGGGTCGGCCGTCCAGCATGCGTGTCGCCCCGACCCCGCGGATACCCGAATAGGTAACGCCGAGGGCGGGTGCGTAAACGACGCCGAGCACCGGTTCGCGATCCACGATGAGCGCGATGTTGACAGTGAATTCGTCGTTGCGCTTCAGGAATTCGCGGGTGCCGTCCAGCGGATCGACCAGCCAGAATCGGCTGTTCGAGATGTCAGGCAGGCGGCCTTCCGATGCCGCCTCCTCGGCGACGAGCGGGATTTGCGGGGTAAGTTCCGCCAGGCCGGCCTCGATGATCGATTCGGCGGCAAGATCCGCCGCTGTGACAGGAGACCTGTCGTCCTTAATTTCGTGCTCGAAGTCGGTGGCGTAAATGTCCAGAATCGCGGCCCCGGCCCGCCCCGCCAGGGCAATGATTTCAGGCAACAGTCTGGCAATGTCGTTCACGGCTGGTCCTTAAGTCGAAATGCTATGTGGCCGGTACGCCAGAGCGACCGGAAGAAACGCAGCCCGTGCATGCGCAGTTTGTCCGGCGGGATCGCAAAATCGACGGCATCGAGGCATTCGGATATCGTCCGGCTGCCGTCAATCGTCTGAAACATCGCCGCGAGCGCCGGCGGCAGGGTGAGCGGCGGGATGCGCGGGCCGGAAATGACGGCGGGCTTGCCGGCCGCGGCGGGCGTCAGGGCGGATCCGCGAAGCAACGCGATCGCACGATCCGGGAACTTCGGATCGGCAAATTCGATGCGGTAGGCTTCGAGCGGTCGGTCGGCCCGACAGGCGCAGAAATCGTGACGCGAGCGCAGACCGCCCAGCAATTCCATGGCCCGCCAGCGCTCGGTGTCGGAAAGTTGTTCCAGGCGCTGGTACAGTGGATGATTGTCGGGCACGCTCGCATCCGGATTATAATAGAACGGCTCGAGCCAGTCCTGGAACACCAAGCCAGCTGATTTCACGAGCGCAAGGATGTCGCCGACGGCGTAGGGCCGGTCCCGCCCGTGCAGGAAAAGGTCGACCAGCCCGGCGTCGTATTTCATGTCGGTCGAGCGTTCCGCGTAGATTCGCAGCGGATGCCTTTCCGGGAGCAGCGGCAGCGTCGCCTTTACGAGAGCGACGTCCGCATCGGACTGGTCGGTCGCGCCGACGATACGGAACAGCTCCTGCATCATGTAGACCGGCGCGCGCCCGTAGCGGCCGTAAACCATGACGTAGATGACACCGTCCCGTCGCAGCACCGCACCCAAGGCCCGGAGCCCCGCATCCGGGTCGGGCAGATGGTGCAGAACGCCCGAGCAGGCGATGAAATCGAACTCCGTGCCAATTTGCCCAGCGTCTTCAAGACGCATGTGGCGCAGCGTAAGGTTCTTCAGGCCATGCTTCGCTTTGAGTTTTTCTTCATGCGCAAGGGACGACTCGCTCACGTCTATGCCGGTGACACGGGCTGTCGGATGCTGAAAGGCGTAGCGGGCTGCCTGATTGGCGCCGCAGCCGGCGACAAGGATGTCGAGGCTGTCCCGGTAGCCAGTAGCGGGCCAGTAGATATCGCCGAAGTCACGCGCATCCCCGATGCTGATCCCCCCGCCGGCGAGCCAAACCTCGAGATCCTCCACCGGCTGCGGGTAAATCCAGCGCTCGTACTGGGCTTGAACCTTGTCCGTCATGCGCCGCCCCGGAAGGCCGACAACAGACGGTGATCTTCGACCCTCCGTGCCGGCTGGCCGATGCCGAAACGTTCCATATGCGATGACCCGGTCGCGATGCTGTGCGGCGCGATGATAGGGCACACATCGGGGTGACGGTCAATGCGATAGTGTCTGTCGCATGCGAATTTGCATCGTTCCGACAAACTGTGCCGGATGCCGGAAAAAGGCCCCGGCGGATTTCTCCAGCCGGGGCAGGGCCGCAGGAAACCGGTGTGCCGCGGTGCGGCCGGGACCGCGGCGGGATCCGGCGCTAGTCGAACGCCTCCTCCCAGCTGCCCCGGGTCGAGGCGCGCGAATATTCGGTGGCGCGGTTTTCGAAAAAATTGGTGTGTTCGACCCCGTTGAGGATTTCGTCGAGCCAGGGCAGCGGGTTGTTGCCGGCCTCATACATCGCGGGCAGACCGAGCTGCATGAGGCGGCGGTCGGCGATGTAACGGATGTACGCCTTGACTTCGTCGGCGGCCAGCCCTTCGACTCCGCCCATTTCGAACGCAAGGTCGATGAATGCGTCCTCATGGTCAACGATGGTGGCACAAGCGACGGAGAGATCGCGGCGCAACGCGTCGGTCCACACCTGCGGATTCTCCTCGATGAAGGTGTGGAACAGGCGAATCGCGGAATTGGTGTGCAACGTTTCGTCGCGCACCGACCAGGTGACGATCTGGCCCATGCCCTTCATCTTGTTGAAGCGCGGGAAGTTCAGCAGGATCGCGAAGCTGGCGAACAGCTGCAGGCCTTCGGTGAAGGCGCCGAAGACGGCAAGCGTGCGGGCGATGTCCTCCGGCGTGTCGACGCCCCACTGCTGCATGTAGTCGTACTTGTCCTTCATGGCCTTGTATTTCAGGAAGGCCTGGTACTCGCTCTCCGGCATGCCGATGGTGTCGAGCAGATGGCTGTAGGCGGCGATGTGCACCGTCTCCATGTTGGAGAAGGCGGCCAGCATCATCTGCACCTCGGTCGGCTTGAAGACCCGCGCGTAGTGCCGCATGTAGCAGTTGTTCACCTCGACGTCGGCCTGCGTGAAGAAGCGGAAGATCTGCGTCAGCAGGTTGCGTTCCGCGTCGGTCAGCTTGTTGCGCCAGTCCTTGACGTCGTCGGCCAGCGGCACTTCCTCGGGCAGCCAGTGGATGCGCTGCTGGGTCAGCCACGCATCGTAGGCCCACGGATATCGGAAGGGCTTGTAAATATGGTCGGCGTCGAGCAGGGACATGGCGGACGTCACTGCCGCAGCTGGTCGACCATGCCGGAACGGGTGAGTCGCAAACCGGTCCCCGATCCGTCGCGCTGAAGGGCCCGGATCGCCGATTCCGTCGTGATCTCGCGAAAGGCGACGGGACGGCCATACTCGATTCGCCAGCCGAACTCGCCACAGACGTTGTATCTGTCGCGGCGGATCAACGACTGAATGACGTCGGGCGCGATCCGGTAAACCTCAGGATCGCAGCCCGAAATCGGCCTGGCGCGGGCCCAGGCGGCTTCGACATCGGGGTCGACGGTCTGTTCGGTCATGCCTTGTCGTCCTCCTTGCTGCGCCTCACTGGCAGGCGAGACATTCTTCGTAGTCGGTGGGTTCACTGGCAGCGGGCCTGTCTTGATCATTGACCGGGCCGTAATGCGGCACGGTCGCGGGTGCCGCGACGCCCGTTGCGCGGGCCACGGTTTCTGCACGCTGAATCGATTTGGAGCGGCAGTAATAAAGGCTCTTCACGCCTTTCTTCCAAGCCTGGAAGTGGAGCTGGTGCAGATCGCGCTTGTGCACGTCCGCCGGCAGGAACAGGTTGAGCGACTGCGACTGGCATATGTAGGGCGCCCGGTCCGCCGCATGTTCGATCAACCAGCGCTGGTCGATCTCGAACGCGGTGCGGAACACCGCCTTTTGGGTCTCATCGAGGCAGTCGAGGTGTTGAACGGACCCCGCGTTCGTCGAGATCGACGACCAGGTTTCGTCTTCGTCGCGCCCCAGCTTCGCGAGCAGGCGTTTCAGGTGCCTGTTCCGCACCGTGAACGAGCCGCTCAGCGTCTTGTGGGTGTAGCTGTTGGCGGCGATCGGCTCGATGCCCGGCGAGGCGCCGCCGCAGATGATCGAGATCGAGGCCGTCGGCGCGATCGCCAGCTTGTTGGAGAACCGTTCGGCGATGCCGTATTGCGCGGCGTCCGGGCAGGCGCCGCGCTCCGCCGCCAGAGTCTTGCTGGCGGCGTCGGCGCGCTCACGAATGTGCTTGAACATCCGGATATTCCAGACCTTCGCCATAACGCCCTCGAGCGGGATCATCTGCGCCTGCAGGAAGGAATGAAAGCCCATTGCACCGAGCCCGACCGACCGTTCGCGCATCGCCGCATAGCTGGCACGTGCCATGCTGTCTGGGGCATGGGCGATGAAATCCGACAGCACATTGTCGAGGAATCGCATGACGTCTTCGATAAACGTCGTATGTCCCTCCCATTCGAGGAATTTTTCCAGGTTGAGCGATGAAAGGCAGCAGACCGCCGTGCGCTCGCGCCCGTGTTGGTCCACGCCCGTCGGCAGGGTGATTTCCGAACACAGGTTGGACGTCTTGACCGCGAGCCCAGCGAGTTTGTGATGCTGCGGCACCGCCCGATTTACGTGGTCGACGTAGACGATGTACGGCTCCCCCGTCTCAATGCGCGCGGTTAGGATGCGGATCCAGAGATCGCGGGCGGCAATCGTGCGAAGCACTGCGCCATCCTTCGGGCTCACGAGCGCCCATTCCCTGTCGTGCTCGACGGCACGCATGAAGGCGTCGCTGATGAGCAGACCGTGATGAAGGTTCAGCGCCTTGCGGTTCGGATCGCCGCCGGTCGGACGGCGCAACTCGATGAACTCCTCGATTTCGGGGTGGTTCACCGGGACGTATACGGCCGCGCTGCCGCGGCGCAGGCTGCCCTGGCTGATCGCCAGGGTGAGCGAGTCCATCACTCGGATGAAGGGGATGACGCCCGAGGTCTTGCCGTTTATGCCGACGGCTTCGCCGATCGAGCGCAGGTTGCCCCAGTAGCTGCCGATGCCGCCGCCGCGCGCGGCCAGCCAGACGTTCTCGTTCCACAGATCGACGATGCCTTCCAGGCTGTCCGAGGCCTCGTTCAGAAAACACGATATCGGAAGGCCCCGCCTGCGCGCGCCGCCGTTCGACAACACCGGCGTGGCCGGCATGAACCAGAGCCGGCTGATATAGTCGTACAGGCGCTGCGCATGGGCCGAATTATCTGCGAAATGCATCGCCACGCGCGCAAAGAGATCCTGGTAGCTTTCGCCCGGAAGAAGGTAACGGTCGCCCAGCGTTTGCCGGCCGAATTCCGTCAACAGCGAATCGCGGCGCCGGTCGACGCGAACCCGGATGCCCCGATCGTTTTGCGCGCAATCGCGAAGCGCGTCGGCCACGACGCCAGCGCCGCCATCGACGCCGGTTTTTTCCACAGAAAGCTCCGCATCGGGGTCTTCGAGAAACGGGGACGAGTCCGTGCCGGAGTCTGCTGCGATTTCCTCATCTTCCCGAGGAGCCCGCAAAAGCAGCTCGGCCGGTTGGTCCATCGTTATCCCCCATTTTCACAGCCTGTGGACAGGAAAACCTGTGCAAAAAACACAAGATATCGTGGTTGCAGTTGACGACAATACCATATTTCGATTTATTGTCATCGTGAACGAAACAGGAACAAATGTCATGATACAGCCATGCGAACCGGCGTCAAGCGAGTCCCGCACGACCCGTCGGCGTGGCGCATCGACGGGACGATTCGCCGAGTCGCCGCGTTTTCTGGCATGATCGAAAGATGTGCGGACGATTCAGCTTGACCCTGCCGGTTGACGCGATGGGCCGCCTGTTCGGAATTGCCCCCGACGCGGTGCCGGATCTGCTGCCGCGGTACAACATCGCGCCGTCGCAGGCGGTGGCGGCCATCCGACGGCGTGGCGATACGGCGGTGCGCGAACTCGTGCTCCTGCGGTGGGGGTTCGTCCCGGCCTGGGCGCGCGACCCGGAAACGATGCGCCAGCCCATCAACGCGCGCGGCGAAACCGTCTCCGCCAAGCCGATGTTCCGGGACGCCTTTCGCCACCGCCGCTGCCTCATCCCCGCGGACGGGTTCTACGAGTGGAAACGGACGGTCGCCGGCAAGCAGCCCTGGAGAATTCAGCGAGCGGACGGGGCCCCGTTCGCGTTCGCCGGCCTGTGGGACCGCTGGAAGGGTCGGGACGGGCGAGAGATAGAGAGCTGCGCCATCCTGACCACACAGGCGAACGACGCGGTGCGCCCGATCCACGACCGCATGCCGGTCATGCTCGATATCGGTCGGTTCGGACCATGGCTCGAAGCTTCGGCGGTCGAGGCATCCGATCTGATCGAACCCTATCGTGGCGCGCTCGAAATCTATCCCGTGGGCCGTCGGCTCAACGATCCCAGCGAGGATGATGCGGCGCTGATCGAACCTGCGCCGGAGGACCCGGCCCCGTCCTCCTCGGTGCCGGCCCCCGACGATCCGGAACCGTCCTTGTTCTAGCGCAGCCTTTTCGCCCCCGGGCGGCCCGGGTCAGTGAAGGATCTGGCTGAGGAAGAGCTTGGTCCGGTCCGATTGCGGATTCTTGAAGAAATTCTCCGGGTCGTTCTGCTCGATGATCTCGCC
>JABAOD010013376.1_pt1 | contig 22884 bp, 34 predicted proteins | sample 7062151 | NCBI WGS metagenome assembly JABAOD01 (sample SAMN14538626, study PRJNA623070) | marine sediment metagenome | biome: marine biome [ENVO:00000428]; feature: marine pelagic biome [ENVO:01000023]; material: deep marine sediment [ENVO:00002113] | place: India: Gulf of Khambhat ... | reverse complement strand
GCCGTTCGTGCCGCCGGGGCCGGAGAACCCGCTGGGCGACTACGCCCTCGATCTGGGATGGCCGAGCTATGTCGTGCACGGCACCAACCGCGCCTACGGCATCGGCCGCCGCGTCAGCAGCGGCTGCATCCGGCTTTACCCGGAAGACATCGAACGTCTGTTCACGATGATCAAGGTGGGGACACCGGTCACCGTGGTCGACCAGCCCTTGAAACTGGGCTGGTCGCAAGGCCATCTTTTCATCGAAATCCATCCGGACGCGCTGGAAGGGGACGAACTGGAACAACGCGGCTGGTTCACGCCGGGGCCGATCCCCGACCTCGAGGCGCGGGTCCGCGCCTTCGCCGGCACGCAGACGGGCCGCATCGAATGGCCCACCGTGCGCGCCGTGGCGCGCAGCAAGCGCGGCATACCGGTTCGGATCACCCGGTGATCCGGCGCAGCGACGACGCCTATGTGTTGCGGAGTCCGCCCCTACTTGCGCAGCGACTGCACATAAATCCGGTCAGCCTTCTCGCTCGCCGCCTTTGCCGCGCGCGCGGCCTCCTCGGCACGAGCCGCGGCATCGCTGGCGCTTTGCGCCGCCGCTTCGGATGTCCGCGCGACGCTGTCCAGACGCGCCCGCAGATCGGCCACTTCGGCTCTCAGCGCCTCAACATCGGTCTGTGTTGCCGCCCCTTCGGGAGTGGCGCAACCGGCAAGCAGCAACGCCGCCACAATGACGGTTGCAGCACCGGTCAAGCTCTTGGTCTGCATCATCGTGCCTCCTCGGTTTACGGGAACTGACCCCGGCACTTCGTACCGGGCCCAGTGGAGGCGGACTAGCACACATCGAAAGAGCCCGCCTTGATCTTGATCATACGGCGGGCCCGATCGACTTCCTCCCGGTCTTCAGATGGCTTTGCTGCCGCTCCGCGCGACCTTGTCCCGGCCGCTGTCATCCGGACTACCCTGCTTGAAGGCCCGGACCGCTGCAGTCAGCGTGTCGCCCGACAGTCCCGGATCGGCGGGATCCCGCTTCGGCTGGTCGGGCACGTAGAACTGGTGCCGCCCGATCATCGGGCCACGCGCCAGTTTCCGGCCCCAGGCCGGCTGCGAATAATCGGCATGGTACCATAGCGCACCGCCGGTCGGATCATCGGCGTACCCCCAGAACACGACCCGCGCCAGCACCTGGCTCTCCTCCCAGGCCTGAAGGTCGCGCGGCCGGTCGCTGCGGCCGTCGCACCACCAGGAAAACTGGCATTTGTGTCTCGGCTTCGGCCCGCCCTGCTTGACAACCTCGCAGATCTTGTCCGGATACCGCTTGTCTGCAACCCTGTTCAACACGACATGGCCGACGGCGATCTTGCCGTCGGTCGGCTCGCCCCGCGCCTCGAAATAGATGTTCAGCGCAAGGCAGTTGATCTCTTCCCTGACGTCGGCCGTGCCCTCACCGGGAAAAACGACAGCCAACAGCACAGTCGCCAGTGCGATCATTGCACCCTTTTTCAGCATACCATCCACCCCAGCACTCTTGTTCGTACCTGCTTTCCGGCCAAAGGCGGCCGTGACGGTATCGTTACGATGCGGGTTTCGGAGAATACGTGGCGGCTGAGACCTCCCCTGATCGAAGCGCTGCCTCCCCGAAACTGCTTAACAAATCGTTAATATCAGATAATAGATCGAAAATCAATTGAATAGATCAGAAAAGTTCCGTGCTTTACCTAAAAACCATTTGTTAACCAAGTTTGTTTACTAAATGTGTTAACTAATTAATACTTTATTGAGGATGTTTTCAAGAGTTTGTACTAAAACCGCTGAATGGAAACTGTAACACTCCATATAATTTCAATTGCGATATTGGGGGCATTCCTGAAACGGACGTGCGGGCATTTGAATCCTGCGAAACGGGTGTCCGTGCCTTGCCGCATGCCTGGGCCAATTGGTCCCGGCCCGCCGCGCGTTCACCTCAAGTAAACACTTTCCCCTCTATGATTCGCGGCCAGGGTATGCTGCAACAATGAAAAGCCTCCACTCGCCATGACTGCCATCACCGCCGACAGCCTGGGACGCGCTGCAATCCGCCTTCCAGGCGCTGTCTTCTGGCCAGCCCTGCTCCTCGCCGCCGCGTGGGGCGCGATGGTGTTTTCGGTCCATATTCCCAGCGCCGTCGGCGCGCTGCTGCCGTACCTGCCATACGGTCTCGGCCTGGTCGGCGCGATCATCGGCTGGCGGTTCAATCGCAGCCGTCTCGTGTTCTCTATGGCCATGCTGGTGGTCGGACACTGGCTTCTGCTGGGGCCGGCCGCCGCCATCAAGCCCGGATCGGCCGGAGAGATCGGCTACATGGCCTATGCGGTCCTGCTGCCGATCGGCTTCGTCACGTTATCGCTGCTGCACGAGCGCGGCCTGCTGTCGCGGCTCGGTCTCATCCGCGCACTGACCTTCGCCGCCATTGGCGGGGCCGCGGGCGCGATTGCGGCAGCCCATCTCTGGCTGACCGGCGACGTTGCCGCGGATGTGCACAGCTGGGTGAAGCTCTTCCTGTCCTTCCAGTTGATACCCGACCCCTATTTGCCGCAGACCGCAATTCCGACGCTGGCCGTCGCCGGCTTTGGCGCGGCGGCGTTGTTCTTCGTGTTGCGGCTGATCGCCCTCGGCAACCCGCCGTTGGAAAGCGGCGCACTGGGGGCGCTCGTCGCCGTCGGGCTGGCGCTGCATTTCATCGGCAACGCCCTTACCGGCTCGCTGTTCTTCACCACCGCGGCGACGACGCTGCTGATTGCGGCGATCCAGGACAGCTACCGGCTGGCGTTTCATGACGAGCTGACCGGCTTGCCCGGCCGGCGCGCGCTGATGAACGAAACGATGAAACTGGGTCCCCGCTACGCGATCGCCATGCTCGATGTCGATCATTTCAAAAAGTTCAACGACACCTATGGCCATGACGTCGGCGACCAGGTTTTGCGCATGGTCGCAAGTCGCATGGAAGGCGTCGGCGGTGGTGGCAAGCCGTTCCGCTACGGCGGTGAGGAATTCACCGTCGTGTTTGCCGGCAAGTCCAGCGAGGAGGCCGTCGAGCATCTCGACCAGCTACGCCAGAATATCAAGGAGTCCGGATTCACCATCCGCTCCAAGGATCGCACGAGGAAGTCCGCTGCGAACCGATCGAACGGCAAGGGCAAGAACGGCCGTAAGGTCTCGGTGACGATCAGCATCGGCGTCGCCGAGCGGTCGGAACAGAACCCGTCCCCGGACACCGTGATCAGGGCGGCGGATCAGGCCCTCTACCGCGCCAAGAAGGGCGGACGCAACCGGGTCAGCACTTAGGCCGGCTATTCGAAAAGCTGGCGGATGACGTCGCCGAGATCCTTCAAGGTCATCGGATCGTTGCCGTCGCCTGCCGAGACCGGATCCCGCCGATTCGCGGCATCGGCGATAAACGGATCCTTGCCGTCCTGGCTAGGGGCCGCATAGACCGCGGTCATGAAGTCGCGCCACATGCGTGCCGGGATGCCCCCGCCCTGCAGGCCCTCCACCGGTTTGTTGTCGTCGCGGCCGATCCACACGCCGGCCACAAGATCGCCGGTGAAACCGATGAACCAGCCATCGCGGTTGCCCTCACTGGTACCGGTCTTGCCGGCCGAAGGGCGGCCGAACGCGCTGGCCCGGCCAGTGCCGGTCTGCACCGCTGCCATCAGCATGTCGACCATGGCATCGCGCTTCCACGGAATCGCGCCGCGGCGACCGCCGGCGGGCGGGCTGTGCTCGTAGAGCGTCCGGCCGCGGCCCCGGATCTCACGGATCACATACGGCTCCACGCGCTTCACGTCGGCGGCGATCGCCGCATAGGCGCCGGTGAGTTCCAGCAGAGTCGTCTCGAAACTGCCGAGCGCGAGACTGGGCGTCGGTTGCAGGTCGGAGGTGATACCGAGCACCCGGGCCACGCCGATCACCTTCTCTCGCCCGACATGTTCGGTAAGCTTTACGGCCACCGTGTTGATCGATTCGGCGAAGGCGGTGCGCAGCGTCACCTGGCCGCGATATGTTCCCGAGGCATTGCGCGGATACCAGCCCTCGACCTCGATGGGTTCGTCGACGGCCAGGCTGTCGGGCCGGAATCCGGCGTCGAGCGCCGCAAGATAGACGAACAGCTTGAATGCGGACCCCGGCTGCCGGAGGGCCTGGGTGGCCCGGTTGAATTGGCTATGTTCATAATTTCGTCCGCCAACCATGGCGACCACCGCACCGTCGAGGGTCATGGCGACCAGGCCGACCTCGGCCGCCGCCTCCCCGCTTCCCAGGATGCCCGACCAGCGCGCCACCGTATCCTCTGCGATTTCCTGGATTTCGGGGACAAGCGTCGTCTGGATCGACAGATCAGCAGCCATGGGACCCAGCAGCCTGCTGGCTTGCTGCTCGACCCAATCGGCCAAATAGTTCCAGCCAGGATGGGCGTCCGGGGCGATGGCGAGGACGGCCGGCTCGGCCCGCGCCGCCGCCGCTTCCTCCTCGCTGATGTATCCCTCGTCCTGCATCAGGCTCAACACCAGCGCAGCACGGGCTTGAGCCGTTTCCAAATCCTTTACGGGCGAATAGCGCGACGGCGCCCGGATCAGTCCCGCCAGCATGGCGGATTCCGCCAGGTTCAGGGACCGCGCCGATTTGCGGAAATACCGCCAGGCGGCGGCGTCGACGCCGTAGGCGCCGGCCCCGAAATAGACCGAGTTCAGATAGTTGGCGAGAATCTCGTCCTTCGACAGGCGCCGCTCCAGCCACAGCGCCAGCATCATGTCCTGGATCTTGCGCTTGATCGTGCGATCCGGCTCGAGGAAATAGGTCTTCGCGAGCTGCTGCGTGATGGTGCTGCCGCCCTGGCGAATCTCACCGGCCTCGACATTGGTTGCCACGGCGCGGCCGATCCCCCTCAGGTCCACGCCGGCATGCGAATAGAAGCGTCGATCCTCCGCCGCGATGGCGGCCTGCCGGAGGGTCACCGGCAGTTCGTCCGGCCGCAGCCACTCGCCTCGGAACTCGCCCCGGCTCGCGAACACCTCGTCGTTCTCAGCCTTGAGCAACATTGACGGGCGGTCGGGCGTCTCGCCGAACCCATCGGGGAGCGGCAAGGTGTATGCGAAATATGCCAGCGTCCCCATCACGGCAACGACGCCCGACAGGAGCACGATCATGAGATCGCGCCAGCCGAACCGGCGATCGCGCCGTGGGAAGAGTCTCGAAGGCCGCAGTCGGCTCATCTCTATTCCGCCTGAAACGTTGCTGAGAGCTCCGGCAATCGTCTGCCCCGGGGCGTCACGCATTGCCGGCCGCCGAATTCGCCGGACTATCGCCTATGATTGTGGCGACGCCATGGCGAACCGGTGGGGACCACGGAAAATTGAAGGCCCCGCGTTACCACAGGGCCTTCATTCGATCGGTCTTCAGGCAGACTTGTGCGATCGGCTCAGTGTTCGATGTCGAGAATCTGCATCGCTTCGTGAAGCGCTTCGAGCGACTCCCTGTGATTGCCGGAGGCATGCAGAGCCGCGCCCTTCTCCATGAGGGCCTTGGCCTCGTCGTTGCTCTGGCTGGCGAGCGCCTCCTCGATCAGTTTGATGTCCTTCGGGCAGTGCGCCGCGAGGACCGGGCTGCTGAACCCGAGGATCAATACGGTGGCAACAAGCAGCTTCTTCATTTGGAAATGGCTCCCTCTCTGGGTTTCGACGGTTTCGCTGGGCGTACACGTCGCCACTGCAAGTTATTCCGTTCGTTCGGCGAAAGGCGAAAGGGCGATACGGCGGCTCAATCCGTACTGCCTTGCGGTCGGCGCTGGCGGCGCAGCCGGTCCCAGTATTCGAGCCGCTTGGCGATCTCTCTCTCGAAGCCGCGCTCGACCGGGTGATAGTACCTGCGGCGATCCATCGCGTCGGGAAAATAGTCCTGCCCGGAAAAGGCCTCCGCCGTGTGGTGGTCGTACGCGTAGCCCTCGCCGTAGCCGAGGTCCTTCATGAGCCGCGTCGGCGCGTTGAGGATATGCTTCGGCGGCATCAGCGACCCCGTCTCGCGCGCGCTGCCCATCGCAGCGCCCAATGCGGTGTAAACGGCATTGGATTTCGGCGCCGTCGCCAGGTATATGACGGCCTGGGCCAGCGCCAGTTCGCCCTCGGGCGAACCGAGGCGCTCGTAAGACTCCCACGCGGCGAGCGCCTGCAGCGCCGCCTGCGGGTCGGCCAGGCCGACATCCTCGTAGGCGAACCGCGCAAGGCGCCGTGCGATGTAGCGGGGGTCCTCGCCCCCCGCCAGCATCCGGGCGAGCCAGTACAGCCCGGCATCGGCATCCGAGCCGCGCAGCGACTTGTGCAGCGCGCTGATCAGGTTGTAGTGGCCCTCCTGGCTCTTGTCGTAGAGCGGCGCCCGGCGCTGCACCGCGGCGGCCAGTGCCGCCGTGTCGAGGGGCGCATCGGTGTCCAACGCGAACAGCTCTTCGGCGAGGTTCAGCACGAAACGGCCGTCGCCGTCGGCCATGGCCCGCAATGCCACTCGCGCGTCGGCGCTGACCGGAAGCGATGCCCCCTGGGCGGCCTCCGCGCGCTGCAGCAACTGCTCGAGCGCCGCATCGTCGAGCCGGTTCAGCACGAAGACCTGGCAGCGGGACAGCAGCGCCGCATTGAGCTCGAAGCTGGGGTTCTCCGTCGTCGCGCCGACCAGGATGACCGTGCCGTCCTCGACATAGGGCAGGAAGCCGTCCTGCTGGGCGCGGTTGAAGCGGTGGATCTCGTCGATGAACAGGAGTGTTCCGGCGCCGGCAAGCCGCCGCGCCTTGGCCCGCTCGAACACCTTGCGCAGATCGGCGACGCCGGAGAACACCGCCGACAGCGGCTCGAACTCGAGCGCCGTCCGGTCGGCCAGCAGGCGCGCGATCGTCGTCTTGCCGCAACCGGGCGGTCCCCACAGGATCATCGAGGCAAGGCGCCCGCCATCGACCATACGGCGCAGCGCCCCGCCCGCGCCCAGCAGGTGGTCCTGGCCGACGATGCCGGCGAGGTCCGTCGGACGAAGACGGTCTGCAAGCGGCCGCGGCGCGGAGGATTCGAACAGGCCCTCCTGCCGTGGGCCGGTGCTCATCTGACCTGGACCTGGAGGATCCGGTCGCCGCGACGAATCGCGATGCGCCAGCCTTCCGACCGCTGCGAGACAAGCTTGGTGGCCTCCTGCACGCGACGGACCTCGACCCCGTTGATCTCGGCCAGGATATCGCCCGGGCGTAGCCCGATGCGCGCCGCCCGAGACGGCCGCGCAACGCCGATCACGATGACGCCGCGCGGCTGTCCCGGAAGGCCGAGCTCCTCGATCAGGGCCGGCGACAGATTTGCGATGCGGGCGCCGGCCAGCGGCTGATTGCCGGTCAGCACCGTCTCGTCGCGGGGCGGGTCCTCGGGCGGCACCACCAGCGGGAACCGCACGCTGCGTTCAACCTCCTTGCGCAGCACGGTCATCTGCACCGGCTCGCCGATGCGCCGGGTCGCAACGCGAAAGCGCAGCGCCTGCATGTCCTCGACCTCCTGGCCCGCCACCGAGAGGATCACGTCGCCCGGTCGCAGGCCCGCGTCCTCGGCGGGGCCGTCCCGGTAGACGTCCTCGACGATGACGCCGACCGGGCGCCGCATGCCCATGGCCTGCGCCAGCTCCGCGGTGAGCGCCCGACCCTCGAAGCCGAGCCAGGGGCGCACCAGCGGCCGGCCCTCGATGGCCGAATCGACGATCGCCCGCACCATGTTGCTGGGCACCGCGAAACCGATCCCAAGAGAACCGCCGCTTCTCGAGAAGATCGCCGTGTTGATGCCGACGAGGCGGCCGTCCATGGCGACCAGGGCGCCGCCCGAATTGCCGGGGTTGATCGCCGCGTCGGTCTGGATGAACGAGCGGTAGTCGGCGACGCCGACCCGCGTGCGGGCCAGCGCCGAGACGATGCCGCTGGTCACCGTCTGGCCGACCCCGAAGGGGTTGCCGATCGCCAGCACCAGATCGCCGACCTGCAGACTGTCGGAATCGCCGAATTCAACCGCGGGGAGGGACTCGCCCTCGGTATCAATGCGCAGCACGGCAAGGTCCGTACGGGAGTCGGCGAGCACGATCTCGGCCTCGAACTCGCGCCGGTCGGACAGGATCACGGTGATTTCGTCGGCCCCCTCGATGACGTGGTTGTTCGTCACGATGACGCCGTCGGCGCGGACCAGAACGCCCGAGCCGAGTGAGTTCTGGACGCGCTCCCGCGTGGTACCGCCGAACGGAAAATCTTCGCCGAAGAAGTGTTTGAAGAACGGGTCGTCGAACAGCGGCGAGATCGGCCGCTGCTGCACGGTCTTCCGGGTATAGATGTTGACCACCGCCGGCGCCGTGCTGCGCACCACCGGGGCGAAGGACAGGGTGATCTGCTCGCGCGATTCCGGAACGACTGTCCACTGGGCTGGCGCAGCCCCTGGCACTAGCGCCAGTACGAAGCCGACCAGCACCGCGGCAGCGAAGCGGAATCGCGAAATCGTCGCTTGCATGCCCGTCAATTTAAGTGCCGGCCGGGCCGACCACAAGATGCGCAGACCGACGGCAAAAAATGCAAGGGCGGCCCGAGGACCGCCCTTGCGCAGCGCAACCGGCTGGAAACGCGATGCTACTCCTCGTCCGAGCTCGCGGCCGCGGCTTCCTGGGTCGGACCCGAATCCTGACCCCGCGCTTCCGGGTCGCGCTCGACGAACTCGATGATCGCCATGTCTGCCGCGTCGCCGTAGCGGTGCCCCGCCCGCAGCACGCGGGTATAACCGCCGCGTCGCTCTGCATAACGGCCGGCCAGGGTATCGAACAGCTTGGCGGTCATCTCGTTATCGCGCAGCACCGAATAGGCCTGACGGCGGGCGTGCAAGCCACCGCGCTTGCCCAGGGTGACGAGCTTCTCGACGAACGGGCGCAACTCCTTCGCCTTCGGCAACGTCGTCTGGATCTGTTCGTGCTTGATCAGCGCGTTCGCCATATTCGACAGCATCGCCTTGCGATGGCTGCTTGTCCGGTTCAGTTTGCGGCGGCTTACTCCGTGTCGCATGGCGACGGCTCCCTGGTTCGATGTCCTGCTACCCCGTGACAGCCGATCAATACGGCTCGTCCAGCCGACGGGCCATCTCCTCGATGTTCTCCGGCGGCCAGTTGGGGATTTCCATGCCGAGATGCAGGCCCATCTGCGCCAGCACCTCCTTGATCTCGTTCAGCGACTTGCGGCCGAAGTTCGGCGTGCGCAGCATCTCCGGCTCGGTCTTCTGCACCAGGTCGCCGATATAGACGATGTTGTCGTTCTTCAGGCAGTTGGCCGAGCGGACCGAGAGCTCCAGCTCGTCCACCTTGCGCAGCAGGTTCTTGTTGAACGGCAGCTCGGACGGGCGTTCCTCGGCGACCTGCGCCTGCGGCTCCTCGAAATTGATGAACAGCTGCAGCTGGTCCTGCAGGATGCGCGCCGCCAGCGCCACCGCGTCCTCGGGCGTCACCGAGCCGTCGGTCTCGATGGTCATCGACAGCTTGTCGTAGTCGGTGACCTGGCCGACGCGGGTGTTTTCCACCTTGTAAGACACTTTGCGGATCGGGCTGTACATGGCGTCGACCGGGATCATGCCGATCGGCGCATCCTCCGGACGGTTCTGGGTCGCCGGCACGTAGCCCTTGCCGGTCTCGACCGTCATCTCCATGGCCAGCTTGGCGCCGTCGTCGAGCGTGCAGATGACAAGCTTCGGGTCCATGATCTCGATGTCATGGCCGGTCTCGATCTGGGCCGCGGTCACTTCGCCCGGGCCCTGCGCCGTCAGGCTCATCCGCTTGGGGCCCTCGCCGTGCATACGCAGGCCAAGGGATTTGAGGTTGAGGACGATATCGGTCACGTCCTCACGCACGCCGGCGATGGAGGAGAACTCGTGCAGCACGCCCTCGATCTGGATCGATGTGATCGCGGCGCCCTGCAGCGACGACAGCAGCACGCGGCGCAGGGCGTTGCCCAGCGTCAGCCCGAAGCCGCGCTCGAGCGGCTCGGCAACGATCGTCGCGGTGCGTGCTGGATCGGCCCCGCCCTCGATATTCAGCTTCGTGGGCTTGATCAGCGTTTGCCAGTTCTTCTGAATCACGGTCGTAAACCTCTCGGTCAATTCATTGGCGGCCCATCGCCCGGACGGCGATCACCCCTGTCCGTCTAACCGGCCGTCGCAGGCCGGCGACCCGTTGCCCTAAACCCGGCGCCGCTTGGGCGGGCGACAGCCATTGTGCGGGATCGGCGTTACGTCGCGTATCGCGGTGATGGTAAAACCGATGGCCTGCAGCGCCCGAAGTGCCGATTCGCGCCCGGAGCCCGGGCCCTTGACCTCCACGTCCAGCGTCTTCATGCCGTGGTCCATCGCCTTGCGGCCGGCATCTTCGGCCGCCATCTGCGCGGCATAGGGGGTCGACTTGCGGCTCCCCTTGAAGCCCTGGCTACCCGCCGATGACCAGGAGATCGCATTGCCCTGGGCGTCGGTGATGGTGATCATGGTATTGTTGAACGTCGCGTTCACATGGGCGACGCCCGAAGTGATGTTCTTCCGTTCGCGACGCCGCGGGCGCGCTACTGTCTGCTTCGCCATCTCGTATCAAGCCTTCTTTTTGCCGGCGATCGGCCGTGCCTTGCCCTTGCGCGTGCGCGCGTTGGTGTGGGTGCGCTGGCCGCGCACCGGCATGCCCTTGCGGTGCCGCAGGCCGCGGTAGCAGCCGAGGTCCATCAGCCGCTTGATGTTCATCGCGACCTCGCGGCGCAGATCACCCTCCACGATGTAGTCGTGGTCGATGACCTCGCGGATCTGGATCGTCTCCTGTTCGGTCAGATCCTGCACCCGGCGCTCCGACGGGATATTGCACTTTGTGCAGATCTCCCTGGCCTTGGTCCGGCCGATCCCGTGAATATAGGTCAAGGCGACCTCAACGCGCTTCTGCGTCGGGATATTCACGCCAGCTATGCGTGCCACGCTGCCTGCTCCTCGATGTCGTTAGAATTGTCGCCCGCCGCCGGTCTTTCGTTCCGGCCCCCGGGCACACCCAACCGTCGGATCGTCGCCGGTCCGAGCGGGCGGATTATAGTTTTATCGGCCGCCGTGTCAATCACCGGAACGCCTCCAGGGCCTCGTCGATTTGCGCCGCGACTTCATCGATCGACGCCATCCCATCGACCGATCTCAAGATGCCCTTTTCGCGGTAGTACGGGATGATCTGCGCGGTCGAGCCATGATAGGCGGCCAGCCTTGCCCGGACCGTCTCGGCGTTGTCGTCCTTGCGGCGCGTGAACTCGGTCGACCCGCATTCGTCGCAGACACCCTGAGACTTTGGCTGCTTGAACCGGTCGTGGTAACCGGCGCCGCACCGCGCACAGGCGAAACGGCCGGTGATCCGCTCGACCAGGGCCTCGTCGTCGACCGTCATCTCGATGACGCCGTCGAGCTTCATGCCCTTTTCGGCGAGCAGCCGGTCCAGCGCCACTGCCTGCTCGGTCGTGCGCGGAAACCCGTCGAGAATGAAGCCGTCGGCGCAGTCCGGCTTGTCGATGCGCTCGGCGACAATGCCAATCATGATGTCGTCGGACACCAGACCGCCGGCCTCCATCACCGCTTTCGCCTTCAGACCGACCTCACTGCCCGCGGCGACCGCGGCGCGCAGCATGTCGCCGGTGGATAGCTGTATCATATGGTGTGTTTTTTCCAGTCGTTCGGCCTGTGTGCCCTTGCCTGCGCCGGGTGGGCCCAGCAGTATGATGTTCATCCACGTCTCCCACGCAGCTTGCTCTTCTTGATGAGCCCCTCATACTGGTGCGCCAGCATGTGTGCGTGGATCTGACCGACCGTATCCATGGTCACGCTGACCACGATCAACAGGCTGGTCCCGCCGAAATAGAACGGCACGGCGTATTGCGAGATCAGGATCTCCGGCAGGATGCAGACCGCCGAGAGGTACGCGGCGCCGACCACGGTCAGCCGCGTCAGCACGAAATCCAGATACTCCGCCGTGTTCTTGCCGGGCCGGATGCCCGGGATGAAGCCGCCGTACTTCTTCAGGTTGTCGGCGGTGTCCGCCGGGTTGAAGACGACGGCGGTGTAGAAGAACGCAAAGAAGACGATCAGGGAGACGTAGATCAAGAGGTAGCCGGGCTGGCCGCGCCCCAGATAGGCCGTGATCTGGGTCATCCACTCGCCGCCCTGGCCGGCGCTGAAGCCGGCGAAGGTCGCCGGCAGCAGCAACAGGGAACTCGCGAAGATCGGCGGGATCACGCCCGAGGTGTTGAGCTTGAGCGGCAGATGCGACGACTCGCCGCCGAACATCCGGTTGCCGACCTGGCGCTTGGGATATTGGACGACGATGCGCCGCTGCGCCCGCTCCATGAACACGATGAAGGCGATCACGGCCACGGCCATCACCAGGAGGCCGATGATCAGCACCGTCGACAGCGCGCCGGTGCGGCCGAGGTCCAGCGTCTGCGCCAGCGCCGCCGGCAGGTTGGCGACGATGCCGGCGAAGATGATCAGCGAGATGCCGTTGCCGACGCCGCGCTCGGTGATCTGCTCGCCCAGCCACATCAGGAACATCGTGCCGCCGACGATGGTGATGACCGTGGTGATCTCGAAGAACGGGCCGGGGTTGATGACGACCGAGCCGACCGAGCTGGTGCTGCGCTCCAGCCCGACGGCGATGCCGTAGCCCTGCACCGTCGCCAGCAGCACCGTCAGGTAGCGCGTGTACTGGTTGATCTTCTTGCGCCCGGTCTCGCCCTCCTTCTTCAGCTCCTCCAGCGTCGGCACGACCGCCGTCATCAGCTGCATGATGATCGATGCCGAGATGTACGGCATCACGTTGAGAGCGAAGATCGTCATCCGACTCAACGCGCCGCCCGAGAACATGTCGAACATACCGATCAGCCCGCCGCCCTGGCGCGAGAAGATGTCGTCCAGCGCCACCGGATCGATGCCCGGCAGCGGCACGTAGGTGCCGAGCCTGTAGACGATAAGAGCGCCCAGGGTGAACCACAGGCGCTTCTTGAGTTCGGTGGCCTTGCTGAAGGCACCGAAATTGAAGTTGGCGGCTAGCTGTTCAGCGGCAGATGCCATGGCAACGGTCCCTGCCGGACGAATCCGGCGTCAGATTTCAATTGTCCCCTGTCGGCGCGTCCTCGGCCGCAGGGGCTGTCTCGCCCGAGCTCTTGCCCTTGTTCTTGCCCTTGCCCTTGCGTTTCCGCTTTTCGGGCTTCTTGCCGGCAACGGGGGCAGGCGCTTCCGGGAGCACGACCGCACCGCCGGATTTCTCGACGGCTGCGACGGCGGCCTTCGACGCGCCGGCAACGTGGATTGTTATCTTTGTCTTCAGGTCGCCCTTTGCAAGGAGACGCACGCCGTCGCCGATGCGTGTGCCCACCAGGCCGGCCGCGCGCAGGGCCGCGGTGTCGACCGCCTTGCTGCTGTCGAGCTTCTTGTCGTCGATCGCCTGCTGCAGCCGGCCGAGATTGACGACCGCGAATTCCTTGCGGAACGGATTCTTGAAGCCGCGCTTGGGCAGACGCCGGTAGAGCGGCATCTGGCCGCCCTCGAAGCCCTTGATCGCGGCGCCGCTGCGCGACTTCTGGCCCTTCATGCCGCGCCCGGCCGTGCGGCCCTTGCCGGAGCCGGTGCCGCGGCCAACGCGGGTGCGGTCCTGGCGCGCGCCATTGTTGTCGGATAGCTCGTTGAGTTTCATCGACCGTGTCCCCTGTTGCGGGCGGAACGCCCGCTCAGCCCGCGTCCTCGACGCGGACCAGATGTCTGACCTTGTTGATCATGCCGCGGACCGCCGGCGTGTCTTCGAGCTCACGCGTCCGGTGCAGCTTATTGAGGCCCAGCCCCTTCAGCGTCGCCTGCTGGTCCTTGGGACGGCGGATCGCGCTGCGGATCTGGGTTACCCGTACGGTAGCCGCCTTGCTGTCAGCCATCGGCCTGCTCCTTTGCGACATCGGCATCGCGGCGGCCGACGATATCGCTGACCTTCTTGCCGCGCTTCGCCGCGACCGCACGCGGCGACATGCAGTTCTGGAGGCCGTTGAAGGCGGCCTTGATCATGTTGTGCGGGTTCGAGGTACCGACCGACTTGGCGACGACGTCGTGCACGCCCAGCGCCTCGAAGACGGCGCGGATCGGGCCGCCGGCAATGATGCCGGTACCCGGCGGGGCATTGCGCAGGACGACGCGGCCGGCGCCGTAACGCCCGCTTACGTCGTGATGCAAGGTGCGCCCCTCGCGCAGCGGGATGCGCACCATCGACTTGCGCGCGTTCTCCGTTGCCTTGCGGATCGCTTCCGGCACTTCGCGGGCCTTGCCGGCGCCGTAGCCGACCCGCCCCTTGCCGTCGCCAACAACCATGATGGCGGCGAAGCCGAAGCGGCGTCCGCCCTTTACCACTTTGGCCACACGGTTGATGCCGACCAGCTTTTCGATGAACTCGGATTCCTCGCGCGGTGCGCGATCGTCGCGGGATTTGCGTGGTGCACGTGCCATGGGTAGCGGCCCTCGTCAGAAGTTCAGACCGCCCTCGCGGGCGGCGTCGGCCAGGGCCTTGACCCGGCCATGAAAGGCATAACCGCCGCGGTCGAACACGACGTTGGAAATACCGGCCTTCTTCGCCCGCTCCGCGATCAGCTTTCCGACCTCGGTGGCGGCGCCGACGTCGCCGCCGGTCTTCAGCGTCTTGCGCATGTCGTTTTCGACCGACGAGGCGGCAGCCAGTGTCCGGCCCGCGGCGTCGTCGATGATCTGCGCATAGATGTGCAGACCCGACCGGTACACCGACAGGCGCGGCCGGCCCTTGGCACGCTTGCGCAGCTGGTAGCGGTTACGCCGCGCCCGTCGCGCGAACAGCTCCTTTGAGTTCAACATCACTTGTCCCTACTTCTTCTTGCCTTCCTTCGACCGGACGTACTCTTCCGCGTAGCGCACGCCCTTGCCCTTGAAGGGTTCCGGCTTGCGGAACGCGCGTATCTCGCTCGCCACCTGTCCAACCTGCTGCTTGCTGGCGCCCGACACCTCGATCAGCGTCGGTCGCTCGCACCTGATCTCGATTCCCTCGGGGATCGGGTAGTTGATGTCGTGGCTGTAGCCGAGCTGCAGGTTCAGGGTCCGGCCCTGCACGGCGGCACGATACCCGACGCCGCGGATTTCAAGCTGCCGCGTGAAACCCTCCGAGGCGCCGAGGACGGCGTTGTTCACCAAGCTGCGCACGGTGCCCCACATGGTCAGTGCGCGCTTCGAGTCGTCGCGCGGCGCGACGGTCACCTTGCCGTCCGCGTGGCTAACCGTGACGAGATCGTTCAGCGGCACGGTCAGCGTGCCCTTGCCGCCCTTTGCCGTCAGCACGTCGTCGGCGATCGTCACCTCGACGCCACCGGGCACAACCACGGGATGCTTGCCGATACGGGACATATGACGCCTCCTAAAATACCCGGCAGAGCACTTCGCCGCCGACGTTGGCGGCGCGCGCCTCGGTGTCCGACATGACGCCGCGCGGCGTCGACAGGATCGAGATACCGAGCCCGTTGTACACGGGCTGCAGCTTCTTGATGCCCGCATAGACCCGGCGCCCCGGTTTCGAGATGCGGTCGATCTCGCGGATCACCGGCTCGCCGTCGCTGTATTTCAGCTCGACGGTCAGCTCGGCCACGCCGGGCCGCAGTTCGGCCCAGCTGAAGCCGCGGATGTAGCCCTCGCGCTGCAGCACCTCGAGCACGTTGCTGCGCAGCTTGGATGCCGGCACGGTGACCGCCGCCTTGTTGGCCCGCTGGCCGTTGCGGATGCGGGTGAGCATGTCGCCGAGAGGATCAGACATTGCCATGGACTGTGATCTCCCTTACCAGCTCGACTTCACGAGGCCCGGGACCTGGCCTTCCGAACCCAGTTCGCGCAGGGCGATGCGCGACATCTTGAATTTGCGGTAGTAGCCCCGCGGCCGGCCGGAAACCTCGCAGCGGTTGCGGACGCGCACGGCGGCGCCGTTGCGCGGCAACTCGGCCAGCTTCAGCTGGGCCGCGAAGCGCTCTTCCGGCGCCAGCGTGCGGTCGTTGACGATCGCCTTCAGCTTCGCCCGCTTGGCCGCAAACTGCGACACCAGCCGCTTCCTCTTCAAGTTCTTCTCGATGGCGCTCTTTTTTGCCATTTCCGTACTCCGTTCCCTCGCTCAGTTCCTGAAGGGCATATCGAAGCCCCTGAGCAGGGCCTTGGCCTCATTGTCGGTCCTAGCCGTGGTGACGATGACGATATCCATGCCGCGGACCGCATCGACCTTGTCGTAGTCGATCTCCGGAAAGACGATCTGCTCCTTCAGCCCCATGGAGAAGTTCCCGTGGCCGTCGAAGCTGTCCCCCGGGATCCCCCGGAAGTCGCGAACCCGCGGCAGTGCCACCGTGATCAGCCGGTCGAGAAACTCGTACATCCGCTCTCGCCGCAGCGTCACCTTGACACCGATCGGCATGCCTTCGCGCAGCTTGAAGGTGGCGATCGACTTCTTGGCGTGCGTGATGACGGGCTTCTGGCCCGTGATCGCCGCCAGGTCGTCGACGGCGCTGTTGATCTTCTTCGAGTCGCCGACCGCCTCGCCCATGCCGATGTTCACCACGATCTTCTCGAGACGCGGTGCCTGCATCGGATTGCTGTACCCGAATTCCTCGACGAGCGACGGCTTGACCGTGCTGTCGTAATGTTCCTGCAATCGGGTCATCGTGCCCTCGTTCTCTCGCTCACGTGTCGATGATCTCGCCGGACCGGCGCGCGAACCGCACTTTCTGCGGTTTCTCGCCCCTGCCCTTGGCAGCGATCACCTTGATGCCCACACGGGTCGGCGCGCCGCTTTTGGGGTCGATATGCGCCACGTTCGAAATATGCAGCGGCGCCTCCTTCTCGAAGATTCCGCCTGCATCCGTTCGGCTCGGGCGGGTGTGCCGCCTGACCATGTTGACACCCTGCACGACAACCCGCGCATCCTTCGCGATGACCCGGATGACCTCGCCGGACTTGCCCTTGTCCTTGCCAGTGAGGACGACGACGCGGTCGCCCTTCTTGATCTTCAACTTGCCCGCCATGTCACAGCACCTCCGGCGCCAGCGAGATGATCTTCATGAACTTCTTCGCCCGCAGCTCGCGCGCCACCGGGCCGAAGATGCGCGTGCCGATCGGCTCGCCCTGCTTGTTGATCAGCACGGCCGCGTTGCGGTCGAAGCGGATCGACGTGCCGTCCTGGCGGTGGATTTCCTTCGCCGTGCGCACGACGACCGCGCGCAACACCTCGCCCTTCTTGACGCGCCCGCGCGGAATCGCCTCCTTGACCGTCACGACGACGATATCGCCGATGCCCGCGGTCCGGCGCTTGGCACCGCCGAGCACCTTGATGCACTGCACGCGCCGGGCACCCGAGTTGTCGGCCACGTCCAGATTGGTCTGCATCTGAATCATGACGCTACTCCTTGCTCTGCGCCTCTGCCGCGCCGACGACTTCCCACGTCTTGCGCTTGGAATAGGGGCGGCATTCGCGAATCTCGACGACATCGCCCTTCTTCGCGGAATTGCCCTCGTCGTGGGCCATGTACCGCTTCGATCGCGTGATGAACTTCTTGTAGACGGGGTGGCTGACCCGGCGCTGGACGTTTACCACCACGGTCTTGTCGGCCGCGTCGGACACCACGGTCCCCTGCAATACTCGCCTCGGCATCGTACCGTAACTCCTAGGAAGCCTTACGCTTCGCGTTGAGGATCGTCTTGATCCGCGCGATATCGCGCCGCACCTCGCGGACTCGCGCCGTGTTTTCCAGCTGCCCGGTTGCCTTTTGGAAACGCAGGTTGAACGCCTCCTTGCGCAGTCCAAGAAGCTGATCCTTCAGTTCATCCGGCGTCTTTTGACGCAGATCGGCCGATTTCATGCCGTCAATCCTCCAGGCCAAGGCGCGCGACGATTCGCGTCTGCACCGGCAGTTTGGCCGCAGCAAGCTCGAACGCCCGGCGCGCCGTGGTGCGATCCACGCCTTCCATCTCGAACATGATGCGCCCCGGCTTCACGCGGCACATCCAGAATTCCGGCGTACCCTTGCCCTTGCCCATGCGGACCTCGGCCGGCTTCGAGCTGACCGGGACGTCCGGGAAGACGCGGATCCAGACCTTGCCCGCGCGCTTGATATGGCGCGTGATGCTGCGTCGAGCGGCCTCGATCTGGCGCGCCGTCACACGCCCCGGCGTCGTCGCCTTCAGCCCGTAGCTGCCGAAGTTCAGCTCGGTGCCGCCCTTGGCCGCGCCATGGATCCGGCCCTTCTGCTGCTTGCGGAATTTCGTTCGCTTCGGACTCAACATCTTTTTCGTCCCGTCTTACTGCCGCGCCACGACCCGCTCAGCGGGCCTGCTGCTCCTGGACCCGCTTGTCCTGGGCCAGCGGATCGTGCCCCAAGATTTCACCCTTGAAGATCCAGACCTTGACGCCGCAGGTGCCGTAGGTCGTCTTCGCCGTCGCCGTGCCGTAATCGACGTCGGCGCGCAGCGTGTGCAGCGGCACGCGGCCCTCGCGATACCACTCGGTGCGCGCGATCTCGGCGCCGCCCAGGCGGCCGCCGCAGTTGATGCGGATGCCCTCGGCGCCCAGGCGCATGGCCGACTGCACGGCCCGCTTCATGGCCCGGCGGAAGGCGACGCGCCGCTCCAGCTGCTGGGCGATGTTCTCGGCCACCAGCTTGGCATCGATCTCGGGCTTGCGGATCTCGACGATGTTGAGGTTCACGTCCTCTCCGGTGAGCTTGATCAGGTCCTGCCGCAGCTTCTCGATATCGGCGCCCTTCTTGCCGATCACGACGCCGGGTCGCGCGCTGTGGATCGTCACGCGTGCCTTCTTGGCCTGACGCTCGATCACGATTCGCGACACGCCGGCCTGGCTGAGGCGATCCTCGATGTAACCGCGCAGCTTGATGTCGTCGTGTAGCGTGTCGCCATAGGCCTTGTCGGCATACCAGCGCGAATTCCAGGTCCGATTGATCCCCAGCCGCAGCCCGATCGGATTGACTTTCTGGCCCATTATTCGGTCTCCTCGCGTTCGCGCACGACCACGGTCAGATTGCTGAACGGCTTCATGATTCGGCCGGCGCGTCCGCGCGCGCGCGCCCGGAACCGCTTGACGACGAAGGTCTTGCCCACGGTGGCTTCCTTGACGTACAGGCGGTCCACGTCGAGCTGGTGGTTGTTTTCCGCATTCGCGATCGCGGACTGCAGCACCTTGCGCACTTCACGCGCGATGCGGCGCTTGGAAAACGTCAGGTCGGCGACCGCGCGGTCCGCCGCCTTGCCACGAATCAACTGGGCCACCAAGTTCAGCTTCTGCGGACTGGTCCGCATGAACTTGCCATACGCCCTGGCCTCGTTGTCGGCCAGTATTCTCTCGCGTGCCGGTTTGCCCATAATTCAGCGCCTCTTCGCCTTCTTGTCGGCCGCGTGCCCGTAATAGGTCCGGGTCGGCGCGAACTCGCCGAACTTGTGGCCGACCATGTTCTCGGTCACGAGAACCGGCAGGAACTTCTGGCCGTTGTAGACGCCGAACGTCAGACCAACGAACTGCGGCAGGATCGTCGAGCGCCGCGACCAGGTCTTGATGACCGTGTTACGGCCGGACGCATGCGCCGCCTCTGCCTTCTTCAGCAGATGGCCGTCAACGAACGGCCCTTTCCAAACCGAGCGTGCCAATGTGCCGCCCTCCTATTACTTCTTGCGGTGCCGCCGCCGGATGATCAGCGAGTCGGTCTTCTTGTTGTGCCGCGTCTTGCGGCCCTTGGTCGGCTTGCCCCACGGGGTCACCGGGTGGCGGCCGCCCGAGGTGCGGCCCTCGCCGCCGCCATGCGGGTGATCGACCGGGTTCATGGCGACGCCGCGCACCGACGGGCGCTTGCCCAGCCAGCGCTTGCGACCGGCCTTGCCCAGCTTGATGTTCGACTGGTCGGGATTCGACACCGCGCCGATCGTCGCCATGCATTCGCCGCGCACCATGCGCAGCTCGCCCGATGACAGCTTGATCTGGGCATAGCCGGCGTCGCGGCCGACCAGCTGGACATAGGTGCCTGCGGAGCGCGCGATCTGCCCGCCGCGTCCGGCTTTCAGCTCGACGTTGTGGACGATGGTGCCGATCGGGATGCTGGCCAGCGGCATCGCGTTACCGGGTTTCACGTCGGTGCGTTCGCCCGCCACGATGGTATCGCCGACGGCAAGCCGCTGCGGCGCCAAAATATAGCTCTGCTCGCCGTCCTCGTATTTCAGCAACGCGATGAAGGCGGTCCGGTTCGGATCGTACTCGATGCGCTCGACCGTCGCCGGGACGTCGAACTTGCGGCGCCGGAAATCGACGATGCGATAGCGCCGCTTGTGCCCGCCGCCGCGCCGCCGCGCCGTGATATGGCCCTGGTTGTTGCGGCCGCCCTTCTTGGTCAGCCCCTCGGTCAGGGTCTTGACCGGGCGCCCCTTGTACAGCGCCGACCGGTCGACCAGAACAAGGTTCCGCTGACTGGGCGTGATCGGATTGAAGTTCTTCAGCGCCATGGTTTCAAAGCCCCGTCGTCACGTCGATGGACTGGCCCTCGGCCAACCGCACCATCGCCTTCTTGTAGTCGTTTCGCTTGCCGGTGCGGCCGCGGAAGCGCTTGACCTTGCCCTTGACGCGAATCGTGTTGACCGCCTCGACCTTGACCTTGAACAGGGATTCGACGGCGGCCCGGATCTCTCGCTTGGTGGCATCCATCGGCACGCGGAAGACGACCTGGTTGTGCTCGGAGGCCAGCGTCGCCTTTTCGGTGATCACCGGCGCACGCAGCAGCTCGTACATGCGCTCGCCGCTCGGGCTGGTCTTGTCGAGATATTTCCAGCTCATTTCAGTCGCGCCTCCAGGTTCTCCACCGCCTCTTTGGTCAGCACGAGGGTATCGCGTCGCAAAATGTCGTACACGTTGGCACCCTGGCTGGGCAGGACGTCCAGATTTGGAATGTTGGCCGCTGCCCTCGCGAAATTCGCGTCGATCTCCGCGCCGCCGACGATCAGGACGTTGCTCCAGCCGAGCTTGCCGAGGCGCACCGCAAGATCCTTGGTCTTCGGCGCCTTCAAGCTGGCTTCGTCGAGAATGATCAGCTTGCCGTCCGCCTGCTTGGCCGACAGCGCCGATTTCAACGCCATCTTGCGGACCTTCTTCTGGAGCTTGTGCCCATGATCGCGCGGCGTCGGCCCGAATACGGTGGCACCGCCGCGGAACTGCGTGACGCGGGCCGAACCATGGCGGGCCCGGCCGGTGCCCTTCTGCCGATACATCTTACGGGTCGAGCCGCTGATTTCGCCGCGGGTCTTGACCTTGTGAGTCCCGGTGCGGCGCTTCGCCAGCTGCCAGTTCACCATGCGCGCCAACAGATCCTTGCGCACTTCCACGCCGAACACCTCCGTGGACAGCTCGATCTCGCCGGCGGCCTTGTTGTCGAGATTGATGACCTTGCTCTTCATCGCCGTCATTCCTTCGTCTCGGCGTCGTCGCCCGGCTCGTCACCGGCCCCACCCGCATCGTCCGCGGTGTCCCCAGGCGCCGCCTCCGCATCGGGGGCGACCTCCGTCTTGGCCACGGTTTCGGACTCGGGCGCCGCCTCGGCTTCGCGGGCGGTCTCCGGCTCGGCCGCAGTTTCGGCCTCGGGCGCCGCCTCCGCCTCCGTTGCAGCCTGCTCCTCGGGCGCCGCGTCCTCCGGTGCCGGCTCCTCCGCCGCTGCGCCGCCCTTCAGGGCGGCCGGGAACGGCAGCTCGACATCGGTCTGGCGCTTTTTCGCGTCGCTGACCAGCACCCAGCCGCCGCGGGCGCCCGGCACCGCGCCCTTGAGCATGATCAGGCCACGATCCTCGTCGGTCGAGACCACCTCGAGATTCTGCACCGTGGTGCGGGCGTCACCCATGTGGCCGGCCATCTTCTTGCCCTTGAAGACCTTGCCGGGATCCTGGCTGTTGCCGGTCGAGCCGTGGCTGCGGTGCGAGATCGACACGCCGTGGCTGGCCCGCAGGCCGCCGAAGTTGTGCCGCTTCATGGCGCCGGCGAAGCCCTTGCCGATGCTGGTTCCCACGACGTCGACAAACTGCCCGGCGACGAAGTGTCCGGCCGACAATTCAGCCCCAACGTCGAGCACCGCATCGGTGCTGACCCGGAATTCGGCCAACTTGCGCTTGGGCTCGACCTTTGACTTCGCAAAATGCCCGCGGTTGGCGCGCGTGACATTCTTCACCTTGGCATTCACGGCGCCGAGCTGCAGCGCGGTGTACCCGTCCTTATCCTCGGTCCGGACGGCGACGACCTGGCAGCCATCGACCTTCAGAACGGTGACGGGCACATGTTCGCCGGTCTCGTCGAAGACCCGCGACATTCCCAGTTTCTGTGCGATCAGTCCAGTGCGCATGGCGCCGTCATCCCTAGAGCTTGATCTCGACATCCACGCCGGCGGCGAGCTCCAGCTTCATCAGCGCATCGACGGTCTGCGGGGTCGGGTCGATGATGTCCAGCAGCCGCTTGTGGGTGCGGATCTCGAACTGCTCGCGGCTCTTCTTGTCGATATGCGGGCCACGCAGCACGGTGAATTTCTCGATCCGGGTCGGCAGCGGAATCGGGCCGCGGACCTGCGCCCCGGTGCGCTTCGCGGTGCTGACGATCTCGCTGGTCGACTGGTCGAGCACGCGATGATCGAACGCCTTGAGGCGGATGCGTATGTTCTGGTTGTCCATGCGGTCCTCCGACGGAACCGGCGGCACCATCGCGCCGCCGCCCCAGGTACTCCTTTACTCGATAATGCTTGTGACGACGCCGGCG
>JABAOD010009653.1_pt3 | contig 22884 bp, 24 predicted proteins | sample 7062151 | NCBI WGS metagenome assembly JABAOD01 (sample SAMN14538626, study PRJNA623070) | marine sediment metagenome | biome: marine biome [ENVO:00000428]; feature: marine pelagic biome [ENVO:01000023]; material: deep marine sediment [ENVO:00002113] | place: India: Gulf of Khambhat ... | reverse complement strand
CGCACGGTGTCGACGACGATGGCGGCGGCCTTGTCCACCTCGGCCTCGGTGGTCGACCAGCCGAAGGAGAAGCGAACGCACTCCGCGGCGGCCTCCTCGCCGTATCCCATGGCAGCGAGGACGTGGGAGACGTCGATGGCGCCGCTCTGACAAGCCGAGCCCGCCGCGGCGGCGACGCCGGCCTGATCGAGACGGATGAGGAGCGTCTCACTGGCGACGCCGACGATCCGGAGATGGCTGTGTTGAGGGAGCCGGGCCGCGACGGGAGCGTTGATCTCGATGTCGAGCGATCCTGCCCGCAGCGCCTCTTCGAAGCGGTCACGCAGCCGGCCGATGCGACGGGCCGCATCGGCGCGATCGGCGACGGTCACCTCCATCGCAGCCACCATGCCGACGATGCCGGCCACGTTCTGGGTGCCGGAGCGACGGCCGAGCTCCTGACCTCCGCCGTGGAGCACGGGTTCCAGCTCGACGCCGTTCCGCACGTACAGCAGCCCGACACCCTTGGGACCGCCGAACTTGTGTGCTGCGAGCGACAGGAGGTCGCAGGCCGTTCCTGCAACCGTCACGTCACACGTGAGGAACGCCTGCACTGCATCCGAGTGCATGAGCACCTCGCTGCGGCGAGCCCGGACTGCAGCGGCGACGTCGGCGACGGGCTGGATGACACCCGTCTCGTTGTTGGCATACATGACAGATGCGATCGTCGTGGTGTCGTCCACGGCAGCGGCGACCTCGGCGGGCTCGACCCGCCCGAAGCCATCCACGCCGACGATCGCAACACGACCACCGAGGCGGCCCACGAAGTGGGCCGCCTCGAGCACGGCCTCGTGCTCCGTGGCGACGGTCACCACTCCGCCGACCGTTTCGCCGGCGAGCGCGCTGCCTGCGACGGCGAGGTTGTCGGCCTCCGTTCCGCCACCCGTGAACACGATCTCGAAGGGACGTGCCGCACCGAGGAACTCGGCGGCCCGTTCCCGCGCCTCTTCGAGGGCGTTCTTGGCGCGACGCGATACGGCATGGAGGCCCGAGGGATTGCCGTAGGCGTCGTCCAGGAACGGCGCCATCGCCTCTCGCACTTCGGGACGCACCGTGGTGGTGGCCGCATGGTCGAGATAGATCGTCATCGTCGGGATCGATTCTCGCAGCCCGCCGCCACCACCATGCCGCCTACCCTGTTCGACATGCGCAGCGTTCAGCTCGTCGAACCCGGGACGCCGCTCGTGAACCAGCAGGGGCCCGCTCTCGAGCCCGGGCCCACCGACGTCGTCGTGGCGGTCGAGGCGGCGGGCATCTGCCGGTCCGACGTGCACTACCGGGCCGGCTTTCCGACGACTGCCTTTCTCCCGATCACGCTCGGTCACGAAGTGGCGGGCACGATCGTCGCTTGCGGGTCGGAGGTGGCCTCGGGCCGGCTGAGAGAGCGGGTCGCACTGCACTATCAGACGTCGTGCGGGACGTGTGAGTTCTGCACGAGGGGTCACGAGCAGTTCTGTCCGGACGGAGAGATGCTCGGCAAGAGCCGCCACGGCGGATACGCAGAGCAGGTGGTCGTCCCTGCCGGCAACGCCTACCCGGTCCCGGACGATGTGAGCGCAGAGCAGGCGGCCGTGATGATGTGCTCGACCGCCACCGCCTTCCATGCGCTGCGCAAGGGCCGACTGATCGAGGGCGAACGCGTCGCAGTCCTCGGGACGGGCGGCCTCGGCATGTCGGCGGTGCAGCTGGCCCGTGAGCTCGGCGCCGGTGTCGTGTACGCCGTCGACATCGACAGGGACCGACTCGCCCTCGCTCAGGCCCATGGTGCCGTGCCGGTTGCCGCCGATGCCGTGGACGTCGGAGCCCGCCTCCAGGAAGAGGGCGGAGTCGATGTCGCGCTCGACCTCCTCGGCTCCGTCGAACTGGTGCGGATCGGGATGGAGGCGCTGCGTCCCCTGGGTCGCATGGTCGCCGTCGGCCTCGTGGACGATGCCGTTGCGATCCGCCCCTACGAAGATCTCATCATCGGCGAGCGCGAGCTCATCGGGTGCTCCGACCACCTGGGCGCCGAGATCCCCGAGCTGTTGGAGATGGCCTCGCAGCGCCGGATCGACGTCGCGTCGGTCATCACCGATCGCGTCCCTCTCGATGCCGGAGCGATCGATACGGCCATGGATCGACTCGAACGGTTCCGCGGCGGCGTGCGCACGGTGATCGACGTCGCGGGATCCCGGACGTCTGTGTGATCGGGGCGCGCGATCCCGAAACCCGGGAATCACCCCCGGCTCGCTCTGGTTGACGGGTCGGAGGCAACCGTGGGGGAACCCGTGTCACGACAGCAGGAGCAGAAGCCGGTCACGGTCTTCTGGCGACCCGGATGTGGGTTCTGCACCCGTCTCCTCGGCGACCTCGAGGCCACCGGCCTGACCTACGAGAAGCGCAACATCTGGGAAGACCCGTCGGCAGCGGCGTACGTTCGCTCGGTGGCCGACGGCAACGAGACCGTCCCCACGGTCAAGGTCGGGCGCAAGGCGTTCGTCAACCCGTCCGCCGAACGCATCGTCGCCGCCGCGACCCGCTGAGGACGCGCCGTCCCGACCACCACGCCGATGGTCGCCGCCGGCGCCGTCGAACCCTGCCACCACGGCCGGATCATCGCTCCGGTGTCACGTCCTGCAGGAACCGCAGCACGGCGAACTCGTACCTCGCCGGGTTGGCGTTCCAGATCGTCTCGTGTCCGGCGCCTTCGATCACGTTGAACGTCACCAGACCCTCGGGAAGACCGGCGGCGAACTCCGTGGCAACGTCGACAGGGGCGACGTCGTCGGCCCCACCCTGCAGCAGCAGGACAGGCACGTCGAACTCCGACGCCCGCGCCGCATGGTCGAGCCGGTTCCACTCCAGATTGAACCGCAACCGGGCCACCCCCTTCGCCGGGGCATGGATGAAGCCGGGGATGTTGCTCGCCGTCGCGTTCCGATCGGACGTGGCCTCGAGATCGAGAACCGGCGAATCGAAGACGACACCGCGAACGATCGGGAGCAGGGTCGATTCGTGGAGGAACTGTGCGGAGATCGCAGCACCCATCCCGAATCCGACGACGGCGACACCTCTCGCTCCCTGGCCCTGAGCCCACGCCACGGCGGCCTCCACGTCCGGCCACTCCTCGACACCCCAGGTGTAACGACCGGACCGCGTGTCGGGAGCGAGGCCATCACCACGCCAGCTCGTCACCACCACGGGATAGTCGGCTTCGACCAATGCCGGGAGGAGGCGCAGGGACTGCTCCAGCGAGGAGTCCCGACCATGCACCACGATCACCCAGGTGTCCTGACGTCCATCGATGAACCAGGCCAGATCGACGCCCAGCTCGCCGGGTATCCGCACCGGCTCGTAGTCGATCCCCAGCGCGGTCGCCGGGTCACCACGACGGACGAGTGGATCCCACAGAGCCTCCTCGCCGATGGCGAAACCGCCTTCGACGACATCGATCTCGCGCACCACCACGTCGTCCCGCAGCTCGATGATCTCGCCGACGATGCCGAACGCCGCCGCGCCCCGCAGACCCCAGACGCCGTCGGCCTCGACCACGGCGTCCCGCACGAGACCGATGCGACCTCCCCCGATCGTCGCGATCTCGACCGGGGTTCCCTCCGCGAGTGGTCGCGGAACGAGCAGATCGTTTCTGATGTCGTTGGAGGCGAGCCACACCGCGACGACGTAGGCGATGCCCAGCACGACGCCGACGACCGCGGCGAGCCGGCGGAGCGTTGTGGCATCCGGTCGTTCCATTCGCGGGGACGGTACTACCGGTCCGGCGACAGCCGGCTACGGCAGACCGAGCGCCTATCCTCCGGCGCATGGCGAGCATCGAGACGTCCGTGGAAGTGGCCGCACCGGTGGACAGGGTGTGGGCCGACATCGCACGCCTGGACACCCACGTCGAATGGATGGCGGACGCCGAGCGCATCGATTTCCTGACAGACCATCACAGCGGTGAAGGGACCCGCATGGAGGTCCTCACGAAGGTCGGACCGCTGAAGACGACCGACGTCATGGAATTCATCGCCTGGGAGCCGCCGCATCGCATGGCGATCCGACACGAGGGTCTCGTGTCGGGAACGGGCGAGATCGTGCTGTCCGAGGCGGGCCAGGGACGCACTCGCGTCACATGGCGGGAGGATCTCGACTTCCCTGCGGCCTTCGGAGGACCCGTCGGCGAGTTCTTCGCCAAACCCATCCTCAAGGCCATCTGGCAGCGCAACCTCAAGCGGCTCGCCGCCCGCTTCGACTGAGCCGGCCGTCACTCGCCCCGGAACTCGGGTGTCTTCTTGTCGATGAACGCCAGGATCCCGCGTCTCGCGTCCTCAGAGGCGAACACCCGGTTGAACTCCTCACGTTCCACGGCGAGCGCCTCGTCGATGGGCCGCCCCCAGCCTCGGCGCATCGCCGCCTTCACAGCGCGATACGCCAGGGTCGGGCCCTCCGCCCACTTGGCGGCATCGGCCATCGCCACCTCGAGCAGGTAGTCGTCGTCGACGATCTTGTCGGCGAGGCCCATGGCCGCGGCTTGGTCCGCCGGGACCTTGCGCCCGGAGAGGTTCATCTCGAGCGCACGCTGGAACCCGACGAGCCTCGGCAACCGCTGCGTGCCGCCCGCTCCGGGAATGATGCCCAGGAGGATCTCGGGTTGCCCCACCGAGGCCGAACGTGCCATGTATCGGAAGTCGGCGCCCATGGCCAGCTCCAGACCGCCGCCGAGTGCGGACCCGTGGATGGCCGCAATCGTGATCTTGGGAAGCGCCTCGAACTTGGCGACCAGCCGACCCAGTTCCGAGGCCTGTTGCTCGTCGGCTCCGGCGGGGCTGTCGAACGAATCGACGAAGCGCTTGATGTCGGCACCGGCGGCGAAGTGCCTGCCCTCGCCATGGAGCACCAGGGCGCGGACTCCGGGATCGGCGGCGAGGTCCAGTGCCTCCGAGATGTCGCCGATCAACGCCGAGTCGAGGGCGTTGACCGGAGGCCGGTTCAACGTGAGGCGCGCCACCGCGCCGCTGGTGGTGTACTCGACCAATTCCATGAGGCTCCTCGGGATCGCGTTCGTCCGAGGCTACCGCCGACTCAGATGGCGACGACCTCTTCGACGCCTGGCACTCGATCGATGAGGATGCGCTCGATACCCGCCGTCAGGGTCATGGTGGACATCGGGCAGCCGCCGCAGGCCCCCACGAGCTGCAGCGTCACCTTGCCGCCGTTGGTGCCGAGCAGGATGAGGTCCCCACCGTCCGCCTGGAGGGCGGGCCGGATGTACTCCAGTGTCTCGTCGAGGAGGGCGGCATCGATGTCGCTCTCGCCCACCGCGGTCGCGGCCGGATCGGTCGCATCTGCGGGCGAGGCGACGGAGATGATCGATGTCTGTGGTGCTGTGTCGCTCATGGGTGACGTTCAACCAGGGCAGGCGTGCGTTTCTTCCCCTCAGGAGTGTAGGAGTGGTCGTGTCGCTGTCAGCGCAACAACCTTCCCTGGGGACGGATGACACCGTCGTGACCCACGGCCACCAGAACGACGCCGCCGCCGACGGCCTCGGCACGCCAGCGCCCTTCGGAGAGGACGGCGGACGGGCGGCCGTCCAGGACGAACTCGACCTCTCCGATCACCTCGAACTCCAGCTCCGATCTACCGGCGGCGAGACCGACGGCGACGCTGGCCGGCAACAGATCGCCTGCCGCGACCGGTGTCAGCCCTCCGTAGTAGTGCCCGAGAATGGCCGCCGCATCGGCTCCGTCGACGCCCATCGCATAGGCGCCCCACTGCGACATGCCCACACCGTGTCCCCATCCTGCGCCGACGAACCGCACCACCCCGGACTCGGGACGCTCCCCGGGCGCCAGCAGCCCGAGCCCACCCGCCGGTTCCGGCTCGGATGCTTCCAGCTCGGCGGTGAAGCTGTACGACGGCACCGACTGCGGGAGTCGCCGCCCGTCGTTGCGGTCGGTGGGGAAGAGTCCCGGGTATCGGGCGGGCCCGTGCACGTTGAAGATCGCCCTGACCCGGGTCAACGGGAGCGTCGTGATGCCGGATGCCGAGGCGATGCGAAGCTCCGAGATGCTCCCGGGAGCCGCTGCCACCTCGACGACGTCGATGTCGCTCCCCAGCGCCACTCCACCGCTGCGCAGGACCTGGACGAAGATCTCGGTCGGCATCTCGATGGTCCACGAGTCGAAGGGACTCACACCCAGCTCGGGCGACGAAACCCGCACGAGATAGGGAAGACCGTCCCCACCCCAGATCTCCTCGACGCCGCGACTCTCGGGCCCGTGGCTCGACGAATACAAGGCTTGAGCCGCCGCACCGTCGTGCACCAGGATCTGACCAGAGGTCGCCTGGAGCGCATCGAGCCACCGGCTGCCCTCCGGGCCATCCACCACGCCCGCTCCCCGGTAGACCTGACAGACCGTGGAGGCGCAGATGTCGTATCCGTACGCTCGACCGGTGGCCGACCTTCCCCGCTGCAGCGTCCACGCCAGATATGTGCGGGCCGCGATCGCCTGGGCTCGCAGGGTCTCGTCGGGCCAGCTGAAGGGCACTTCCCTGATTCCCGCCAGATAGCCGTCGACCGTCTGTTCCTCGACCAGACCCAGGCCGCCCGGCCTGGCGACGATGGTCATGGGATTCGCATAGCTGCCGTCGGCGAAGAGGATCCGTGCTCCCTCGCCCGGAACGAGACGGAGCTCCGCATCCGGCGGACCGGCGGCGGCTGCGGCCGGTGTCGCCGCGGCGGCGACCAGCGCCAGCACCACGGTCAGCCGCCGCATCACGTTGCGACGACGTCTGCTCCGAGACCCGTGAGCTTGGCGACGAAGTCCGCGTACCCTCGTGCCACGTGATGGGCCTCGACGATGGTGGTGACGCCATCCGCACGGAGTGCGGCGATGGCGAGGGCCGCTCCCGCCCGGATGTCGGTGCCGTCGACCTCGCAGCCATCGAGCGCTGGCACGCCTCGTACCACGACGTGCTGGCCGTCCGTAGCGATGTCGGCTCCCATCCGGTTGAGCTCGCCGATGTAGCGAAAGCGGGCCGCGTAGACGTTCTCGGTCATGATCGAGGTCCCGTCCGCAACGGCCAGCAGCGCCACCATCTGTGGATGCATGTCGGTGTGGAATCCGGGGAACGGAAGGGTGGCGAAATCGACCGCCACCGGGCGGTCGGGTCCTGAGATCTCGAACCAGTCCTCGCCGACGGTCAGGGAACACCCGGCGGCCTCCATCTTGCGCAGCTCCATCCGCAGGTGCTCGGGCACACAGTCGGTCACGCGCACGGTGCCGCCGGTCATCGCTCCGGCGAGCGCGAACGTGCCCGCCTCGAGGCGGTCGGGGACGACGCTGTGCTCGGCGGGCGCGAGCGCCGGCACGCCGTGCACCACGATCGTCGAGGTTCCCGCCCCCTCGATCTTGGCGCCCATCTCGTTGAGGTAGACGGCGAGATCGGCGAGCTCGGGCTCGCGTGCGGCGTTGCCGATCGTGGTCACCCCGTTGGCGAGGACGGAGGCGAGCAACAGGTTCTCGGTCGCCCCGACGCTCGGGAACTCCAGATAGATGTCGGCGCCGTGCAGTCCGTCGGGTGCCGTGCCGGTGAGGACACCGTGACTCAACACGAACTCCGCCCCCATCTCGCGCAGACCATCGAGATGGAAGTCGATGGGTCGCGATCCGAAGTCGTCGCCACCCGGCAAGGCCACGCGTGCCTCCCCGCACCGGGCGAGCAGCGCTCCGAGGATCAGGATCGAGGCGCGCATCTTCCGGACCAGCTCGAGCGGTGCTTCCGGTCGGGGGCGCTCGGGCACATCGATGATGAGCGACAGACCCTCGACGTCGCAGGTGGCACCGACGTGACCCAACACATCGCCCATGATCTCGACGTCGAGTATCGGTGGCACGTTGGTGAGGTGGTGCGTGCCCGGGGCCAGCAGCGTGGCCACCATGTGCTTGAGCGCCGCGTTCTTGGCGCCGTACACGGGAGCGATGCCCTCGAGCCGTCTCCCGCCGGTGATGCTCAGCTGCTGCATCAGGAGAGTCTATGGCGGATTCCCCGCTTCGAAGCGGATCGACGTCCCGCGCCGTCAGCGGAGCCGGAGGCCTCCGAAGACCGCATCGACGTGTGACTCCCAGGAGGCGGCCGGTGCCCTGACGACGACGCCCACGGCGGAGGCGTCCTCCAGTGGGACGAGGAGGTGCCATTGCGTGCCCGTCGAGATCGAGCCTGCCGAGCGCACCGATCCGTCGGGGCGCGTCGTCACCTCGTCCAACGCTGCGTCGCCGCCATCGAAGAGCGCCCACAGTGAGCGTGCGACCTGCTCGGGTGACTGCGGCCACGACCCGCCGGTGGCGGCCACCACGCGGTCCATCTCGACGAACCCGACCGTTGCGTCGGCACCGTCCGGGTGCTCGATCGTCACGTGGCGCGGACCCCGGTCGACGGCGGTCCACCCCTCCGGCATCCCGATGCAGAACGAGGTCTCGGCACACGCCTCGGCGACGGCGCCGACGGGTGGCGCGTCGGGCGGCGCGCCACACCCCGTCGTGCCCGCCCAGAGGACCGAGCCGAGCAGAAGCGGTAGCAGTCGTCGCATGACGGAAACCTACCCTGAGAGGGGTTGGAGACTCCGGCTGGTAACTTCCTAAGGTCCCTGGTCCGGCGCGCCGACGCTGCGAGCAGGGCGTCTCATCGACGGGATTCCATGTGATGCGACCAGATCTGTACATCAACCGAGACCTGGCACTGCTCGACTTCCAGGAGCGGGTGCTCGGCCTCGCCCGCAACCCGGATCTCCCTCTGCTCGAACGCGTCAAGTACATCGCGATCGTCTCCTCCAACCTGGATGAGTTCTTCCAGGTCAGGGTCGCCGGCATCAGGGAACAAGAGGCGACAGGCGTCGATCATCCCTCTCCCGACGGGATGACACCTCACGAGCAACTCGAGGCCATCTCGAAACGTGTGATCGAGATCAACGACGCCGTCGACGAGCTCTACCGGGGCGACATCCAGCCACTGCTCGACAAGGCGGACGTCCGGATCGAGACGTGGGACGACCTCGGGCCTGCCGACAAGGCGTACCTGGCCGACCAGTTCGAACACGAGATCTTCCCGGTGTTGACGCCGCTCGCGGTCGATCCGCTGCATCCGTTCCCCTACATCTCCGATCTGTCGCTGAACCTCGCCGTCTATCTCGAAGACGGCGACGGCGACGAGCTGTCGTTCGCCAGGGTGAAGGTGCCGCCGCTCCTCCCCCGCTTCTATCCGCTGCGCGACGGCCATCGGTTCGTCCTGCTCGAGGACGTGATCGCCCATCATCTCGATCGCATCTTCGCCCACGAGATCGTGGACCGATTCGTGTTCCGGGTGACGCGCAACGCCGACCTCACGGTCGAGGAGGAAGCCGAGGATCTCCTCGAGGCGATGGAGACGGTGCTGCACATGCGCCGGCGTTCGGCGGACGCGGTTCGGCTCGAGGTCGGCGAGTCGGTGGGCGACCATGCCCTCGAACTGCTCGTCGAGCAGCTGGGGCTGAACGCCCGCGACGTCTACCGGCGCACGACGCCACTCGGCCTCGTCGACCTCTGGTCGTTGTTCTCGCTGCCCCGCTCCGACCTCAAGGACCCGCACTACACCCCCACGACCCAGGCGAGGCTCGCCGAGGGGTACGAGGGACACGACCTCTTCGACGAGATCTCGAAGGGCGACGTGTTCGTCCACCACCCCTACGAGTCGTTCGCCACGTCGACTGCGGCGTTCATCGCCCAGGCTGCCGCCGACCCGGACGTGCTGGCGATCAAGCAGACGCTCTACCGGACCTCGGCGCCCACCGACCCCGCTCTCGGTGGCGAGGCAGCCGTCGTCCGCAGCCTCATGAACGCCGCGGCGGCGGGCAAGCAGGTCGTGGTGCTCGTCGAGCTGAAGGCGAGGTTCNNAACTGGGCGAAGATGCTGGAAGCCGGTGGCGTCCATGTCATCTACGGCGTCGAGGGCCTCAAGACCCACTGCAAGATCCTGCTGGTCGTGCGGAGAGAGCACGGCAAGCTGCGTCGCTACGCCCACGTCGGGACGGGCAACTACAACCCGAACACCGCCCGGATCTACGAGGACATCGGGATCTTCACCGTCGACCCCGACATCGGGGCCGACCTCTCGGAGCTCTTCAACTCGCTCACCGGTTATCCCGGCACCCGTGGCTATCAGAAGCTGCTCGTGGCGCCGTCGACGCTCCTCGACCGGTTCATCGCCCTCATCAGGCGGGAGGCAGATCGGGGCGAGGACGGCTGGATCATGTGGAAGCTCAACCATCTCGTCGAGCCGGCCATCGTCGAAGAGCTGTACGCCGCCGCCGAGAAGGGCTGCCGCATCGACCTGATCGTTCGCGGGATGAATTCGATCCGTGCCGGGGTTCCGGAGGTGAGCGAAACCGTCCGGGTCCGCTCCATCGTCGGGCGATACCTCGAGCACTCGCGTCTCTACCGCTTCGGCCACCCCGATCGCGACGCCGTCTACTACCTCGGCTCGGCGGACATGATGCCGAGAAACCTGCATCGACGGGTCGAGGCCTTGATGCCGGTGACCGCTCCCCGATCTGTGGCACGGATCGAGGAGATCCTCAACGTCCTGTGGGCCGACGACGAACTGGCCTACGAGATGACGCCGACCGGCACCTGGGAGAGGGTGCCCGAGAATGCCAATGTCAATGCCCACCTCCGTCTCCAGGCGCTCGCCATCGAACGCAGCCGCGAGGAGCCCGGTCCCCGCTGATGGCCAGCCGCCGCAAACCTTCGATCTGGGCTGCCGGCGGCGTGGTGACACGCACCCGACCCGACGGCAAACCCGAGTACCTCATCATCTACCGCAAGCACTACGACGACTGGAGCCTCCCAAAGGGCAAGCTGAGCCGCGGCGAGACCTTCCGGCGTGCCGCAGTGCGCGAGATCCGGGAAGAGACCGGCGCAAAGGGCCCCACGATCGGACGCATCGGATCGATCGCCTACGAGACCCCGGCCGGCAACCAGAAAGTCGTCCGGTACTGGTTGATCCGTGCCGAGAAGGGGAAGTTCCGCCCCAGCCGCGAGGTGGCAGCCATCGATTGGCTTGGCGGGAAGAAGGCGAGGGCGCGGCTCACGTACGAGCGCGATCGCGCGGTGCTGACACGCGGCATCGAGATGGTGAGACGCCCCCAGAGCGGCCGCATCTTCCTCACCAGACACGGCCGGGCCGGAGATCGGACACAGTGGACGGGTCGTGACCGGCTCCGGCCTCTGTCGAAACGTGGCATTCGCCAGGCCGAGGCACTCGCCGACTACTTCGTCCATCTCCCGGTGGATCGCATCTACAGCAGCCCGTTCGAACGCTGTGAGGAGACGGTGGAGCCACTGGCGCGGACCCTCGGCCTGAAGATCCGGCGCCAGAAGCTGCTCGCCGAAGGCACCCGCCCCAAACAGCTCGCGAGGTTCATCGAGACGCTCGGCCCGACGAGCGCCGTCCTCTCCAGCCAGGGGGACGTGATCGGCGATCTCATCGGATCACTCGCCAGGAAGGGCGTCGACATCGACGGCCCCCTCGAATGGAGGAAGGGCTCGATCTGGGTTCTGGAGACCCGCCGTGGCAAGGTGGTCGAGGCCCGCTACGTGCCACCCCTCGCCTGACGGACGAACCCGGCGACCACACCGACGATCTCTTCGAGCACCTCTGCGTCGTCACGGCCGGAGCGTTTGGTGACGTGGAACCCGTGATCGGCGTCGTCGACGACGTGCAAGGTCGGGGCCGGGAGTGACTCGGCGACCTCCCGGACGAGCTCCAGCGGCGCCAGACGGTCACGTGTCCCGGCCACGAAGAGCTGCGGCACGTCGATGCGGCGCAGATGCTCGACAGATCGCGGCTCCGTCTTGCCGATCGCAACGAGTGGATACCCGAGGTAGACCAGCGCCGCCAGTTCTTCGCCGGTACGGCCGGCCCCGCCGTCGACGCCGCCGGCCAGGTGCGAGCCCACTCTCCCTCCCATCGACTTCCCTGCGAGCACAACTCGCTCGACACGGCCGGCGAGCCACCGATGGGCGGCATCGTGGACGTCGAGCAGCTTCGGCAGACGATCCGGAGCCCTGCGTCCGGCCATCCGGTACGCGTAGTCGAAGGTCAGCGTCGTGATGTCGCCGGCGGCGAGGCCGGACCGGACGGACGCCATGAACGGATGGTCCTGGCCGGCACCGGCTCCCGGGGCGAGTAGAACCCCGACGCCGGGGTCGCGGAGTTCGAGGACGCCGCGCACGGGGCCGTCCGAGCCCCAGGGGATCTCGACCGTTCGGGTCATCGAATCACGGAACCGATCACACGTTTCCTCCACAGACGATCACGACGACGGGACCCACGACGTCGAGATCCTCTGCCGTCGCCAGCGCCATGGCGGCGCTTCCTTCGATCTCGTATCCCGCAGCGGAGCGATGATCGCCGAGCGCAGCCGCGATCCGCTCCTCCGGCTGCAGCACCCAGCGGTTCACGAGGAGCCGACACAGCTCCAGCGTGATCGTCCCGGGCTCGAGATCGCCTGCCGTGCCATCCGACAGTGTCGGGTCACCGTCCACAGCAACGATTACTCCCGCGACGACCGACGCCGCCATTGCCGCATCGACGACGGGTGAGGTGCCGACGACGCCGTTCAACAGACCCTGCAAGTTGGCGGCGACACCCGAGATGAGGCCACCACCACCGACCGCGGCGACGAGGGTGAACGGTTCGCCGACCTGCTCACGCAACTCCCGGCCGATGGTGCCCTGCCCAGCGACCACGGCAGGGTCGTTGTAGGGCGAGACGTAGACCCCTCCCGCATCGGCGGCGGCCAGGCGTGCGGCTCGTTCGGCCTCGATGGCGTTGCCGCCGACCTCGATGACCTCGGCGCCGGCCGCAGTGATGCGGGCGAGCTTGGCGGGCTGTGCGCCGGCGGGAACACACACCTTCGCCGCCACGCCCGCGTGCTGTGCGACGTGCGCCACGGCCAGACCGTGATTGCCGGTCGAGGCCGCCCAGAGCCCGCACTCGAGCTGCGCTGCCGTCAGCGTGGACACCTTTGCGGCGACACCCCGCAGCTTGAACGATCCCGTCACCTGGAGGTCTTCGCGCTTGGCGAACACCGGTCGTCTCGGCCGCGACAAATGAGTCATCGGTTCCAGCGGCGTCACCCGCGCCAGTTTGCGGACGGCGGGCGAGACCTTCTCGGTCAGGTCGCGGATCTCGTCCGGAGTCGTCATCACCCGATCCTATGAGGACGGCGTCGATGGCGACATCTCGACGGGGATCGCCTCGTCCAGAACGCCGTCTATGTTGGCGGCGTGGACGTGAGGATCATCGACGACGTGGAGGCATTGCAGGCGGCGGCTGCCGACCTGGTCGCCGACTACATCCGGGCCGGAGGCACCGATCTCGGACTCGCCGGTGGCTCCACCCCCAGGCCCGTGCACCGCCACCTGGCCGGGCTCGATCTGCCGTGGACCCAGGTGACCCTGTGGCTGGGGGACGAGCGCTGGGTGCCGCCGGACCACGAGGACGCCAACACCCGAATGGCACGGCTGACCATCGCCGACGAGGTCGCGGCCCGATTCGTGACACCGGACACCACGGGTTCCGACCCGGCGATTGCTGCCGCCCATTACGAGATCACCCTCCGAACCGTGCTCGACACCAGTGCGGCGGGTCGTGTGACACCGGGGCTCGTGATGCTCGGCATGGGTGCCGACGGACACACGGCATCGCTCTTTCCCGGCAGCGACGCGCTCGACCGCATGGACCGCGACTACGTGGCGACCTGGGTCGCGGCAAAGGAGACGTGGCGTCTCACCATGACGTTCCCCGCCCTCTGGGCGGCCGACCGGATCGTCTTCCTCGTCACCGGCGCCGACAAGGCCGAAACGGTCCGCGAGATCATCGACGACGAAGCGCCCCATCCGGCGCAGCGTGTCGCCGCCGGCGCAGCCGCCGTCACGTGGCTCCTCGACGCCGCCGCCGCCTCACGCCTCGGCAGCGCCTGAACGCCCGGCCCGGTTCTCGAGGTCGGCGAACGCCTAGCCCGTGGCTCGGCGGAGTCAGCTTCCCGGAATCGCGCCCCGTTCCCGCACGATGTCGAGGAACAGCGAGACGACGGGGTGATCCGACTCCAGATCGACGATGCGCTCATTCAACTCGGTACGCAGCTGCAGAGGCTCGCACGCCAGCCTGATGGCACGCTCGTCGAGGATCTCCCCGATGTCGCGAAGAGCTGCGATGCGCGGCGTTGCCGGTGCCTCGCCGGTCACGACAGCTCGTGGTGCTTCGACCAGTTCGGCAGCCATCAGCCTGACGTAGTCCTCGGCGACGTCGACGACCTCGTCACACGACGCCACCTCTTCCACCACCTCCGGCTCCGGGATCTCGAGGGGGGCGTCGGGTGAGCACGCCGGGAGCATCGCGATCGAGGCGACCACGAAGAGCCTCATCGGCGTGGTGAGGACACGGCTGCGGCCTGCGGTCATGGCGACATCGTATCGGCGAGCGGCCCACTCGAACGCACTCCGGAAGCCGTCCGGTACCCCGCCCACAGCAGCAGAGCGCCGACGAGCAGGGAGATGGCGAAGCCACCGCCTTCACCCAAGGCGGTCAGCGAACCACCGGTCGCCGGCGCCAGGGTTCCGAGCACGATGAGGATGTTGCCGAGGACGATGCGACGGTTGCCTCTCCGGTGCACGAGGATCGCACGCACGGCGAGACCGACGATGACCAGGGTCCCGAGACCGCCTGCGATCGCCGCGAAGACGCGGGGGCTCGGCAAAGGGGCGCCATCGATCTCGGTCATCCCGGCTTCGAACACCTCAGAGCCCTCAGGGATGCCCACGTCGGCGATGTTCCCGACCGCGGGTGCCGCCATCGTGATCCACGTGGCGAGGCCGAGAAACGCGATCACGACGACCGTCGACCGCCGGGCCGTTCGCTCCGATGCCCCCAGCATGATCGACCCCAATGCGAGCAGCGGGATGTTGGCGATCGCCCCGAACAGATAGAAGACCCGGAAGGACGTGTCGGACCACCCGCCGGCGAGACCGACGACGAGCGCCCATGTGGCGAGCGCGTACATGCCCATCGCCACGGACCACGTGGCCGCATGCGACCGGGGGCGGCGCCGGTGACCGATCCAGAGGTCGATGGCGAACTCGGTGGCGATGACGGCTGCGATCGTCGCGAGCACCAGATCCATGGGCTGCAGGCTAAAGCGTTCCGCCGCCGACCAGATTGGCCCCCGGTCGAGCAAGATTCACCGTGCAGCTATGTCGAACGGTGTCATACAATCGAACCCACAGGCATCCAGGGGGTGAGGGCGATTCGAGACACGGCCGAAGGGCGCTTCAGCGTCAAGACGCTCGCCGATGGCACGCGGCGCGCCGCACGCCGCGTCGCGGTCGGAGTCGTCGGCACGACCGTGCTCGTGATCGGTGTCGTGATGATCGTGACACCGGGGCCGGCCATCCTCGTCATTCCCGCCGGGCTCGCCATCCTCGGCACCGAGTTCCGCTGGGCCCGCCGCCAAGTCGATCGGATCAGATCCGAGATGAGGCGTCGCACCGGGTGACCGTCTCGCCGGCGACGTCCATCATCCAGACTCGTGGCCTCGGGCACGCCTACGGCGACATCGTCGCGCTCCACCACGTCGATCTCGACGTGCCGGCCGGGACCATCGGGCTCGTGGGCGCGAACGGCGCTGGCAAGTCCACACTCATCAAGATCCTCCTCGGCATCCTCAGCCCCACCGCGGGCGACCTCGCCGTGTTGGGTGCCCCGGTCACGGCGACGACGATCGCACAGCGCGATCGCGTCGGCTACATGCCCGAGGCGGAGTGTCTGCCTCTCGACCAGAAGGCGTCCGACTTCATCGTCTACGCCGCGCTCCTGGCCGGGCTCCAGGGCACGGCAGCACGGCAGCGGGCCTCGGACGTCCTGACGCTGGTGGGTCTCGACGAGGAGCGTTTCCGGTATCTCGGCGAGTTCTCGACCGGCATGAAGCAGCGAGCGAAGCTCGCCCAGGCGATCGTCCACGATCCGGTGCTCGTCTTCCTCGATGAACCCACCGCAGGTCTCGACCCGGAGGGTCGCGACGAGATGCTCGACCTCATCGACCGCCTCTGCGGGTTCGGCATCAACGTGCTCGCGTCGTCGCACGTGCTGTCGGACATCGAGAAGACCTGCGACTGGGTGATCATGCTCGATGGCGGGCGCGTGCTCCGTAACGGACCGATCAGCGGGCTCTCGGACACCGGGGTCGCCGAGGTCGAGGTCACCGCGAACGCAAAGGCCGTCGGGGAGGCACTCGTGCAACGCGGGGCGGTGATCGATCGCATCGGCGACGTGATCCGCGTGCTGTCGACGAACGGTGACGTCGACGCCTACGACCTCATTCGTGACACGCTCGTCGCAGTCGGCTCCGGCATCCGGCGGCTCGGCGTCAGATCGACGACCCTCGAAGACATCTTCCTCGGCGAGGCCTCGGCGAACGAGGTGGAACCGTGAGCGGCCGCAGCGGCGTCGTCTACGACCTGGGCTACGTGCCCCATGACGGTCCTCGGCTCGGGCGAGGCGGCGCGATCCGTGCCATCGTCGCCGACGGGATCCGCCGCGTCATGGGAATCCGCCGCAAAGCGCGGCGCAAGGTCTTTCCCTGGATGATGTTCACCATCGCCATGCTGCCCGCGATCGTGTTCGTCGGCCTGGCGTTCTTCGTCGACAGCTTCGCCCCGGATCTCGACAGCCCCTTCGGCAGCCACGCCGACTACTACGCGCTGGCGGGGGTCCCCACCTTCGTCTTCGTGGCGCTCGCCGCACCGGAGCTGCTCATCCCCGACCGCACCCAGGGCGTGCTCAGCGTCTACAGCTCGCGACCCATCAGCTCGCGGGACTACGTGCTGGCCCGGCTCGGCACGCTCGGTGTGCTCGTCGCCGGCTTCACGCTCGTTCCTCAACTCTTGATGTACACGGGATTCGCCGCACTCGACGATCGTGGCTTCCTGACGGCGGTGATCGGCAACTGGCCCGAGCTGTGGCGGATGGTCGCAACGTCGACGAGCTTCTTCCTCGGCTGGGGCGTCATCGGGTTCTTCATCGCCGTGTTCGCCGGCCGCACCACCACGGCTCGCGCCCTCTTTCTCGGTGGGCTCGTCGGTTCGTCCGGCCTCTCCGCGGCCCTCGTCGAGTCCGGAGCCTTCGACCTGGCTCGCTATGCCGCGTTCGGGGCCCTACTCGATCAGCCGTTCTACATCCGTGACTGGGTCTACGGGATCACGTCGGACACGATCCCGGCCCGTGCCGGCTTCGGACCGGGTCTGTCGCTGCTGATGATGATCGTGTTGGCCGCCGTGACGGTCAGGGTTGCGATCGTCCGCTACCGGAGGCTGGTGTGACGCTCGATCCCGCATTCGCCGACACTCCGGTCGTCGAGGTCGATCAGGTCTCCAAGTGGTTCGGCCAGAAGGTCGCCGTCTCGAGCGTCTCCATGTCGTTCGGACCCGGCGTCACCGGGCTGCTCGGCCCGAATGGCGCAGGCAAGACCACCATGCTCCGCATGCTGTCGGGTCTGATCTCGCCGTCGCAGGGTTCGGTGACGATCCAGGGTCGGAACCCGCGCACCGATCACTCCGTCCACCAGGACGTGGCGCTCGTTCCCGAGGAGAGCGGTCTCTATGGGTTCATGACGGGACGGAACTACGTGACGTATGCCGCCACCCTGACGAGGACGGCTTCCCGTCATGCCGTCGACCGCGTCCTCGACCTGGTGGCGATGCAGGATGCCGCCGATCGAGAGGTCGGCGGCTATTCGAAGGGCATGCGACAGCGCATCAAGGTGGCCGCCGCCCTCGTCCACGATCCCTCGGTGCTCGTCCTCGACGAGCCCCTCAATGGGACCGATCCGGTGCAGCGCGCCCACCTCATCGATCTGTTCCGGCAGCTCGGGCACGAGGGCCGAACAGTGATCGTGTCGTCGCACGTCCTCGAGGAGGTCGAGCGGATGACCGACCGGGTCATCGCCATGGTCGACGGCAAACTCGCCGCCGCAGGCGACTTCACGGCGATCCGATCGGCGATGACGGACATCCCGTATCACGTCCGCATCGCCGCCTCCGACGCCAGGGCCCTGGCCGCCGAGTTGCTGGCCAGCGACCACGTCGACGGGGCGACGGTGGACGGCGCCACGGCGCGCATCACGACGCGCAGCGTGCTCGACCTGGGTGCCGAGGTGCCTCGTGTGGCGTCGCGGCTGGGGGTCCGGGTCACGGAGTTCCGACCGGAGGACGAGTCGCTCGAGAGCGTCTTCCGGTATTTGGTGGGGCGGCGGTGACGAAATGACCCCGTACGTCGCCATCGCCCGCACCACGGCACGCCAGGTCATCGGCGGCAAGCGGCTCATCGGCTTCATCCTCCTGATCCTGGGCCCGGCGGGGATCATGTGGCTCTCGACGGGGAACCAGAGCCCGGCGGCAGCGATCAACGACGTGATCGACATCACGGTCGGGACCTTCTTCGTCGTCGCCATACCCGTGGTGTCCGTCATGCTGGCCACGACCGCCCTCGGCGCCGACCGGCGGGACGCAACCATCTCGTTCATCGCCCTGCGACCTCTGAGCCGTCCGTTCATCGGCCTCGCCAAGATCGTCGGCGGCCTGCTCACTGCGTACGCCCTGACCGGTCTCGGGGCGCTGGCCATCGGATTCGTCGCCCTCATCCGACTCGAGGACGCCGGCTACATCGTTCCCCTGCTCGTCGGCACGCTGATCTCGACCCTGGCGTACACCGCCGTGCTGGTCCCCCTCGGCTACGTGACCGAGCGGGCGTCGGTGATCGGCCTCGCCTACGTGTTCATCTGGGAGAGCGCCATTGCGGGCACGATCGCCGGACTCGCCTGGTCGTCCTTGTGGCGCGTGGGCTTCCTCGCCTTCGTTGCCCTGGCGCCTGAGGGCACCGAAAACGTGATTCCAGAGTTCAGCGTCGGCGATCTCGATCCGACCGTCGGCTCGTCGCTGACCCGGGTGCTGATCCTCACCGTCATCGGCACCGTCGTCACCGGATGGCTGCTCCGGACCCGCGATCTGGTCTGAGCCTAAGGGCCTGATGCCTCGCCCACGTTGCGTCCGCCGCTAGCTTCCCCACGTGGCGAGCAACACCAGGTCGATGGAGCGCACGATGGGCATCGCCGCGCTCATCGTCTCGGGCGGCGTCCTGCTGTCGCGGATCCTCGGGCAGGTTCGCGAGATCGTCTTCGCGTGGCTCCTCGGCGCCACCCCGATCACCGACCAGTACGTGGCCGCGTTCCGCATCCCCGNNCGTTCATCCCCATCTTCTCCCGATATCTGGCCGACGACGACGAGGAGGGCGGCTGGGCGGCGCTCCGGGCCATCATGCGCCCGATCGCGGTCGGCATCACCCTGCTCGTGGCGCTGGGGTGGATCGGTGCGCCGTTGGTCATCGAGCTGATCTACCCCGAGTTCACGGCGAGTCAGCTCGACGCCACGGTGCGGCTCACCCGCATCGTGCTGCCTGCGCAGATCTTCTTCGTGACCGGGGCGCTGTTCACGGCGGTGCAGTACGCCAAGGGCGTGTTCACGATCCCGACGCTCGCCCCCATCATCTACAACCTCGGCATCATCACCGGTGGCCTCGCGTTCGCGGGCGTCACGGGAGAGGCCGACCCCGAGGGCTTCATCTGGGGAGCCGTCGTCGGTGCCTTCGTCGGCAACTTCGCCCTCCAGTGGTGGGGAGCCGCTCGCGTCGGCATGAGGCTGCTCGCCCCGACACCATGGCGGCATCCGGCACTTCGCGAGTACCTCCTGATCGCCATCCCGCTCATGATCGGGCAGTCGATCGTCGTCCTCGACGAGACCTTCATGAGCACGTTCGGTGACCTCGCCGGTGACGGGGCGCAAACCCAGCTCCAGTTCGCCAGACGCACGATGCTGGTTCCCGTCGGGGTCGTTGCCCAGGCTGCCGGCGTCGCCGCCTACCCGTTCCTCGCCCGTCTCTTCGCCGAGGGCAAGGAGCGACGGATGAGAGACACCGTCGACACCTCACTTCGCTATGTCGTCACGCTCAGCATCCTCGCAACGGGGCTGCTCGTCGCCCTGAGCACACCGATCATGGCCACCCTGTTCGAGCGCGGGTCGTTCGACCGAACGGACACCGTCGCCAGCGCGGCCGCCCTGTTCTTCTATGCCTTCTCGATCCCGATCTGGGGCGGTCTGCAGATCCTCACCAGGGCGTTCTACGCCCGCAAGGACATGTGGACACCGGTCGTCATCGGAACCGGAGCCACCCTGGTGGCCGTGCCCATCTACTGGTCGCTGCAGCGGGCGTTCGGTCTGCGGGGCGTCGCCGTCGCCTCCACGATCGTCCTCGCCCTGTATGCCGCCACACTCGCCTTTCGCTGGTACGGCGGCGATGACACCGAGGGCAGGTTGGGCCGTGTACTCGAGAGAACCGGCAGGGCCGTGCCGCTGGCCGTGGCGGGAGGCCTGGCCGCATGGGCGACCGCGCAGGGCCTCGATGCGCTGCTTCCGGCGGGGTTCCTGTCCAACCTCGCCCAGGCAGGAGTCGGCGCGGTGGTCTTTGCGGGCGTCGCGCTGCTCACGGGAGCGGGCCTCCACGATCTGCTGCGACGAACCATGCAAGAGGGCCGCCCACCGGACGGCCCTCTCCCCCCTGCGGATGTGGTCGATCACGCCGGCGGGTAGACCCCCACGTTCGCCGATGCCTCGGTCTGCCAGAAGATGTCGGAGATCTCNNGCGCAGCTATTTGGGCGACAGGCCACTAGGCGGGCGGGTAGACGCCTGCGGTCTTCGACTCGTCGGTCTGCCAGAAGATGTCGGAGATCTCGTCGATGAGCTCGATGAGCTGCTCCGAGACCTCCGGATCCATGGACTTCTTGGCATCGCCGGCCTGTTTGATGGCCCGCCAGAACAGATCGTGGAGCTGAGGGAACGCCTCGAGATGGTGGGGCTTGAAGAAGTCGGTCCACAGCACCGAGAGGTGGTGCTTGACCAGCTCGGCGCGCTCTTCCTTGATGGAGATGGCGCGAGCTCGAAAGACGTCGTCGTCGGAGCCGTGATACTTCACGGCGCACTGCAGGACGCTCTTGGCTTCGATCATCGCTTGCGCCGGGTCGTAGACCCCGCAGAACAGGTCGCAGTGTGCGTGTGCGACTTGTGACGGCTTGAAGAGACCCACTGGTGACACCTCCACGGTTTGTTGTCGATCGCGTCTGACCCTACACCGCCCGTGTGAGCAATCTCCCGGGGGGCGGCGACGGCCTGCGGTACCATCCGCCGATGCCTTCCCGGCGCGGCGCCGTCGCCGCCAGCGTGCTCGGTGCGGTCGTAGCGGCCGTCGCGGGACGATCGATTCGCCGACTCGCCATCGCTGAACACTCGATGCAGCCCGCCCTCGAGAGTGGCGACTACGTGCTCGCCAGGACCGTCCGTCGACCCCGACGTGGAGACATCGTCACCTTCCGGCATCCGTCACGACCCGAGCTCTTGCTCGTGAAGAGAGTCGTCGGTCTCCCGGGCGAACAGCTCGTCGTCAGCCGCGGCCAGGCACACATCGGCGACGCCGTGCTCGCCGAGCCATGGGCCAACGGACCGACCCAGCCGGACATGACACTCGAGGCCGGACCCGACGAGGTGATCGTGTTCTCCGACAATCGCGCCGCGACCCTCGCCGATTCACGGTCGTTCGGGCCGATTCCGGTGTCGGATCTGGAGCATCGCGTGGTCGCCCGCTATTGGCCGCTCTCCGCGATCGGACGGGTACGTTGACCGGGGAACGGAGAGAGCGGGGCCGAGGGTGACCGGCCGGCCACGGTCGCCGAGGGGGCAGGGCAGACGGCCGCCGTCTCACCGTCACAGCACTCGGCCTGGTTGAGCCCGAACATGGGACAGCGGCCGTCCACACAGGCTGCGTGACCGTGTACATATCGCATCTCGCTCCGACACCATCTGCACCGCATGGCGCACGGTTCTACCCGATGGCGTCCTGAGCTCCAACGACCTCAGGTGACGTCGAGGTGTTTCGTCGCCTCCCTGAACGTCAGCCCGCACAGTCGGTCACGATGGCTCGTGACGAACTCGAGCACCGCATCGGGATCGGTCTTCGCGTACTCCCGCAGCACCCAGCCGATCGCCTTCCGGATGAAGAACTCCTGCTCGTGAGCGAGACGGAGACAGTGGTCGAACAGCGAGCTCACGTCGGTGTCGGACTTGTGGCCGAGATGGGCGAGCAGGGCGGAACGCCGCAGCCACATGTCGTCGGCGGCGACCCATCGCTCCATCACCGGCGCCACTACTTCCCGCTCCCGACGCAGTGCACTCCCCACGCACTTCGCTGCGACGTGGTCGACGAAATCCCACCATGCGCCCTCGACGATGAGGTCGTGATAGAGACCGAGGTGCCGGCTCGTCATGAATCGTCGATGGTCGCTCGCCAGACCCATCGCCAGGTACTTCTCCTCGCGATGGGGAAGCCGCCAGAAGGTGCGCACGAGGTGGTCGTACTCCGCGTCGGATGCCGGTGGCAGCTCGTCACGTATCCGTCGGGCCATCGGCTTTCGATCGGGTGACTTGATGCCGTAGAAGGGCATGTCGGTCTTCATGTACGCCGCCATGGCCGCGGCGTTCGCCGGGTCGGCGAGCGCCGACCACTCCTCCTGCACCATTGCGACCGCGTCGGCGACCCGCCGGACGTAGGCGGCATCCGGAGCACCGAGATTCAAGGTGACCTCCCTCGACACCGGAACGATACCGACCTCGCCCGGCGGCCCACCCGGGGACGGACGTCCATCGCGCAACCGGAGTCGATCGAGGCCGA
>JABAOD010008024.1_pt2 | contig 22994 bp, 25 predicted proteins | sample 7062151 | NCBI WGS metagenome assembly JABAOD01 (sample SAMN14538626, study PRJNA623070) | marine sediment metagenome | biome: marine biome [ENVO:00000428]; feature: marine pelagic biome [ENVO:01000023]; material: deep marine sediment [ENVO:00002113] | place: India: Gulf of Khambhat ... | reverse complement strand
TGCGGTGGTTATAACCGCGAGGCCACGAGAGCTATGCGGCGGCCGATGCGAGCGCTTTGTGCGCCTCATCGAGCGCACGACCCAGACGATCGAAGAGATCGTCGATCTCTTTTTCGGCAATAATGAGCGGCGGACAGATGCCGACGGCATCGCCGGGGAGCTGTCTCACTATTAGACCCTGTCGCAAGGCCGCAGTCACTACTTGCGTGGCCGCCTTCGCCTGCATTGCAAACGATTGCTTGCTGCCTTTGTCGGCGACGAGCTCGATACCGCCGAGCAGACCGGCCGCGCGCGAATCACCCACTAACGGGTGCTGCCCCAGTGCTTTGAGACGTTCCTGGAAATGCGGCGCCACACGACGCACGTAGCCGACGATGTCGCGCTCCTCGTAGATCTTGAGCGTCTCCANNCACCCCGTGCTTGTGGCTCTGCTCGCGCAACGCCTGATAGATGTCATCCGAAATCATGACCGCACCGATGGGCACATAGGCCGACGAGAGCTGCTTTGCGCAGGTGATCATGTCGGGGCATACGTTATACGTTTGCGAGCCCCACATATTGCCGGTGCGCCCGAAACCGCAGATGACCTCATCGGCGATCATGAGCACATCATGGCGGCGCAACACCTCCTGCACCTTTTCGAAATAACCGCGCGGAGGCACGATCAGCCCGCCCGCGCCCATCACCGGCTCGGCGATAAAGGCGGCGACGGTGTCCGACCCTTCTTGCTCGATCAGCTGTTCCAAGCTGGCAGCGAGCCGTGCAGAGAAGGCCTCTTCCGACTCGCCCGGCTCGGCATGGCGGTAATAGTGGGGCGTGTCGGTGTGCAGCACGCGGCCAATGGGCAGGTCAAAATCATTTTGCACAAACGGCAGCGCCGTAAGACTGCCAGCGGCGATGGTCACACCATGGTAGGCCCGTTTGCGCGAGATGATCTTCTTCTTCTGCGGTCGCTCAAGCGCATTGTTGTAGTACCAGACAAGCTTCATCGCCGTATCGACGGCCTCTGAGCCCGAGTTCACGAAGTACACCTTGGTCATCGGCTCGGGTGCCATGCGGATCAGCCGCTCGGCAAGCTCGATCACCGGTATGGTCGAGCGGTGTGCGAAGGTGTGCGAAAACGGCAAGGTCGCCAACTGCCGCGTCGCCGCCTCGATCAGCCGCTTCTCGCTGAATCCCAGCGCCGTGCACCACAGACCGGCAAACCCGTCGATGTACTGCTTGTCCTCGCTGTCCCAGAGATAGATCCCCTGCCCACGGGTGATGATCAGCGGGCCGCTCTGCTCATGGACAACGAGATCGGTGTAGGGATGCAGGGTGTAAGCGATGTCTTTGGCAGCGAGCGATTGGGTCGCGTGCGGCATGCGGCAATCTCCTTAATGCGAAAATCAGGGCTTTGAGGGGTGTGATCCGCTAACGCACACATTCGCCTGCGCACGCGAGGATCGGAACAAAATTACCACAGCCCGCCTCGGTCCGATAGTTGCCGATTCGGGGTCGGCCTAAACTGTCCAGTATCTCGCCAGCTGCTAAAATAGCTGCCGGCGTCACGACTCTGCTAAAAGAACCGGTATTCCATCACTTCACAGGAGTAATCTATGAAGAGTCTGAGTATTTATCGCGCAGCTGTGTTTAGCTTGCTCGTTGCGGGCATGCCTGCCATGGCGGGACTGCAAACACAAACCGTCCGCTACAACGATGGCGACGTGTCGCTGCAGGGTTATTTTGCCTGGGATGACGCGATCAAGGGCAAGCGCCCGGCGGTTCTGGTCGTGCACGAATGGTGGGGCCTGAACGACTATGCGCGCAAGCGTGCGGACATGCTCGCCAGACTCGGCTATCTCGCATTCGCCGTTGACATGTATGGCAAGGGCAAGGTTACCGAGCACGCCAACCAGGCGAGCGAGTGGATGAATCAGATCACCAGCAATGTCGAGGCCTGGCAACAACGCGCGATGCTTGGTCTGGATATCATGCGCACGCACGAGCTGGCCGATGGCGCCCGCGTTGCCGCCATCGGCTATTGCTTTGGCGGTGCGACGGTTATGCAGCTCACCTATGCGGGTGCGGCGCTTGCCGGCGTCGTGAGCTTCCATGGCTCGCTACCGGTCGCGACCCCGGAGCAGGCAAAAAATATTCGCTCGCGGGTCCTGATCGCCCACGGCAGTGCTGACGCCTTCATACCGAGCGAGCGCATTGTCAGTTTTCAAAGCGCCTTGAATGCGGCCGGTGTGGACTGGCAGATGATCGTGTATGGCGGCGCTCGTCACGGTTTCACGAATCCCGACGCTGACCTGCACGGTATGGAGAACCTGCGCTACCACAAGATCGCCGACCAACGCTCCTGGGAAGACATGCAGCGCTTCTTGAGGGAAGTACTGCAATAGGCCCGGTGATAAGGAGCACACAACATGAGCCCGCTACACCGTAAGGTAATCAATACCGACAAAGCGCCTCAACCTATCGGCCTGTATGCCCAGGCGCTGCGGGCGCGACCGCACGAGTTGCTGTTCGTTGCCGGGCAGGTTTCGATCGATGCCGGGGGCAATCTGATTGGCGAAGGCGATGTCGCGGCGCAAACGCGGCAGATCTTCCGAAACATCGGTGCGATTCTCGAAAGCGTTGATGCCGATTTCAGCAACGTGCTGGAGTTTACGACCTATATCGTCGGCCACGACGCGATTCAACCGTTCATACAAACGCGCAGCGAGCTCTTCGCCACGCTTTATCCGGGGCGTGACTATCCACCCAATACGCTGCTGGTCGTAGCAGGGCTCGTGCGCGAGGAGTACCTGATAGAGATTAAGGCAGTCGCCGGACTGTCCTGAGCTCTCGGCAGCTCTACTTGCTGGAGCCGCAGCTGTTAGCGCGCAGCAGCTCGAGGGCACGGTCCGGGTAATCGGTAATGAAGCCGCTCACACCCCAGCCGATCAGGCGGCACATGTCGGCGATCTTGTTCACGGTCCACGGGATCACCGGTATTTGCATGCGCTGAAAGCGCTCGACGTCAGCCTTCCGCAAGCCGTCATAGCGCGGTGAGAGGATAGTGGCCTGGCTTTCTTTAACGGCGCGGTCGTAGTCTTCCGAGCGTCTTACCAGGATCGCCCTTGCGATACCGGCATCGATTTCTTTCACCGCTCGCAGCGCGGGCGCGTGGAAAGACTGTACGATTGTGCGTTCCTGCAAGGCGTATCGCTGTACAAGCGCTACTAAGCGGCGCGCAAACTCTTCGACCGTAAGACCATCCTTGCGTTTGGGCCATTTCATCTCGATGCTGAGCCGTACCGGATAGTTCGCATCGCGCGCCAGCCTGAGGACGTCGTCTAGCCGTGGAATGCGCGTACCGGCGATGGCTTGCTGCTCCGGGAAGCGCGAGTTCACCGCACGTCCGCAGTCAATATCGGCCAGCTCGTCATAACGAAGTACCTCAATGCTCACGTTAGATAGCCGGCGCCCGTCATCGCTGATGCATAGTTTCGTATTCAAACTTGGATCGTGGTACACCACCAGCTCGTGATCCTGAGTGATCTGCAGATCGAGCTCGAGCGTTGGCACCCGCAAGCGCAGCGCTTCCTGGAAAGCCGGTAGGGAATTTTCCGGCATCAAGCCGCGTGCACCCCGATGCCCCTGTATGTCAAGCGGCAACCCGGTCTGGGCCGCGCAAACCGTCGAAAACGCCAACGCTAATCCTAAGAACGCTGCTCCACGCATCGTCGTCAAGCCGGCTTGGCTGTGGCCAGTATTGTTTCTCCACCGCCAGCTTTCGCCAGCCGTTCGGCGGCGAGCACAATACTACGATAGTGGATATCGACGATGTCCTCCGCGCTGGGAGCGTAACCGCCCCCCATGGTGATCGCAATCGGCAAGCCGTGCTGCTCGCAGGTTTCATACACGAGCGCATCACGAGCGGCCAGTCCCTCTTTGGAAAGCTTAAGGCGACCGTAGCGATCGTTCTCGTAGGGGTCTGCGCCGGCAATATAGATGAGCAAATCAGGCCGCCCTCGATCGAGGGCTTCGCGCAGTCCACGCTGTAGCGCGTCCAGATAGACCTCATCGCCTGTGCCGTCGGGCAGAGCAATGTCGAGATCGCTCTGTTCCTTGCGCTTAGGAAAGTTCGCGTCGCCATGGATCGAAAAGGTGAACACGCTTGGATCATCGCGCAGGATCGCCGCGGTGCCGTTGCCTTGGTGAACATCGCAATCAGCGATCAACACGCGCTTCACCTTGGTTTCCCGCTGCATGGCTCGACTGGCGATCGCCGTGTCATTAAGCACGCAGTAGCCTTGCGGACGATCGTGGTGTGCATGGTGGGTGCCGCCCGCCAGATTGGCGGCGGTACCCTCCACCAGTGCCGCCCGGCAAGCAGCGATGGTGGCACCGCATGAGCGGCGCGAGCGCTCGACCAAACCTTCCGACCAGGGAAAACCGAGCTCGCGGATTTCGCGCTCGCTGAGCTCGCCGCCCAGCACGCGCTGCACGTAGCCAGCATCGTGCGCGAGCACGAGCTTATCCTCCCCTGCCGCTTGAGGAACCACCAGCTCGAATTGGCCGTCATTGCTTTGCCGTATGCGTTCGTAGAGCCGCCGGTACTTGTCCATCGGAAAGCGATGCCCGGACGGCAGCGGCAACACGAATTGATGGCAATAGTACACCTTCATTGCGGGAGCGCCTTGGCTAGAAATTTGCTTCCTTCGCCTTGACCAGCGCCGTGATTGTCTCGTTGTAAGGCGCTGCGAGATTGACCTCCCGCGCAGCAGGTGGGATCGCGCCATTAATGACGTCGATCTCTGATCGGCGATGCGCCAGGTGATCGAGTAACACCGATGGACGGGCGTCGGGGATTTTCGAGCCGAACACGTGCACATAAGCGACCGGGTCCTCAAACTCGAGATGCACGCCGCGGGTGCGCGCCACGGCGTAGGCCTCCTTGGCACACCCGCTTGCTATTCTCCAGGCGTGCTTATCAGCCATCACCTCTCTGATCCTCCAGCCGAGCACCGTGCAGGTACCGCTGAAGGTGACGTTGCAAATCAGCTTCTCCCAAACGAGCTGATCCATGTCGTTGTACGTGCGTACCTTGAAACCGGCACCGCGCCATACCTCGGCGATACGCTCGGTGCGCGTCGTGCTCGGTCCATTGAGCTCGCCGAGCCGCACCAGCTCCCAGCCGTTGTGGTGTGCGTGGCCGGGCGCCTTGATCGAAGCACCGAAACCGCCGACCACACCGATCATCAGGCGCTCGGTGCCGAGGATCCCCGCCACTTTTTGTGCACTGCCGAGGCCGTTTTGAATAGTCAAGACGATCGTATCTTTGCCGAGCAGCGGCTTCACGCTCTGCGCCGCCGTTTCTACGTGCATCGCCTTGGTGGCGATGATCACGAGATTGACCACGCCCGCCTCGTGCGCATCGGTCGCGGCGTTTACCTTGACCACCCGATCGCCGCTCGCGCCTTCGACACGCAAACCGTTGGTCTGAATCGCTTCGATATGCTCGCGCCACGTGTCGATTGCCCAGACCTCGTTACCGGCATCACCGAGCAGCCCGGCATACACCGAGCCCATCGCGCCTGTGCCAATGATCGCAATCTTCATGGAAACAGCTTGCCCCGCACTCGACCTGCCTCGGCAATGCTCACATCAACCTAGGGTGCGGCGCAAGTGCTCAGCACCGCCGCAATAGCGCCGCGATTTTGTCGGCAAACTTGAGTTGGCTATCGTCTTCGGGCTCATAACCGATTTTCTCGCGCGCGTTGTTGATGCTCCAGAACCGGTGCGTATTGCCGCTGATGCCGTAGACGATCAGAAACGGGATTCCGTTTTCGTCTTCGATGTTTTCGGCTTCGACCATTCTGATCACCTGCTGCACCTGGTCGCGCTGACTCAAGTACGCACCGAGCGCACGATGCAGCGCCTTGATATCGCCGGGCTTCACCCGGTCGATATCATCATCGCGCGGAGCGCCGATGCGCCATTGCACGACTTCGAGCTTGCGGTTGTCGACCTGGCCTGCGGCAAATACGAAGCCGAGCAGCTCGTAGGCGGCCTTCGCCCAACCGTAGAAGTTATCCGAGAGCGGCAACAGGTCAGGTGTCACGATATCGAACCGATCCGCCCAGATCAGGCGCTCATAGTAATCCGCCGCGTGGTTGGAGCTGGCGACCAAGATACGCCTCACATTTTCCTCAAGACAGGTGCGATAGACATTGTAGGCCATGGCGACATTCTGTTGCTCGGCCCAGAATTTTGCATCGCTGTTGTCGCGCCAGGTGGTGGCATTGCCATTCGGAGCGCTTACAAAAGCGCAGTGGACGACTGCATCGGCACCGCGAAAGTATTCGCGGTAGGTGTCGCGATCGGGATTGGTCAAATCACACTGAACAAGACCCGGAATCGCGGCACTGCCCTTGTCTTCCGCACGGATGTCGAGTGCGATCAGCTCATAGCGTTCGACCAGGGCACGCAACATTCGCTGCGCGACGTAGCCGCACGCACCTGTAAGCACCACGCGCTTTTTCGCCATCTGTTGCTCTCCTCTAATTAAACGCCTGCTCGGCCCCGTCCCCTCGGCCAGCTTGCGCTGATTCCGCGCTAACGGCAAGGGTATAAAGGATTAGCGTCGATCTTTCTTGGTTCGCTACAATTCGATGCCTAACGCGCTCGACGAATTCAGACATGCGACTTGAGGATCTGCCTACCCCTGCGCTGGTCTTGGAGCGGGAAGTGCTCGCCGCTAACACCTGCGTCATGACCAAGCGCATGCGCAGCCTCGGCGTACAGCTGCGACCGCACATGAAGACGGCGAAGTCGGCCGACGTGGCGCGCTTGGCCCTTGAGGGCAATTTTGGCGGGATCACGGTCTCGACCCTGCATGAGGCCGCTTACTTTCTGGATCATGGCATCGCCGATATCACCTATGCCGTCGGCATCGTGCCGGCCAGGCTCGATACCGCTGCAGATCTCGGTCGACATGGTGCCGATCTAAAGATCATCACCGACAATGTTGACGCGGCTCGGGCGATAGTCGCGCACAACGCGCCACACAAGGTGTTGGTTGAGATCGATACCGGGGACAAGCGTGGCGGGATCTTACCGGACGCCCCGGAGCTGATAGAAATCGGCCGCGTGCTGCACGAGGCGGCCAACGTCACGCTCGTGGGCGTACTCACTCACGCAGGTCATTCGTACGATCGCCGCACCCCTGAAGCCATTGCTGCCGTAGCCGAGGAGGAACGTGCCGGTGCCGTGCGCGCCGCTGAGCGCTTGCGCGCCGCCAGGATCCCGTGTCCCGTGGTCAGCGTGGGATCGACACCGACGGCCACTTTCGCGCGAGATCTGAGCGGCGTGACCGAGATGCGGCCGGGCGTTTATATGTTCAACGACTTGTTCCAGGTCGGCATCGGCGTGTGCGAACTCGAGAACATTGCGGTGAGCGTCCTTGCCGCGGTCATCGGCCAGCGCCGGGCAGATAACCGGCTGCTCATCGACGCCGGCGCGCTCGCGCTCTCCAAAGACCGCTCCACGGCGGAGTTGCCGCACGACTGTCGCTACGGTCTCGTATGCCACGCCGAGAACGGCCGCCCCATAGCAGGGCTTTATGTCCAGACGGTGAACCAGGAGCATGGCTTCGTCACGGCCGATCATCCGATAGCGTTCGAGGCCTTCCCGGTCGGTACCAAGGTTCGGGTGCTGCCGAATCACTCCTGCATCACGGCCGCAGCGTATGATGCTTACCAGGTGATCGACGGCAATAACGAAGTTGTCGCTACGTGGCCACGCTGCAATGGCTGGTAGCAGCTAAAAGTGAATGCTGAGGCCGGCGAAAAGGCCGTTCATCGAGGAGATCCCATGTTCTGTCTTGCTATTCGTGGGCAATCGGTTGGTCGGTAAAAAGATAGTCTTTCAGCTCCTTGGAAAATTTTGGATCTTTCCGGCGAATCCATTCCAGCACCATCGCCGCATGCTCTTTTTCTTCGTCTCTGTTGTGCGCCAAGATCGCTTTCAATTCTGAATCCTGGCACGCGTCAGCGCGCTGGTTATACCAATCCACTGCTTCTAACTCTTCCATGAGCGAAGTGATAGCGCGATGCATATCTCTCGTCTCCGGCGATAGCTCGTCGATCGGCTCGTGATAACCTTCATTGGCCATTCTTTACCTCCGTTGCAAAGATCGCTTTGGTCAATCCGTTCCCGTCCTCGCGCCGACCGGANNGAAACACAACGGTCCGCTTGCCCACGCAAACGGGTACCAAGATGCAGTGAAAAGGCGCGGCCAGCCCGGCGCGCCGCTAGAAGCGTCTGAACTTCTTCGGCCGTGCGTCGCTCTTTGGGCGCGCCTGGTTGACTCGAATGTTCCTGCCGCCCAGTGCTGAGCCATCCAGAGCCTTGATGGCGTTTTCGGCGTCCGCCTGTACCGGCATCTCTACAAACCCGAACCCCTTGGACTGGCCCGTGTGCTTGTCCGTAACAAGCGTGACTGACTCCACCTGACCGTGGGACTCGAAAGCCGTACGCAGTTCTTGCTCCGTAATCCGGTAGGGCAGGTTTCCAACATAGATCTTCATGGCGACATAATCCTCAATGCGGTGCTATTGATCGTACGGGAATCAGCGCTCTACCAATAGCACGAAATCGAGCGTTGATTGTGATATTCATGGATACTCACTCACTTTAATGCGGTAACCTAACAACAGCGTCAGCCGCTCTTGCCAGCGGCGCTCAGCTTCAGCGCTGTATGGACAAAGGCGTTGGCCGATGTATCGACGCCGAGCTCGCGACCCATGTGCGCGACCGCGCCGGAAAGCCAGTCGAGCTCCAGCCGGTTACCCTGTACCAGGTCATGCGCCATTGACGACGTCATATCAGCCGGCAGTGTGTCCATGAATGCCAGGCGCTCGTCCACGAACGCAGCGTCTATCTCAATGCCCTTGGCCTGCGCGACCGCAGCCGTCTCCGCCATGACTTGCGCCAACAAAGCGCGCGTGTCGGCGTCCTCACGCAGCGGGCCGATGCTTTGACGGGTAACGGCAGTTACACCACTCAAAGCCACCAAAAATACAAACTTCTGCCAAATCGCACGTTCAATGTTATCGGCAATATCGGCATCCACCCCCGCTTCGTGGAATGCATCGAGTAACGCCTGCGCCCGTGGCGTACGCGTGCCATCGAGCTCCCCGAAAACGACGCGCGCCATCGTTCCAGCGTGATGAACCACGCCCGGGGCGGCGATGAAAGAGGAAATCAGCGCGAGCCCGCCCATCACATGTTTCCGCCCAAGAATCTCGCCAAGCACGTGTCCGGCAGAAACACCATTTTGCAACGATATCACGGCCGTGTCAGCGCCTATTATCGGCCGGATGGCCTTTGCCGCGCTGGCCGTGTCCCAAAGCTTGGTCGTGAATAGCACATAATCCACGGGACCCACATCGGCCGGTGTGTCCGTGGCCCGGGCAGGGTGAATGTGCACGTTGCCATTGGGGCTCTCTACGCGCAGCCCGCCGGCACGGATTGCCTGCAGGTGGGCACCGCGCGCGATGAAGGTAAGCTCGACGCTTTTGGCGGCCAGACGTGCACCGAAGTAGCCGCCCACACCGCCGGTACCCATCACTGCGATTTTCATCGGATCTCGGAAGCTGACATCAACGACGGGACCTGCCCTTCAATACACTACAAGTGACGGGCAAAAAAATCCAACGTCCGTGGCCATGAGGCCTTTGCCGCCGCTTCGCGGTAACGCTGGGAGTTGGTGAAATCCATGAATGCATGACCTGCATCCGGATAGACGTGAAACTCATGCTCCTTGTCGCAGCGTTTGAGCTCCTCATCGAGCTTGAGCATATCCTCCAGCGACGGATTGCTATCCTCCTCGCCGAAATGAAACATTAGTGGACAGCTAATCTCACGTGTGCGCGCAAAGGGCGCCTCCGCGCCTTCACCCCACGGCACCATGATGTTACCACCGTAGTAAGCCACCGCAGCTTTAAAGCGTGGATCGGCAGCCGCCATCAAGTAGACCACGCGTCCACCCATGCAAAAGCCGGTGATACCCAGGCGCTGTGCATCAACCTTTGAATGGTCGCACAAGAAATCGAGGGCGGCGTTCACATCGGCGATGATTTCTGTGTCCTTCAGTCGCTGGCGCTTGGCGGTCGGCTCGAGCGCGGCATCGAGCCGATGATAGAGATCGGGTGCGACGGCCACGTAGCCCGCAGCGGCAAGCCGGTCAACCATTGCACGCGTAAACGTATCGACCCCGCCTGCGTGCTGAATCACCACGATCGCTGCCGACGGACCGGCACGCTCGGGCAGGTTGCCATACATCGCCATTTCCTCTCCGTCCACGCGCAAAGTCTGACTGAACGAAGGCATCACTCACCTCCTTCTCGATCGCCTGAACTGCGGCTAGGCTGCTTTGCCCAACTTTATCCGCTCCCACGCCCACCGGCCAAGCGAAGACCCGGCGACGACAACAAAGCCACCTACCAGCGCCCAGTACGCCGCATCGCCGACAAATGACCAGTAAGCAATTCTCGGGAACGGCAAGTACTGTACTCTGACGAGCCACGCCAACGACACAAAACCAAGCAAGATCGCTGCCGGCAAAATGACGAGTGAGAGCCAGTAGATCACCCTCGCTAGCCACGGCCACAGACGGTCCGCTGGGCGCTCGAACGCATGACCTTCGAGCCAGGGCACAAGACGATCAATCAATCTGTCCGGCTGATGCGCACGTTTCTTGGCCTTCCAGTAAGTCGTATGCGCCGACGCGAGCGTCCACTGATCGGCCCAACCCACCTCGACCTTATCCAGCCCGCCGACTCCGTTCGCCGGCGGGCAACGCTTGAATAGATCGATCGAGCTGCCGACGATGTCCTGAAAATCCGTGACGTTGATCCAGGGTACCACGCCTTTGTGGTCCAGCCCTTGCGCGTTGGTGCGAACAATGCAGGGCCACAGCGCGGCGAACTTATCGAGCGGACTGCCCAGAGTCACGAAACCCCGCAAGCCATCAAACAGACGGCCGCGGCGAATCGCGTCCTTCGGCTTGAGCCAGGGGCGTCGCGGGGGCATCTGCACTTTTGGCGCAGCCTTGGCCGTGTGCTGCTTCAATCGCGCCGGCAGGGCTGTCCATTCCTCCCGGCTCAGGTAGTTGGGCAATGCCAGCGCGGTCTCCATGAGGCCGTTGAAGGCCACGACCGTCCCCAGGCTATGGGCGATAACATAATAACCGTCGAGCTTGTCGGCCTTCCGCCTTGCGTGAATCTGCGCTGCAGTGGCGACCAAGGCGCGAATCATTCGCCCACGTATCGCAACGCGCGACTTCTGGCCTACCGTCTCCAGCGTGTCGTCACCGCGAAGGAACCAGTCTTGGTACAACTTCACGTCACCGAGGTAGTTGTGTACGAGCTTGCGGAAGTTATTGAACAGCGGTACGCGTCGCAACAGCAACCAATCAAGCAGGAATACTGAAATGACAATATAGAAGAATAACCAGGAAACGCAGAACAATCGAGCCCGAGCCCACAGTCGCGCCAGACCACTTCGCGGAAAGTCGGGCTCGCACATACCGTGCTGTGCTGCCGGTCCCACCCGCGCATCGGTGTAAAATCGCAGACCTGCTATACCTAAGGCCCAGCACAACAACTTGAAGGAGCCACGCCAGCTGACCGGCAGATCGAGATCGGCCCAGTAGACTTCACGGAATTGTACTTCGATGTCCTCTCCCGCCGGCAATCGCCAACCGACGACCGCCGGCGCAATGCGCCAGCTCTCGGCAGTCGCGCCGCGCATCGTCTGATCACCACGACGCAGCTCAATGTAGGCCGTCGCTCGACGCTGCGGATTGCGGCGCACGGCGCGATACAGATTGCTCGCGATCGTCTCAAGGAACTCGAACCGTGTTTGCTCACCGATGCCATGGACCACCAGCATGGCAATGCGTCTCATTGTGTTCTCCTTGTTGTTGCCTAGACTTCTACCTTGTTTTGGCAGGCTCGAGCAAGGCTCAGGATGAACCTTTAGGCAAACGTCATCCGCTGTGAAAACCTGTACTGCTGGCTAGAATCTCGCTCGACTGATCGCCTCCACGTCGCTCACCTCAAGCCTAAGGTCGGTGGCGCGCGCCGAATCGAGCGCATGCTCCACGCTGCGTGCGCCTGGAATCGGGATGATGTTCGGCGCCTGCGCCAGCAACCAGGCAAGCACTGCGGCGTGTGCGGAGCATTCGTAACGCGCGGCAATGTCCTTAAGCAGGGTGTGGCCGGCAAGTCGCCTGTTGTACTGCGACCCGCCAACCGGACTGTAAGCGATAAAGGCGATGCCGCGCTGTCGACAGTAGTCCACCACCCCATCATTGAGCACGCCACGAAAAAACGGATTGAGGCGGTTCTGCACGCTCACCACCGGCACGATCGATTGGGCGATCTTGATCTCATCGACAGAGACGTTAGAGAGCCCGACCCAGCGCAGCTTGCCTTCGTGCTGCAGATCCGCGAGTGCACCGATGCTATCGGCAAACGGCACCCGGGGATCGGGTGCGTGCAGCTGATAGAGCGCGATGCATTCGACTTCCAGTGCCTTTAGCGACTGCTCGCACGCCAGGCGCAAGTGCTGGGGGTGGGCGTCACTTTCCCAACGACCCTGCGGGCGGGTCAATCCCCCCTTGGTCGCCACCAGCACGGCGTCGCGAGAGCCCGACCATGTTTTCAGCGCGTTGGCGATAAGACGCTCGTTGTGTCCGATATCATTGTTATCGAGACAGTACACGTTGGCGGTATCGATCAGGTTGACGCCGGCATCAAGCACCGCGTGTATGACGCGCATCGCCACCGCTTCATCCGGCCTGCCCTGAATAGAGAGCGGCATGGCACCAAGGCCAACTGCCGACACAGCCGGCGCATCCGCTCCGAGGGGTCGTGCTTGCATATCGCCGTCCTTGCTTGCGCCGTGTCGCACTGCTGGGTGGTTTGCTCGTCAGTTAGCAGTGCGGGGACGGGAAACTGACGACAGCCGGCACCAAAGAATCGTGCTAGCCAGTCACCTGTGGAATAATTCCATCCTTTGTGTGCCATGACAACCCGCGCCCGAGGAGTGCGACGTGAGTGCGAAAAATCAACTGGATAGCAGTTTTGTGCGTGAGCACTTTCCCGGACTCGACGAGTGGGCATTGTTTGAGAATGCCGGCGGTACCCTGGTTCCACAAAGCGTCATTGATCGCGTGCGCAGCTACCTAACCGAAACCCAGGTACAGCCGGGCGCGGCCTACCCCGCCTCGGTGCTCGCGACTGAGCGCATAGATGAAAGTCAACGCCTGATGGCTGAGATGATCAACGCCGCACCCGAAGAGATCGTCATTGGACCGTCATCGACCATGAACGTGTATGTGCTGTCGCACGCCCTGCGAGCCGGTTTCAAGCCGGGTGATGAATTGATCGTCACCAATCTAGACCACGAGACAAACATCGGCGCCTGGCGACGGCTCGCCCAAACCGGCGTGGTTATCAAGGAATGGTGTATGGTCCCCGAGACCGCCGAGCTCGCGATCGAGCATCTCGAAGCCTTGCTCACCGAGCGCACGCGGCTTGTGTGCTTTACCCACTGCTCCAACATCACGGGCTCGATCACCGACGTGCCACAAGTCACCCGTCTGGCGCACGATGCCGGTGCCCGCGTTTGCGTCGACGCGGTCGCCTATGCGCCGCACCGTGCGTTAGATGTGAAGGCGCTCGATGTCGACTTCCTGATCTTCAGTACATACAAGCTCTACGGCCCGCACCTGGCCATTGTCTACGGCAAGCGCGGGCACCTGCTCGCAGCCGAAGGCCAGAACCACTTTTTCATCGGCGAGCGGGACATCCCACTTAAGCTCAACCCCGGCGGCGTCAACCATGAGCTGACGGCAGGACTGGCCGGTATCATCGATTACTTCGATGCGCTGTACCGCCACCACTTTCCGGGCCGGCAAGCGAGCGTACAGCAACGCATGCGCGACGCGTTCCAGCTGATCGCCGATCATGAAGAAGCGCTCGCGCAGCGCTTGGTCGATTTCCTCCTGACAAAACCGAAGGCACGTCTCATCGGTCGTGCCAACGCAGACAAGCACGAGCGTACGCCGACTTTTTCCTTTGTCGTCGAGGGTCGTGACTCCGCGGACATCCCTAGGCGATTGCTAGAGCACAGAGTCGCGATCCGGGCAGGAGACTTTTACGCGCCCCGTTGCATCGAGGCATTGGGTGTGGCGGCGCGAAACGGTCTTATACGCGCCAGTATGGTGCATTACAACACTTTCGACGAAGTAGATCGGCTGATCGTCGGCCTCGATGAGGCCCTGTGACACAGCCGACTTGCAGCCCTTAGAGAACAGCAAATGGCGCGGCAAGGATTTTTGCTAATCAATCTCGGAACACCCGATGACCCGGGCGTAGCGGCCGTGCGCCGTTATCTCAAGGAGTTCCTGTCCGATCCGCATGTCGTCGATATCCATCCGATCGCCAGGAGCGTGTTGCTCTACGGGATCATTCTGCCGTGGCGCTCGCCAAGATCCGCCGAGGCCTATCGAAAGATATGGACCGAGCGCGGGTCGCCGCTGCTATTCCACGGCCAAGATCTTGCCCGCAAGCTCGCCACTGCCCTCGGTGAGGCGTGGCAGGTCGAGCTGGCGATGCGCTATCAAAACCCTTCCATGGCTTCGGCTCTGCGGCGGCTGCGCGAAAACGGCGCCGAGCGCATCGTCGTGTTCGCGCTCTTCCCGCATTATGCGGATGCGACTTGGGGTTCCGTCATCGAAAAGCTCAAGAACGAGGCAGGCAGATACTGGCACACCCCTTTGCTGGAGATTGTACCGCCTTACTACGATCACCCCGCTTTCGTTGGCGCGCTCGCCGAGGTGGCGCGTCCTGTCCTAGAGGACTTTCAAGCCGAGCGGGTGCTGTTCAGTTATCACGGCCTGCCGGAACGGCAAGTGACAAAGGCCGACCCGACAGGCGGACGCTATTGCCTGCAAAACCCGACTTGTTGCGACACCATCACCGAAACCAATAAGGATTGCTACCGCGCCCAATGTTTCGCCACCTCGCGTGCGCTGGCCGAGCGACTGGGGTTGGCGCGCGACGAGTGGGAGACAAGTTTCCAGTCACGCCTGGGGCGCGTCCCCTGGATCCGCCCATACACCGATGAGCGCGTGCGGGATCTGGCTGCCGCCGGTGTTCGCCGCCTTGCGGTCTTCAGCCCCGCCTTCACCGCCGACTGTCTCGAGACACTCGAGGAGATCGGGATCCGCGCGCGCGAGGACTTTGTCGTCCATGGAGGTGAGGAACTACGATTGGTTCCTTCACTCAACAGCGAAGATGTTTGGGTCGAGGCAGTCATTCGCATCGCACGCGACGCGGTCGCTTTTTGAAAACCCCGCTCAGGGGCCTACTTCACGGGCAATCGTCTCAACCAGCGCTGTGTAGGCAGGATGGGCGCCGACGTGGCGCAATAATTCAAGTCTCACATCGGGATATCGTTCCCTGGCTTCGGCGATAAGTCGCGGTAGATCGTGCACGACGTGGTTACCTGTGTTAACGAACAGGGGAAGCACGCTCACCCGTTTGACGCCATCTTCAATGGCTTGCGCGATTGCATCGACTAAGGTCGGGCGACCAATCTCAAGGAAAGCGTGTCGCACCTCGCAGTTCGTCGTCGCAGCCACGCGCGTCGCCAAGGTAGCTACCTCATCGGCCGTCGCCGGATGATGACTTCCATGTGCCAGCAATATGAGTGCCCTCATCTTCATCGACGCTGCGGATCTAACTGCGGGTCGAGCGAAGCACGGCATACCGGTTTAAAGCGAGCTTTCGCGCCGATTTATGGTCGACGATGGGCTGAGGATAATCCAGTCCCGCCAAGGTCGAGTCGGAATGCGGCGCGTGAATGGCGGGAGCTTTCACGTTTTTGAGCTCGGGGACGAACTTGCGTATGTACTGACCGTCCGAATCGAAGCGCCGGCCCTGCGTGTAAGGATTGAAAATACGAAAGTACGGTGCAGCATCGGTGCCCGTCGATGCCGACCACTGCCAACCGCCATTGTTGCTGGCAAGATCACCATCCACCAGGTGGCGCATGAAGTGGCGTTCACCCCAGCGCCAGTCGATTAAGAGGTCTTTAGTGAGAAACATCGCCACGATCATGCGCACGCGGTTGTGCATCCAGCCGGTCTGCGCAAGCTGGCGCATGCCCGCGTCCACGAATGGTACCCCGGTGCGCCCTTCACACCAGGCCTCAAATTCACCCTCGTCGTTGCGCCATTTGATGCGTGCGCCTGCAACGAGGAATGGCTTGTTCATGCTGACGCGTGGGAATGCGACCAGAATGTGGCGGTAGAACTCGCGCCATATGAGCTCGTTGACCCACGTGCCCACACTTTCACGGCGAGCGGCGGCAAGGCCGCGACGCGCCTCCAGCGCTTGCTGCAGACAGTAGCGGGGAGAGATCACGCCGCTGGCGAGATAAGGCGAAAGCGTGCTAGTGCCATTTTCCGCGGGAAAATCTCGCGCCCGATCGTAATCTTCAACCCTCTGTTCGAGGAAGCGATGCAGGCGCTGGCGTGCCTGTCTTTCGCCTGCCGGCCATAGGTCCTGTCGATCGGTCTTGCCGAAACCGGCTAGGGTCGCTGGCACCTTTCCAGGATCCGCTGCCAATTCCGGCTGTTTCTTCGGGCCTGGCAAAACTCCGGGGCCACCGCTGCGCTCGAGTATCTCGTACCATTTTTTCTTGAAAGGCGTAAACACAGTGTAATAGCTACCATCCACTTTGATCACTTTGCCGGGCTCGATGATGGTCTGATCCGCAAAGCTAAACACCTCACGTCCGGATCGTTCAAACAGCGCCGTTACCGTCCGGTCACGGCGTATCTCATTCACTTCGTATTCCTTGTTGAAGTAAAGCGCATCGCATCGATAACGCTCGGCGAATCGCAACAATGCCGCGGGCGTATCGGCGAAGGTCTCAGTCCTGATCAGCCGCAGCGGAATGTTGAGCTTGTACAAGACCTCCGATAAGTCCGTGAGGTTTCTAAGCAAAAAGTTAACCTTTATTGAGCCCCAATCGTGCTCGAGCCATTGCGTGGGGCAAAGATTGAATACCCCGATCACACCCTGGTCAGCGGCTCGCGATGCCTGATGAAGAGCAGGATTGTCATGTACACGCAAATCGGCGCGAAACCAGACTAACGGCCGCATAAGGGTGTCCTGGAAATGAAGCAAAAAGTGCTCGCTATCATGACGATCTCAAAGGTAGCGGTAAAGGGCAGGTATTCGATCCGGTTTTGCGCTATGACCCCCTGTCCTCACGGTCTGCCCCGGGTAAAATGTGCTTCAGCGCGCCGATTCGATCGGCATGGTGCGCCAAGGAGGTTTTTCATGAAAAATTTCCTATTACTAATTTTCGCCGCACTCTTGGGCTTTGGACCGCTCGCCGCGTTCGCCGCAGAACAAGCGTCAGCAGAGATTATCAATGCCGAGGGCCGTGTGATCGGCAAGGCTGTACTCCAACAGGGGCCGGCCGGCGTGCTTATTTTCATCGAGGCCAACGGGCTGCCGCCAGGTCCGCATGGCATACACCTTCACAGCGTTGGCAAATGCGAGCCCGACTTCAAAGCAGCCAAGGGGCATATCAATCCGCACCGGCGCCCGCATGGATTGCTCAATCCCGACGGACCGGACCGCGGTGATCTGCCGAATGTCTTCGTGGACCTTAACGGGAACCTGGCGGCGGAGCTGTTTACGACCTTTGTCAGTCTGAGGGCTGGTTCAGCGCCGTTGCTGGACGCCGACGGCTCCGCGTTCATCATCCACGAGAACCGTGATGATCAGATGACACAGCCTATCGGCGGCGCCGGCGGCCGTATTGCCTGTGGGGCGATCAAAGCGATGTGACGCGCCGGCAGCGCGCAACCGACAATGTCGTGTGGCTCACGCGGGGCCTGAGGCGAGGCACCGCGTGAACACGCGAGCATCGTCACCAGGGTATTACGGAGCCATTGACGTTGAAGAACTTTCCGCTGTCGGCCAGCGTCAGCTTATCCAGCACGCTGCGCAGGCCGCTGACGCTTTCCGAAACGTCGATCAGCGCTTGTGGCCCGCCCATGTCCGTGCGCACCCAACCCGGGTGCAGCATGACCACCATAATGCCGCGTGTGCGAAGCTCGTTCGCGGCGCTCTTGGCAACCGCATTCAGAGCGGCCTTCGAAGAGCGGTAGACATAGCTTTCACCGGACGTGTTGTCGCCAATACTGCCCATACGGCTCGACATATTAGCGAAGATCTTGCGTCGGCTCGCAGCCACCCGGTCCACAAACAGTTCCATGAGTTTCAATGGGGCGATAGTATTAACGCGCAGCACATCGAGCCAGGGTTCCTCATCGGTGGTGCCGAAGGCGTTGTTGCGCTGGCCGCGAAGGCCGGCATTATTGATAAAAATGTCAATCGGCGTGCTGCCCAGCGCCGCGTGCAAGGCCTCGCGCTGACCGGCATCGGTAACATCGAGGGTGTGCAGGGTTACGCGACCCTTGAAACTCTTTGCCAACTCGTTGAGCTCATCGGCGGCGGCCGGATTTCGGCAGCACGCCAGCACGCGCCAGCCGGCGTGTGCGTACTGACGTGCGAACTCCAGTCCGATGCCACGGTTGGCTCCTGTGATGAGCGTGGTATCTGTCATTGTTACTGCCCTCCTCCAGACCCGCTAGGACGATCGTCGGTGCCCCTGCGTCATACAGAACGTCACAATCTCCCACAAAACGACTCGCTACAAGAACTGAGCAGCACCAGAATTGGCGGCCGAAATACCAACATGGCGAAGTCATCAGCATGGGGTTACGACCGGTTTAGGTCGGGCGCGATAACGCCAAGGGTAACAGAAGGCAGCATTTAGGGTTAAGGCGTCTTTTGCTGGGCGAGGACCGGCTTGCGTTGTCCACGACGAGGAGACGTGGCCAAACCGCTTGCGATTCATCACGATGAATCGCAGCTTATTCAAAGCGCCCGCGACGCGGCACTAGAGCTCGAGGTGCTGTTCACGTCCGATAGGACACAGTGTAGCTAGCCTAAAATGCTGTCGGCGGGCGACAGGGATCCCGGTCAGTTGGAGTCAGGCGGCGTGCTAAACTGGGAGGAGTGGTCTCTCGGACCGCACCCGGCGTACAGAGTTTGCGGTTGAGGCGCGGCTGGCTCTGTTGCATGCCGGCACGCGAAATTCTTGGAAATAAGGTTGTCACGGCATTTGAACTCCATAACGCTCGACTGGACACGCTTGCTGTTTGCATGGCAGCGTGACGCAGTTTCTTTTCGTCCCCGAACGGCAAGCGAGCACAAATGAGCGGGGCGGCGACATCCGGGGACAAGACTCACGCGCCTGCGGCGAGAGGCCTCGATTCGACACGAGCAAGACGTGCTTGGCCATGGGTGTTTGGGGCCGTGCAGAGAATTCTCTACAAGCTCTACGAGCGTCGGCTACTAACCGAGATCGCGCAACGGCCGATGCCGCAGCATTTGGGCCTCATCCAGGATGGCCACCGCCGCTATGCCCGCAACGCCGGTCTCGCCGATGTCAGGCAGGGCTACCACCTCGGCGCGTCAAAGACCGAGGAAGTGCTCACCTGGTGCGTGGAGCTGGGCGTGCCGTGTGTGACGCTCTGGTGGCTCTCCACTGAAAACCTCGCCCGCGACCCGGAGGAGATCGCTAGCGTGCTTAGCGTCATCGAAGACCGGCTGGCAGAGTGGGTCGAAGGCGGTCTGGCCGAGCGACTTGGTATCCGTATCCGGCCGATCGGCAAGCTCGAGCTGTTGCCGGGATCGGCGATTGCTGCGCTGCGCGGCGCCGAGGCGGCGACACGACAGCATCGCGGCCTGATCGTCAACGTCGGCGTGGGCTATGGCGGGCGTGAAGAAATTGTTGATGCGGTAAAAGGCTATCTGTGGGACAGCTTCGGCCGCGGTGACTCAGCGGAAGCCATCCTCGAGCACTTCTCCGCTGAAGTGGTGGACAAGTACCTCTATACCTACGACTCGCCCGATCCCGATCTGATCATCCGCACCTCGGGCGAGGTACGCCTGTCGGGATTCATGCTCTGGCAGAGCGCCTTCAGCGAGTATTACTTTTGTGACGTCTTCTGGCCAGCATTTCGCAAGATCGACTTTCTCCGCGCCATCCGCAGCTATCAGCAACGCACCCGAAGGTTCGGCAAATAGTCAAGATAGCGGGCCTACTCGGCGAACTCAAAGGCTACGATCTTGATATCGACCTTCTCGACCAATTCAGAGGTATACACCTCTAATGCTCCCCTTACTCTTTTTGCAAACCCGGCAGGAATGATGTCAGCGTAGTGCTTCGTCTGAACATCTACGGGCTGGCCCTCACCATCATAGAAGGCCACCATGTAGTACACGTGCTGTACGGGCCGGTTTAAACGGTTGCGTAGCGAGAATGAGTAGTATCTTCCAGCCGGTCCGTACCGGTCCCATGTGAACAGTGTGCCGGCCAAGGCCTCGCCGAGCTCCGCGTCAGCGCGCGCCGTGCGTGGCCGCTGCTCCGCGGAGGGAGCAAGTGCTATCAGTGGCATAACTGGCTGCATGTTTGACAGGAGAACGCGCAAGTACCTGATCGGTACCGCAAAGTTTAGATTCTGACCACGGTCGACCGTCGCCACAGCAAGGCCAATCACTCTACCGTCTTCATTCAACACCGGACTACCACTACTTCCCACTGACAACGGTGCGCTTATTTGCAGCAGCGACTGCGCATTGGTCTGGCGCATCCCACTGACGATACCCTCGGACAAGCTACCCTCGAGCCCGCCCGGGTGGCCGATCACATAGACCTTATCCCCCACTGCGACCGCACGGTCGTCGCCGAGCGCGAGGGGAGGCCCTGTCCAATCGGGAACGCTCAGGAGCACGAGGTCATGTTTACGGTCCACGCCGACGATACCGGTAACAGAGAATTTTTTCTTATAACCGACATGTCTGTAATAACCCCTCGCGGCGCCCTCGACGGTGTGCAGACTGGCCGCGATAATGCCGTCACGAACGATGAACCCGCTGCCCAACGACACCTCGCGCCCACCGGCATCTTGCATAACTATCACGACCACGGACGGCAGCGTGCCCTTAATAATCCGACGCACGGACTGCGCCGCCAACGCTGATGGGATTAAGGTCACAAGCAGCAGGCCGAGAATTAAGATGCGTGTAAGCTTTGCGTAAGTCATACTAATACCCTCCGGCTACAGCATTGCCTTTCTACCCAACATGCGCCAGTCTCGCGCCGACATTCAACTTCCCCTGTTGTTGTGATGACCGAGCGCAGGATTGAGTTGCTGAGACATTATACAACCGTCAAGCATGCATCCGCTGTAGATGAGGTCTGTCAGAAGTCGGTGGGCGCTCACCCCAAGGACCTGCGCATAGAGGCACTATTGACGAATGTCGCGGCAATGGGCTTGACCGCCGTACAGGTTGCCCGGAATATGTCTGGCAACGATTCTCTAATCGCGTCGGAAAGGAGGTTCGTATGGCACACCGCGTCCGTAAGGTCAACTATTGCTACATCACGGTACCGAGTCGCGCTGGCCAGGGGGCCAAGGCCCTGGCCGAGCTCAGAAAGGCCGGGGTCAACTTGCTGGCCTTCTCTGGATTTCCCGGAAAGAAGGGCACGGCTCAGCTTGATTTCGTGACCGATAACATGGCTGCGCTCAAGCGCGTCGCCAGCAAGAACGGCTGGCGATTGAGCAAGACGAAGAAAGGTTTTCTCGCACAGGGTGATGACGCAGTCGGCACGGCGCATCTACATATCCAAAAGCTCGCCGATCGCAAGATCAATGTCGTCGCTGCCGATGCAGTGGCCGCCGGTAAAGGGCGTTATGGCATGATCCTGTGGGTGAAGCCGAAGGATTACGCGCGCGCAGCCAAGGCCCTCGGTGCAAAATAGCGCTTACTGGCATCGCCAAAGCCGTCAATCGTTCGTCGTGCTCGACCACGAACGGTCGCGCGACGTTCGGCTCAGCGAGAATCCATAAGCTGATCATCGTGTCACCGACCAGGAGCACGCGCATCGGTATCTGGCCGGGCAACGTCGGGTAGCGGCGGCGCACGGTAATCGGCGGCGGATCGCGTAACGTCTCATAGACCACGCGGTAGCGCTCGGTCAGCTTGAACAATGACTCGAGCTGCTCGGCCGTTGCATCAGCAACCATGGTACTGGCCGCCGGCGATATAAAAAGTATGGGCAACAAGGCCGGCATGTTGATCCCATTTATACATGCGTCCTGTCGGCGGCTCATCGAGAGGGTCCATGGCTGCCGACGGATCGACGTCCAGCGGGTATTGGAAGCTGGTGCTAGCGGTCGTGCAGGCCATGGTCCCGCACCACTTCGTATGCAAGGATCGGTGTACGTGGCCGCAGATTACGCCTTCGATCTGCGAAAAGCGCGCGATCAGCGCTGCCATTTCCGGCGCTCCGCGTAGGCCGATCATGTCAAACGTCGGCATGCCGGTTGCAAACGGAGGATGGTGCATGAATATCAGTGTCGGGCGCTCGGGCGCCTCGCTCAGACGCTCCTCGAGCCAAGTCAGACGCCGCGCGCAGAACTCACCTTGGTCCTGACCGGGGATCACGGTGTCCAAAGCGATGAGCCGCAACGGATAACCGTCGATCACGTAATGCAAGTAATCCGACGCTGAGTCGAGGTAGCCTTCGTCGGCGAATGCGCGGCGCATATTTTCGCGGTCGTCGTGATTGCCAGGGATCACATAGCAGGGCACCGTCAGCATCGAAAGCGTATCCCTGACGAAGGCATACTGCTCGGGGGTGCCATCGTTGACCAAATCTCCCGTCACGAGAACGACGTCCGGTGCCGGGCGCAGCACGTTGACCCGGGCGATCGCCTGGCGCAAGCGCTCGCATGTGTCGACCGTGCCGGTGGCAGTCTGCACGCGCAGATCGACGTGAAAATCACTGAGTTG
>JABAOD010003099.1_pt7 | contig 23007 bp, 16 predicted proteins | sample 7062151 | NCBI WGS metagenome assembly JABAOD01 (sample SAMN14538626, study PRJNA623070) | marine sediment metagenome | biome: marine biome [ENVO:00000428]; feature: marine pelagic biome [ENVO:01000023]; material: deep marine sediment [ENVO:00002113] | place: India: Gulf of Khambhat ... | reverse complement strand
AACGGGGCCAGGCTTCCCACGGGCTCGCGCACCGCAGTACCGCAGGGAACGCAGGCGGGCTTAACTTCCGGGTTCGGGATGGGACCGGGTGTATCCCCGCCGCTATGGCCGTCAAACCCTTCCCAGGGCCATCAGTTTGTCTGCGATATTAAACCTTCCGCCCACGCCTATCCTTCTGGATACTGCTTTCCACAATCATAGCCTCCATCGGTCGACCTCCCATGATGCTTCCGACATCTTGCCGCTCTTTCCCAGACGACGCGATCGAGGGAGGCAAATGGCCCTGAAACGAGGCTGCGAGTCCCACGGAACCCTCGACCCAGATCAGACGAACAGCAGGAACAAGGGGGCGAAGATGACCGCCACCTTTCCCACCAGCTTGATGAGGATGTTCAGAGACGGCCCGGCCGTGTCCTTGAAGGGGTCGCCGACAGTGTCTCCGATGACTGCCGCTCTGTGGGCTTCACCTCCCTTTCCTCCGTGAAGGCCGGACTCGATGAGCTTCTTGGCGTTGTCCCAGGCTCCACCAGCGTTGGCCATAGTCACCGCCAAGAGGAAACCCGCAAAGAGAGCCCCCAGGAGCAGGCCCGCGAGGGCCTCACGACCAAGGATGAAACCCACCGCAAGGGGGGCAACGACAACGGTTATCCCAGGCAGGAACATGGACCTGATGGCCCTGCGCGTCACCAGGCCGACGCAGGTTTCATAGTCTGGGCTCGCGGTCCCTTCTCTGAGGCCTGGGATCTCCCTGAACTGCCTTCTAACCTCTCCTACCACCTCAGACGCGCCCGAGCTCACCGCCCTTAGGGTTAGGGCCGAGAAGAGGGCAGCAAGCATAGCCCCTATGAGGAGTCCCGCGATCACCTCCACCCTGGAGGCTACGAAATCCTCGACCTCAGCCACCTCCAAGTAGGTCACGATCCAGGCGAGGGCAGCCAACGCGGCGGAGGCGATGGCGAATCCCTTTCCAATGGCGGCAGTGGTATTTCCCACGGCGTCGAGAGCCTCGGCCCTCTCTCGGGCCTCCTTCCCTAACGCGCTCATCTCGGCGATCCCAGCAGCATTGTCCGCAATGGGGCCATAGGCGTCGGTTGAGAGGAGCATGGCCAACGTGAGGAGCATGCCCACGGAGGCTATGGCGATGCCAAAGAATCCCGCTGCGTAGAAGGCTACCCACGTAGCCACCGCGACAACGATTACGGGAATGACAGTGCTCAGCAGGCCCACGGACAGCCCCTCGATTATGTTGATCGCAGCCCCCCTCCTGCTTGCCGACGCAATCCCCCTGACCGGGGTGTACTCTGAGGTGAAGTACTGGGTGGAAAGCCCAATGAGGAAGCCCCCGACGAGGCCGCTCACCATGGCGATGAAGGGCCCATCGCCGTCGGCGCCCAGGACTCCGCGGAGGGTGATGTAGCCTAGGACGATCATGATTCCCGTGCTCACGTATACTCCCACATTCAAGGCTGACCTGGCCGACCTGGCCTCCGCCTCATAACTTTCGGGGACTTGCTTGGGCCTCACAGAGGCTATGCCGACGAGGGATGCCGCCAGGCCAGCGGCGCCCAGCAATAGCGGGACGAGGGCCCCTTTCAGACCTAACTGAGGGCTGGCAATGCCCAGCACCATGGCGGCTGCCAGGGCCGATACGTAGGACTCGTACAGGTCGGAGCCCATTCCTGCCACGTCCCCCACGTTGTCCCCCACGTTGTCCGCAATGACGGCAGGGTTCCTCGGATCATCCTCCGGGATACCGGCCTCAACCTTCCCGACCAGATCTGCCCCCACATCGGCGCTCTTAGTGAAGATGCCACCGCCCACCCTCAAGAAGAGGGCCACAGAGCTTGCTCCGAAGGCGTAGCCCAACCAGACCTTCACATCCCCCGGCCCCTGGTAGAAGATGAAGATGGTCGCAAGCCCCAAGAGGCCAAGGGCTACAGAGACCGAACCCATCACAGCGCCACCGGAGAAGGCCGTCCTCATGCCCTCAGTGAAGCTGCTGCGGACGACGTGGGCCGTTCTCACGTTGGCACGGGTGGCCACCCACATGCCTATGTGTCCGGCGGCGAAGGAGGTCACCGTGCCGATGACAAAGGCTAGGGACACCTCGGGGGCGATGAGGACCGCGAGGATGACGGCCATGAGACCGGAGAAGGCTGAGATGGCCACCAGTTCCTGCCGCAGGAAGACGGACGCGCCCCGCTGGATGGAGCGGGCTATCTCCGCCATCCGCTTGTCTCCCTCCTCCTTACGAAGGATGAAAACGGTTAGGTACGCTGCTGCGGCGAGGGTTCCTCCACCGACGATGAGGGGTATGGTGTTCAGCAGGGACATGGAAACAGCTACCTGGCCTTCAGGAGGGCTGAACATCGGGAGGCATATAAAAGGTGGGAGGGGCGTACCTCAGAGGAACGCGAAGAGGAAGTTTCCCAGGATGAACGTTAGGACGAACCCGATGGTCATCGGGATGAGGAACGGTATCTGAGGCGTGATCCAGACCCTCTCTATACCGAGCGACCTCAGCCCCTCGAGATTGGCGTCCTGGGGCTCCCTCCTGGGGAAGACGTAGTACCTCACCTTGCCCTCCCGCACCTCCTGTAAGACCCATGCAAAGGGAGGCAGGGAGGCAAGAGGGACCTTCGTGCCTACGAGGACTTGGGGCCATCTGTAGTCGCCTCGAGCCAAGTTCCTCACAAGAAAGAGGACGGGTATCGCAAGGAGAAGGAGGGACGAGTTCATCAGGCTCGTGAGAGCAAAGGGAAAGAGGATCTCGAAGGGGCCAATGATGCCGGGGTCTGGAAGGAACAAGGGAAAGGCATCCAGGGTCGGGTAGCCTGGCACCAGCAGTCCGATGGAGATGAAGGCTTTGGCGTCGGCGCCCCCTCTTAGTAGGCCAAAATAGTAGAAGAGGTGGGCCAGCAGGATGACTACAAGGGTGCCCAAGCCCCTACGGAGGAAGGGTTGGGACTCGGAAGCGAAACTGGGGAAGTAGGCGATTACGAGGGCTGTCACGGAGGCCGAGGCAGCGTATAGGGCCAGGGTCGCGATTCTCTGCAGACCGTTTCCTTCCCTGTCCCATATTACGTCGAGGAAGAGCAGGGCAATAGGAGCCAAAATGAGGTAGGCCCTAGGATCTCCTGCCTGAAGGATCTCGAACGCGAAAAGAGTCATACCGGCAATGCCCAGGACGGCCCAGGGCCAGTTGCTAACCTTCCTGCTCTTCCAGTCTCGAACGGAGGCATAGGAGAGCAGCGCCAAGCCGAGAAGAAACCGAGCGAGGTCCAGAGGCACGCGTGCCGATTTCCCTATATGTTTAAAAAGCTGAGTAGGGGCACCGTACCATCGAGGCTTCCACGAGAGGTGAGGACACAGAACCCAAGGGAGACCCGTGACGTGATACTCTAGCGACCTGTAATCATCTGGTAAGTTTTTTACCACCCCCCATCTTAGTCGGCGGCACGGTCACCCAATGACTGACGAGGTCGTCGTCGCAGAGAAGCCCGTGAGGGCTCCAGTCCGCATTGAGCTTAGCCGCGACTTGCGCCTCTTCGATATAACCATGATTGGCATTGGGGCCATGATTGGGGCCGGGATTTTCGTTCTGACGGGTAGCGCCGCAAGGGTGGCCGGACCGGCAGCGGTCCTCGTCTTCGGTATCAACGGTCTTGTCACTCTGATGACGGCCTTCGCCTATGCCGAACTGGGCTCGGCGTATCAGGCAGCTGGAGGGGTCTACCTGTGGGCCAAGGAGGGGCTACCTCCCCCCGCGGGCTTCGTAGGTGGATGGCTTTCCTGGGTCGCCGCCATCATAGCATGTAGTCTATACGCCGCCTTCTTCGCCAGCTTCGTCCACTTCACTCTAGGTTTCTTCGGCCTCTCGGAGTTGCTTTCAGCGGGGGAGACCGTCTTCGCGGGGATGGTCTTCAACCCCTTCGAGAAGGCGGTTACAATCGCCATCATCCTCTTCTTCGTCTTCGTGAACTACTCCGGTGCTCAGACCACTGGTAAGACGGAGGGCCTCATCACTATGGCGAAGATCGTAGTCCTTGCCATCTTCATCGCCCTCGGTGCCAGCGCGATGCTCGCTGACCCCACGGTCCCCGAGAGGTTCTTCACGGAGTTCATCCCAGAGGAGACAGGGTTGGCTGGTATTGTATTGGCCATGGGCCTGACCTTCATCGCCTTCGAAGGATATGAGATCATCACTCAGTCCGGGGAGGAGGCAAAGAATCCCAAGCGGAACATCCCCAGGGCAATCTTCCTCTCCATTATCGTTGTGGTCATCATCTACATCATGACCTTCATCGTGGCCCTTGGGGTTGTACGCGTGACCCCGGAGTGTGGAGTGGCATGGGTCTGCTTGGGGTCAGGAGACCCGGAGCTTGCCATGATTGAGGCCGCCATAGACCTCCTTGGACCGTGGGGCCTGGTTCTCATGCTATCGGGGGGTCTCTTGGCCGCGACCTCGGCACTGAACGCTACTATCTACTCATCCTCAAGGGTGAGTTTCGCCATGGGTAGAGATGGAACTCTCCCTAGGCCCCTCGGGGGGGTTCATCCTCGGAAGAAGACACCTGCGAACGCGGTAATCACCAGCGGCATCATAATTGCGGTCTTTGCCGTCTTTCTTCCTATCGAGCAGATAGCCGCTTCCGCGAGCGTCATGTTTCTCCTCCTGTTTACGACGGCGAACCTGAGCCTCTTGACGTTGAGGAAGAAGAGGCCTGACCTGGACAGGGGCTTCCTCGTCCCCTTTTACCCTTTCATCCCTATTCTAGCGATAGCTGCCAACCTCTTCCTGGCGGCCTACATATGGAACTTCCCCGGGAGTGGGGTGGGAGGGCTGGGCCCAGGTCAGGTCGCCTGGTACGTCGCCATCCTCTGGCTGAGCGTGGGCTTGATCTACCACTACTTCAGAGGGGGCAGGGAAGCGATTGAGGAGGCCCCCCCCATCAGGCGAGAGATCCTGGAGGTCATCGCCGCGCCCATTCGGAGGCGTGTCAGGGTTGGCAGAAAGGTCCTGGTGCCACTGAGGGATCCCCGCAACCTCGACGTGGTGAGGCTTGCAGCCAAGGTGGCCAGGGACCGGGAGGCGGAACTCCTCATCCTACACGTCATCGAGGTTCCCCGTGCCCTGCCCCCCAAGTCCGTGAGATTTGGCTACGTGGACGACCGAATCAAGTCGCTTAACGAGGCCGAGGAGTTGGCCAGGGAGATGGGCGTGGAGGTTTCGGTCGTCGTGAAGATAGCGCATCGGGTGTACGAAACGATCCTTGAAACATCGGAGGAGGAGGGCGCCGAAGCTCTCGTTCTAGGATGGCGAGGGGAGCGCCCGGCGCGAGGTGGTCGCATTCTCGGTAGCAACATCGACTTCCTCGTACAGAGGGCCAGGGCGGACGTTCTTGTCTTCAAACCACTGAGGATCAAGGAGAAGATGGAGAGACTGACTGTTCTGGCAGGTCACGCGTGGCACGTTTCCCACGCCGCCAGGCTGGCGGCCCTTCTGGCGAAGGAGCACGACGCTCAGGTGACGGTTCTCAGCGTAATCCCCCACAAGGCATTGGAGGAGGCGACTATCGAGGACGCTCATAGGCTTACAAGGATCTTCGATGAGGAGGATGTCCAGCACGACCACAAGATCGTTTACTCAGCCTCCACGGTGGAGGCGGTGGCAAAGGAGTCCACCAAGACCGACCTCCTAGTCATGGGTGCCAGCCCGACATGGGCCCTGAAGAGGTATGCCTTCGGGGCGTTGGAGGATCGGATTGCCAAGAGGGTGACCTGCCCAGTTATAATGCTCCGGAAGTCCGCCGAGAAGCCTAGACTTGAAGAAAGAGAAGCTTGAAGCCCTCCTCGTGGAAGAGTTCCTGAGCCTTCGCAATGAGCTCGCTCTTCGCCCTCTTCATCCCGTCGGGGTCCGCTATGTACGCCCACAGCTGGTAGCTCACTGTGTTCCCCTCGATCTTACGGGCGAAAACGCTGGGGGCCGGCTTCGAGAGGACGTCCTCGGTCCTCTTTGCGGCCTCCGTCAACAAGCTCTCCACCTTCCAGTGTGGAACGTCGAAGCTCACTGTGACGTCTACTGTCATGGCGTAGGGCTTCGACCTGCTGAAGTTCATGATGGACTTGGAAAGGAGTTCGCGGTTCGGCATGTTCACTACCTCGCCCTTGAGCGTTTTCACCCTCGTGTTGGTGAGGTTGACCTCCAAAACGTCACAGACCAGCGATTCCCCCACCTTTATCCTCTCTCCTTCTCGGAAGGGGTCTATGTTGATTAGGGCGATGCCAGACAAAGCATTGGCAATGGGTTCGTGGAAGACAAGAACGGCGATGAGGGCTAGGAGGACGACGATGAGGCCGACTAGGATGAGNNGCCCCGTATATGGTGTACCTGGTCACCGATTGGAAGAGGTCCACGACCCGCGGGGTGAACTTGCGAGTCCTCCTTCTGAAATCGTTGAAAACTGAGTCAGCTAGGCGAGTTACTAGGACCATGAGGACGAGGGTGGTGAGTATCAGAGTCAAGTAGCGAGGATCCAAGAGGGGAGCAAGGGGGATGAAGATGGCCTGGTCGATTACGGCCCGGATAGGAGCGTCCTCAGGGGGAAGCAGTCCCAGTCCACCCAGGATTGCAATGACCAACCCGAGGGCGTAGAGGGAGTATTTGGCCACCATCTCCCCTACGACGAAGGACTGGGCGTCCAGCACCTTTTCGGGCTTCTCCTCCAGTTGTCCGCGTAGGTACGAGAGAAACCTGGCCACCACGCGAGCACTCACAACGGACCCCGTCAGGGCAAAAACGACCACGAGAATGGAGGGCATGTGGAGGACGATGAAGCGGACGTCCTCTCTGATCACCGGCGAGTTGCTAGCGAAGGCCACGAGGACGAGGATGAGTATCAGGCCAATCCACGTCCCGAGCAAGATCCTCTTGAGGAGGTTGAGGGTTCGTCGACCGAGGTACTTGCTCTCCTGGGCCTTCAGGTACTCAAAGAATCGATTGACGTAGGCCACGATATAGAGGACCGCTACCGTCAGGAAGGCGGTTAGTACGAAGGCGGGCCAGAACGTAGCCAAGAAGCCAGTGACGTCCTGCACCACGTCCATGGCGTGGGTAAGCACGACGCAAATCAACCGAGGGTGTCTATTTAATCCTTTGTTCCTAGTCACCGCAGCGGATAATCTCAGAGGAGGTCGACGGAAAGGGTCTCCACGCTGCTCACTCCCTGGAGGGCCATGATGGCCTTCTCGGAATCCTCAATCAGCCCACCAGCATCGTCAAGGAGAATCATGGTCTCCAGGGCCACTACACCAAAGGCCACTGGTTTCTCCACCACTTCGCGCAAGTCTGCTCCGAAGGCCTGTCTCAGCCCGCGCCTGATCACATCCAGGTCCGCTTGCGTACCGGTCGGCATTATCCTGAAGGTAACGGCTACCCTGGCCAAGGCATCACCTAGGGCCCCTCAAAACCGCATTCCCCGCATGTATACTGAACGCTCTGATCTCTGCAGCGGCCGCACCGCCCGATGGTCTCCTTGCCGCACTTCGGGCACCTGAAGATGACAGAGCCCCTTTCCGTGAGAGGTTGACCGCAGGACACGCATTTTGTCTCAATCCAGGCCATCACGGGTCGGCTCTAAGGATGGCCTTTATTAAAAGGCTTGGTCGAGGGTACCTGGGCCGCCGCCCTGTGGCCTCAGAAGTAGCCCAGGGCCCGGAGCCTTTCCATAATCTGCTCCTTGTCCTGGGACCGACCAGCCCGTTCTGGAGTCGCCTCCATATCCTGCTCCCATGCAGGGCGCTCGTCTGTAGGCTCACTGTCAAAGGCCCCGTCGAAGGAGCGGTAGCCCCGCTTGTACAGCGGATGTATGGGTAGGCCCTTATCCAGCGTATAGCTCCACACCTCCTGCTCTGTCCAAGGCAGGATCGGGTGGACCCTTGTATGCGGAGGGTCCTCCCTCGGAGAGAAGAAGACTTCCCCTGACCTCGCCACATTCTCGTTCCATCGGATCCCGGTTATGACCGTGTCGAAGTCGTGGCGAGCGATGGCCCGTTTTAAGGCCACCGTCTTCAAGAGGTGGTTGCCCACAGGTGTCTTCAAGGAGAGAGGAACAAGGCCCCCCTCCAGCCCAGCCTTTAGTGCTTCCTCTTGGTCCTCCCCCGCTAGGTCCTCCAGCGGAACCGTCTCCCGCCCATCTTGCATCGTCGCCACGAGCCCTTCGTTGCGGGCCACTAAGACCTTGAGTCCCTCGAGGCCGACTACATCCTCCATGAAGGACCAGGTCTCCGGAAAGTGCTGGCCGTGGTCCACGAACATTAGAGGGGGGACGTCCAGGCCCTCCCTGCTGGCGACCTCGAGACATAGTGAGAGGACGAGGTTGCTGTCCTTCCCTCCCGTCCAGACCAGGACTGGCTTTCGCGGCGGCATGAGGGCCTCCTTGAGGACAACGTTAGCAATGGACTCCTTGGCCTCAAGGGGTAGCCCATCAGCACCCAAGGGCCATGATGCCTCCCTAGAGGTGCCGAGGAATCGCTCTTTTAGCTGTCGGTGTAGTCTCCCATATACGTCCTTCTCCTCTCTCATAAGATTCACCTCTTCCCGTGGATCTGCCTTAACGTCGTAGAGCTCATCTGGCCGCCGGCCTAGGTGACAAATGAGCTTCCAGCGGTCCTCGACACAAGCAAGGGCCGGATGATCGTGCTTGGCCTTAAAGGCGAGCAGGTCGTATCTGAAGTCGGGGTCACGACCTTTCAGCCGGTCCACGTAGGGGACCGTCCCCCCGTGGGCCTCGCTGAAAACGGGAGTTCGCTCCCCGAGCCTCTCCAGCCATGCCGAGAAGGCCTGCGGCTCCCCCGAGGCGATGGCCCGAAGGAGGAAGAAGAGCCAGGTGATATCTACCGGGCTATCGATGATCTGTCCGCCATTTCCCCCCGGTGGCCGGATCGCCAGGGGAACACGGATCAGCTTCTCTGACAAACCCGCAGAATGATCAACACCTCCCCTCTCTCCCAAAAGCTGCCCGTGGTCAGACACCAGTATTATAAAGCCCCTCTCCAGGAAATCCCTCGGTAGGTCCCTCAGGAGGGCACCGAGCTGGGAGTCCATGTATCTGACATTCTCCCAGTAGACCCCGTCGATGTCGTGCCGCATTGCATCTGTGATGGTCAGCCTGCCGCCCAGGACGGCAAACTTCAGCCTCTCCCATCGGCCGAAGATCCCTCGGTGTTGAATCCGTTTCTTCCAGGTTGAATAACCGCCGCGGGCATGATAGGGGCCGTGAGCCTCCATTAGGTTGATAACCAGAAACGGGGGGGAGGTGCTTTCGCCCCAGATGCGCCGCATACCTCGGGTAAGGGCGCGAGCCCCGTTATCCATTACAGGGCTTGAGAGTACGATGGCCGACAGCACCTTGGCGAGGTTGGCGGTCATCCTCCCTAATCCATTGTGACCGTTGTACCTTCCTGACAAGGAATCGGCAACGGAGTGTAGGCGTGAAGCGAAGGAGAGGAAGGGCGGTCTCCAGACGAGCTCAAAACCTCTTGTCATTCCAAAGGGTTCAGACAGCCAGGGGTTGCAGCTAATGCAGGCCGTGAAGTAGCCCTCATTCCGGAAGAACTCCGCTATCGTAGGGACGTCTCTCCGCAATCTCATGTAGGGTGGATGAGCCCTGTGCTGGCTCGGCGGGAGCCCGGTGAAGAGGGAGGCGTGGGAGGGCAAGGTCCAGTGGGAAGGCGCGTAGGCGCGGCTAAAGAGGTAGGAATGCTGGAAAAGGTCCCTCATGGTGGGCAGTCCTTCGAGGAGGTCGTGCCTGCCGAGCATGTCCGCACGCAGCGTGTCCACAACGATGAGGGCGACGGGTATTCTGGGTTGGCTGGAGTAATGCTCCTTTGATTCAACCATGCTCGCTGATGGCGGAGACATCGACTACGGTATAAGAGTTGCGTGCCAAGCTCCATCAATCGAAGGCACTCATATCAGCCGAGGGTCAAAACTACGACCGCGATACCGTAAGCTTTATCAATCACGTGTGGGTTGAAATAGAGTTGCGTACCGCCGCCGCTGACCGTGGGCCCGTAGCTCAGCTAGGTTGGACGGCCGGAGGATGGTCCCTAGAAAGAGCATCTGGCTTTTAGGCAGTGACCCGAGGAATAGTCCTGATGGGCGTTGCACTGAAACCAGGTGGTCCGGGGTTCGAATATGCGCTTCCTGTCGCGGCGCATCGAAAGTCCCCGCGGGCCCGTCGGCCAGCGGGTCGAAGGAGGTTGAGCCTTGGCCCTAAACGTCATGGAACATGAGCTAGTCCCCGAACACCACCTCCTCTCGGAGGAGGAGGCGGAAGAGGTTCTGAAGGGGTTGAAGGTGGAGAGGGACCAGCTGCCAAAGATAAAGAGGAGCGACCCCGCCATTAAGCTCTTGGAGCGGAGCCTGGAGGAGACCATTCAGGAGGGAAGGGTAGTGAGGGTGGTGCGGAAGAGCCATACGGCGGGCGTGTTTGTTGCTTATAGAGTCATCGTGGAGAGATAGGGATGCGCGAGCTTGTTGAGACTTTCTTTAAGGAACGCAGCGTCGTCAACCACCACATCGCGAGCTTCAACGACTTCCTCGCCTCGGAGGACAACCCTCACAGCAGGATGCAGCGGATTGTTGATAGCCTGAGGGCATCCCTAGACGACGAGAGAAGGGGCATCCTCAAGCTGGACGAGGATCGTACTGAGGGCCGCATCGTTGAGATACGATTCAGCCGGAAGGCGGATGAGAGGGGAAAGGCTTCGCTGGAGGCCAAGCCCACTATTCACGTGAAGCTACCGGAGGTGAAGGAGGCCAACGGAGCCTCTCACCCCCTCACACCCATGGAGGCTCGGTTGCGAAACCTCACCTACCAGGCGCCTGTCTACTTGGATTTCTCCGTCATCGAGGACGGCATCGAGAGGGAGCCGGAGCGGGTCTTCATCGGAAACCTGCCCATTATGGCTAAGTCCAAGAAGTGTCGGCTGTACAGGGAGAACCTGGAGGACGGATACGACCTGCTGGAGGAGGAGTATCATAGGAAGCTCATCCAGATGGGCGAGGACCCCTATGACCCCGGTGGATACTTCATCATCGGCGGTACCGAGAGGGTTCTAATCTCCCTAGAGGACCTGGCCCCTAACCGTGTTCTGGTAGAGTTCAGCGAGAGGTACGGTAAGCAGATGGAGGTCGCCAAGGTCTTCTCGCAGAGGGAGGGATACCGGGCCCTCACCCTGGTGGAGAAGAAGAAGGACGGCGTGCTCATGGTGACCGTCCCCACCGCCTCGGGCCAAATCCCTCTTGTGATACTATTGAAGGCCCTGGGATTGGAGAAGGATGAGGAGATTTTCAACGCCATCGCGAGCGTGGCTCAGATGGGCAACATAGTCTTTGCCAACCTGGAGGAAATCCAGAACAAGAAGCAGTTTCCTCCCACGGGGATCTTCAGCCAGGACGATGCCTTACTCTTTTTGGAGAAGAAGTTTGCCACTGGCCAGGCGAAGGAGTACCGTGTGAAAAAGGTGGACTCCATTCTGGACAGGGCCCTGCTTCCCCACCTAGGGGACACGAGGGACGACAGGATAAAGAAGGCCCTATTCCTGGGCAGGATTGCACGGACTATCCTGGAGCTCTCCCTAGGTCTACGGCGCGAGGATGACAAGGACCACTACGCCAACAAGAGACTGAAGCTTGCCGGCGACCTGATGGAGGATCTCTTTCGGGTCGCATTTGCCAACCTGATAAAGGACCTGAAGTATCAGCTGGAGAGGAGCTACGCCCGCGGAAAGGGGCTGAAGATATCTGCCGCCATCAGGCCGGATCTTCTCTCCCAGCGGCTGTTACATGCCCTCGCTACCGGCAACTGGGTGGGAGGTCGGGCAGGGGTTTCACAGCTGCTGGACCGGACATCCCACATGAGTGCTATGAGCCATCTCCGCCGAGTCACGTCCCCACTAACCAGGAGTCAGCCCCACTTCGAGGCCCGGGACCTGCATCCGACCCAGTGGGGGCGCCTGTGTCCCAACGAGACGCCGGAGGGCCAGAACTGTGGCCTCGTCAAGAACTGTGCTCTGGTGATAGACGTCTCCGAGGGCTTCGACGAGGACAGGGTGAAGCTGCTGTTGGCGGACCAGGGCACTAGGCAGGTCAAGGGGCAACAGACCCAGATGACGCGGGTCTACGTCAACGGGGACCTGGTCGGACTCCACGAGGATCCGGAGAGCCTGGTTAAGGAGGTAAGGGAGAGGCGGAGATCGGGACTGTTGAGCCATGAGGTCAACGTCCGGTTTGATAGGTCCATGAATGAGATTATTATCAACTGCGATGAGGGCAGGATGAGGAGGCCCCTCATGGTCCTGAAGGAGGGGCGCCCAGTACTCACTAGGAGGGACTTGGAGGACCTGCGCATCCACAAGCTTCGATGGTCCGATCTCATCGACAACGGAATCATCGAGTGGATCGACGCGGAAGAGGAAGAGGACAGCTACATAGCCGTCTACGCCTACGACGTCCCGCCACTTTGCGAGCACTGCCGCAACCCCCTCTCTAGGAATGATGTGGAATGGACCAACCTGGGGAGCGCCGACGATCGCATCGAACTCCAGTGCCGCTTCTGCAAGAACACGTTCCAGGTTGACAGTCTCCTCGAAGAAGCTCACACCCACATGGAGATGGACCCCCTCGTTATTCTGGGGGTAAGCGCTGGGCTCGTACCTTACGCTGAGCACAACTCCTCCCCCAGGGTCACCATGGGGGCGGGGATGATCAAGCAGTCCCTCGGATTGCCTGCCTCGAACCACCGCGTGCGACCCGATACGCGGGGTCACCTCCTCCATTACCCCCAGATCCCCATGGTCCAGACCGAGGCCATGAAGTACCTTCACTTCAACAGCAGGCCGGCGGGCCAGAACTTCGTGGTGGCCGTCATGTCCTACCATGGGTGGAACATGGAGGATGCTGTGGTCATAAACAAGGCCTCCATCGAGAGGGGCCTCGGCCGGTCGACCTTCATGAGGACCTACAAGGCGGAAGAACGGAGGTACCCTGGGGGACAGGAGGACCACTTCGAGATACCAAGTCCTGATGTCAGGGGCGCCCGAGCGGATCTGGCCTACGCTAGCCTCACGCCAGATGACGGTCTCATCAGCCCGGAGGTGATAGTGGATGGGGGAGATGTCCTCATAGGGAAGACATCCCCGCCTCGATTCCTTGAGGAAGAGACGGACTTCCTGACGCCCCAGAAGAGGAGGGAGACCAGTGTAACGGTCAGGCACGGGGAGTCAGGATGGGTCGACAGTGTCATGCTCACAGAGTCTGAGAATGGCAGCAAGCTGGCGAAGGTCAAGGTCAGGGACCTGAGGGTACCAGAACTGGGGGACAAGTTCGCCTCCCGCCACGGTCAGAAAGGCGTAATCGGCCTCATTGCCCCCCAGGAAGACCTTCCCTTCAGCCAGAACGGCATCGTCCCCGACCTGCTCATCAATCCCCATGCCATCCCATCAAGGATGACGGTGGCTCACGTCCTTGAGATGATTGGCGGGAAGGTGGCTGCCGCCGAGGGAAGAACGGCGGATGGCACGCCCTTCAGCGGTGAGACAGAGGAAGCCCTGAGGGAGGCTCTCCTGGCCAACGGGTTCAAGAGCAATGGCAAGGAGCTGCTATATGACGGGAAGACAGGCCTGATGATCCCAGCGGAGATCTTCATGGGGGTCATCTACTACCAGAAGCTCCACCACATGGTATCCGGAAAGCTTCACGTGCGGAGCCGGGGCCCGGTACAGATTCTCACACGACAGCCGACGGAGGGGCGTTCCCGGCAGGGTGGCCTGAGGTTCGGAGAGATGGAGAGGGACTGTCTCATAGGACACGGGGCGGCCATGGTGATCAAGGACCGCCTCCTGGACGAGTCTGATGGCATCCTCCTGTACGTGTGCGGCGGCCCTGACTGTGGTCACTTTGCCATGAAGGACCGGAAGGGAAACTTGCGCTGCACTGTGTGCGGGAACAACTCCAACATATATCCCGTCCAGACCTCGTACGCCTTCAAGCTGCTCGTGGACGAGTTGCTCTCCCTTGGGGTCGCAATGAGGCTTCAGCTGGAGGACCTAAGATGATGTCCATGAGAGGCGTCTCCAAGAGGATCAAGGCGATCAAGTTCGCTCTCCTGAGTCCCGACGAGATACGCCAGATGAGTGGCACCAAGGTCATCACAGCGGATACCTACGATGACGACGGCTTCCCCATAGACATGGGCCTCATGGACCTTCACCTCGGCGTAATCGAACCAGGACTACGCTGCAAGACCTGCGGAGGAAGGGTGGACGACTGTCCAGGGCACTTCGGTCACATAGACCTGGCTATGCCCGTGATCCACGTCGGCTTTGTGAAGGAGATTAAGACCCTTCTACAGGCCACTTGCCGGGGGTGTGGCCACTTGCTCCTAACTAGGGAGGAGGCGAACCGCTACCTGGAGGAAGCCAGAAGGGCGGACGAGCTGAGCTCCGCTAGCGAGGCCATGGAGGCCACGGAGCTCATGAAGCTCACCGCCAAGGATGCCATCAAGAGGCAGATTTGCCCCCACTGTGAGGAGGAGCAGATGAAGATCACCCTGGACAAGCCAACGGCCTTTCGGGAGGACGGCCATAAGCTGACGCCCAAGGAGGTCAGGGAGAGGTTGGAGAGAATACCGGACGAGGACCTCCGCCCACTAGGCATCAACCCGGAGGTAGCGCGGCCTGAGTGGATGGTCCTCACCGCCCTGCCCGTGCCGCCGGTTACCGTCCGACCTTCCATTACCCTGGAGTCCGGCGACAGGTCCGAGGACGACCTGACCCACAAGCTAGTGGACGTCCTGCGGATCAATCAGAGACTCAGGGAGAACAGGGATGCGGGAGCCCCCCAGCTCATCGTGGAGGACCTATGGGAGCTCCTACAGTACCACGTGACCACGTACTTCGACAACCAGACTAGTGGGATCCCACCTGCGAGGCACCGATCCGGGAGGCCCCTCAAGACCCTTGTTCAGCGGCTCAAGGGCAAGGAGGGCCGCTTCCGATCCAACCTCAGTGGGAAGAGGGTCAACTTCTCTGCCAGGACCGTCATCTCCCCTGACCCACTCATTAGCATAAACGAGGTAGGCCTCCCCGTGCAAGCAGCGCGGGAACTCACCGTGCCCGTCCATGTCCAGGACTACAACATTGACATTGTGAAGGAATGGGTCATGCGCGGGCCGGAGCCTGTTGGTGAGAACGGCGAGTACATGCCCGGGGTCAACTACGTCATCCGACCCGACGGCCGGCGAATCCGTGTGACGGAGAAGAACGCGGAGACCGTGGCCCTTGCTGTGGAGCTGGGTTTCGTCGTCGAGAGGCAGCTCGTGGATGGGGACATCGTCCTATTCAATCGGCAGCCTTCCCTACACAGGATGAGCATGCTCGCCCACGAGGTCCGGGTGATGGACGGTAAGACTTTCCGCCTGAACCTGGCAGTCTGCCCGCCCTACAACGCGGACTTCGATGGCGATGAGATGAACCTCCACGTCCTGCAGAGCGAGGAGGCCAGAGCCGAGGCAAAAGTTTTGATGAAAGTGCAGGAGCACATCCTCTCACCGCGGTTCGGGGGCCCTGTGATTGGGGCTATCCACGATCACATCACCGGCGCCTTCCTCATGACCTTCGGTCAGTCGAGGTTTAACAGGGAAGAGACGGCATACCTGCTCTCCCTCCTCGGTGAGCGGCCGCTGCCCAAGTCAGACCTGAAGGTGGGTGGCGAGCCCTACTGGAGCGGGAAGCTTCTGTTCAGCCAAATCCTCCCCAAGGACCTGACCACGACCTTCAGGGCTTCCATAGGCGGCCGAGGTGAGGAAGAGGCTGAGGCAACCGTTAGGATCACCAACGGAAAAATCGTCTCAGGGGTGGTGGACGAGAAGGCCATCGGGGCCTTCAAAGGGAGAATAGTGGAGAAAATCGCCAGGGACTACGGTCCTGAGGTGGCAAGACAATTCATCGATGACACAACCCGCCTCGCTGTTGGCACCATTACGTTGAGGGGCTTCACAACAGGGATCGATGATGAGGACATCCCGGATGAGGCGAAGAGGGAGATCGCAGAGGTCCTAGACCGAGCCATGGGCGATGTTACGGGCTTGGTTCAGGCGTACAAGGCCGGAGAGCTTGAGCAGATGCCGGGAAGGTCCCTGGAAGAGACCCTCGAAGTCGAGGCCATGAAGAAACTCGGCAAGGCCAGGGACGAGGCCGGGCAGATCGCGTCGAAGCATCTTGGCCTTGAGAACAGCGCTGTCATCATGGCAAGGAGCGGGGCCCGGGGGTCGATGCTCAACCTCAGCCAGATGGCAGGATGCATCGGACAGCAGGCCGTTCGGGGTGAGAGGCTCTCCCGAGGATACTGGAGGAGAACCCTGCCTCACTTCCTCCCGGAGGACCTAGGCGCGAAGGCAAAGGGTTTCGTTACCTCCTCCTACAAGAGCGGCCTCCGGCCGACGGAGTACTTCTTCCACAGCATGGGAGGTCGAGAGGGCCTCGTGGACACAGCCGTGCGCACCTCCCGGTCCGGATACATGCAGAGGCGTCTCATAAACGCCCTAGAGGACCTGAAGGTCATGGAGGATCGGACTGTCAGAAACACTGCTCAGACCATCATCCAGTTTCAGTTTGGAGAGGATGGCGTGGACCCGATGCGAAGCGTCAACGGCGACGCGGTGGACATAGACGATGTCATCATCGAGGTGCTGGGGCAGGAGGTGGCGTCATCGGTTCAATTCCCAGAGAGGGAGATACCCGGATATGGCACGCAGGAGAAGGATTTCTTCGTAGAGATGGAGGAGGATTCCGAGGCTCTCGGCGAAGAGGAGGGAGGGGACTAGAGCATGGCCAGAAAGGACACAATCGACGCCCTACGCCGCAGAGGCGTGGGCGCTAGGGTTGCCGCCGACCTGGCGGAAGCGGGCTACACGGTGACCTCCCTGAAGAAGGCGACTGTTGAGGATCTATCCAAGCACATACGCGAGGAGTACGCAGTATCCACCCTCAAGAAGCTGGGGGTCAAGGTTGAGAAGAAGGCTAAGAAGGCGAAGCCAGGGAAGAAGAAGGCTCCGGCGAAGAAGAAGACCACCCCGAAGAAGCCTGAGAGACCGCGTCCCGTGGTACCCTCCAAGGTGCCACCCCCCACTCCCTGGGAGAAGAGGGTCCTGAAGATACTTGAAGAGAAGGGTCTGAACCTCCCCAGTTCAATCGTCGGCAAGGTCGCCTCCCGGGCGAGTGTGCTGAGGATGAAGAAGGAGGACCTGTCGAAGATCGTTGAGAAGATCTGTGAGCGCTACGAGTCGCATCTGGTCGACCCCAACGAGTCATGTGGCATCGTGTCCGCCCAATCCATTGGCGAGCCCGGTACCCAGATGACTATGAGGACCTTCCACTACGCTGGCGTGGCTGAGATGAACGTGACCCTGGGCCTTCCGAGGCTCATAGAGATTGTCGATGCGAGGAGGGTGCCCTCTACGCCCTTCATGGAGATTAGCCTGAAGGATGCGGGAAATGATCTGGAACGGGTGAGGAGCTTCGCCCAGGAGATCGAGATGACCCACCTGGAGGACTTGGCGGACATAGAGACGGACATTCTGAATGGCCGCATAGTTGTCTACCCCAACGAGGCCCGCATGAGGAGTAGGGGAGTGACCAGCAAGGACCTAGACAAGGCCTTGAAGCGGCTTACGAAGACCACAGTCGCTCGGGAAATAGACGGCCAGGAAGTCAAGGTCGAAGGCTACGTCATGGAGTCGGACCAGCCTTCGTACAAGAGGCTACAGCGCCTCTTAGAGCTGGTGAAAGGCCAGAAGATCAAGGGAGTGGACGGAATCCAGAGAGCCATTATCCGCCGTCGCGGCGAAGGCTACGTTGTGTACACGGAGGGATCCAACCTTGCAGCTGTGCTCCAACTGCCCGACGTCGATGCCACGAGGACAAGCTCCAACAACATCACGGAGATCCACGAAGTTCTGGGGATAGAGGCTGCCCGGAATGCCATCGTTAAGGAGGCTTCGGAGACCCTGGCGGAGCAGGGCCTCAATGTGGACATCAGACATATCATGCTGGTGGCCGACATGATGACCAACGATGGGGATGTGAAGGCCATCGGTCGCCACGGCATTTCCGGCCGCAAGTCCAGTGTGCTGGCCAGGGCGGCCTTTGAGATTACGTCCCACCACCTCCTGAAGGCCGCCGTGACAGGGGAGGTGGACTATCTCGACGGAGTGGCTGAAAACGTGATAGTGGGACAGCCCGTCACCCTCGGAACGGGGGCCGTGAACCTGGTCTTCAGTCCACCTAAACCCCAAGGAAAGTGATGCGGTGCAGGAGATTGCCGGCCCCCTGAGGCTCGCCATCGAGTCGGGCCGAGTCGTCTTAGGCACCAACCAATGCCGAAAGGCCCTCAGGGAGAAGGGGGCTAAGCTGGTTATCATATCCAACAACTGTCTCGATGAGTATTTTAGTTCCCAGAAGGAGGCCCCCGTTAGGCAGTTTCCTGGCAACAACGTGGAGCTGGGAGCAGCCTGTGGGAAGCCCTTCGCCGTCTCCGTGGTGGCAGTCTTGGATCCCGGCAAGTCCAGCATACTGAACCCCTAGGTGGCCGAATTGGTCTCGATAACCCTGACAGAGGAAACCCTTAGACAGATGTCCTTCTTCACCGACCTCACGGGGGTGGCCGCCATCGACTGTGTGGACTCGGAGGACAAGGTGACCCTGGTAGTCAGGGAAGGTCAGATTGGAAAGGCCATTGGGAAGGGAGGCCACAACATCAATCGTCTGAAGCGCATCTTCCGCAAGGACGTTCAGGTGGTCGAGTACAACAAGGATCCCGTTATCTTCATCAGAAACGTCTTCAGGAATTTCGGCGTGAGAGAGGTGGATCTCCAGGAGAGGGGAGACAAGCTCCGCGCGGTTGTATCCGTGGACCCTGCCAAAAAGGGCAGGGCCATTGGCCGCGAGGGAAAGAACCTCAGGCTCGCCAGGGACCTCATCAACAGGCATCACGACGTAGAGAGCGTTGTGATTGCTTAGGAGATGCATCGGGCGGCTGGAGGCGTTGAAATGTCAGCGACAGCTCGCGGCGGCCATGGGTATAGAGTGTCAGAATGAAGCCCTCCCAGGTGATGCAAGCCCTGGCCGAGGTCGGAGTCACTCCCTCCAAGAAACTGGGTCAGCACTTCCTCCTCCTGGAGGACGTTGCGAACCGCATGGTGGAGCAGGCAGAGGTACAGGAGGGAGATACCGTGCTGGAGGTCGGTCCCGGGCTGGGCATCCTCACTCAGGTGTTGCTGAAGAGGGCCGGTACTGTCGTCGCCGTCGAGAAGGACTCGCGCCTCTGCGGATACCTGCGTCGACGATTCCCCGATCTAGTTCTGCTCGAGGGGGATGTGCTCCAGGTGGACCTGCCCCCCTTTGACAAGGCGGTAAGCAACCTGCCCTACGAGATTTCCTCCCCTTTCACCTTCAAGCTGCTGGAGACGCCTTTCAAGAGAGCCGTCGTGACCTATCAGAGGGAGTTTGCGGATAGAATGGTGGCCAGCCCTGGCACGGCGGCGTATTCTCGCCTCTCCGTAAAAGTTCACTATCGGTGCGCGGCCCAGATCCTGGAGAGGATTCCCCGGTCCGCCTTCTGGCCCAGTCCCGATGTCGATTCGACCATCGTCCAACTCGACTCAAGGCTCCCCCCGTTCGAAGTGGATGAAATGAAGTTTCATCAGGTGGTAGATGCCCTCTTCGCCCACAGGAGGAAGAAGGCTGTCAACTCCCTAATCTACCGCTGGCGAGACTTCGCCGCCACCAAGAGGCAACTTAGGGAGGTCCTTGCCAGGACACCCTTTGCCTCGATGAGGCCGCAGGAAATGAGCCCTGAGGACATGGCTTCACTGACTAACCTCTTAGCCGCTCCGAAAGGTTAATGGTCGACTGTCCAGTTGAGAGGGCTCCAGGGCTGTAGATGGGTCGAAGGAAGACCGTCAGCGAGCTCGAGCAGGCTGAGTTACGATACAGAAACCTTCTGGAGAAGCGGGATAGGCATAACGCTGACGCCCGTGCCGTTCGGGAGGAGAGAGATCTTCTGAACCGCAAGAAGAAGGAGCTCCTCCGGGAAATCGCCGGTCTCCGGAAGAAGCGCTCTCGCTTGCTGAAGGAGGTAAGGGAGCACAAAGAGACCCGGAACGCCCTCCAAGGGCGGGCTAGGGAGCTTATTCAGGTCAAACGGCAGCTGAGGGTGGAGCTCAAGGGAGGCGTGGAGGGAGAGCTGACGAGACGGCGCGAGAGAATCAGGGAGATGGAGTCACGGCAGCAGACAGCCGCTCTCACCTTGGAACAGGAGGAGAGGCTGCTGGCTGAGCTACGGCGGGCTCACGATGATGTGGCTCACCTGGAGGCCGTTGAGAAGGAGCACCGGGATGTCCTGAGGCAGGTGGGGGAGATCGACTCGGCCATCGACGACCTATTCCAACGTGCGGAGGGGGAACACCAGCTCGTTTTGCAGGGGTCTGAAGAAGCCGAGAAAAGAAGGGCCGAGGTGGAGGAGAGAGAGGACGGCCTTTCATTGTTGATAGCGGAGGCCGATCGGATTCACGATGTCTACCTCTCCATCCGGAAGAAGGCCGATCACTACCACCAGAGGGCCATGGAGATGAGGGAAAAGCTCGTCGCCATCAAACATTCTCGACGAGAGGAGTATGAGGATGCCCTTAAGATCATTCGTGAGCGAAAGGAGAAGGTGAAGAAGGCCCTGGAGGATGAGGAGGCGGTGGAGGAGGCGCTGGATAAGGCCCTGTCGACCCTCCGGAAGGGAGGCAGGCTGGAGCTCTAAGGATGAAAGCCATAGTCCTCGCCGGTGGCTTCGGAACCCGTCTTAAGCCCCTGACGGAGAGGATGCCCAAGCCCCTCCTGCCCGTGGCCGGTCGCCCCTGCATCGACTTTGTTCTACGCTCCTTGGTGTCTGCCCGCTTCAAAGAGATCATCGTGGCCACCAGCTACATGTCGGACCGGGTCATGAAGAGGATCGGAGATGGCTTGGAGTACGACGCCTCGATTCTCTACTCCTTCGAAGCAACTCCTGCTGGAACGGCGGGGGCGGTCAAGAGGGTCGCTGACTTCATCGAGGACACCTTCGTGGTGGCGAGCGGCGACGTCCTGGCCGACGTCGACGTCCGGCAGCTTTACGAACTCCACAAAGAGAAGGGGGCTGTCGCCACCATGGCCCTAACCAGGGTGGAAGACCCCACCCAGTTCGGCATCGTCAGCCTGGATGACGATCTCCGGGTGGCTCGCTTCCAGGAGAAGCCCCACGCCGACGAGATTTTTTCGGACCTGGTGAACGCCGGGATTTACGTCCTGGAACCTCAGGTTTTGGACACCATCCCAGCGGCGGAGATGTTTGACTTCTCAAAGGACGTCTTCCCGCTCCTCCTAGATAGTGGGAGGCCGGTGTACGGCATGGAGGTGAAGGGACTCTGGATGGACATTGGTCGACCGAGGGACCTGTGGCGAGCGAGCATGGAGGTGGTTAAGAGGTCGGGGAGGGAGGTCACCTTGGAGGGGGTTAGATGTGAAGGCGTTGCCATGATCTCCCCTGAGGCTGTTCTAGAGGAAGGGGTGGAGATCGAAGGACCGAGCTACATAGGAAAAGGCGCCACTTTGAGTCGGGGTGCGAAACTCACGAGGTCCTGTGTTTACGACGGCGTCTATCTGGACAGGGACACGGCGGTGGAGGACTCCATAATCATGGAGGAGAGCAGGATCGGCTGGAGGAGCGTAATACAGGGCAGCGTTATCTCCGCCGGCTGCACCGTGGAGGAGGACGTGAGACTTATCTCCAGCGTTATCGGCGACGAGATGAACGTCCGGGCCCACTCGAGGCTGGAAGGGGCCAGCGTGGCGCCCCCCGTAGAGTGATGGTCATCCCCCCGGAACGACGACGTTGCCGTCCTTGATCACCATCTCCACAGAGTTGGACGCTATCCTATAGGGTACCTCTCGATAGTCGCGGAGATCCACGAGGAGGGCGTCTCCCCTCTTGCCCACCTCAAGAGAGCCGACCTCCTTTTCCTTGCCGATCGCCCAGGCCCCGTTTATGGTGGCGGCGGCTATGGCCTCCTCCGGGTGCAAACTCATCCGATAACAGGCGAGATTGAGGGTGAACTGCATGGACTCGATCCAAGAGTTGGGGGAGAGGTCGGTTCCAAGGGCCACGGGCACGCCAGCGTCTATGACCCTACGGGCATCACAGTAGGGAAGTTCCTTGGAGGAGAAGGAAGTGCCTGGCAGGAGGACGGCCAGGGTACCCTTGGCGGCCATGGCCCCTAGCCCCTCTTCGGAGGAGTGCAGGATGTGGTCGGCCGACGTCGCACCCACCTCCGCAGCCAATTCCGCTCCTCCACAATACGTCAGCTCGTCGGCGTGGACCTTCGAGGCCAACCCGAGGCCCTGGCCAGCCAACAGGACGCGCCTACCCTGATCCGCGGAGAAGAAGCCCCTCTCCACGAAGACGTCGCAGAACTCGGCCATGGGTGGAGAGGCGACCTTCGGAAGGACCGTCTTCACGACGTAGTCCACATACCCATCAGAATCAGCTTCAAACTCCTCTGGTACGGCATGGGCCCCAAGAAAGGTCGGTACGATGTCCAGGGGCATCCTATCCCGGATGGTGGAGATGACTTCCAGGAGCTTTACCTCGTCCTCCAGATTAAGGCCGTAGCCCGACTTGACTTCCACGGTGGTCGTACCCAGGGCAAGCATTCTGCTGAGGCGGTTCGACGTCTCTCTTATAAGCCTGTCCTTGCTGGCACGTCTCGTCTCCCTGACCGTGCGTCCGATTCCACCACCCTCCCTGGCGATTTGGGCGTAGGACTTCCCAGCGAGCTTGTCGGACAGCTCACTCTCTCGAGATCCAGCGAAGGCGGCGTGGGTGTGGGCGTCAACAAAGCCGGGCATAACTAGCCTGCC
>JABAOD010014527.1_pt1 | contig 23111 bp, 25 predicted proteins | sample 7062151 | NCBI WGS metagenome assembly JABAOD01 (sample SAMN14538626, study PRJNA623070) | marine sediment metagenome | biome: marine biome [ENVO:00000428]; feature: marine pelagic biome [ENVO:01000023]; material: deep marine sediment [ENVO:00002113] | place: India: Gulf of Khambhat ... | reverse complement strand
GTGTTATTCGGCTGTGAGCGCGCAAAGTCGAAGAACGACTCCGTCTCGGAGTCATGCGCCTGAACGAACGAATGCGCCATGGTTCCAAACGAAGGTATGCCGAACTCCTTCTCGGCCAGCACCGTTGCCGTACCGGCGAAACCCGCGATGTAGCTCGCCCGGGCCGCGGCCATCGCCGCCTCGGCGCCGTGGGCCCGGCGCATGCCGAAGTCCACCAGCAGCTTGTCCGGGGCCGCCATCACGCAGCGCGCGGCCTTGGAAGCGATCAGCGTGTGCACGTGCAGGATGTTGATGAGCCGGCTTTCGATGATCTGGGCCTGGGGCAGGGGTGCCACGACCCTGAGAATCGGCTCGTCGGCGAAGAACACGGTGCCTTCGGGCGCCGCATACACATCGCCGGTAAAGCTCAGCGTCGACAGGTAGTCGATGAACTGCGGACTGAATCGCTCGGTGGAGGCCATCCACTCGAGCTCGGCCTCAGTGAAGCCGAACCCTTCGAGGAAATCGAGCGCCAGCTCGAGTCCGCACGCGAGGAGAAAGTTCCGTTTCTCCGGCAGACGGCGAACGAAGAACTCGAATACCGCCTCGTCGTGCATTCCCTGCTGCATGTATCCATTCAGCATCGAGAGCTGGTACAGGTCGGTCAGCAGTACGCTGTTGGTCGCATAAGCCATATCGCTGCTCACTCAGCCGGGTCTGTTGGTGGTGCGCGTGCTTACGGCGATCGGGGTGTCCATCTCGCACGCCGATCCGGCTATGCTGATCAGGCTTGCTCGAGCTCGCTCAGGTCGATGGGTGTTGCACCGAGCTCCTGCATCTGCGCGACGGCGCGCTCGCCATCGCCCGGCTCGACATCGACGGCGCGTATCGCATCGGTGAGCAGGAAAACTTCGAAGCCGTGCGACAGCGCGTCCTTGACGGTGTACAGGACGCAGTAGTCCGTGGCCAGACCACCGACAAAAACGCGCTCTACCCCACGCTCGCGCAAATCTTCTGCCAGATCCGTCTCTTCGAAATCCGAATACGCTTCGCGCTCCGGTGTCTGCGCCTTGTCCACCACGGTGCTGCCGGGTGGGCGCATCAAATCGGATGCGAATGCCGCGCCGTCACTCCCGGCGACACAGTGCGGCGGCCAGGGTCCGCCCTGCTCTTTGAACGAGCAATGGTTCACCGGATGCCAGTCACGGGAGAAAAATACCGGCAGATCACGCTCGGCAAACGCTTCGATGTATCGATTGATCACGGGCACGACGGCGTCGCCATCGGGAACCGCCAGCGCGCCTCCCGGCAGGAAGTCGTTCTGCACGTCGACCACCAGCAAGGCATCGCCGGTGCCCGGTTTCACGTTCGAGCTCATTTGCTCACCCGGCGAAGAGCGGCCCGTTCGCTTAATCCGCCTCTCAGCAACCTCCGCGCCATGCCACTACATCCTCTCTCGGCAAATGCATTATAGTTGTGTCGTCGCGCCCCCTGACCGAGCAGGATGCCAGCTTGAAGAGCGAGAATCTACGTCTATTTTGCCTCAACGCCAGCCGCGGGTTCGCCGACAAGTTGAGCCGGGAGCTGGGCGTCGCTTTGAGTCCCCACGAAGAGCGTGAGTTCGAAGACGGCGAGCACAAGGCAAGACCTCTGACCAGCGTGCGCGGCAAAGACGTCTACGTCATTCAGTCTCTCTACGCGGAGCCGGGAAACAGCGTCAACGACAAGCTGTGCAGATTGCTGTTCTTCGTCGGTGCGCTTCGCGATGCGTCGGCCGAGCGGATCACGGTCGTCGCACCTTATCTCGCTTACGCGCGCAAGGATCAGAAATCAAAGTCCAGGGATCCCGTCACGACGCGCTACGTCGCCCAGATGTTCGAGGCCGTCGGCACCGACCGTGTGGTGACCCTCGACGTGCACAATCTTGCGGCTTTTCACAATGCCTTCCGTTGCCGAACGGAGCACCTCGTGGCGACCAAGCTCATGGTCTCGTTCTTTTCACAGGTTCTCTCGGGCAATCGCATCGCGGTCGTGTCCCCGGACATCGGTGGCGTGAAAAGGGCCGAGCTTTTTCGCCAGACATTACAGCAGGCAATGGGCGGCGACATCGGCTCGGCCTTCATGGAGAAGCAGCGAAGCGGCGGCGTCGTGAGCGGTGACACGCTCGTTGGCGACGTCTCGGGCCGAGCCACGATAATACTCGACGATCTGATCAGCAGCGGCACGACCATCGCACGCGCGGTGAACGCGTGCGCAGCGGCGGGGGCGGAAAACATCTATGCCGCGGCGACGCACGGCGTGTTCACCGGAAACGCGAGCGATAATCTTTCCCTCGATGCGCTCACGAAGGTGGTGATCACCGACACCATTCCAGTCTCGGGACTCGAGGGCCCGGCCGCCGGCAAGATCGTGCTGCTGGATTCGGCGGCTCTTTTTGCCGAGGCCATCCGGCGGCTGCACGGGGACGGCTCGATCGTCGATCTGCTCTCGCTCTGAGACTACGCTTCGAGCGCCCTGCCGAGAAAGTCGCTCGCCAATGTGAGGTAAACGCTCGCTCTTCTCAGCCATTTCTCCGCATCGGCAATCTCCGAATCGCGAAGGTGCCAGGCCGCGAGCTTGGCGCGCAGCAAAGCACGCTGACTCTTGTAGAACTCGAAAAGACGGCTTGCCGGGCGATCGCCGGTGATTTCGCAGTAAATCTCCAGAAACAGCTCGCCGGCCCACGCGCTTCCCAGGACATGACATTCGAGGGTCAGGAAGGCCAACTCGTCCACCGGATCGACGATTCTGAACTCGCGGTTGAATTCCAGGCAATCGATGACGACCGGCGGATCGGTGAGGCAGATGTGCTCCGGTCGCAGGTCGCCATGGCCTTCGACGATGTGTCCCGCGCGCGCCCGCTCGCGCAGCAGCTCGCCCTGGTCGTCCAGAAACCGAAGCTGCCCGTCGCTGATGCGTCCGAGCACCTCGGCGGGCAGCGCGTAGTCGGGCAGGCTGAGCGCCGTCGTGTTCTCCTGAACGGCCTTGTGAAGGTCGCTGAGATAGGTCTGTGGCGCGACCGCAAGCGCATCGGCGTTGCGGTAGAACCCGGCCATCAGCAACGCTGCGGGACGAAGTTCGTCGGCCGTCGGGTTGCCGTGCTCGAGCTGCCAGTCGAGCATCTGCTCGCGGGGCAGGCGACGCATCTTGACCAGCCAGTCGAGCGTTTCGCCGTCGCCGGCGAGCGCCAGCCGGCCGCCGGCGTCGACGGTGAGCGGCACGAGATCCAGATACACATCCGGGGCAAGCCGCCTGTTGAGCGCGATCTCCCGGGCGCCATCCTCGCGCCGGGCCTCGACGGTGCTGAAGTCCAGAAAGTCGTAGCGCACCGGCTTCTTGAGCTTGTAGGCATGGCGGTCGGTGAGGAACACCCACGCCATGTGGGTCTCGACGCACTCCACCTTGCGGGTTGCGTCCGCATACGCCGCGGGCTGGGTCAGAAACGCCAGCTTGGCCTCGGTGCCGTCGTCGAAGCGCCGGTAAGTGGACGGCCTCATGCGCGCATCACGCACCGGCCTTGCCGCTCGCTCGGCGGCTCGGCGCCCTTCCCAGATGGCGCTCTACCAACGGGGTCCTCGGTGGCATTTTCTTGACCTGGCTCATCCCGGCCGATTTCGGCGTTGAGTATTTTTGAATCTATGACGCTTTTCCGCGACCGTGCCGATGCGGGCCGCCAGCTTGCGGCGCGCCTCGAGGATTATAAGGGCAAGGCAGAGGTCCTGGTTCTGGCGCTGCCCCGTGGCGGGGTGCCGGTGGCCTTCGAGATCGCGACCGCCATCAACGCGCCCCTGGACGTCATGACGGTGCGCAAGCTCGGCACGCCCGGGCAGCCGGAGCTTGCCATGGGGGCCATCGCCACCGGCGGCGTGCGCGTCATGAACGAGGACGTGCTGCGCATGTGCGCGATCAGCGAGGAGGCGATCGCCGCCGTCGCCGAGCGCGAGCTCAAGGAGCTTGCACGCCGGGAGCAGGCCTACCGGGGTGACCGGGAGCGCCCCGAGATAGCCGGAAAGGTCGTCATTCTGGTCGACGATGGCGTTGCCACGGGGGCCACCATGCGGGCCGCGATCGCCGCACTGAGACAGCTGGCACCGGCGAAAATCGTCGTCGCCGTGCCCCACGGCGCCGAGGAGACCTGCGAGACGCTGCGCCGCGAGGCCGACGAGCTGGTATGTCTGGCGACCCCGTGGCCCTACATGGCCGTGGGCAGGTGGTATCAGAACTTCACCCAGACCAGCGACGCCGAGGTCGCCAGGCTGCTCGCGGCCGCCAACGAGCCGCGCGTCGCGCGATCCGAATGATGCGCGGCCGCTGACGGGGGCTCGGTGGTGTCGCGGGAGCCGCACGAGGAGGAGCGCCTGGTCGAGGTCGAGACCGCCGGCGTCACGCTCGAGGGAAATCTGGGCATTCCGGCGCCCGCCGGCGGCATCGTGCTGTTCGCCCACGGCAGCGGCAGCAGCAGGCACAGCCCGCGCAACCGCATGGTGGCGGGACACTTCCGCGAGGCGGGGCTCGCCACCCTGCTCATCGACCTGCTGACCGCGGAAGAGGAACAGATCGATCTGCGCACGCGGCATTTGCGTTTCGACATCGATCTGCTCTCCGAGCGGCTGAGCGGGGCGGTGGATTGGATTTCCGGGCAAGCGGAAACCGCGTCGCTCAGGATCGGCTGCTTCGGCTCGAGCACCGGCGCCGCGGCCGCCCTGCGCGCCGCCGCGGCACGTCCCGAGCAGGTGGCGGCGGTGGTATCACGGGGCGGCAGGCCGGATCTCGCCGGCGACGCGCTGGCCCGGGTCATGGCCCCCACCCTGCTCATCGTCGGCGGCAACGACTGGCAGGTGCTCGAGCTCAATCGCGAGGCCCAGCAGGCCATGCGGGCGGTGACCCGCCTGGAGATCGTTGCGGGGGCGACGCATCTTTTCGAGGAGCCGGGCACCCTCGAGGAAGTCATCCGGCTCGCGCGGAACTGGTTCTGCGTGCATCTGGCCGCCCCGGACGAGAAGGCCTGAGGTCGGCTTCGACGTCAATCGCGCAGCGCACTCTCCCGTGCCTGTTGCCGGGTGATGAGTCCGACCAGATCCGAGAGCTGCTCGGCGATGAGCCCGAGCACGTCGTCCACGGCGAGGATGCCGACGAGATTTTCCTGTGAGTCCACCACCGGCAATCTGCGTATCCCCTTCGTGCGCATCACCTTTATCGCATCGAGCAGCTTGGTGTCCTCGTCGACGGTCTGCAGCTCGTAGCTCATGACGTCGCCGACGTTGACGGCCTCGAGATCCACGTCCTCGGCAAGGATCTCCAGCACGATGTCGCGGTCGGTCAGGATTCCCAGAGGCTTGGACGCGCCGTTTGTCTTGTCGACGACGATGACGTCGCCGACGTGGTGGGTGCGCATGAGATCGATCGCTTTGCGCACCGATTCGGTTCTGTCGATGACAACCACGTCACGGTTGCAATATTCACCAGCAGACATGTCCGCCTCCTCAGTTGACTTCGAGGCATCGCCCCGAACGGGACCGACACAATAGGGCACCGGGCGTCCACCGGCAACTCGCCAACGCCCGTGCGCTCAGCAGCTCCGGCGTGCCATGATACCCGCCTGCGGCGGCCGGTTGATCGGGATCATGGCCCGCGCCCGCTGCCGCGTGCCTAGTGTGGACGCATGATACGCGTCGTCGATGTGCCCGAGCTGCGGGAGCGCCTGCACGTTTTTCGCGATCGCGGCGAGGCCGGCGAGGTGCTTGCCGGGATTCTCGCCGAATACCGCCACGGCGACGCCCTGATACTGGCGATTCCCTCCGGTGGCGTGCCGGTTGCGACGGCCGTTGGCCGGTGCCTGGGCCTGCCGGTGGATATCGCCGTCGTCAGCAAGATCACCTTCGCGTGGAACACGGAGGCCGGCTACGGTGCGGTCGCCTTCGATGGCACCCTGCGCCTGAACGAGACGCTGCTCGCCCGCACGGGTCTCGACAGGCGCCAGGTCGAAGCCGACATCGAGCGCACGCGCAGCAAGGTGGAGCGACGCGTCGCCTGCATGCGCCGCGGCCGGCCGCCGCTCGACCTCACTGGACGCACACTCATCGTCGTCGACGACGGTCTCGCCTCCGGATTCACCATGCGCGTGGCGGTCGAGGCGCTGGCGCGCGAGGGGGCCGCTTGCATCGCCGTGGCCGTTCCCACCGGCCATGCCGATGCCCTCGCGGATTTCCCCTCACCCGTGCAGTCCGTCTACTGTGCGAACGTGCGCAGTGGATGGCGTTTCGCCGTGGCAGACGCCTACCAGCACTGGTCCGACGTCGACGATGAACAAGCCGTCCGAGCGCTGCAGACATCCCGCTCCCACGAGTAGCGCGGCGAGCGGATCCTCGCCGGGCTCGACTTCACCCTTGGGAAAGTCCCGATAGTTGTAGACTCGCAGCAGCAGGTAGCGCCATTCGTCGTCGAAGCGACGCACGATGATGACGCCCGCGGACAACCAGGATGGCTCATTCTCACCCATCGGATGCCATGCCAACCGAGGCTCGCGCGACGGTCCCGTGGCCGACGTGCCCGCGCCGTGCGGCGCCCGGTGGCCGGGTGCACGCACCATGACCGACGCCGAGTGCGTGGCATTTCTGCAGTGGGCGCTGCCGCGGCTCGACATGCGCTGGGCCGGCTTTCGAAAGGTGCGCCGGCAGGTCTGCCGGCGCATCGGGCGGCGGCTTCGCGAGCTCGGACTGCCGGACACCACGGCCTATCGCCAAATCCTCGCGCGCAACGCCGACGAGTGGCGCTTTCTCGACAGCGCCTGCCGCATCACCATCTCGCGTTTCTACCGCGACCGCGGCGTGTTCGACGCGCTCGGCGCGATCGTGATCCCGGCGCTCGCGCGCGCGGCGCACGCGCGCGGCGCGCACGCGCTTGCCTGCCTCAGCCTCGGCTGTGCCTCGGGCGAGGAACCCTACTCTGTCAAGCTTCTCTGGGAGCTCGGCTGCGCGGGTGAAGGCGATGGCCTCGCCCTGCGCGTGACGGGCATCGACGCGCACCCGGTGATGCTCGAGCGGGCGCGCCGCGGCTGCTTCCACCCGGGCAGTCTCAAGGATCTGCCCGAGTCCTGGCGCAGTCGCGCATTCGAGCGTGCCGACGACGAATGGTGCCTGCGCCCGGAGTTCCGCCGGGGCGTCGCCTTCGTCGAAGGCGACGTGCGCGCTGCGCTGCCGGCGGGCCCCTTCGATCTGGTGCTGTGCCGGAACCTGGTCTTCACCTACTTCGCCGACTCGCTGCAGCGCCGGATCCTCGCGCAGCTGCACGCGCACATGCACGCGGGGGCGGCGCTGGTCGTCGGTATCCACGAGTCGCTTGCCGGGGACAGCACCGGCTTTCGCCCCTGGGACGGCGCCCGCTGCACCTACCGGCGATTGTGATCAACGCCGCCCGCGAACGGCAAGGCACGCTACGGGCGCATGCGACCGCCGTAAAGCGAAAGCCACTTGAGGATATCCTCGCGCTGAATGAGGCCCACCAGGCGGCCGTGGTCGATCACCGGCAGCTGGTTGACGCCTTCTCGCGACAGGCGCTGCAGCGCCTGCGCCGCGTCGGTGTCGGTGCCGATGCTGGCGAGCCGCTCGGCCGGCGTCATGATGTCGCCGACGCGCGTGGCGGGCCACGCCTCGCGCGGCGTGCGGCGGATATCGTGCAGGCACACCAGGCCGAGCAGATGGCCGTCATCGATGACGGGGAACGCGCGCTGATCGCTGCGCATGAGTCGCTCATCGATGAGCGTCTCGACGGACATGGCCGGGTTCACCGACAACAGATCGCGCCGCATGAGGCGCGCCACGGGCACGCCGTGCAGCGCCTCGCTCACCAGCAGCTGGCGGTAGCTCATGAGCGCGGCGTTGTTGAGGAACCAGCCGATGAGCGCGAGCCACATGCCGGGAAAGATGCCGCTGCCGNNGCGCGAGCCACATGCCGGGAAAGACACCGCTGCCGAAAAACGGCACCTGCACGCCCAGCATCATGGCGACGCCGAGCATGATGAGCAGCCACGCGAAGCCCTGGCCGAGGCGCGACGCCCATTGTGTCGCCTGCAGAAGATCCCCGCTCGCGCCCCACAGGATGGCGCGCAGCACGCGCCCGCCGTCGAGGGGAAAGCCGGGCACCAGGTTGAACAACGCGAGAATGATGTTCACCGGGCCGAGCCAGACCAGCAGCGTCGAGACGGGGTTCAATTGGGCCAGGGCGGCCTCGCCTTGCTCCAGATCCACGGGCCCGGCAAATATCCCGGCGAGGAACAGAAACGACACGCCGAGGACGAAGCTCGTGATGGGGCCGGCGACGGCCATCCACAGCTCCGCCCGCCACGTGTGCGGCTCGCTCTCGAGCTGCGCGACACCGCCGAAAATGAAAAGCGTAATGGCGTTGACGGGGATCCCCTTGGCGCGGCCGACCAGGGCGTGGGAAAGCTCGTGGACGAGAATGGAGACGAAGAACAGAAAGGCCGCGGCGAGGGCCGTCGTCCACGTGACCAGCGCAGGCCAGTCGGGATGCCAGACGGGAAACTGTAAGCTTCCGAGAGCGTAGGTGATCAGAGCGAATATGATCGCCAGACTCGGATCCACGTGAATCGCGATACCGGCGATCCGACCGACGCGAAAGCCGAACGCTCGGCCTCCCGGTTTCGACGACATCGCTCCGCCCCCCCTCGGCGAATTCCAGCCCATCAGGCGTCCGAGTGCACGGTCTCACCCCGAACCGGCGCGACCCGGTGAGCACCGCGACTCGCNNGAGCTCCCCCCCGAGGTTAACGGCGCGGGCGTGCATTCGACCCCGCGGTCTTGCCGCCGGTGGGGGTCGGGTCCTCGCCACCGCAACTAGCGCGAGTTTCTATCAGCTATCGTGAAAGCTGCGCAAGTGCTCGGCGGCGCCCGGGGCGCGCAGCTTGCGCAGCGCCCGGTTGGCGATCTGACGCACGCGTTCCCGGCTGATGCCGAACTCCTTGCCGATCTCGTCCAGGGTGTGCTCGGCGTTCATTCCGATGCCGAAGCGCATGGCCAGAATCCTCGACTCACGCGGGTCGAGGTCGGCGAGCAGCGCCTGGGCGTCGGCCTGCAGCGCCAGATCCGTGGCCGTGTCGAAGGGCGCCTCCGCGCTTTCGTCCTCCAGCACGGCACCGAGGCGGAACTCCTCGTCGTCACCGATGGGCGCATCGAGCGAGATCGGTTCGCGCGTGAGATTGAGCAGCTCGTTGACCTTCTCGATGGGCATGTCGACGCGCTCGGCGAGATCCTCGGTGGCGGGCTCCTCTCCGCTTTCCTGGAGCATTCGCGAGGACGTCCGGTTGACCCTTCTCAACGCGTCCATGCGATGCACCGGCACGCGAATGGTGCGCCCCTTGTCGGCGATGCCGCGGGTGATGGCCTGACGGATCCACCAGGNNCATCAGCCCGATGTTGCCTTCCTGGATCAGGTCCAGGAACGACAGGCCGCGGTTGCGGTACTTCTTGGCGATGGAGATCACCAGCCGCAGGTTGGCTTCGACCAGGTCGTTCTTTGCCCGGCGGGCCTTGGTCTCACCGATATTCATGCGGGCACAGGCAGCCTCGAGCTCCGCAACGGGCAGGCCCGCCTCGGATTCGATTCGTGCCGTGTGGGCCCGGCCACGGTCTGCGCGCGCGCGCGCCGCGAGATCGCGCAGCCGCTCGGCGACCTCATCCAGGACCTTGGGCAGAAAATCGATGCGCATGAAGGCGCGCGTCAGCTTCGCGCGTGCATCGTGCGCCGTCTCGCTGTCGATGCCGTGCTCCGCGAGCGCCCGCTCGAGCTGCGCGTGCAGCGAGCGCAGCCGCGCCAGGCGGCGCCTCGCGAGAAGGAACTCCGGTCTTTCCGCGGGCCGCTCATCGCCTTCGTCGTATTCGTCGCGCGCCGCGCGCACCACCAGGGTGTGCATGCCGGCGTCGCCCGCCGCCACGCGCGCGGCAAGCTCGAGCGCGTACGCGCTCGCCGCGGGGCACAGCGCCATCGCCCGCAGGCGCTCGGCGAGTCCCTCCTCGAGGCGCTGCGCCAGCGCCACCTCCTGCTCGCGGGTGAGCAGCTCGGCGCCGCCCATCTGGCGCATGTAGGCGCGCATCAGGTCCGCGGAGGGACGCGAATCATCGGTGCCCGCGGCCAGGGCGGCGGCGAATTCGTCGAGCGCCGCGTCCTCGTCCTCGACGCTCTCGAGCGGCGCAAACAACAGGTTCCCGTCCGGCGCCTCGTCGACGATCTCGACGCCCAGATCGGCGAACACCGCGACCACGGGCTCGAGCGCGTCGACGTCGCCGAGGGGCTCTCTGAGCGCGTCGCGCAGCTCGTCGTAGGTCAGGTAGCCCTGCTCACGTCCCCTGCGGATCGCCGCCCGCATCCGCGATCGCCCGATTTTGAATGGCTCGTTCATCTGCTTCATGTGCTGCAATGCGCTTGCGCGCCGTAAAAGTCATCGATATAGACCGCGGAAATGGCAGTAAGTTCCTGCTTTAGCTGATTTTTCTCTTCGGTCGCGAAAGCCGCGCCGGCCCGGCGTGGCGGGCTGCGGGCCGCTTCAGCGCACCAGCAGGGCGGCGCAGTCGAGGCGCCCCTGGAGGGCGTGCACGGTGTCGATCATGAGCGCACTCGCCGAGGCCGGCATGACCAGCATGCCGGTGTGCTGCTCGCGCACGGTGTCGAGCAGCGCGGCGGCGTCGGGACGGATGAGGGTGTGGAATCGCGCCGGTTGCCCGCCGAGGGTCTCCTCGGCGCGCGCACGCAGGCGTTCGCCTCCCTGCGTCGAGGCCGCGGTCAGGATCACCGAAAGCGGGCGCTTCTCGGTCTCGGCGAGCCGACGTCCCACCTCGAGCGCGCGCCTCGCCGCCGCCGAGCGGTCGAAGACCACCACGACCGGCGCCCGCCCCTCGCGCCAGCGACGCGCCTGCGCGGCGGCGTCCTCGTACGCCCACAGCACGCGTCTCATCGCGGGAACCAGCGTCACATCGGCTTCGGCGACGGCTTTCACCAGCAGCGCCGTGACCGCGCCGCGCGCGACGCTGAACGACCAGGCGACACCGGCCTCCTCCGCCGCCCGCGCCAGCACCTGCTCGGCGGCGGACGCCTGGGAGGCGAGCTGACGGGACAGCTCGCCCGCCTGCACCGGGCGGCGCACGCTGGTGGTGCGGCAGATCTCGATGGCGAGCGGCAGCTCGGCGAGATGCAGCAGATCGATGTCCTCGAGAAATATCCCGGCGAGCTCCGACGCGGTCTCGCGCGCGAAGCGCGCGGCCCAGCCGAGCAGCTGGGCCTCCGCGGCCTCGCCGCGCAGGGCCACCGTGATGCGCCGGGCGCGGCGTTTCTCCGTTGCCGTGCTCACGATGCCTCCTCCCCGCCCTGCTCGGACGCGAAAGCCCGGCGGCTCTCGGCGAGCTCGATGAGCCGCGCGGTGATGCGATGATTGATGGTGCCCTGCGGATACTCGCCGCCCTCGTCGCGTTCCCCGGCCGGCATGCCGCACAGCAGCTCCATGCCCTGGTCGATGGTCTCCACCGGATAGATGTGGAATTTGCCCGCCGCGACCGCATCGACAACCTTCTTGCGCAGCATCAGGTGCTTGACGTTGGACGCGGGAATGATCACGCCCTGCTCGCCGGTCAGGCCGCGCGCCTCGCAGACGTCGAAGAAGCCCTCGATCTTCTCGTTGACGCCGCCGATGGCCTGCACCTGGCCGTGCTGGTTGACCGAGCCCGTGACGGCAAGACTCTGCTCGATGGGCACGCGCGCAATCGCCGAGAGCAACGCGTAGAGCTCTGCCGAAGATGCGCTGTCGCCCTCCACGCCTGCGTAGGATTGCTCGAACACCAGCGTCGCGGAGAACGACAGCGGACGGTCGGTGACGTAGTGGGAAGCGAGGTAGCCGGACAGGATCAGCACGCCCTTGGAGTGCAGCGGNNCCGGAGCCGACCGTGAGCCGGGCGGTGATGCGGCTCGGGTGTCCGAACGCATACTGTCCGACCTGGGAAACCGCCAGCCCGTTGATCTGACCGGCGCGGGCGCCTTCGGTATCGATGAGCAGCGTGCCGCGCAGGATCTCCTCGTTTACGCGATCGCGCACGCGGCTCTGGCGCCGTTCGCGGGCATCGATGGCGTTCTGCACGTCCTCGGCCTCGATCACCGCCTTGCCATTCTGACCCGCCCAGGTGTGCGCCTCGCGCACGATGTCGGCTGCGCGCCGCACCTCGGCAGACAGTCGCTCGGCATCGCCGGCGTAGCGGGCGCTTTCCTCGATGACGCGCGCCACCGCCGCGCGGTGCAGCGGCTTGAGTCCCTCGCGCCTGGCGACCGTGCCGAGCAGCTGCGCCATCAGCTGCTGGTTCTCACTGCTGCGCGGCATGCGATCGTCGAAGTCGGCGGCCACCTTGAAAAGCTCCGAGAACTCCGGATCCAGCGCTTCGAGCAGGTAGTAGAGCATTCGCTCACCAATCAGCACGACCTTCAGCTGCAGCGGAATCGGCTCGGGCTCCAGGGAGACCGTGCTCACAAGGCTGTACGCCTGACCCAGGGATTCCATGCGGATGCAGCGCGATCGCAGCGTCTGCTTGAGCGCACTCCAGGCGAACGGCTCGGTGAGCACCTTGCGCGCGTCGAGCACCAGGTAGCCGTGGTTGGCCCGGTGCAGCGCACCCGCCCTGATGAGATGAAAATCCGTGACCAGGGTACCGAGATGAGCCTGGTGCTCGATCCTGCCGATGAGGTGCACGTAAGCGGGATGATCCTCGAATACCACCGGCGCACCTTCGGCTTCGGCGTTGTTGACCAGCAGGTTGACGCCGTAACGGCGCGTCGGGTCCGACTCTTTTTGCGCCCGCCCACCGATCCCGGCGATGAGCTGGGCGAGATTTTCCCCCTGCTCCCGGGTACCGCGAAACAGCTCGGCGTTCGCGATCAAATCGTCGCGCATCTCCCGCAGGTACTCGACCACCTCTTCCAGATCGGAATACGAGCGCACCAGATCTTCGATGAGCGTACCGACGGCGAACACCGTGACCTCGCGATCCAGCTCGCGCAGCTGCTCGCGCAGTCGCCGGATGCGCATGGGCGTGTCCTGCATCAGGGCCTGGAACTCCTTGCCGACCTCCTCGACCTGCTCCTCGAGGCGTTTCTGCTCTTCCTCGGACAGCTTGCTGAACTCCTCGGGCGTGACCACCGCGCCGTTGCGTATCGGTGCAAAGGTGACCCCGGTCGGCGTCGGAATGATGCGAATCCCCCGCGCCTCGGCGTGCTTCTGCGCTTCCTCGAAAACCCGTGTCTGCTCTTCCTGAAAGCCGCGCTCGAGGGACTGCCTTCGCATGCGGTAGTCCTCGGTCTCGAAGGCAGCCGGTATCGCCGTCTGCACCTCGGCGATCAGCGCCTCCACGTCGTCGCGGAGCCTCACGCCGCGACCCGCCGGCAGCTCCAGGGCACGCGGCTTCTGCGGCTCGGCGAAGTTATTGACGTAGCACCAGTCGGGGGCCGACGAGCGCTCGGCGGCCAGCCGGGTCAGAAAATCCTCCACGAAGCGGTGGCGCCCGGTGCCGGACGGACCGAGCACGAACAGGTTGTAGCCGTCGACCGGCATGGCGGCGCCGAAACGCACCGCCTCCACGGCGCGATCCTGCCCGACCATGCGCACGAGGTCTTCCAGCGTCTCCGTGGTCTCGAAGTCGAAGCCTTCGGGATCGCAGCGGTTGAAAAGCGCTTCCGGTGGCAGTGGCTTCCCGGCGTTCACCGTGTCTTTCTCCTCATACCGGACGCTCCCGTTGCTTCTCCTGCCCGCTCTGCAGCAAAGCGCGCACCTCTCTCATCCCCGGCAGACCGCCGCGCAACATGATATCGAGCGGTCTCCTGCCACCCAGCTCCATGGGATAGGTTGCTATCCAGTGGTCACGAAGCTCGGCATGGTGGCGGAATTTCACATCGAGTGCACGGCCGATGGCAAGGAGCTCGCCCATGCACTCCATGGAGCCGCGGCCCCGCCGCAGCGCCTCGTCGAGGGCGCCCTGCGATGCCTCGGAAAGCCCCACCAGGATCGCGCGATCCCGCTCGCCGAGATGCCACCGATCGAAAAGAGCGACAACCGCCGCTGTCACCGCCGCACGTGCCTCAGGGTCGCGCAGATCGCGAAGCAAGGTTTCCTTCATCGACACCATTATAAATGGTTGGCCTCAATCGGCCCCCGCTTGCACTGATACCGATCACCCGATGGCGAGCCGGGCATCATTGATCCCGCCTCATGGGTCGTCGACTCGGACGAGCGCGATCTTCCAAGCCCCGCGATCCGTTTGCCCGACCTGGACGCGCACCCCGAGGAAGCGCTCGATCACCTGTACGTTCGTGGTCGCGTGCCGGCTCGGCGACAGGGTCGAGTAACATCCGCCGCCCGCCAGGGCGAGCGGCAGCAGCAGCTGATCGGCGAGATGCACGCCGACCGCGACGTCCGCGGTCAGGTAGCGCTGCACCTGGTCCACCACGCGGCCGGCAACGCGCTCGGCGGGGACACCGCGCGTGCCGAAGCCGCTGAAGACTTCCGTAACCCGTTCGCTGCGCACCACCACGGTGACGGCGTTTCCGGGCCCGACCGCGCCCTCGATGCGACGCGCGGCGAGGGACTCGGGGGCGAGCTGGAGCGCGTCGCCGATGACCTGGAGCTCGCGCTGGGCGATGTGCATCGGCAGGTTGGCGACCATGGCCGTGGCGTCCAGCTCCAGCACCGGCCCACGCTCCAGCAGCTCGAAGGGGCGCAGGTGCTCGACGGGTTCGATGTCCACGTGCACCACGCCGCCGCCGCGGGGATAGAAGCCGGGGCGCTCCAGACGCAACACGACCCGCGGCCCCATGCGCCGGATCAGCGGCGCGAAGGCGAGATCGATGAAGTCGAAGCTCGGCGCCAGGGGATTGTGGGTACCGCCTTCCAGGCGCAGGCGCGACGGGCCGGCCGCGGTGAGCAGCGCCGGAAGGATCGTCTGCAGGACCAGTCCCGTGCTGCCCGCGCTGCCGATGGAGAATGCGTAGTCACCCGCCTCCACCGCCGACGGCACGAAGGTGAGCTCCCGGGAGCCGAGCGCGGCCCCTTCCACGTGCCCACGGCCGACCCGCGCCGCGGCTTTCACGGCCACCAGGTGTTGCCGGGCCAGACCCGGTCGCTTGCGGGCCTTGCGAATGTTGGTAATACGCACGGGTCGACCCGTGCACAGAGCCAGCGACAGGCAGGAGCGCAGGATCTGCCCACCGCCCTCGCCCATGCTGCCGTCGATGGTGATGAGGTCGGTGGTCATGCGCGCATCGCCGCAGGTCCGGCTTCGATGGTGAAAAAAAACCGGCGCCCCGAGGGGCGCCGGCCTGACTTGGAACGCGTGGCCGGTCAGGCCGAAGGTCGCCTCACGGCATCTCCGGGGACGGCGGTACGGCCGCCATGCCCGGCGCCTCGAAGCGATAATAACCCTGCTTCTCGATGCTGTTCTTCGCCAGGGTCTCGTCGAAGGCCGCTCGCTCTTCTCCCATCTCCGCGAAATCGCCGACCTCCTCCAGGTCGCCGCCGTTGGGGCAGAGCTTGCCGCTGACCGCGTCCTTGTTAGCGGCGTCGGTGACGATGAAGTAGTCGGGATCCTTGGTGCATTGGAATACCACGAATTTCATGAAACCATCCTCCTGTTCACGTTACGACTTAAACCTACTCCTCTCGAACCCGCGTTTCACTGATCTCCGTCAGTCGAACGGCGGGATGATTCAGGTCAAGACGGCGCGCGTGCAAAGGACCGATTCTGTATGTCCATGACCGGTTGGGAGCACTTTCCACACGAGGCCGATGTGGGCATTCGCGGCTACGGACCGAGCCTGTCGGTGGCGTTCGAGCAGGCGGCGCTGGCGATGATGGCGGCGATTGCGGATGTCGAGGGCATCGAGTCGAGGCAGCGCGTGGAAATCGCCTGCGAGGCCCCCGAGCCGGATCTGCTGTTGGTGGAATGGTTGAATGCGCTGATCTACGAGATGGCCACCCGTGACATGATTTTTTGTCGTTTTGCCGTCACCATCGAAGGCACGGCGCTGTCCGCGCAGGCCTGGGGCGAGGACGTGGACGTCGAGCGGCATCGCCCGGCGGCGGAGGTCAAGGGTGCCACGTACACCGCCCTCGAGGTCTCGCGCGCTGCCGACGGCGGCTGGATGGCCCAGTGCGTGGTCGACGTCTGAGGCAAGCGCCGACACGCGAGCGAGGTACAGGACACCATGCAGGCCGAACGCTTCGAAAAAGTGAGCGAGTTCGAGTGGCGCGTGCCGCCGTCGGGCGCCATGCGCGTGCCCGCCGTGATCTACGCAGACGAGAATCTCATCCGTGCCATGGACGACAAGGTCTACGAGCAGGTCACCAACGTCGCGACGCTGCCCGGTATCGTCGAGGCCTCCTACGCCATGCCCGACGCGCACTGGGGCTATGGCTTTCCCATCGGCGGCGTCGCCGCCTTCGACGCCGAGCAGGGCGGCGTGGTGTCCGCCGGCGGCGTCGGCTTCGACATCTCCTGCGGCGTGCGCACCCTGCTCACCGGACTCACGCGCACGCAGCTCGAGGGCCATGAATCGCCGCTGGCCGATGGGCTCTACAGCCACATTCCCGTAGGCCTCGGCAGCCGGGGTCAGATCTCGCTCGACGCGAAGGAGATGGACGCCATGCTCACCGGCGGCGCACGCTGGGCGGTCGAGCGCGGCTACGGATCGCCCGAGGACCTCGAGCGCGTCGAGGAGCACGGGTGCATGGCCGGGGCACGGCCGGAGTGCGTGTCCGAGCGTGCCAAGAATCGCCAGAGGCGCGAGATGGGCACCCTCGGCTCGGGCAATCACTATCTGGAAGTGCAGCAGGTGGTGGAGCTCTTCGACGAGGCGACCGCAGCGGTGTTCGGCGTGCAGCGCGGGGCGGTCGTTGTCAGCATCCACTGCGGCTCGCGCGGCCTCGGCCACCAGATCGGCACCGAGTTCCTGCGCGACATGGCGGCCGCGGCGCCGGGCCAGGGCATCACGCTGCCGGATCGGGAGCTCGCCTGCGCGCGCATCGAATCCGAGCTCGGCCAGCGCTACCTCGGTGCCATGCGCGCCGGTATCAACTGTGCGCTCGCCAATCGCCAGATCATCACTCACCTGACCCGCGAGGTCTTTGCGCGCATTTTCCCGCAGGCCGGGCTGACGCTGCTCTACGACGTCTCGCACAACACCTGCAAGCGGGAAGAGCATACCGTCGACGGCCGCTCGCGCCCGCTGTTCGTGCACCGCAAGGGCGCAACGCGCGCATTCGGTCCCGGTCATCCCGCGCTGCCGGAGGATCTTTCCGAGACAGGCCAGCCGGTGCTCATCGGCGGCAGCATGGGCACCAGCTCGTACATCCTGGCCGGCACCGAGGTGAGCGAAACGCGCGCCTTCAGCTCCGCGTGCCACGGCGCCGGCCGCGCCATGAGCCGCCACGCCGCGCGCCGGCGCTGGCGCGGACGCCAGCTCGTGGACGAGCTCGCGCAGCGCAACATTCTCATCCGCAGTCCCTCCTCGCGCGGCGTCGCCGAGGAGGCACCGGGGGCGTACAAGGACGTGGGCGCCGTCGTCGAGGCGGCCGAGCACGCAGGGCTCGCCCGCCGCGTCGCGCGTCTCGAGCCCGTGGTCTGCATAAAAGGATGATCGGGAGCGCACGCTGGGCGGCGCGTATGACCCACATCAAGTGAATATTCCGCGCCGAGCCTGCATACTCTGCGCATACGAAGCCCGGCGTCGTCTGGAGCTGCGCGAACGCGCCGGGACAACCGATAAGCGAGGGAGGTGGAGGCAATGTTCAAAAAAATTCTCTGCGCCATCGATGGTTCCGATCACGCCGGCAAGGCGCTGGAGCTGGCCATCGATCTGGCGCGTAAATACGATGCGCAGCTGCTGCTGCTGCACATTCTGCTGCGAAACGTCGACGCGCCGGAGCTGCAGAGATTCGCCGAGATCGAGGGACTGACCAAGACCGTGACGCCCGAGGTCGATCGTCTCAGAGTCGTGGACAGCCGAACGGAGATCCTGCGGATTGGCGAAATCGAATCCATCTCCACGGGTGTGCTGGCGAATATCGCCGAGCATATCGCCGACTCCGCCAGGCACGAGGCCGAGGGCGCCGGCGTCGAGAACGTCAGCGTCGCGGTGCTCGACGGCGATCCCGCCAAGCGCATTCTCGAGTACGCAAAGCGCCAGGACGTCGATTGCATCGTCATGGGCCACCGCGGCCTGAGCGACGTGAAATCGCTGCTGCTCGGCAGCGTCTCGCAGAGAGTCAGCAACCAGGCGCCCTGCACCTGCATCGCCGTGAAGTAATCGTGCCGGGCACGCCATCGTGAGCGAGCGGTCGTTCAAGGCAGAGCCGTTCTATCCGCGCATGGTCGAGATCAGGCGGGCGCTGCACCGCCATCCGGAGCTCGCCTTCGAGGAGGAGCACACTGCCGGCGTGATCATCGAGGAGCTCGACCGGCTCGGTATCCCCTACAGCTACTCGGGCAAAGGCAGCGCCGTGATCGGACGTTTGCGCGAGCGGCACGAGGTGACGGTCGCCCTGCGCGCCGAGATGGACGCGCTCCCCGGCGCCGAGAACACCGACCTGCCGTTCGCTTCGAGCATCGAGGGAAAAATGCACGCCTGCGGTCACGACGCGCACATGGCCATGGTGCTCGGCGCCGCCGCTGTGCTTGCGCAGTCGCCACCGGAGGGCAACGTGCTGTTCGTCTTCCAGCCCGCCGAGGAGCGCGGCGGTGGCGCACGGGTGGTCTTGAAGTCCGGCGAGCTCGAAGGCGTCGCGGCGATCTTCGGCGGTCACGTCACCCACCACTACCGGGTCGGCGAGATCATGGTGGCCGAAGGCGTGATCACCGCCCAGTCCGATCGTTTCACCATCCGCGTGCAGGGACGCGGCGGGCACGGCGCGCGGCCCCACGAGGCCACCGATGCGGTGGTCATCGCGGGCATGCTGATCACGGCCATCCAGACCCTGGTGTCGAGGGAGATCAATCCCATCTACCCCTCCGTGGTCACCATCGGTCGCGTCGAGGCGGGCAGCGCGCCGAACGTCATCGCCGAGACCGCCCTGCTGCAGGGCTCCATCCGGACCACGTTGACCGAAGTGCGTGCCCACCTGCACGCCGGCCTCGAGCGCATGGCCAAAGCCCTCGGCGAGCTGCACAACGCACGCATCTCGGTGGACATCGAGCCGGGCTACCCGCCGGTGGTCAACTCGCGTCGCGAGGCGGAAATCTGCTACCGCGCGGCCCGCGAGGTGGTGGGCGGCGAGGGACTGATGAAAATGGATCACCCGAGCATGGGCTCGGAGGACTTCTCGTATTATCTCGACGAGATCCCCGGCTGCTACGTGCGCTTCGGCGCACGCCGCCTCGAGCACGAGTACATTCCCCTGCACAGTCCCGAGTTCGACATCGACGAAGCGGTGCTCAACGTGGGCGCGTCCTACTTCGATGCGGTGGCGCGCTCGGCACTCGCCGAGTATCGCGAGTCGCCGCCCTAGAGCCAGGCGCTCAGCGAGGCGGCGATGCGCCGCGCGCGCGCGCCGGCGCGTTCGACGTCGGCATCGAAGACCACGAGCTCGAAGCCGCTGCCCTGCTCGAGCTGCCACGGAGACATGATCACAGCGCCCGCCGGCTCGCCACCGGCGACGTAGAGATCGTCCTCGAGCCGCGCCAGGACATCCGCGAGATGGTGTGACGCGCCGTTCAGATCCGATCGCTCGGTGATCACGAACGGCTGCCGGCGCCAGTCGCCGAAAAGCCGCGATGCAACCGTGAGCGGAAGCNNCAGGATCTCCGCGAAACAGCGTTTGGGCAGTTTAAGGCCCTCTCTCTGCACGATGACGTAACTGCCGGAAAACGCGGCGCCAAACAGCCGGTTTGCAAATGTCATGGGCAACGACACGCCGCCCCAGCGGCCGTTGCACTCGATCCAGTGCAGCCCGGCGCGCTCCAGATCCGAACCCACCACGATGGCGTCGAAGCTGCAGCGACCGAAGTAGCCGAGATCCTGGAAAACGGCGCCGAGCAGCGCGGCCTCGCAGCCGAGTCGGCGCTGCCACGCCGACGGCAGTGTGCTCGGCGCGGCGCCGGCAAACTCCCCGCCTGCGCCGATCAGGTGCTGGTCGAACACGGCCTCGACGATCGGATCTCCCGTGCCCTGCTCCGGGATCCAGAGATGCACCGACGGGCTCGCCAGCACCGGCTTCTCCCAAGCCGTTACCAGCACGGGAAAATCGTCCCGCCAGCCGGCGCGGCGCATGCGCTCGAGAAGATGACGCCGTAATCGCGCCAGCGGCTGCGGCGCGAGCGAAGCCGCATCGAAAACCAGGTTGCCCTTCGAGCTCGCGCTGTCGGGCAGCTTGACGGCCACGCTCGCATGGCTGCGCGCGAATGCCGCCACCTTGGCGGCGAGCATGGCGGACCCGGCTGCCGTCTCCACCGCCGGCACCGCCCGGGTGCCGATCAGGTGATCGACGCAGCGGCTGAACCATATCTTGTCGTTGACCCGACGCACGAGGCGCGGCGGCGGCGCGGCCACACGCACCGGCGCATCCGTGCGCGCGGCGACGGCGCCGGCCAGCGCCCAGACGCCGCCGGTGCCCATGTAGGGAACGATATTGAGGCCGCCGTTGCGGCGCGCGCACTGCGCGAGCCGCCCGATGACGCGAGGATCCCGCGCGCAGCGCGCCGCCAGCGAATTCATGGCGTTCGATGGCGCGGGCTCGAGGATCTCGACCTCGCCGAGGCCGAGCGTCTCGGCACAGTAACGTTCGAACGCCGGGCTGCGATCCAGGCCGATGGTAACCAGGTCGCCGGGTCTCGCCAGGAGCAGCGCACGGTACGTGTAGGCGAGATTACCGAGACGCTCGAACAGCCTTATTCCGTAATGATCTTCGATGAACAGACAGGTTCCGGCATCGAGTCCCGTGCTCACGCCCTCGGCGAAGGGTTCGATGGCGCAAAGATGCGGCTCGGCCTCGAGCAGCTCCCGCGCGAGAGCGGGCGGCGGCGCGCTCGCGTGCCGGTGCGTCGAGCAGGTCGCGCATGTGCTCGATGATGGGAAAAGGCGCGTCTACAGGCGCTGCCGGCGGCAGGCCGCCGCCGTTTCGAGCAGCTCCCGGTTCGCTTCGCGGATGCATGAAATATCCGGCGCCTTATCCGATCTGCGTCAATTGATGCGGTCTCGGAGCCGCTACAATTACATAAAAAAGAGGGGTGCGCATTGAATACAGCCAATCGTCACTTCGCAGGCCCGGGGAACAGGCGCAGCAGCGCGATCCGACTGATGAAGTGGATCGTGCTGATCGTGCTGGTGGTGCTGCTCCTGTTGGCCCTGTTCCTGCCCGATCGCCACCTGGCCGGCCTGGCGGCGCGCGAGAGCGGGGCTCAGCTTTTGCCGGTACGCCTGCCGAGCGCTTCGAGCACGCCTTCGGAAAAACGTATGCAAACGCGCTCGCCGTCGAACTCGAACGGCACGGCCATACGTGCGTCGTCGTGGTAGTCGAGGGCCTGCTCGAGTAGCAGCACCTCCTCGCCCGCGTCGACCTCGAAGGGCACGCCCCACTCCTGCGTGCCGCGCATGAAGCGGAACGCGCGCTCAGCGGTGAAGTGGGTGTCGAATCGGAAGTCCTTTTCCTTGGGAAAAGGCTGGTAGCTCGCGAGCGTCTCGTCCTGGACGGTGCGCGGCACCGCGATGCCGACCCGAAGCTTGTGCAGCAGCTCCACCACGAGCGCGGCGCCGGTCTCCGCCAGGCTGGCATTGATCTCGGAGAAGCGCGCGCCGATCGGCAGCGGCATGACGCTCTGCGCGACGATGTCCCCGGCGTCGACGCCTTGCTCGATCATGTGAAGCGTGACGCCGGTCTCGTGCTCGCCTTCCCGGAACTGCCAGAACAGCGGCGTCGGACCGCGATAGGACGGCAGCACCGAGGGATGAACGTTGAGGCTCATGTGCTTCGCGAGCGTGAGCCAGGGTCCACTCAGAATCATCGGGAAACACGCGACGAGCACGATGTCCGGCGCGAGCGATCGCAGCTGCTCGAGCACCGCTTCGTCGCGCATGGAAGCGACATGGATGACCGGCACACCGCCTTCGCCGGCAATGGCCGGCCCGGTCCCCGCGACCACCACCGGAATGCGCTCGCCGAGCGATTCGAATGATCTGGCGAGCGGCGTCGCCTCGTGGATGACGAAACCGCAGACACGGGTGTCCGTCTGCAGCAGGCACCGCAGCACGGTTCCCGAGAAAGCGCTCTCGCTGCCCAGCATCAGCACCCTCGGCTCACTCGGTTCGTCGTTACTCATGTTCCATTTCTCACTTCACGCGCACGATCACCCGGATGCTCATGCAACGCTTCCCCAGTGCTCGACCAGGGCACGCAGGAGATCGGCGCGGCTGATCTGCCCCTTCACACGACCGTTCTCCATGACCGGAAAACGACGAAAGCGCGAGCTCATGAAGAGCTCTGCGGCCTTGATGATATCGGTGCCCGAATCGATAGTCGCCACGTCCGTGCTCATGTAGTCTCGAACGCGCCCGCCCCACTCCTGGTGGTAGCCGCTTGCGTACACGATCCCGAGGCAGTCCCTTTTCGACAGCATACCGACCAGGCGCCCACCGGAATCGAGCACGGGCGCTCCGGAAACCCGTTCGGTCAGCAGGATTTTCGCGGCCATCAGGATGTCGTCGTCGGGACTGAAGGTGATCAGATTCCGGCTCATGTAGTCGTCGACGGTAGGTGTCGGCCTGCTCATTGTCGATCCTTACTGCACAAGCAGTTCAAGCAGCCGCCGCAGCTGCCTTTTATCGGCCGGCGATTGCACACCACGCCCAGCGCGAGCCCCGCCGCGGCCAGCAGAAAAACCACGATTGCCATGATGACGGTTAACATTCAGCCGCCCGCCGAGCTCGCCCCACCGAAATCATCGTAATGGATGTGGTCGGTCTCGACACCGAGATCGTCCAGCATGGCGAGCACTGCCTTCACCATCAATGGCGGCCCGCATAGATAGTACTCGCAGTCCTCCGGCGCCGGATGGTCGGCGAGG
>JABAOD010012062.1_pt3 | contig 23165 bp, 23 predicted proteins | sample 7062151 | NCBI WGS metagenome assembly JABAOD01 (sample SAMN14538626, study PRJNA623070) | marine sediment metagenome | biome: marine biome [ENVO:00000428]; feature: marine pelagic biome [ENVO:01000023]; material: deep marine sediment [ENVO:00002113] | place: India: Gulf of Khambhat ... | reverse complement strand
CGATCTTGGCGACTTCGCCCTGGATCAGCAATTCGGCCACCACTTGGCGCAGGTTGATTTCACCCTCTGCGGCCGTGGCCTGCGCCAGTCGCTCCTTGCCCTCGGCTTCGGCGAGGAGGTTAGCGCGGGTTGCTTCCGCCTCGGCCAGCCTCATGGCCTTGAGACGCTTGGCATCCGCTCGGCCAGTGACCTCGGTGGCCTCCGCTTGGGCGTGGGCCTCCGTGCGAGTGGCTTCGGCTCGGGCTTCGGCGGTGATGGTGAGCTGCCGACGCTCGGCGTCAGCCTGGATCTCCACCGCCTCTCGCTCGGCACGCGCCGGCACGAGCAGTTCGGCCTCCTGCTGCTTCTCCACGGCCATTGCCAGGCTCGCCTGCACCGATTTCTCGGACTCGGCCTGGGCTAGCCCGACGGTCCTGGTCTTGGACACCTCGCGCAGTTCGAGCGCCTCCTGTTGCTCCAGGATGGCGCGGTTGGCGTCCAATTCCGCCTGCTCTGCCTGCCGCCGGGCTTCAGCGGCACGCAGGCGTGCGTCCCGGTCGGCCTCTGCTTCGGCGATCGTAGCGTCGCGCTTGACTGCGGCGATGACCGGCTTGGCCATAGCCTCGAAGTAGCCCTGATCGTCGGTGATCTCCTCGATGCCCATCGAGATCACCCGCACCCCCATCGCCGCCATGTCGTCGGAGGCCAGTTCCTGGACCCGATTGACGAAAGCGTCCCGGTCACGATGGACATCCTCGACCGTCAGTTGGCCGACAATGGCGCGGAAGTTGGCGCTTAACGTCTGAGCGATGACGTTCTTCACTTCTTCGCGAGGCCTCCCCAGAAATGCCCGGGCAGCGGTGAGCAGGGCGCTCTCCTCCGAGTCTATCTGAACCTGAGCCACCCAGTCGAGCTTGATCGGGACGCCGTCGACGGTATAGACCTCGTCCTTGGCCTTGGCAATGGTCATCACGGTCAGATCGAGGAAACCGAAATCCTCCATGATGGGCCATACCAGCGCGCCACCGCCGGTGACCAGTCGCACCCCGACCCGTTCCGGCAAGCCGCCTTCTTCAAAGATTGTCTTGCCTCGACCGAAGATCACCATCACCTGGTTCGGAGGGATGCGGTGGTAGAGGCGTGTGGCGCGCCGGGCGAAGAGCAGGAGAACGATCAGCCCCACCAAGGCGGCTATGATCAACCCGATGCCCTGCAGGCTGAATAGTCCAAGCTCTAACATAATCCGACCTCCTTAACTACCTTGAGGGTTCATCGAAGGGAGAAGACCAAAGCTTCACCACGAACAGGGTGCCGCCTTCGAGGCGCTCCACCTGGACCAGATCGCCGCGCGCCAGAGCCTGCCCATGGAGCTCGCGAATCGGGTAGCGTTTGCGCTGGGAGCGGACTTCTAGGAAAGCTTCGCCAGTCTGACCGGCCGGCGTGTTCGTGGTGACCCGGGCGGTGGAGCCGATAAGATCTGAGACCTTTAGGGCCGTGCTGGCTTCCTGGCGGGTCAGAAAGCCTATGAAGGCGAAATACAGGCCGCCGAAGAAGATCCCGCTAACCAGCGCCGCCAGAATACTGATGCCCGCGCCGGCGCCGAAAAGCGAGGCCAGTGTGCCGAGCACGCCGAAACCGGCCAGGAAAGCGGCGATCAAGCCGCAGCTAATCCCCTTACCGGTCTCGTCGCCGGCAGCTGTCTCAGGGAAGAGTTCGAGGCCGAGACCTTCCAGTGTGCCCTCGACGCCTTCCAACAGGCCGCCTGCGGCCTCTGCGACCTCACCGAAGACCAACGTGATCAACAGGTAGCCGACGCCGAGAACCATAATCGAGCCAAAGCACCACGGGATCAGGTTCAGGGTGACCTCCATAGGCTCGCCCTTTCTCGTGAAATCCCCAAAGCACGAGGATCTGTTTGAAAGACTCTATGGGTGGAGGCCGTGGGCGTACTGAGAAAGGGCTGACGGTCGGCTGATACTCCCCCGCCAGATCAGGGTTGGGATCGGGGAGCCTCAAACGGCTGGGAGTCCTGGACGCCTTGAGCTTTGCAGGTAGACTGGGTTGCTGGCCAAATCAGAAAGCCGGCCGGCTATGACTTCTCAGCCAGGAGTTTCTTGGCCCCCTCCGTTCTCTCCGCCNNACGGGGTCCTGTTAGATCTGTCCGGGTCCTTGTCGGCGGAGGCGTCACCCGAAGAGACCGCGAATCTCTTCCGGCATCGTTGGCGTCGCTCCCGCTTGCGTGCATACGTAAGCGGCCACGCGGTTGGCGACCTGGCTGAGCCGATCGAGTTGGAGGCCTCTCCAAATCCCGAGGGTTAGGGCGGCGGTGAAGGCGTCGCCTGCGCCTACGGTGTCGACCACCTCGGTCGAGACTCCCGGGTGGCGTGACTGGCGGCCCCTTTCATAAAGCACGCTGCCGTGAGGGCCCTTGGTGAGGGCTACCAAGGACAGATCAAAACGTCTGCTCAGGTCGGTGGCGAGCTCATCCGTCGGTCCCCCAAGCGCGAGCAGGCCGGCGATGAGTTGCAGTTCGTCTTCGTTCAACTTCAGTACGTTGGCCAGACGAAGCGAGGCTTCGATGACCTCCCGGTCATAGTAGTCCTGCCTCAGGTTCACGTCGAAAATGCGGAGCGCGCTCGGACGGGTCTTACGCAGAAAGGCGCGAATTGTAGCGCGTGAGACCGGGTTCCTCTGCGCCAGGGAGCCAAAGCAGACCGCGTCGGCCGCACCCGCTAGTCTGGACATCGCTTCCGACTCTGGAATGAAATCCCAAGCGACGTCCTCCTGGATGCGGTAGGAGGGCACTCCTGCGTTGTCGACCTCCACGGAGACCGTCCCGGTGGGGTGTCGACCGTCGATGGCGATGTGCTCCGTGTCGAGGGAGAGCGATCCAAGGCAGTCCAGGATCTCCTTGCCCGGATCATCATCCCCGACGCAGGATACCGCGATTCCTTCCGCGCCCAGGGCATGAGCATGGTAGGCGAAGTTGGCGGGCGCCCCGCCGAGCTGCCGACCCGAAGGAAGCAGATCCCACAGCACCTCGCCCACTCCAACGAAAGCCGGCATCCTGAGCGCGTCCTACATCCTCACGCTGCGGGAGCACTGACTCCCGACCCTCCGCTCCCCTCCGCGCGCCTGCGCACCGCCCAAGGGCACCGGGCCGATCGGGAACGAGCAAGGACGGCCTGCCCGCGCTCTATGCCGATCAGGGAAGCGTCAGCAGCCAGAGGTTGTGGTCTTCGGCCGAGACGAAGACGATGTGGTTCCCATCCGGGGAAACAGTCCAGTCGCCGTTGGCGATTCTGAAGGGGGTGATTTCAGGATCTGTAAGCGGGAAGGCCTCCCCAGTTGCCGCCTCCACTTGCCAGACCTGGTGGAACGCGGCGTCCAGGTCCAGCGGGATGACGAGCAGGTGGCCATCGTTGCGCCAGCGATAGGCGCCGAACAGGTTCAGTCGCAAGCGATCGCCGTCGCTGACACGCATACGCCAGAGTCCGTTCTCGGAAGGATTCTCGGCGAAGGCCACCTGATATGCGAGCCAGCTCCCGTCTGGTGAAAGGCTTGTGCTCCGCATCCGCTCCCCTAGGAACAGCGCGATCGGGTCACCTCCTTCGGGTGGGAGGACCCACAGACCAGTCGTCGGTTCCTGCGGCTCCAAACGTCCGCTCACCAGGAATCCCCCGTCTGGTAACCAGCCAGCAAAGCCGCCTCGGTTAACCGCCAGCAATTTCCGGGCGTCCATCCCATCCACCCGGCTCACCCACACCTCCCTGAGCGCCGTATCGAAGGGAGGTCCGGTCACACCAGCGGTCCATGCCAGGCGCTCGCCTTCCGGCGAAAAACTCACCGCGCGTCCCGCGTTGGGGATGACCCACCGCTGGCCGTCCTCCAGACGCTCGACGACAGTCTGGTCGTTCTCAGGGTAGGCGAGCAGACGCATGTCGGCGGAATAGACGCCCAGTCGATCGGTGATCCATTCCGGTGGACCCCCACTCAAGGGGACGCCCCAGAGCCCGGAGGGACCGTCCGGCTCGGGGCGATCCAGGTACAACACCGTTGAACCGTCCGGATGGAAGAAGGGCTCGACGCAACAACCGCCACTCGTCAGCTGGCTCAGGTTAGGTGCTTGCGTTGGGGAGGGGATGGGCACCAGGATTGGCGAGGCCGGCGTCTCCGAGGCGCGAGGAGCGGATTGGTCCGGCGCGGGTGGGAGGGGGGTCGGACGGAAGGGCGCAGGCGAAAAGGCGGCCGCGCAGGCGGAGACGAACAGCGCAAGCAAAGCGCAGGAGAACAGGAGCGGCCAGACAGGCTGCGCCCTGGCAGGCCGCATCTCAGCGCCTCCACTCCGGCGGCCAGGGGTTGGGGTAGTTGTTGAGCAAAGGGCCGCCGAAGCGCGTCTCGGGTTGATCATCGAGCCGCTGCCAGCGCCTCGGGTCGCTCAGGTCACGGGCGAAGCCCCGGCTGAAGCCGCCTGTCAACCCGAGCGTATCCCAATCTGCGTCGATCAGGGTGATCGGGTTGTAAGCGCGAGTGTATCCCCCAGCGTTGCGGATCTCCAGGTGGAGATGAGGGCGGGAAGTGCATGTCTCATCGGGGTCGCCGACCTGCGCGATGACCTCCCCGCGCCGAACGACCTGCCCGACCGTAAGGTTGGGCCGTTCCAGGAGGTGACCGTAGAAGGAGGCGAAACCGTTGGGGTGATCGATCATCAGATTGTGCGGGGCGGAGCCGTGTTCCGCTGCGTCTACCTTGGCGACGGTCCCTTCCCCGATTGCGACGATCGGGTAGCCGCAGCGCGCGCTGAGATCAACCCCAAAGTGCAGGCCCTGACCCGCGGCGTAGGTCGTCGTTCGCTGCCGGAACGCGCCGGTGGTGTTGCCATACGGCTGGACCAGCAGCCAGGTATCCGGTCCGGGCGGGTCGCCGAAGGGCAGCCCGAAGGGCGGCGCCTCGGCTCGGGCGGGCCCCTGCTGCGTGGTTGCGGGATCGAGTGAGCGGGCAGGCATCCCGGGCGTCGCGAGGCTCATGGACAGGAGAAGCACCGCGAACGAGCGGAGGACAACCTGTGGGGAAGTCCGTATGACAAGGTGGGGGCGCAGTGGGAGTGGGACCTGCGGAGGTCGATCCCGAATCATGCGTACCGGAAGCGCCGAACGCCGATGGCGAAGGAGATAATCGTCATACCCAATAAGACCGTCAGCGGGAGCCAGACGGTGCTAAGGTCGCCGTTCTGGAACATCAGGGATTTGTAGGCGTCCATGGCCCAGGCTACCGGCGAGATGTGCCCAAGGGTGCGCATGAAGGGCGGCATGACCTCCAGCGGCCACCAGGCGCCACCCAGAGGGGCCAGCGTGAGGCCGAGAAGTGTGGACAGGCTTCCGGCCTGAAACTCGTTGTCCAGCCGGGTTCCGAGCGCGAAGGAGAGCGCCGTCACGGACAGGGTGAAGGTCAGCATCGTCAGCACCAAGGCCAGCGGATCCCGCCCGAAGTTGAGTCCGGTCACGACCCCCACGGCGAATACTACCCCGTACTGGATCATGCCGAGCGTGAAGCGTCCGAGAATCTTACCACCTAGGAGCTGGGAGCGCGAGATCGGCATGGAGGCCAGCCGCTGCAGCGTCCATTGCCTGCGCTCGACGATGAGGCCCGCCATGCCGCCGAGCACAGTGAACATGACAAACATGCTCCCCATGCCCGGCACGGACTGTCCGAGCCCATCGGGCTCGCTCGACTCAGGCGTGCCCACGGAGGCCTGCGCAGAGAGCTGGAAGGTCACCTTGGACGGGTTCTCCTCCCACAGGGCGGTCGCTCGATCGTAGAGCGACCGGGCCAGGGCCTCCTCGCCCTCCGGTCCCGCCAGCTCGAGTTCTGCCACAACTTCTGTGCCGACCCGCGAGGCGACCGCGGCTGCGTTGGTGCGCAGGACGGCGGTCTCGACGGTCTGGCGGATAAAGCCCGGCGCGCTGAAATCCTGGTTGGCGAGATAGACGACTTCGATGGGTTCGAAACGCCGCACCTTGGCTCCGAAGTCTGCAGGGACGGCGATCATCGCCAGTGTGGTGGAGTCCTGCACTCGCGCAGAGGCCCAGGCCAGGTCAAAGGCGGCTGCCTCGCCCAGGCGACAGAAATCTTCCGGGTCATTGTCCACCGGGCAGAGCACCAAATTGGGATTGGCTTGGCGCAGCGTAGTGAGGAACTGGGTCGAGAGGGGGCTATTGTCCAGGTCGATCACGTCCACGCGCAAGCGGGGGTCGGGAGAGCCGCCGCTGAAGGCGCCCACCACCACGGCCAGGATGACCGGGACGACAATCAGGCCGATCGCGTTTCCGCGATCAAGGAAGAAAACACGCAGGTCATGCCACGCGATCTGGATGACGCTTCTCATGCTGCCCCCGCAACGTCAAACTGGCGGGCGAAAAGCGCCAGTCCGAGGACGAACATCGCCAGCCCCTGCACGGCCAGAACAAGGATGTGTTGACCGACATCCCCGCTGCCGGCAGCCAGCAATTGGAAGGCTTCTCGACCCCAATAGATCATGGAGACCATACTGACCGCTCCAGGTAGGGAAAAGCCAAACGCGCCGCCAAGAACGGCCATCGCCATCGTCGCCAGCGAGCCAAAGATCTGCCCCTGCTCTGGCGTCTTCACGATGCCCGACAGCAGCATGCCGTAGCCGGAAACCGCCATCGAAGCCGCCAGCAGCACCAGTGCGATGCGGAGAGAATCGCTGCCCCATATGAAGACCAGGGACCCTCGCATCAGGCTTCCTACGAGCGTCAACGACAAGAACAGCAGCAGAAGCTGGAAGAGCACCGTCGCGAAGACCCCCACCAGTTTGCCCGTGAGGATGAAAGACCGCGGCGTGGGGGACGTCAGCAGTCGCTGCAGGGTCCACTCCTGGCGCTCGTAGTACATGCTCAGCACCCCAAACTGCGCCGTGAAGAGGGCGAAGAACATGGCTTGAGCCGAACCGACGGCTACGAGCACGGCCGTGCTGAAACCACCCCCATCCAAATCCCCCACGGTCTGCACGTCGAGCCGGACGGTATTCACCGCGGGAGTGAAGGCGCACCCGAACGCCGAGGCGTAGTCCAGCGAGCTTGCGGCTTCCCCGACCGACATAGGGCCGTGGGCCGACTCCAACTCTTGAAAGGTGGCGGCTATGGCGATGTTGCCCATCAGGATCTGATTCTGGAGGCCTTCGGCGATGCTGCGGATGATGCCCGAAGAGATGGGCCCACCCCGGTTGCCGTACACTCGAATCGCGGTGGCCTCCAGGGACGGGTGCACCCCGGGGATGTAGGAGAGTCTCGCGCTGTAGTCGGGAGGGATCACGACCATGGCGGTGAAGAAGCCGGAGTCCACGGCCGCTTTGGCCACCGCCTCCAGGTAGGCAGGGCTCCCCTCTGGAGCGTCCGGCAGCTCGAACCGACCGCGTTCGATCAGCGACTCGGCCTGCCGAGCATCGAAGAGGACCGCCTCGGTCAGGGCCTCAATGCTCACCGACTTTTCAGCGGCTCTCTCTTGCCCTGCGGACTCCTCGCAGGGGGGCAGCGCGCCTCGGGGGGCTCCCTCCTTGGATCCTCCGGCCAGGACGCTTGCGAAGAGGCTCCCGTAGTTGATCCCCAGGGCGTTCCCCTCGTCGTGGTTGACGATGAGGATTGGGATGTCGCGAATGGGGACGTCTCCGCCCGCCCCTCCGAAAGCGAAACCGACGATCGTGGAGAGCGCCAGGGGTGTGGCGATCATGATCAGGATACGGTTGCGGTCTGTGAAGGCGGTGAAGAGTTCCTTCCAGGTGATCGCCCAAATCTTGCGCATATCAGTCTCTGAGCGCTCTTCCCGTGAGTTCCAGGAACACGGATTCCAAGTCTGGCTCATGGACTTCGACCGACTGGATGTCGACACCGGCCTGCTCGATGAGCTGGATGATGTCGGGCAAGGCCTTGCGGCCCCGCCTAGCGCAAACGGTGATCAACCCGGAACCTGAAGCCGTCCCCCCGTCCTCGGGCTGGCGCGGAGGATGGTAATGGACGGTGGTCACACCATCGACTTCGCGCTGCAGGCGCCGCAGTAATCCTTCAGGCACAAGCTGCTCGCCGACCTTGAACTCGAGCCGGTCCTCCTCCCCTACCTGCTGGGTGAGCTCATCCTGCGTGCCCAGGGCGATGATTTCGCCGTAGTCGATGATAGCCACCCTGTCGCTCAGCTCCTGGGCCTCCTCCATGAGGTGGGTGGTGTAGAGGACAGTCATCGCATATTCATCGCGTAGCTGCTTGACTGTGTCTAGGATCCTTCGTCGGCTCTGAGGGTCGATGCCGACCGTCGGTTCGTCCATGTAGATCAGTTGCGGCCGGTGCAGTAAGCCGACGCCGATGTTGACTCGGCGTTTCATTCCACCGGAGAATGTGTCGATGCGATCGTGCTGGCGGTCGGTCAACTCGATGAAGTCCAGCACTGCATCCACTCGCCGGCCAAGCTCGGCACCGCTCAAGCCGTACATCTTGCCGAAGAACTCCAGGTTTTGGCGGGCGCTGAGCCTGCGATACAGGGCGATCTCTTGCGGGATCACACCGAGCAACCGTTTGGCTTGCAACGGCTGCTTGGTGATGGAATAACCGCCGATTCTTGCATCTCCTTGCGTGGGTTCAATCAGGCCGCTGATCATGGAGATCGTCGTCGTCTTGCCGGCCCCATTGGGACCGAGCAGGCTGAAGATCTCGCCCGTCCGCACATCAAGGTCGATGCCGTCCACAGCTCGGACCTCAGAGCCGTCGGCTCGCAGGAAGATCTTGACCAGACCTCGAGCTTCGATCATCGTCTCCATGCTTGTCTCCGATCCTCCTATAGTAGGCGGCAAGCGATGCCCTCACCATGTCAGGCCGGCGGGGGTCAGCGTGCCCGAGATAGCGCTCAGTCCGGACCTTTGGCTGTCAATTGCAGCTGGCAGGGGCGGCGTCCCCTTCATGCCTAACCCGGAACGCCGCCCGGCCAGAAGACCTAAGCTGGGGCGTCTGTGGCCGGCAGCGAAGGCTGCAGCCTGTCGCGGACCACATAGTAGATGGCGCCCAATCCGACCAGCGTTACGGCCAGCGAAAGCAGCCAACCGAAGAGTGGGATGACGCGCAGAATTTCGTAGATCAACGCGCCAATCGCCAGCGACCAATAGCTCCCCCAATTCCCCTCGAGCGTCGCTGGCGATAGACGGTTCAAGATCAACCGCCCGCCGAGGAAGGCCATGATGGCCTTGGTGACCAGGGCGAGGACAAAGACGAACACCACGACCGCCAAGGCCAGCCCTGCTCCGCCCAGACTAAGGATGTGTTGGAAGAGTTGCCCAAAAGTAACCAAGCCGCCCAGCAGTGCTAGCAAAAGGACTGCAAGTGCAACGAGGGGTACTGCGCCGATGAAGATCAACGTTACCAGGCAGCCCCAACCGGCACTTGGCAGCGCATTCTCTTGAGCCGCCGTACGGGACCGCTCGACAACCTCCGGCCAAAAGCGCAGCATCAACGCGCCCACGATCACGAGGGCGATGAACTCGCCGAGCCGAGCCGCAACCAGCCGACCGAGCCACGTGGCAAAACGCATGGCGGGGCTGGGCCGAACCTCCGGCTCCGGCGCGGTCTCGACGACCTCCAGCCTACCCCCGACATCGGCCTGGTCCCCCATTCGGAAGCCGGGTGAGGCCATGGGAACCGCGCCCGGGAAGGGCGGCGTGAAGTCCGGCATGGTCGAGTCTTCCGAGGCGCTCACTTGGGCGTTCAGATTCCGGCCGACGACGCCGTTTAGCTCGAGGGCACCACCGCTAAAATTCAAATCCTGAGAGACCTCGCCATTATGGACTAACTGGTAACCACCCATGTACAGGCTGCGGCCGAGGGCGCTGCCCCTTTCGCTCGTCAGGCTGAAGCCGCCGAAATAGAGATTGCGCTCAACGAGGGCCTCATTCCCAAGCCGGAGCGAGTAGCCGCCGGCGTAAACGCTCCCATCGACCTGACCGTTCACCTCCAACGTTTGAGCGGCGATCAACAGGCTCCCCTCAACCACGCCATTGACAATCACTTCGGCCCCGGTGGCCAGCAGATCTCCTCTCACAGTGCCGTTCATCTCAATTCGGCCGCCGGTCAGGAAGAGGTCGTCATCGATGACCTCCTCCGCCGAAATCACGACGGTGTCCCCGAAGCGGAATTCAGCTGCCCAGGTCGGTGTTGCCAGAGCCAAGAGCATAAACACCACCAGCGGCAGCAGAAGGCTGAGTCTGATCCAGATTCGGATTTGCTTCATGTTTGAACCCTCCGGCTATCTAAAGGTCAAGGCGAGAGAACAGTCGGTCAGCGATCAGGCTCGGTCCCTTCCCTCTCGATTGGTGGCTGTCTCCTTCGGGACCGTGCTGGCCTGTTTCTCTGAAAACATGTGGGGTCACTCAGTATATGCACTCTCCTTAACTCGAAAGATCACCACCGCGTTCGCTGACTCCGAACCGACCTGGTCGTACCAGTCCCTACGATGAATATCAGTTCTCTGGCCCAGAACCGATCATTCGGCGCCGGTTCTGCGACCGGTCAGGCCGAATGCCCCCGCCAGGATTGCGAGACCGATGAAGACGAGGATCAGCGGCCAGCCGACGGAGAGCAGGCGTTCGAAGGACCGGTTGCCTGAGGCCAAGCCGGTCAAAATCAGGGCTACGCCCGGGATCAGTGGCCACCAATGAGAACCACCCTGGTAGATCAGAGCAATCACATAGATTGACACGAAACCGATTCCCAGGCCTACTGACCCCAGATCGCCGAAGGAGAGCGCCGAGGCCTCCCCGATCGAGCCCAGGCCAAGGCCCAGCAAGATCCCGCCCGGGATGAGCAGGCCGTAGGCGCGCGTGTAAAGGTAGCCAGTCACAAAGAGACCGCCGATCAAGAAGAATACCACCGCCTCCCCGAACCCTTCCACGAACTGCAAAGCGAGGAGTACGATCCCCAAAAGAATGAGGATGGCACCGCTGACCAGCGACCGTCGATTGCGTGTGTCCATCTTTCTCTCCTTTCTTTGTCCGGACAGTTCCCTCCCCGGAAAGCCCAGCCGGAAGATGATGCCATGAAAGCCGATCATCCAAATGAAATTATCCTCAGCCCTGGGCAGTGCACATCATGTCAAAGGAGAAGCGGTCTCCCCGTTTTCAACTGAGGCTGGCGCTGGGACAATGAGACCCTTCTTTCCGTGTAGACTTGATAGCGAGGCAGCATACGGCTCAAGTGGCGGTCACGCATGACGACGAATCCCCTTCGAGGTGAAAGGGGGTGCCACTTGATCCCTCCCCTCGCGCCGAATAGGTGCCCATCAAATGGAGACCTACCATGCCTGCTGAAGCACATTTCCGAAACTTGGAGCGCATGTACGCTGGCGCTCCGACAAACGTTTATTACCGGCCTGAGCTTCGGATTAGCGAAGGACAGACTGATCTGGTCATACCGGTGCGCAAGGACTTCTTTCACAGCGCCGGCGCAGTGCACGGCTCCGTATATTTCAAAGCCTTGGACGATGCAGCTTTTTTCGCTGTCCAATCCTTGGTCGAGGACGTTTTCATGCTCACGGTTTCCTTTACCGTCTATCTCACCAGGCCGGTGAAGGGTGGAGAGATGAGAGCGCATGGCAGGGTCGTACACACATCGCCCCGGCTCTTTGTTGCCGAGTCTCAAGTAAGCGATCAACGCGGCCGCCAGATTGCACACGGTAGCGGCACCTTCATGCCCAGCAAGATTCCGCTCAGCCCGGAGGTCGGTTATCAGTCGACCGGCAGCTGAGGACGGTGGGTGATTAAGTCGGCGTGTGCTGAGATCCGGAGCGGCGTAGTCCGCGGTGCCGCTCCGGGCTCCCTCCAATCCAGCCTGCGGGGTCCCATACCCATGGGGTCTGCAGGGATCCACGCCGGATCGAGCCATGCGAGAGCGGGTGTAAGTCCCTCCGGCTAGAATCAGGGCTTCTCCGACCAAGGCCGTTCAGCTGGAAGAGCCTATCCCGAACAGTCTGCGTAGGATCGCCAGGCAGCCCTCATCTTCCTCCTCCCCATCTTCAGGCACCGAGCCGGTGAACGCAACGACCTTCACTGTCCTGTGAGCCGCCTTGCGCTCCGAAAGGCATAGCGCGTTAACATCTGTTTCACTGGCCGTAAAGGGATCGCCTGCGTGGTGCAGGAGCGCCAAAACACAGAATTGGTCGTTGCCGACCAGATCCGAAGGCGGCGGGAGCATCCCTGAAACCAGGTTGAAGCTAGCGATCTTCGGGGCGCCGGCGTGCAAACTCTCAAGCGTGGTGGTGCCGACCGTTTGCCAGTTGGCATCCTCGATCGCGGTGCCATTCTGGAGTTTGGCGGCGTAGCCACTGGGCAGCGCGGGCATTCCATTCGAAATGTTCGCCAGCAGCAGCATGACACGCACACCCCCGAAGGATTGGACGCCCCGGTTGTGAACCTGCACGTGCACCCGGGTGGTAACGTTGGGCGACACATGCGCGGCGACCCTGTCGGACTCGTCTACCAGGCCATCGACAAACTGCAGGAAGTCGATGCTGTCAGTGAGCGGGAACTGGTGATTCCCATTCGCGTCCGGCGGATCCAATTTGATGTCTGGCCCGCGCGAGTGTTTCACGACATCCCCCTTCTTCGTCGGGTCGGGCAAATCGTTTTCAACCGGCCGGCGACCCAAATCCAGCTGCGTGGCGCGCACATAGAGTTCAAGGGCCTTCACTGGTAGGTCCTCCAGGGTCCGCTCAAAGACGCCTCGCCCATGTGTGGCGGCACGCAGCAAGCCGCGCTCGGTGTGAAGCTTCAGGTCCAATACCGAGGCGTCGGGCAGGCCTTCGGAATAGGACGTCCAGGTCGAGCCGCCGTTCACTGAGCGCCAGACGCCTATGTCGGCGCCGGCATAGATGTGTCCGGGATTTGCGGGGTCGGAAGCCAGGGCGTTCATTTGTACATCCAGGAGGCTGTCCAGATCACCTGCAGCCGGGCCACTGCGCTGTTCCCAACGTCCCCCGTCGAAGTGCCACACGTGACGAAAGTCGCCCGTCCCTCCCAGGGCGATATAGATCGAGTTCCCGCTCGAGTCGGCCGGGTCAGCGATGAGGTCCGTGACAGGACCGGCAAGCGGGAGCTGATCAGCGCCGCCCAAGATGTCGATCCGGGTACGCGCCCAGTTCGTTCCAAGCTTGTCAAAACGGTAAACGCCGCCGTTCATCGTCCCGGCATACAGCTTGTCGGCCGAGGCGAACATCAAGGACCTTATTCGACCATTGAGGCTGTCATCGGCAAGCGCACCATCTGGAATGGACCGCCAATTGCCGCCAAAGNNTTCGTCCGGATTGTCCGGATTTGGAGGCGTGCCTGCAATCGGGGCGTAGAAGAGCACCCCCTCATTGTTGGCCAGCGGTACATTAACGTTGCTGTACGAGTAGCGGCTGCCCCCATCCGTCGAGCGCCTGACGCTGCCCCGCGTGTAGGTGCTCAAGACCTTGTACGGATCGTGCCAGTTGATGACGGCGAAGCCGCCATCCCCGCCGGATGAGTAGAGCCAGGCCTCTTCGCCGGTGAAGCGCACGCCGCCGTTGTCCTGGGTGCCGCAGAACGCGACGCTCTCCTCAGTCGGGTGTTGATCGATGTAGTTCATGGTCAGGGTGGCCAGGCCCGTGTTGCGCGGCTCGAAGACACGTCTGTTTCCCAGCGGATTGGTGGAGTAGAATACGCCGCCGTCACACCCAACCCACAACTTGCTGGCATCGCCCGGCGCGAATGCAATCGCGTGGACGTCGGCGTGGATGGAGTCGCCGATATAGGTGGATGTCATGCTGAAATCGCCTCCGCTCTCGCTCACCTCGCAGCGGAAGAGCGACCCCGACCAGTCTCCACCCGAAAAGACCGTCGAGCCGCCCAAGTAGAGGCGATTGACGTTGTCGGGCGCAACTGCGATCGCCAGGTCATACCAGCCCTGCCCAGTGGAAGAAAGCCTGGGACCGAAGAGGTTTTGGGGGACGCCGCTGATCTTCCGCCAGTTGCCATCGTTTGTGTCGAGGCGGTAGACGCCATGAAGGTGGTAGTTATCGCTCCGGCAGACAAGGGCGTAAACGACAGACGGGTTGTTCTCCTGAACAGCTAATCCGATGCGCGCCACATTTGCCGTGGGGAAGCCGGTCCCAATCGCGCTCCAGGTATGGCCATCGGCTGAAGCGTGAACGAGGCCTCCCCAGGGGACCGCGTAGAACGTGGTGGTTCCGCCGCCGTGGGCCACGACGGCGCTGGTTACCCAACTGGAGCCGGGCAGAATCTTCTTGGCCCAATTGAAACCGCCTGTCCCGTCGGGCTCGCGGCGGTAGAGACCCCGGCGGGTGGCAGCCACAACCCGATCAGGGTTGGCCGGATCCACCGCAAGGGCGTAGAACGCGCTGCCGGCGAGCTGCGGGTTGCCGGGCGCTACAGATTCGGTCTGCCAGTTGGTCCCACCGTCCGTGGAGACAATTGGCCCGACGCCAAAGTAAGCGCCGCCTGCGCCCTCACCAGAGCCGACGAAGAGGCGATCGGGATCGGTGGGATCGATAGCGACCGCTCCGCAAGCGAGCGAGTCGGAAGCGCGGTGGGTCGGGTTGAGGTCGAAGGCTTCCATCAACGATCGCCAGGTCCGACCGGCGTCATCGGAGCGCCAAACCCCGCCGTTGGCGGCGCCAATGTAAACGCGCTCACCGTCGGCCGCCACCGCAAGCCCCGGCGTTCGCCCGCTGGTAGGTGCCTTGACCGCACCTTGCCCCTGCCGAAGCACGGAGGGGCCGATGGGCGTCCAGTTGTTGGCAGGTGCCGGTGCGGGCGGTTCCCCGGGTGCGATTGGCTCGGTATCCATTTCAGCGGAGGGAGGTTCGCGAGGGCTACCCCCGCTTGAGCCTTCTTCTCCCTCCTCTTCGTCTTCGGCCTCTTCGGCCTCTTGCGCGGAAAGCTTCTCCTTCTGGCGGTCGCGATACTGTTCGACCAGATTGCGGCGAAAAGTACCCGGCAGCCGCTCGGGCTCTTCAGGCTCCCTGGTCTCGGCCTCCGGAACGGCGGCTAGGCCCTCCGGCGGAACGACGAGCGGCAGGTCGGGCGCCTCGCCTTCTTCTTCGTCCTCCGGGCCTTTTGGCCTCAGCGTAGCGAAACGCTCCTCCAGAAATGCCTCCTGGCGAGCGGCTGGCCCCCCTTCGGGTTCCGCTGCTTCTTCAGGACCTGTGGGTTCTTCGCGGGCCTCGTTCTCTTCGGGCTCCCTCGGTTCGTCGCTCATGGCTTCTTCCCTCTTCGAGTTTCTCCGCAACGGCTTGTCTGACGGGATCTGAAATCAGTCTCGGCTTCCAATCAACTTCTTGTAAATCCAGTCGAGGCCTCGCCACAGAGCCAGAAAGACGATGACCTCCAGGGTAAAGCTGCCAAACTTGAAAAACACTTCTGCGGTCACCAGCGCAACCGCGAACGGCGGGGCCTCATAGAGGAGGATCTCAAGAATCTGGCGCGGCACCCGACCGTGGACCTGATCGATCATTTGTTTACCTCCGTTTCTGCCTTGATTGCTCCCGGTTTCAAGCGCCTCCCCTGAGCGCGCCCCTCCTGTCGCCGTGGGAGGCGAGTCCCCTGCCTCGACACCACATGTGTTGCGGAATGGTGTGGCGTCCATTCGCCAACCAGCAAGCCTAAGCCAAGTTGGGCCCAATCCTTCATGGTTGGTGCCCATATCCCCGCCTCTACAAAGGCCTAACCCATCGGCAAGCGACTGGTGAAGAGCACGGGACCCATTCACCATAGTACAGGAGATAGGGCCCCAATTCAATGGATGAGTGACATGCAAGGGTTTCCTTGGAGTCCAAGACTGTGGGCCGCCTTCCCGGGCGGGGACTTGGCCGGGATATCATGCCTCAGATTGAATCAAGGCGACCGGGGCAGGAAGGATCCAGCCCCACCGCTTCCAGACTGGACCAGCGGGCACACGACCCGAGTATCCGGCAACCAGAGCCGTCCCCGCGGGCTGCTAAGAGCGAAAATCCGCGGGCAAGTTTGTGAGCGCGCAGTTTTGGCCCCGGCAACCGTCCTACTTATTGAGACTGATGATCTTCTGGCAAGGAGGTAGTCATGAAGAATCCCTGGATTGCCGCGGTGCTCAACTTCTTCTTCATGGGTCCGGGCACATTCTACAATGGGCGCCGAAAAGCCCTGGGAGTCGGGTTGACGATTGGCGCCCTTGTGCTCACCTATGTAGAGCTCCAGCTCCAGACGGCGGCGCCGGCCCTGTTCCCACTCATGTTCGGGGCTGTCTTTGTAATCAACAGCGTCCTGGCCTACGACGGCTATCGCGAGGCGCAGGACATCAACAGCACGGGCGTCTAGCCAGCGCCTGGAATGTGGGGGGCTGACGCCAGGTGAGCAGCAAGGGGTCGTGCAACAGGCCCTCGGCCTCCAGCGAGAGCCGACCAGGCTGTAGCGTTGCATGGTCAGTTGGTGTCGGTACAGTTCGGTCAGGCGGATAAACTCATGCTTATCGCCCAGGCGCGCCGCCGACAGACCCGCGGCCTCGGCTTAGGCCAGTACGCTCTCTCCAGCACCTCTCTCGCCCGGTACTCTTCTTCCGGATTCGGGTTTGGGCCGGATTCCCCTATGCGCCCGAAGCAACTGGGAGGGCTGAGCGGTTTAGCTTAGCGCTTCGCCGCAGTTGGAGCAGAACCTGTCTGCCGGTTCGGAGACGAAGCCGCAGTTGGAGCAGGCCGTGGGTTGCGCTTGGCCCAGCGGCGCGCCGCAGGCGACACAGCTGGCTTCACCCACCGGGTTGGCCGTGTCGCAGTATTCGCAGGCTACTCGGCGCAGCCGCTCGCTCAGATCGTGGCTGGCGCCCAGGCTGCGGGCCGTCCGCTCGACGGTCTGCCAGACGCGGGCCGCAAGCTGCATGGAGGCGATGTCCTGTGCGACGTCGTCCAGCCTCGAGAGAAGTGAAAAGGGGTTTCGAAGTGCGCCCAACGCGGTGACCCCCAGGCTGGCGGCAACGCCCAACCACTCCTGTTGGCCCACTCGAACGAGCACCCCGTCCTCATGGGGCAAGAGGTGCACCGAGACGGCTGTACGTCCGCCTGAGCGCGGCCGGATGGGACTGGCGATCTGGACGACCAGATTGCCGCCGCGCCCCACTTTACGGGCGCGCAGGTCGCCACGATCGAACTCGGCGACCAGAGCCCGAGCAAAATCCTCGGGGGTGACTTGGCCGTGGAAGACTCGTTGGTCCATAGGGAATCCGTGGCTGCCTCCGGTAAGGGTCCTGGGACGAGGGCTGTCCGCCGAGTGTAGCGGCGCACTTCCATGCTAGCATGAAATACCGAAGACCGGAACCTGATCTCGGGCTGACGATACCTCAGGCTCGTGCCAACCCCCAAAGCCAACATCCTAAAGCGCCTTCGGCCTTCCTGAACCCTGCTCGGCTTCCATTCGGAGATCTCGGACTGTGGCTCCTCCCTGCAGGTCTCTTCCCTAGTCTGTCGGGTCTGCCAATCCACTCCCGCGCAGCTGGCTGAAGGAACGGACGTGTTGCAGGAGCTGTCGAGGTGAGCGGAGGGTAGAAGGTGGTAGACGAGGATCAGCCCTGAGATTGCCCGGGGCGCGATCCCATGGAGGCTTCGCAGCACCGCTTGGCTGGAAGTATTCGAAGTTCCATAGGCCATCTTCCCCCGGATTCGTCGGGAGGCCTACTCATGGTCGGGATCGAGCGGCAGATGCACCTGAACTGTGGTCCCCTGCCCAATCCGGCTGTGGACCTCGATCTCCCCATTGTGCGCTTCCACCAACTTCTTGGCGATGGCTAGGCCAAGCCCGCTGCCTGGTGATTCTTTCGTGCGGTAGAAACGATCGAAGATATGGGGTAAGTCTTCGGCGGAGATTCCGCTGCCGGTATCGCTGACCGAGAGCGTGGCGTGACGGTTCTCGTCTTCCGTGTACGCCACCCGAATCTCGCCGCCGACTGGGGTGTAAGCCAGGGCGTTTGAGATCAGGTTCGCCAGGACCTCCCGGATTCGGGCCGGATCAACGTTCAGCGGCGCGGACTGCGCCTGGGCTGCGACGCTTAGGCGGACGCCGGCCGATTCAGCCTGGGGTCGAAAGCCTGCCGTCGTTTCGGTAACGAGCGCGGCCAGATCCGTCGGTTCCTTGCGTAGTTTCAGTGCGCCGCTCTCGGCCAGGGCGAGCGTCCGCAGGTCCTCCATCAGGCGCGACAGCACCTGGGTCTCCTCGAGGATCAACTCGAGATGGGCGTCATCCCGGGGGTAGATGTCGTCGATCAGCCCCTCGAGGTTTGCCTGGATGACCGTCAGCGGGGTGCGGAGTTCATGTGAGATGTCGGCCAGCAGGTTACGGCGTTGCTCGTCCTGTGTCTGCAATCGGGCGGTCATGGAATTGAAGGCGGCTGCCAGGGCGCGTACCTCGCGCGCGCCGCCCTCCGACACCCGCACCGAGTAGTCGCCCTCGGCTACCCGTCCAGCGGCGTCCAACAGCTGGCCGAACGGAGTCGCCAGACGCCTCCATCCGCGGGCTGCGGTCACCAGGAAGAGGAGGCCTAAGCCGAGCACGAGAGCCAGGCCAAAAAGAGCGCTTTCCAGTGAGAGATTGAGATTCTCGGACAGACCAGCGACCAGGTAAAGTGTCAGAGTACAGGCGAAGACGCTGATGAGAAACATGAAAGTCAACCAGGCCGTCACCCGCAGGAAGAACCGCCCCTTCATCCGACGCCAGGGCGCGCCGGACGGTGGCCAGGGCTCGTTTTCGGGCCACCAGGGAGGCGGCCTGCGCCACATGCGTTTGCGTTGCCACACCGTCTTCATCCCTCGTCGGTGAATCTGTATCCGACCCCGTATACCGTTTGTATATAGGTCGGCTGGCGCGGGTCAGGTTCGATCTTACGGCGAATGTTCTTGACGTGCGCGTCGATGGCGCGCGCATACGATTCGATCGCCACGCCGTGTACTGCGTCGAGGAGCTGGGCGCGAGTAAAGATGCGGCCGGGCTGTCTGGCCAGCGTCGCCAAGAGCTGAAACTCGGTTGGCGTGACGTCCACGACCTGCTCTCCAACCGTCACTCGCATTCGGGGGATATCGAGCGTGAGGTCCGCGACGCGGATCACCTCCGCCTCGGCAGTGGCGCTCTCGGCCCGGCGCAGCACGGCCCGCACCCGGGCGACCAGCTCTTTGGGACTGAAAGGTTTGGTGATATAGTCGTCGGCCCCGAGCTCTAGGCCGATGAGCACATCAGACTCATCATCGCGGGCTGTCAGCATGATGATGGGAACATTCGAATCCCTCCGCAGGGCGCGGCATACGTCGAGACCGTCCATCTTTGGCAAAGCCAGGTCTAGGACGACAAGGTCGGGCTTCTCAGCGCGCGCAACCGCCAAAGCTGTCCGGCCGTCGCTGGCGGCGAGCACGCCGAAGCCGGCGTTTTCCAGGTAATCACGGGTGACTTGGATGATCTTCGGTTCATCGTCTACGACGAGGACAACCTTCATCTCTGTCCCCTTCAAGAGGGCAGCCTGAGGAGGCGCAATCCCAACTCTAGCGCGAAGCGACGCCTCGTAGGGCCGGTCTCGAGACCCGCCCTACGAGTGAGTTGTGAGCGTCGAATCCTTCGTCCTCTCTTCCTCGAAGGATCAAACGGCTTCTTGCTCCGACCCTGTACCCTCGGCTTCATGAGCTCGGTCGTGCCATTCTCTGAACATGGGCGGCACGCCTTCGCCCCAAGACCCCTGATTATGCTTTCCCCACTTGCCCCACCTGGCCCGGCGCCAGCCAAGCAAGCCGAAGAGCGGAAACAGGATCCACGGGAACAAGAATAGCAGGAAGAACAGCCCAATGCCAACCGGCAGGAAGAAAACAGGGTTGGCGAAAGGTGCTCCGGCCGCGGATTCTCCGCTAGCCGCCATACCCCGGGCCACACCGGCGTTGAATACGAACACGCCCCCTGCGATCAGCCCACCGATCAGGACGAGTGTGAACNNACCTGCCTTGCATGTCATCACTCCTTTTCGATCTGTCGGTCTTCCTGGGCAGTGTCCCACACAATTGTGAATGAATCGTGACCACACTGTGGAGAACTGAAGGATGTCCTGCGCGGCTCGGTGAGAGCTCGGTTAACGGGTGGAGGGGGAGCGCAAGAGGGCTGAGGGATCCGCGGCTGCGGCGAGCGATTCGTCGGCGGGCTTGAACTGACGGGTATTGGGGGGGCTCTATCGGAAGCTCAGTGGCGGGTGAGGCCGGGGATCCAGTGATCGGCCCACACGGGCTTGGGCGATGCAGTGACCGCGAGGTCCGCTCCGAAGGTATTCACCTGGGAGGTTGTTGTTGGCCGCATGTATGCGGGGAGCTCCGGGGGAGGACAGTTGATCGCCAAACTCTGGGGGATGCCCTTCTCGGCGACCGTGGCTGGCTAAGAACATTTCACCCCCATGAACTCCCGAATCAGGCCTGGGATAGGCTTCGAAACCTGACCTAACGAACCTTCCTGTTCCCGAAGACCAGACCCTGGGCGCGGGGCGCCTCTCGGGAGGGCTGGGGTCTTTGAGCCGTGCCGACCGGGCCGACTGCGAACTCACGATCGCTTCCAAAGCCTCCCACTTTCCGTTATGCTTGGTGTTGCCTTTGGCAAGTCCAAACCGAGGCTTCGTAACGTACACAGGAGGAGCAGCGCATAGAAGTGAAGGGCTTTTGCGTCGTTCCTGGCGAAGGGTGGAGGTGCATTCCCATGTTAGGCGTTCGCAGGAGACTGCCAGGTTGGGCGATCATGATACTGATCCTTGCAACGGCCTGTTCAGGGGTTGCTCAACCTGGTCCGAATGGGGCTACAGGCCTCTTGGAGGAGGTCGCTTTCCGATCCATCGAAGACATCGTGGAAGGCGAACTGGCGATCACGGATTTCAAGAACGGCACGGCGCGACTACCCGTCACGACCAAGATCCCCGTGGCCTGTTCGGTGGTCTATGGTCCGACGCCCGATTTCGGCTTCCTGTCACTGGATGATGATATGGCGGGAGGGGCCCACGCTCACCACAATCCGCTATTGCGGAACCTTGAAGGGGAGACAACTTACTACTATCGCTTGCAAGGCGTGGATGAATCCGGCATTGTCTACCTGTCTGAGGTGATGACCTTCACTACCCCGGCGTTCGGCACCCAGGCTGGCCCCACGGAGAACCTGGCCTCTCCCGGAAGGGGAGCGGAAATCGTCGGGTACAGCAGCGCCTTTGGTGACTCGGATCTGGAAGGTCGATGGGGCGCGGCCAATGCCTTCGATGGGGACCCGGGCACGGAATGGTCCAGTCAAGGCGACGGTAATGAGGCCTGGGTCGAAGTGAAGTTGGCCCAACGGGCCCGGATTGAGGCGATCGAGTTTTGGTCGCGCTCGATGGGCGATGGAAGTTCGATCACCTTGGCCTTCACGGTCACGACGGACGTAGGCGAGGTGTACGGGCCATTCGCAGTGCCGGATGCCAGCGGTTCCCACAGCTTCGACATGGATTTGGAAACCTCGAGGCTGCGCTTCGATCTGATGGAAACAACCGGCGGGAATACTGGCATTGTGGATATCGCCGTGTATGGGGAGTTCGTTGACCAATAAACGCGGGTTCGAAGCCAGATTGGCTGTGCCTGCCGCTCGAGTTGCCCGGCAGGATTTCCACGAGCACGCCCGCTCCTCCCTGTGGGGGTAAAAGGCCCAATTGGGCGCCTAGCCGCGTGTAACCTCGGACGCCCTTTTCCGTCAAAAAGATAGGTGTCTGATGAAGAATGACCCGGCGATACAGCACGCCTTCCGGAGAGGTGATCCTTCAGCACTCTCGGCGCTGTTCGATGCCTATGCGGACCGGGTCTACCGTTTGGCGCTCGGCCTACTGCACGATCCAGCCGTTGCCGAAGATGTTGTCCAGGACACTTTCCTGGCGGCGATTTCAAAACTCGATCATTTTGAAGGCCGCTCCCGGCTGAGCACCTGGCTCTATCGGGTGGCCTATAACGCCAGTATGGACCGCCTGCGCCGGCAAGGTGAGGCTCCTCTCCCAGCGGAGGATCCGGACACGGACCAGGGGGAGTTGCCGCTGCCTAGCGTGCTTGTCGAGTGGGAGGTGACCCCCGAGGAAATCCTGGCCGATGACGAAGCGCGTGCCCAGCTCGATGCCGCTATCGCAGAACTCCCCGGGAACCTGAGGGTGGTATTCATGCTGCGTGATATCGAAGAGCTATCAACTTCCGAAGCGGCGGAAGTTTTGGGTCTCTCAAACGGCGCCGTCAAGGTGCGCCTCCACCGCGCCCGGCTGATGCTGCGGGAGCGCTTGGCTGCTTACTTTGCCGACAGGTTCCCGGTGAAAGGCGAGAAGTCATGAATTGCGAAGAATTGATCCAATACTTGTCGGATTACATCGATGACGGCTTGGATGAGGAACTGCGCGCCGACGCTCGGGAGCATCTGGCGACCTGCCAGAACTGCCGCGTAGCGCTCGACACAACCCGGCAAATGATCTTCCTCTATCGCGAGACTGGCCGCCAGGCCATCCCTGCCCAGCGCCGCGCGCTCCTCTTCCGCCGCCTTCAGGAAGCATTTGACCGCCGGGAACAGGGCGGTTTGTAACCTTTTCGACCCCTGTGCGTCTAAACATTGTAGAGAACAATCACACACAGGAGGTATTCAATGGGTTTCGCAAAGTTCATGTCGAGTTGGTGGGGTCGAGCGATTCGCATCGTGGCCGGAGCTGCCTTGATCGCTTTCGGCTACGCCGTCGTTGGCGGGATAGGGGGGATCGTCCTGGCAGTGGTCGGTGCTGTTCCGCTGCTGGCGGGCCTGCTCGACGTGTGCCTGATCGGTTGGATTTTCCTTGGTACGCCTCTAAGGGGCGCAGACGTGCGCGCCACATTCACCTAATAGCGCTCAACGCCTTGTCGAGCGTGATCCCGACGGCCGCAAGCGAAAAGCACTGCTCGTAGGACGGGTTTCCATACCCGTCCTGAGCAGGGTCAGCGAGATCGATGAAGCGACGCATTATGAAGGAGTCCGAACATGGAAATTGAAATCGATTTCCCCGGAGGCGATCGCGTCGATGCGAGCTATGGTGGATTCACCATTCGAACGGATCAACCTCCGCGATCAGGCGGTGGGGGCACTGCGCCGCCGC
>JABAOD010005847.1_pt1 | contig 23167 bp, 17 predicted proteins | sample 7062151 | NCBI WGS metagenome assembly JABAOD01 (sample SAMN14538626, study PRJNA623070) | marine sediment metagenome | biome: marine biome [ENVO:00000428]; feature: marine pelagic biome [ENVO:01000023]; material: deep marine sediment [ENVO:00002113] | place: India: Gulf of Khambhat ... | reverse complement strand
TACGTCGAGTACTTCCTGGTCATCGACGAGATCTCGACCGTCGACCCGTCGATCGGCCTGAGCGTCGCGGCCCACAACTCGCTGTGCACCAACCACATCCTCAAGTTCGGCAGCGAGGAGCAGAAGCGGCGCTGGCTGCCGGACGTCATCGCGGGACGCACGACGGTGTGCTTCGGCGTCACCGAGCCGGACGCCGGGCTGGATACCGGCAGCATCCGCACCGTCGCCGAGAAGTCTGCAAAAGGCTACGTGGTGCGCGGGCGCAAAATCTGGACCAGCACCGCGGCACGCGCCGACAAGATCCTGCTGCTGGCGCGCACGTCATCCGCCGACGAGGCCGGCGCGCACACCGGAGGGCTTTCACTCTTCTATACCGATCTCGACCGCGATTACGTGGAGGTGCGCGAGATCGACAAGATGGGCCGCGCGGCGGTGGATTCCAACGAGCTCCTCATCGACGGTCTGCCCGTGCCGCGCGAGGATCGCATCGGCGAGGAGGGCGAGGGCTTTCGCTACCTGCTCGACGGCCTCAACCCGGAGCGCGTGCTGGTCGGCGCGGAGGCGGTCGGCATCGGCCAGAGAGCGGTCGAGCTCGCGAGCCGCTACGCGCGCGAGCGCATCGTCTTCGGCCGGCCCATCGGCCAGAACCAGGCCATCCAGCACCCGCTCGCCGACAGCTGGATGGCGCTGGAGGCGGCCTGGCTCGCCTGCATGCGCGCCGCCTGGGCCTACGACAGCGGCCACCCCTGCGGCGCCGAGGCCAACGCCGCCAAGTATCTCGGCGCCGAGGCCGCCTACAAGGCCTGCGAGCGCGCGGTCATGACCCATGGCGGCATGGGCTACGCGCGCGAGTTCAACGTCGAGCGTCTTTGGCGCGAGGTGCTCATCCCGCGCATCGCGCCGGTCAGCCCGCAGCTGATTCTCTGTTACATCGCCGAGCGCGTGCTCGGTCTGCCCAGGTCGTATTGACGGATGATTTCGCGCAACGAGCATGCGAACGGCGGTGCCGGCCCTTTGCAGGGAGTGCGCGTGATCGATCTCACCACCATCCTGCTCGGCCCTTTCGCCACGCAGATTCTCGGCGACATGGGTGCCGACGTGATCAAGGTCGAATCGCCCGGCGGCGACGCGACCCGGCACGTGGGGCCGCCGCCCGCCGACGGCATGGGCGCGGTGTTCCTGGGGTGCAATCGAAACAAGCGCAGCATCGTCCTGGATCTCAAGCAGGCGGTTGCGCGCGAGGCGCTGCTGCGCCTCGCGGCCGGCGCCGACGTGTTCGTGCACAACATGCGCCCACAGGCGGTCGAACGGCTCGGCCTCGGCTACGCGGACCTGGCCGCGGCGCGCGCCGACATCGTCTACTGCGCCTCCTACGGTTTCCGCGCAGCGGGCCCCTACGGAAACAAGGCGGCCTTCGACGACATGATCCAGGCCGCCTCGGGTCTCGCGGCGCTGCAGAATCGCGACGCCGAGCCTCACTACGTGACCTCGGCCGTGGTCGACAAGATCACCGGCATGGCCGTGGCCAACGCCGTGAGCGCAGCGCTGTTTCACCGCCAGCGCAGCGGCCGGGGCCAGTGCATCGAGGTGCCCATGTTCGAGACCATGGTGAATTTCAACATGGTCGAGCACCTCTACGGGCGCGCCTACGAGCCGGCCCGCGGGCGCACCGGTTATCCGCGAACGCTTTCGCCGGATCGCCGGCCGTATGCGACCAAGGACGGCTTCATCGGCGCGCTGCCCTACACCGACCGCCAGTGGCAGGCTTTCTTCGAGCTTGCCGAGCGTCCCGATCTGGCCGCGGATCCGCGCTATCAGTCACTGGACAAGCGACTGGCGAATATCGATGCCCTGTATGCGGACGTCTCCCGTCTGCTCGCCACGCGCACATCCGCCGAGTGGCTCGAAGCGCTCGACGCCGCCAACATCCCCGCGATGCCGGTCCACGATCCGGACGAGCTGCCCGAGGATGCGCACCTCGCGGCCGGCGATTTCTGGGACCTTCGAGCCGATCCGGAGCTCGGCCGGCTGCGGTTTCCCGGGCCTGCGGCGCGCTTCTCGGCGACGCCGGGCGGCTTTCGGCGCTTGCCTCCCCGGCTCGGGGAGCATAGCGTGGAGATCCTGGCCGAGGCCGGGTACGCGGAGGCGGACATCGCGGCCATGCTGGCCACCGGTGCAACCCATCAGCACGCGGCGCAGACTGCGAGAGGCGACTAGATGGCGCAACCAGGCATGCTCGAGGGTAGGGTGGCCGTCGTGACCGGCGCGGGGCGCGGTATCGGCCGCGAGATCGCGCTGCTCATGGCGCAGCACGGCGCGCACGTGGTGGTCAACGATATCGGCGCCGCGCTCGACGGCGCGGGCGCCGATCAGGGTCCGGCGGCCGAGACCGCCGCTGTCATCGAGGCGTCGGGAGGCGCTGCCATCGCCAACGGCGAGAGCGTCGCCGACCCGGCGGGCGCGCAGCGCATCGTCGAGGCTGCCGTCGAGCATTTCGGGCGCATCGACCTGGTCGTCAACAACGCCGGGATCCTGCGCGACGGCATCTTCCACCGCATGAGCCAGGAAGATTGGAAAGCCGTCATCGACGTGCACCTGATGGGCAGCTTCAACGTGAGCTGCGCGGCCGCGCGCTATTTCCGTGAGCAGGAAAGCGGCTGCTTCGTGCACTTCACCTCCACCAGCGGGCTGGTGGGCAACGTCGGGCAGGCGAACTACTCGGCGGCGAAGATGGGCATCGTCGGGCTCTCGAAATCCATCGCGCTGGACATGCAGCGCTTCAACGTGCGCTCGAACTGCATCGCCCCCTTTGCCTGGAGCCGCATGATCGGCTCGATTCCTGCTGACACGCCGGATCAGAAGGCGCGCGTGGAGAAGCTGCAGCGCATGACCCCGGAGAAGATTGCCCCCATGGTGGTCTTTCTCGCGAGCGATGCTGCCGTCGGGGTCAGCGGGCAGATCTTCGCCGTGCGCAATAACGAGATATTTCTCATCAGTCAGCCGCGTCCGATACGATCGGTACACCGGGGCGAAGGCTGGACACCGGAAAGCATCGCCGAGCACGCGCTGCCGGCACTTCGGGCGGATTTTTATCCCCTGGATGTCTCGGCGGATGTATTCAGCTGGGACCCGGTCTAGACGAACAAGAAGAGTTACTGGAGAGCGATATGCCATTCGATGCGGAGCAGCTCATGGCCTACGCGATTCCGGAGGCGAGGCAGGCGCTGACACGGCGCGACTGCATGCTCTACGCCCTCGGCATCGGCGTGGGCGACGAACCCACCAGCGAGCACCAGCTGCGCTTCGTCTACGAGCCGCAACTGCGCGCCATGCCTACCATGGCAAACGTGCTCGCGCATCCCGGCTTCTGGATGAAGGCGGCTGAGACCGGGATGGACTGGCGGCGTATTCTGCACGGCGAGCAAAAGTTCACCATCCACAAGCCGCTTCCGGTGGAGGCGAACCTCGTCGGGCGCACCCACGTCAAGGCCATTGCCGACCGTGGCGCAGGCAAGGGCGCATACGTCTATCTCGAGCGGCACGTGGTGGACGCGGACAGCGGGGACGCCGTGTGCACCCTGGAGCAGACGACCGTGTGCCGCGGCGATGGCGGTTGCGGAAGCATCGGCGAGGTCGAGCGAACGCGGCGCGCGATCCCCGTGCGCGAGCCCGACCACCTGTGCGATCTGACGACGCTTCCCCAGGCGGCATTGCTGTATCGCCTGAACGGCGACATGAATCCGCTGCACGCCGATCCGGAAGTCGCCCGGTCCGCCGGCTACGATCGGCCGATACTGCACGGACTCTGCACTTTCGGCGTGGCCGGGCACGCTATCCTGCGGATTTGCTGCGATTACGAGCCCGATCGAATCAGCAGCATGTCCGTGCGCTTCACTGCGCCGGTCTTCCCGGGTGAAACCATCCGCACCGAGATGTGGCACGTGGACGAAGGACTCTCGTTCCGCTCCCGCGTCTTGGAACGCGACGCGGTCGTGCTCGGCAGCGGCTGGGTGGAGTTCAACGATTAGCCCGGATTCAGGCACGACGCAGTACACCCGCAGCGGTGACGTTCACATCGCCTACCAGGTCCACGGCCAGGGGCCGCTCGACATCGTCTATGTTCCCGGCTGGGTCTCGCACGTGGAGCTCGCCTGGGACGAGCCGACGCTCGCGCGTTTTCTCGGCCGGCTCGCGTCGCTCGGGCGGCTGATCACATTCGACAAGCGCGGCACGGGGCTCTCGGACAGGGTTCCCGAGGACCAGCTTCCGACCCATGAGGAACGCATGGATGACCTGCGTGCGGTCATGGACGCGGTCGGATCGAAACGCGCGGCCCTACTCGGCATCTCGGAGGGGGGCGGCCTTTGTGCCCTGTTCGCAGCCACCTACCCCGATCGCACCTGCGCTCTCGTCTTGTACGGCACCTTCGCGAAGAGAATCTGGAGCCCCGACTATCCCTGGGCGCCGACGCCGGAGCAGCGCCAGCGCGAATACGAGCACGTCGCTCGCGAGTGGGGCAATCTGATGGATCTTTCACGCTCCATACCCAGCAAGATGGCCGACGAGGACTTCACGCGGCGCATAGCAACATACCAGCGTCGATCAGCGAGCCCGGGGGCGGCGGTCGCGCTGCTGAAGATGAACACGCGGCTCGACATCACCCACGTGCTCCCCGCGATTCACGTGCCGACCCTGGTGATGCATCGAACCGGCGATCTGGACGTCAACGTGGAGGAAGGCCGCTGGCTGGCAGCGCGAATACCCGGGGCGAAATTCGTCGAGCTCGAGGGCGACGATCATATTCCGTGGGTCGGCGACCAGGATTTCGTGCTCGACGAGACCGAGGAGTTCCTGACGGGGATGCGCCCGAAGCCGGTCGCTACGCGCGTGCTGGCCACCATTCTTTTCACCGATATCGTCGAATCCACCCGGCTCGCGCACGAGCTCGGCGACAAGGCGTGGAAGGACGTGCTCGACCGGCACGATCGGCTGTGCCGGGACTGCGTCGAGAAGTTCCGCGGCCACCTGATCAAGCGCACCGGGGACGGTGTTCATGCGACCTTCGACGGGCCGGGCAGGGCGATCGCCTGTGCGCGGGAAATTCTCGAGGGCGGCAGGGCGCTCGGTCTCGACATCCGCGCCGGGCTGCACACGGGGGAGTGCGAGATCCGCGGCGACGAGACCGAGGGCGTGGCTGTCCATCTTGCGGCCAGGGTTGCCGCGCTCGCCGACGCCGGCGAGGTGCTGGTGTCGCGCACCGTTCGCGATCTCGTTGCCGGCTCGGATGTCGTGTTCACCGATCGCGGCAGCCACGCGCTGCGCGGCTTTCCAGACGAATGGCAGCTTTACGCGGTTAGCTGACCGCGCGCGATCTCAGGGCCGGCGCGAAGCACGCCCGGGCACGATCAACGCGTCCAGGCCCACCGCCCCCTGGCCCCGGGGCAGCACCACGAACGGATTGATGTCGACGCTCTCGATGGCCTCGGCGTGCGCGGCGGCGAAACGCGACAGCGCCGCGAGGGCCGCGCACAGCGCCGGGATGTCGTAGGGTCCCCTGCCGCGCGCGCCTTCGAGCAGCGCGCGACCTTTGAGCTCGAGAACCATGCGCTGCGCCTCCGCCTCGTCGAAGGGTGCGGCGCGGAAGCTCACGTCGTCGAGCACCTCGACGAGAACGCCGCCGAGACCGCACATGATCACCGGACCGAATACCGGATCGCGGTGAACGCCGAGAATGGTCTCGATGCCGTTGCCGACCATGGGCGAGACCAGCACGCCGTCGATACGCGCATCCGGTCGCCGGCGGGCGACGCCCTCCACCAGGGCGGTGAACGCTTCGGCAGCCGCCTCGGCGGTGTCGATGCCGAGGCGCACGCCGTCGAGCTCGGTTTTGTGCGCGATGTCGGCCGAGGCGATCTTGAGGGCCACGGGAAGGCCGAGCGCGCGCGCTGCCTCGGCGGCCTCCGCGGGTGTTCGCGCCAAGCGGTCGGCGACCATGGGCACGCCGGCTCGTGCGAGCACGCGCTTCGCCTCCTGCTCGCCGACGGGCGCCTCGGGCAGGGACGCTGCAGGCGCGACAGCGTCGCTTTGTGCTCGCGTGGCGGGCACCTGCAGTGACCGCTGAATCCGGTGCAACGCCGCGATGGCGCGCACCGCGCGGGTCGGATCCTCGAACACCAGGCAGCCTGCCTGCTCGTAGTCGCGAACGATCTCCTCGGGCGCGACGATCACCAGGGCGATGAGGCGCTCGGGATATTTCGCATGGGCGTTCTCGATGGCCCGGCGCACCGGCGACACCATCGATGCGGCGGCTGCGACGTAGGTGAGAAAGACGACGATGGCGTCGTACTCGTCGCACTCGAGCATGATGTCGAGGAAGCCATCGATGAGCTCGGGTTGGTTGAAGACCTGTGCGGTTGCGTCGACGGGATTGCGGGTCGCCGCGAAGGGCAGCAGCGCCCGCAGGCGTTCGCGGGCAGCGTCCGGCATGGCGGCGACATCGAGTCCGGCGGCGACGGCCGCATCCGCCATCTGGATGCCGACGCCGCCGGATATGGTGAGAAAACCCACGCGCGGGCCCTTGGGCAGCACACCCTGCGCGCACGCATAGGTCACATCGAGCAGCTCCTCGGTGTCGCCCGCGCGGTAGGCGCCGAACTGGCGCAGCACCGCATCGTAGATGGCGTCGGTTCCCGCGAGCGCCGCCGTGTGCGAGGTGGCCGCCTCGGCGCCGATGTCCGAGCGCCCGACTTTCATGAATACCACGGGCTTACCCTGGCTGCGCGCGAGCGACAGAGCGTTGAGCAACGCGTCGCGATCCCGGATCCCCTCGGCGTAGGCGACGATGACGCGAACATCCGGATCGGCGGCCAGGCAGGCGATGCACTCGCCGAGCTCCACGTCGCACTCGTTGCCGGTGGTGATCCAGTAGCGCACGCCGATGCCGCGGCGAATTGCCAGCAGCGACACGTGGCTGCCGTACGCGCCGCTCTGACTGACCAGCCCGACGCCGGTGGGCTTGGGCAGCCCGCTCTGCAGGGTGGCGGTGAAGGTTGCGTAGAATCCGATCGCCGAGTTGTAGATACCGAGACAGTTCGGCCCGAGGATACGCATGCCGCTGTCTCGCGCGATCTCGCTCAGGCGATCCTGGAGCGCGCGGCCGGCGGCGCCGGTCTCGGCAAAGCCGGCGCTGAACACCACTGCCGCCTTGATACCCTTGTCGGCGCATTGCTCGAGACTCGCGGTGGCCTTGTCCGCCGCCACCGCGATGACTGCGAGGTCGACCGATTCCGGGATAGCGGCGACACTCGCGAAGCTCTCGAGGCCCTGCACGCTCTTGCGTGCGGGATTGACTGGAAAAATTCTGCCCTTGAATCCTTCCTGGATCAGATAGCGCAGCGGGCGTCCACCGATGCGCTCCGGATCCTCGGAAGCTCCGACGATAGCGACGGAGGCGGGCTTGAGCAGCGCCGTCAGATCACGACGCTCGCGGGTATCGGCTTTCATCGTTCGGCTTCAAAGCAGAAAAATAACCGTGGCGTCAGCGGGCGCTAGCCGTCGTGCCACATCGGGCGGGGACATGATAGGCTGCCACGAGGCGATAGCAAACGGGGACAGGTCGTGGCGGTCGATCAGGAAACCCTCCAGCAGCTCGTCGAGAGCGTCGCGCGGTTCGTGCGCGAGCGCCTGGTTCCATTGGAGGACCGCGTCGCCCGGGAAGACGCCGTACCCGCGGATGTGGTCGCGGAGATGGCAGGCCTGGGCTTGTTCGGCCTTTCGATACCCGAAGAGTACGGCGGACTCGGCCTCAACATGAGCGAGGAGGTGCAGGTCGCCTTCGAGCTCGGCAAAACGTCGCCCGCGTTTCGCTCGCTCATCGGAACCAATAACGGCATCGGCTCTCACGGGTTGATCATGGACGGCACCGAAGAGCAGAAGCAGCGCTACCTTCCGCGCCTGGCGCGCGGTGAGCTCATCGGCGCGTTCGCCCTGACCGAGCCCGGCTCGGGATCCGATGCGGCATCACTCAGCACGTCGGCTGAGCGCGATGGCAATGGTTATGTGCTCAACGGCACCAAGCGCTACATCACCAACGCGCCGCAGGCCGGTCTGTTCACCGTCTTCGCACGAACCGATCCCGGGAAGCCCGGCGCTGACGGAATCTCCGCTTTCCTCGTCGAAGCGGGCACGCGCGGGCTCTCGCTCGGCCACGCGGATCGCAAGATGGGTCAGCAGGGCGCTCACACCTGCGACGTGATTCTCGACGACTGCCGGGTCAGCGGGGACGCACTGCTCGGCGCCAGCGAGGGTGTCGGCTTCAAAACCGCCATGAAGGTCCTCGATCGCGGCCGTATTCACATCTCGGCGGTGTGTGTCGCCGTGGCCGAGCGCCTGATCGAGGACAGCCTCCGCTACGCCGCCGAGCGCGAGCAGTTCGGTCGACCGATCGCCGAGTTTCAGCTGGTGCAGGCGATGCTGGCCGACAGCCGCGCGGAGGCCTATGCGGCACGCTGTATGGTGGAGGAGACGGCGCGCCGGCGCGATGCGGGTCGCAACGTGACCATCGAGGCGAGCTGCTGCAAGATGTTCGCTTCAGAGATGGTCGGGCGCGTCGCCGATCGCGCCGTGCAGATCCACGGCGGCGCCGGCTACATGGCCGAATACGGCGTAGAGCGCTTTTATCGCGACGTGCGCCTTTTCCGCATCTACGAGGGCACTACTCAGATTCAACAGCTGGTGATTGCGCGTAACATGCTGAAAGAGATCGCACAGGAGTGACACCCCGATGAGCAGGCAGCTGGACATGTTCGACCTGACCGGCAAGGTGGCCGTGGTCACGGGCGGCAACGGCGGCATCGGCTTCGGTATGGCGAGAGGGCTTGCGCGCGCCGGTGCAAACGTCGCCGTGGTGGGCCGCAACGAGGAAAAGTCTGCGCAGGCCGTGGCGGCGCTGCGCGAGCTCGATGTTGAGGCAGAGGGCTTTCGCGCCGATGTCGCGGATGCGGGCGCGGTCAGCGGCATGGTCGACGCCGTGGTGCGCGCGTTCGGCGGCATCGACATCCTCGTCAACAACGCCGGGATCAACATCCGCAAGCGCCCGGAGGATCTGGAGCCGGAGGAATGGCAGCAGGTGCTGAACACCAACCTCACCAGCGCCTATCTGTGCAGCCGTGCGTGCTATCCGCTGCTCAAGCGCGCCGGCGGCGGCAAGATTCTCAACAACGGCTCCATGCTTTCGATTTTCGGCACCCCCTGGGGGCCGGCCTACGCCGCCAGCAAGGGCGGCATGGTGCAGCTCACGAAGTCCCTGGCGACGGCGTGGGCGGCCGACAACATTCAGGTCAACTGCTTTCTGCCCGGCTGGATCGACACCGAGCTGACTATCAACGCGCGGCGTGAGGTCGAGGGGCTGCACGATCGAGTGCTCTCCCGCACGCCCGCGGGACGCTGGGGTGACATCGAGGATTTCGAGGGGCTGGCGATTTTCCTCGCCAGTCCGGCCTCGAATTTCATCACCGGCGTGGCGATTCCCGTCGACGGCGGCTTCTCGGTGTCGGGCTGAATGGCCGGCGATCGTTACGATTTCATCGTCGTCGGCGCGGGCTCTTCGGGCTGCGTGCTGGCCAATCGTCTTTCGGCGGATCCGTCGGTCCGGGTGCTGCTGCTCGAAGCGGGTCCCAGAGACACCAGCCCCTGGATCCACATCCCCGTGGGCTATTACCGGGGGATCGCGAACCCCGCCATCGGCTGGGGTTACGAAACCGACCCCGTGCCCGGCAGCGGCAATCGCCGGATTTCGTGGCCGCGCGGCCGGGTGCTCGGCGGCTCGAGCTCCATCAACGGTCTCATCTATATCCGCGGTCAACACCAGGACTTCGATCACTGGCGCCAGCTCGGCAACAGCGGCTGGGACTGGGACAGCGTCAAGCCGTATTTCATTCGCGCCGAGGGCCGGGAGCGCGGCGCCGACGATTTCCACGGCGCCGACGGGCCTCTGGGTGTTTCCGACGTGCACCGTAACGAGCTCTGCGACGCCTACATCGGGGCGGCCAGGGAAGCCGGGGTACCGTACAACCCCGACTTCAACGGCGCCCGCCAGGAGGGCGTCGGTTACTTTCAGCTGACCACGCGCCGCGGACGGCGGAGCAGCACCGCGGTGTCGTATCTGAAACCCGCGCGCAACCGGCCCAACCTGCGTGTGGAGACGGGCGCGCTGGCCACCGGAGTCGAGTTCGAAGGCCGGCGGGCAACCGGAGTCACCTACCTTCAGAACGGGCGAACCCGGACCGCGCGCGCCGATCGCGAGCTGGTGCTCTCGGGTGGCGCCATCAATTCGCCTCAGCTGCTGCAGCTCTCGGGGGTCGGTCCCGCGGCATTGCTGCGCGAGCACGGCATCGACGTCGTCCTCGATCTCCCGGGAGTCGGCGCCGATCTGCAGGATCACTACCAGGCGCGCAACATCTACGAGTGCACGCGACGGCTTACCGTCAACGACGAGGTGCGCAGCCCGTTGCACAAGGTTGCCGCCGCGCTGCGCTGGGCGCTGTTCCGCACTGGTCCGCTGGCCATCGGTGCGGGGCACGTGGGTCTGTTCGCGCGCACGAGACCCGAGCTCGAAACACCCGACGTGCAGTTTCACTTCATCCGCTTCAGTGCCGACGGACCCGGCGGCAAGCTTCACGATTTCTCGGGCTTTACGGTATCGGTGTGTCAGCTGCGCCCGGAGAGTCGCGGCACGATTTGCATACGCTCGGCGCAGCCCGACGAGCCGCCTTCCATACAGCCCAACTATCTGGCTACCCGCGGGGATCAGGAGACGATGATCGCGGGCATGCAGCTTGCGCGGAAAATCATCGAAATACCTGCTATGAAATCCTATGTGCGCCGGGAGGTGTTACCGGGTTCGGACGTGAATAGCGACGAAGAGATGCTCGAGTATATTCGCGACTACGGCTCGACAATTTTCCATCCTACCAGCACCTGCCGGATGGGCCAGGACGCCATGGCCGTGGTCGATGAACGGCTTCGCGTGCGCGGGCTGCAGTCTCTGAGGATCGCCGACGCATCGGTCATGCCGACGGTGGTGTCGGGAAACACCAATGCGGCCTGCGTGATGATTGGCGAGAAGGCGGCCGACATGATTTTGCAGGACGCCCGATGAATATCGCCGAGCACATGACCGCGATCGTTGCTGCAGGCATCGCGGTCATTCTGCTGCTGGCGATCGTCTTGCTGGCCAAGCCGGTCCGCAACCTTCTCGATCAGTATCGCGTGCGGCGAGCCATTCGGCGAATGGGCACGGAATCCATCAGCAATGTCGTGCTCTCCGATGGCATGGACGGTCACGTGTTCATCGAGTACCTGGTGCTGACCCCGAGCGAGGTGCTGGTGGTCTCGGTGCGGCGCTACGCCGGCGCCATCTTTGCAGCCGACAATATGGACATGTGGGCGCAGGTAACCGACGGGGGAAGCTTCAAGTTTCCGAACCCGCTTCACGAGATCCAGTCCGCCACCGCGGCGGTCAAAGCTCATCTGCCGGATGTGGCGGTCAGCGGAATCATCCTGTTCGGCCGCGACAGCACCTTCCCCAAAGGCAAGCCCTACGGCGTCTTGCACATCAGCGAGCTCACCAGGCGACCCAAGCTGGCTGCGGACACGGTGATACCCGAGACCGTGAGGCGAGCCTGGGATCGTCTCCTCGAGCTCAAGTCGGCGCTCTGAGACGCGCCGGGCTGCTTCTCTGCACGGGCCGTCGAGAGCCCCTGCCGCAGCGCGTTCCGGGCCGAAAAGGAATTAAACTATTGGTCCCAAGTGCCTAATCGGGGAAGGGATATTGCGCCATTGGGAACAAAAGGAGGTTCTATAAGGAATTAGGTCGTGGTATACCGGCACCTGGTCACGAATCGTTACAATCGTTTACTTCTTGGACGCAAAGGGGAGATGGAAAGCTCCCCGCAAATAACAATAAGCCGGCGGTGTGCCGCCCCAACGGGCGAGGCGCCGACGGACACGCAGGCCGTCACAGATAGCGCGAGGGCTTGTCGTACGGACTCACCGCGGCCGCATTGCCACACTTGGTGTTCGTAGTCCGAATCGGAAGCGGAATGCGGCATTGATTCTCGAACCGCGTCGCTCTGTGCGGGCGCCGTCCCTCACGGGCGGGAAGGGCCGGGAAGGGGCGGGGAGCAGGAATTTGTCACATACATCCGGGCAGGAAGCGAGGATACGCGCACTTGCGCCGATCTCCCGGCTGTCGCTGACAGACCAGGAAGCCATCCTGTCGCAGGGGATGTTCCTCACGTTCTCCGCCGGAGAGATCGTCTACGCCCAGGGGCGTGAGGACAACTACGCCAACTACCTCCTCGAAGGAAGCGTCGAGTTTCTCTGGAACGGGCGCTTTGTCCGGCATCTGGACGCCGAGCAGTCGCCGACCAAGCGTGCCCTCGACGGCCCGGGACCGAAGCGCTACACGGTAAGGGCGAGGACCTGGTCGCTGATACTGCGCATCGAGCGCAGCGAACTCGAGCGCAAGCTCCGGCTCGCCGATCTCGACACCAGGACGTCGGACCTGGAAGAGACCGACATTACCCGCGAGCAGCCGTCGAATTGGATGATTCGGATGCTGCAGTCGCAGCGTTTTGCGAACCTGCCGCCTCAGAACATCCAGCGTGTGTTCGAGCGCATGGAGCGCATCGACGCGAAAGCAAACGAGTTGATCATCCGCCAGGGTGATCCGGGCGGGTACTACTACGTCATCGAAGAGGGTTACTGCGACGTGACCCGTGCGCCAAGCAGCGGGGGGCGCGAGATCCACCTGGCCGAGCTGGGGCCAGGAGATGGATTCGGCGAGGAGGCGCTCGTATCGAACATGCCCCGCAACGCATCTGTGACCATGCGCTCGAACGGCGTGTTGATGCGCNNCGTCGGTGACCATGCGTTCAGACGGTGTGTTGATGCGCCTGGACAAGGAATCGTTCATCGAGCTGATACGCGATCCCCTGATTCACGCGGTTTCCTACAAGGACGCTCACCGCATGATCGGCGAGGGTGCAGTTTGGATAGACGTGCGTCACCGCGATCAGTTCGCGAGGGGTTCGTTTCGCAATGCGAGAAACATCCCGCGCGCGGTCATACGAACCGAATGTCGAAAGCTCGTCAAGGGCCGCAAATATATCGTCTGTGGGGAAGATCCCCGCGACTGCGCGGTGTCGGCCTTTCTCCTCGCCGAGCGAGGTTACGATGTCAGCTACATGTCGCAACCACTGAGCAGGCTGTTCGCTTCCGGGGAGGCGCCGGTCCAACCGGCGGAGGCGATCAGCGAGGCGGCAGATACGCATACTGTCGTTCCGTTTCCACCGTCTCCGGAAGAGATTGCCGGAGAGGATGTATTGGAGAAAGACGTGATCGAAAAAAAAACCGGAGAGAGCATCGAGCCCGAAGAGGAGAGCCCGATCGTCAACATGGACAATGGATTCGGTCCCTCCGAGCCGGCGCCGCGAGACGCTTACGCCGATACCATCACAGGCGCGCGCCTTGCCGATCTCGTCGAGGAGATAAACACACATTTCCAGGAGCTGGAGGGACGTACTTTCGAAAAGGAAGGCGATACGCTCGGCGAAGAAAGTCTCGACATCGAGAGCGTGGAAGAGGAGAAACCGTCCGAGCCTTTGTCGAGGCTGGCGGAGCAACCTGTTTCCGAGCCGACAGCCGAAGAGCTTCGCGACGTTAAGGATTTCGAGCTCAGCATTCCCGAGGAGGAGATGTCGCAAATCACCCGGGAGATGCTGCTCAAGCTTCGTCGCTGCGTCAGTGCTTTCGCGTCAGCGCAGCGATTGCGCTACGAGGAGCAGCTTCGGGCGCGAACGGCGCAGATCGAGGTCGCGGCAACCAAGGAGCTGCATCGAAAGGCCGAGGAGATTCGTCTCATCTACCAGAGCAAGTACGAAGCCAAGGAGCTTGCGCTGCGCAGGCACTATCAGCGATTGCTGAGGCTTGCGAACAAGATCACGCGCCAGAAAGCGGAGCTTCAGCGTGCGCGCAGGGATCTCGAGCAGAAGCTCGGCGCCACCGACAGTCTGTACCGGGAGGTGCACGACATCCGTCGCATGCTCGCGCAACGTATCGGTAACCTGGAAGGCCTCGACAGCGACGACGAGAATCAATCGGCGTCGTAACGTGATCCCTGAGTAAAATCAGGCGGTGTCTGCTCGTGCCATGCGGTTGCCTGCTGGTAGGCATGACCGATACGCAGCGCCAGCGACTCCTCGTAGCCCCTGCAGATAATCTGCAGGGAGGTCGGCAATCCGCTGCTGTCCATACCATTCGGTAAGGCCAGCGCGCAGTATTCGAGCAGGTTCACGATGCGCGTAAAGAATGCCGGCGTCGTGGTTTGGTCGATGCTCTCGACGATGGGGGCCGTTGTCGCTGCTGTCGGTGTGAGCAGCGCATCTGCGCCCTCGAGCGCGCGGCCGAAGGCCGCCTTGATGCGATCGCGTTCCTGCAAAGCCCGAAGATAGTCGCGGGCCGACATGTCTCTGCCGATTTGAATACGCGGCCGCACGTCGTCGTCGAGAGGCAAATCAGGGTTATCGACGAGCTCGCCGAGCAGCGCGTAGCCCTCGGCACCGATTATCCTGCCGACCACGCCGGCCATTTCGCTGAAGCGCAGCGGCAGGCTTACGTCGACGATGCGCGCGCCGAGGCTCGAGAGCGCCTCCAGCGACGCGTCGTAGGCGTCGAGCACGTCGCTTTGCACGCCCTCGCGCTCGGTCTCGGGCATGCGCGCGAGACGCAGGCCCGCGACGCCGGCCGCGAGTGTCGGCATCGGATCGTCGGCCGCGTGCCCGAGGGTCCTGGGATCCCCGGGATCGGGGCCGTGAATGACGTTGTAGAGCACCGCGGCGTCCTCAGCGTTGCGGCACATGGGGCCCGGCGTGTCCAGAGTGGGGCAGAGCGGCAGCACGCCGTGAACGCTGACGCGTCCGATAGTTGTCTTCAGTCCGGTCAGTCCGCACCAGCCCGACGGAACGCGCACCGACCCGCCCGTATCGGTGCCGATGGCCCACGGTGCGAGGCCGGCCGCGACGGCGACCCCTGATCCCGCGCTCGAGCCGCCGGGCGCGCGGTGTTGCCGCATGTCCCACGGGTTCCATGGCGTGCCCAGCTGTTGGTTCGTACCCCAGCCGCCCATGGCGAACTCGACCGTATGGGTCTTGCCGATGACGATCATGCCGGCGCCGATGAGACGTCGCGCAAGCGTAGCGGTCAGCGGCGATACCCGCTCGGCCCAGAGCTTGCAGCCGCCGGTGGTGATGCGGCCCTCGATGTCGATGAGATCCTNNCCGATGACGATCATGCCGGCGCCGATCAGCCGCTTTGCGAGCGTAGCGGTCACCGGCGAGATTCGGTCTGCCCAGAGCTTGCAGCCTCCGGACGTGATGCGGCCTTCGATGTCGACGAGATCCTTGAGCGCTATGGGTAAGCCGTGCAGCGGTCCGACCGCGTGTCCGGCTTCGATCGCCTCGTCAGCCGCGGCGGCCGCCTTGCGGGCATCGTCTGCGTAGACATCGACGAACGCGTGCAGCTTGGCGTCGTGGCGCGCGATGCGCTCGAGATAAAGCTCGATGAGCTGCGCGGAACGAAGCTTGCCGGATGAAACAGCCTGCGACAGATGCACGGCTGGCTGATAGGCAACGGAGCGGTCGGCGGATGTCATGGGTGGGCCTCCGCCGGAACTATTTCACAGTCGGCAAAGCCCTGTCGACTGTCCGGGCGGGGGCGACGCCGCCTGTTAGCTGCTAGCAGCCCTCCAGCGCCGCCTTGACCACGCTTCTCAGGTGCTCGATGCCGCCGCTGGAGATGGACTTGAACTTCAATCCCATGGCAACGATCTCCGGTGCAATGAGCGCGAAGTACATGAGCTTGCCCTTGGCCTTGACGCGTCCCTTGCCCGAGTTCACGGGAACGTAGAACAGCACCTGCACCTCGGGTCCGGCTCCGTCCTTGATTGCCGTGCCCTTGGGATGGATGGCGAGGGCCGCTTTCTTGCCACACCGGATTTGCAATCCGTCCCGCGACAGATCGTGGATCATGACGTTGACGACGTCCCCGTCCGGCAGAATGACCTTTCCCGGGCAGCCGAGAGTGACTCTGGGCAGGGCTCGACGGTCCTTGTGAACCGGCCGGAACTGCGTCTGTGTTTCGCTCGGATCGCTTGCTGGCATGGGAAACGCCCAACTTCCGTTAGAAAAATCCCCATAGTTATATCGGCTGGAGGGCGGCATTCGTTAGCTCGCAGCGCTGCGGGCGTCGTCATTGCGACAACGGGTCGTGCTCCGGGAAGTGGGACACCGGTCACATTCGCAGATGCGGTCGCAGGCTATTGCATCATGTCGCGTTTGCGGTAGCCGCTCGGTACGCGGAAATCCGCCGCGTTGAGCTCTGCGCTCGATCGAGCTACGAGGGTGCTCACGTCACCGTCGACCAGGTCGCGCATGCGCACCGGGATACCCTTCATGGCGCGCAGATTCATGGTCACGGTACCGGTGTTGTGCTGGCCGCTGATGCGCTCCATCAGCTTTCTGACTGTCTCGGTGGCGCTCACGAGCGTGTTGTAGTCTTTCGTCTGTAAGCCCAGCACGCCGGCGCGCGCAGCACACACCTCGCCCGACGGCTTGTCATTGACCAGAACCATGAATCGCGTGCAGGTGACGCCCGCGACGGTGTCCTCACCCTGCTGCTGGACGGTCATTTTCGCCGGTTGCCTCGCCGCACCCGAGGGCATGCGGTTGCCCATCATCTGTCGGATCTGCGCACGCTGCTCCTCGCTCATGTTCTGCATCTGCTGCTCCATCTGCTGCATCATCGCGCTCATCTGCTGTTGCGCAGCGCCCATCTGCTGCTCCATCTGCTGAGCCGCCTGCTCGTCCATGACCATGTAGGTCCGCGACGGGTGGTCGATGATGGTGACCTGCTGCTTGCCGTCCTGGAACAGCATTTTTGAGCTCTGATCGCCCACCAGCACATCGGTCCCCTTGACCTGGATGACGGTCGTTTCGTCCGGCCGTGCCGCGCTGGCGTATTTCAGCATCATGTCCGCCCGGACGAGGGCCGGAGCAAGCAAAGCCAGAACGAGGAGTGGGCGTGCGTGCATGGTGCAATCTCCTTCAATCGCGGGTGCGTCGTCGCAGGCGGCCTCGATGATAACCCGTTTGCGCCTCCATACCCCCATGGGCCGGCAACCGGCTCCCCCGGTCCAGCGGGCATCGGCCGGGCCGGGGGGCCGCTCGCGGCTCCACTCGCGGCGACCGGCGGGCGGCATGCGACGGGCTTCTCAGATTGGCTCCGGTGGCGCCGCTCAGTGCACCCCGGCGGGCCATGGCCTCTCTAAAGAGAAATTGGGCCGCAGCCGATAATAATTCATGAGCGTAGGAAGCGAACTCCCACCTGTTTCCTGCCCGGGACGTAGACCCGTCGCGGGTCGGATTCGGGCTGCACGCAGCCAAAGCGTCGACTGCGTCGCAATCCCGCAATGGGAACGGGATGTTTCAATCGGGAGTCGGTCACAATCACTGTGATGACCAGAGAACCCCAAAGCGTGGCCGAGCCGGAGACGGTGCAGCTCGCACCGATGCTGCAGACCGTTGCCGAGAACTGGCTTGCCTGGCAGTGCACCATGATTACGGGCACCTGCCACGGCGTCATCGCGCTGGGCGCCCCCGATCAGGGGCCGTACCGGCCGACCGCCTGCTGGCCGCAGGGCTCGGATCCGTCCGTGGCGCTCTCGAAGACGGCCAAGGCTGCCATCAGCAAACGCAAGGGCGTCGTTGCAGAATTAAAATCGTCGAGTGACGAGGACGGCGTGGAGAAGGATGCCATCGCCTACCCGATCGTCATCGAGGGCAAGCTGCTCGGCGTCGCCGCCATCGAGGTGGAGCGCCAGCCCAATGTCCGCCAGAAGTCGGTGCTGCAGATGCTGCAGTGGGGCGCGGCCTGGTTCCAGGCCATGTGCGCCCAGCAGGGACAGGCGCAGCACCAGGGTGCCGTCGCCGGCGGTGACAAGCTGGGTATGGTGCTGGAGCTCGTCGGCACCGCGGTCGAGCAGGATCGGTTTCAGGCCGCCGCAACCGGCGTCGTCACCGAGCTCGCGACGCGCTTGAAGCTCGAGCGCGTGAGTCTCGGCTTCATCCACGGCAAGCACGTCAAGGTCAAGGCGCTCTCGCACAGCGCGCGCTTCGAAGGCCGCCAGAGTCTGCTGCGCCAGATCGGCGCTGCCATGGACGAGGCGCTCGATCAGGAAAGCACCATCGTGTACCCGGCCGCATCGAAGGCCGCCATGGATGTCTCGCGGGCTCACGGCGAGCTTGCGCGTGAACACGGGGCGCGCGCCGTATGCACCGTGCCTCTGAGCATGAATCAGGAGATCTACGGCGCCATGACCTTCGAGCGCCCCGGCCACGAGCCCTTCGAGGCCGAGATCGTGAAGCTCTGCGAGCAGGCTGCTGCTCTGGTGGGCCCGATTCTCGAGGTCAAGCGCCGCGACGACCGCTGGCTCGCCACCAAGGCGCTCGACTCGCTCGGGCATCACTGTGGTCGGCTGTTCGGAAGAGGCCATCTGCTCTTCAAGACCGTGGTGGTGGTGCTGGTCGCGCTGGTGGCGTTCCTCTCCGTCGCCACCGGTCAGCACCGGGTGGCGGCGACGGCCGCTCTGGAGGGCACCGTGGAGCGGGTCGCGGTGGCGCCGGAGGACGGTTACGTCGCGACCGCCTCGGTACGTCCCGGCGACGTGGTCAAGAAGGGGGAGGTGCTGGCAACGCTCGACAGCAAGGATCTCGAGCTCGAACGCGTCAAATGGACGAGCCAGCGCGAGCAGCTCACCAAGGAGTACCGTGAGGCGCTCGCCATGGCCGAGCGTTCGCAGGTGAGCATCCTGCGCGCGCGCATCGAGCAATCGGATGCGCAAATCGCGCTCCTGAACGAGCAGCTCGCACGCACGCAAATCCTCGCGCCCTTCGATGGGGTTATCGTGAGCGGCGACCTCACCCGCACGCTCGGATCGCCTGTGGAGCGAGGGCAGGTGCTCTACAAGATCGCTCCGCTCAACGACTATCGCGTCGTGCTGGAGGTCGACGAACGCGACTTCGCCGACGTGGCCCTCGGTCAGACCGGCTATCTCGCCCTCGCGGCGGCGCCGGACGAGCGCCTCGACATCACCGTCAACAAGATCACGCCGGTATCGACGGCCGAGGAAGGCAGCAACTTCTTCAAGATCGAAGCTTCGCTTGCGAATCCGCCGGCGCACCTGCGTCCCGGCATGCAGGGTGTCGGCAAGATCGAGGTCGGCGAACGCAGGCTCATCTGGATCTGGACACACCGAATCGTCGATTGGCTGCGTCTGTGGGTCTGGGCCTGGTGGCCATGAGTGACTCGCTGTTCAGCCCACATTGGTATCGCGTTGCGGCGCTGACGCCGAGGATACGCAGCCACGCCCAGTTCCGGCGCCATCACTATCGCGGTCAGCTCTGGTACGTCCTCGATGACCGAGCCGCCGGACGCCACCATCGCTTCACGCCGGCTGCCTATCATTTCATCGCGCGCCTCGACGGCACACAGAAGGTTCAGGACGCGTGGGATGCAACCACCTCGCGGCTCGGCGACGACGCGCCGACCCAGGATGAAGCCATTCAGCTGATGGGCCAGCTGCACGCAGCCGACGTGCTCCAGTGCGACGTGCCGCCGGATACCGAAGAGCTTTTCAACCGCCATCAGCGCGAGCAGCGCCAGAAGTGGAAGAAGCGGCTGATGAACCCGCTCGCCGTGCGCTTTCCGCTGGTGGACCCCGATGGTTTTCTCGAGACCTGGCTCCCGTTCGCCCGTCCCTTCTTCGGCTGGTTCGGTTTTCTTCTGTGGACAGGGATCGTGGTTGCTGGCGTCGTTCTTGCCGTGACGCATTGGCAGGAGCTCAGCGCGCACGCGTCGACCCAGGCGCTTTCCCCTATGAATCTGCTGCTGCTCGTCATCATCTACCCGGTCGTCAAGGGGCTGCACGAGCTCGGTCACGGTTTCGCGACCAAGGTGTGGGGTGGCGAGGTGCACGAGATGGGCATCATGTTCCTGGTGTTCATGCCGGTCCCCTACGTGGATGCGACGGCGTCGGCATCCTTCCCCGAGAAACGCCGCCGGATATCGGTGAGCGCTGCCGGGATGATGGTGGAGCTCGGACTGGCGGCGCTCGCCATGTTCCTGTGGCTGCAGGTCGAGCCGGGCATCGTGCGCGACATCGCATTGAACGTCATGCTGATCGGCGGCATCTCCACGGTGCTCTTCAACGGCAACCCGCTGCTGCGATTCGATGGCTATTACATGTTCGCCGACGCCATCGACATTCCCAATCTGGGTTCGCGCTCGAACAAGTACATCGCCTACCTCGCTCAACGCTACCTCTGCGGCGTGCGCAACGCAAAATCGCCTGCCAATGCACCCGGCGAAGCGAGATGGTTCTTTTTCTACGGTATCGCCGCCTTCATGTATCGGCAGTTCATAATCGTGGCGATCATGATGATCATCGCGTTGAAGGCCTTTGCGCTCGCGGTTGTGCTTGGCGCCTGGGCCATCTTTCAACAGCTGCTGATGCCCACCGGGAAAGCGCTCGGCTACTTGTTCTTCAATCCTGCCGTTCGACGCACACGGGTGCGTGCGGTCTTCGTCATCTCGAGTCTGCTCGTGGCCGTCGTCGGGGGCTTGTTCCTGGCGCCTGCGCCGCACTGGACGCGCGCGGAAGGCGTGCTCTGGCTGCCCGAGCAGGCTCACGTGCGCGCCGGCACCGACGGATTCATCGTGCGCCTTCTGGTGCCTGCCGAGAGTCACTTGAAGCGAGGTGACGCCGTCATCGAGCTCGAAGACCCGCTGCTCGATGCACACCTGAAGGTGCTCGAAGCGCAGCGCAAGGAGCTCAAGGCCGAGTTCGATGCCGTGCAGTACGAGGACCGTGTCGAAGCGCAGAAGATCGAGGACGAGCTGAAGACGGTGAAGGCATCGATCGCGCGGGCCCGCGAGCGCATCGATGATCTCATCGTGCGCAGCACCAGCGACGGAATTCTCGTCGTGCCCCAGGCCCAGGACCTGCCCGGACGCTTCGTGCACCACGGTGAGCCCATCGCTTACGTGGTGGACTTCAAAGAGATGACTGCGCGCGTCGTAGTGCCTCAAGGCGACGTAGGCCTCGTGCGCCGGGATACCGAGAGCGTGGAGGTGCGTCTCGCCGACGACGTGGCAAGAGCACTACCGGCAACGATCCTGCGCGAGGTGCCCGCGGCCAGCGACCGACTTCCGAGCGCTGCGCTCGGCTCGGTAGGGGGCGGACAGTTTCAGGTCGATCCGCAGGACGAGCAGGGCACGCGCGCGCTCGATCAAATCTTCCAGTTCGATTTGAGCCTGCCGCCCGACACCGAGATCGGTAACGCCGGTGGGCGGGTCTACGTGCGCTTCGATCACGGCACCGAGCCACTGGCGCAGCAGTGGTATCGCAGTCTCCGCCAGCTGTTCCTGCGCCAGTTCACCATCTGAGCATGAGAGACCAGCGTCACCTGCGACCCGGGGTAAAGCTCGGGCACTATCCGCAACGCCCGCCGAACGGCGACAACCGTTTCGAGCGGGCGTTGGCCGGAGCTGTGCGCGGAATTCGCCCGCCGCCGGCGGCGAGACGGCGCGCGTGGCGTGCGTTCCTTCGACTCGTTAACAGTCATACCGAGACGCTTGCCGACGCCGGCAAGAATCGCCTCGCCGATCACATCGAAAATGCAAAGCGACATCTGCACAACAATGGTCTCACGCAGGCTGCGATCGCGCGTGTTTTCGCAATCGTACGCGAGGTGGCCGAGCGCGAGGTCGGCATGCGCCATTTCGACGTTCAGCTCATCGGTGGCTGGGTCATGATGGAAGGGATGCTCGCGGAGATGCGAACGGGGGAAGGAAAGACCCTGGCTGCGACCCTGCCTGCGTGCACCGCCGCGCTCAGTGGAATTCCCGTGCACGTCGTGTCGGTGAATGATTACCTGGTCACCCGCGACGCCGAGGAGATGGGCCCGATCTACAGTGCGCTGGGGCTCACGGTCGGTGTCATTACCGAAGACATGGATCCGGATGCCAGGCGCAAGGCCTATGCCTGCGACATCACCTATTGCAGCAACAAGCAGTTGGTGTTCGATTATCTCAAAGACAAGCTCGCGCTCGGTTCCGGCGATCCGGGACTCAAGCTCAAGCTCGAGTCCCTGCACAGCGATCAGCCGCGCGTCGACAGACTCCTCCTTCGGGGGCTCTACTACGCCATCGTCGATGAAGCCGACAGCGTGCTCATCGACGAGGCCCGCACACCCCTGATCCTATCCGCCCAGAGCCAGAGCGAGGAGCAGGTGAAGGTGTGCCGACAAGCACTGTTTCTCGCGGGCCAGCTGCGCGAGGGAACCGACTTCATCCTGCATCCCCGTGAACGTCAGCTCGAGCTGCTCGATCGCGCTGAAAAGCGCCTGACCGAGATCGCCGAGCCGCTGGGCGGGCTTTGGACCGGTGAACGGCGCCGTCGCGAGCTGGTGACCCAGGCTCTGAGCGCGAAGCACCTGTTCTTGCGCGACAAGCAGTACCTGGTGCGCGACGACAAGATCCAGATCATCGACGAGCACACGGGGCGCGTGATGGCCGACCGTGCCTGGGAGCGCGGTTTGCATCAGATGATCGAGACCAAGGAGAACGTCGAGCTGACCAGCAACCGCGAGACGCTCGCGCGCATCAGCTATCAGCGATTCTTTCGCCGCTACCTGAGGTTGGGCGGCATGAGCGGAACGCTCGAGGAGGTGCGTGGTGAGCTCTGGTCGGTGTACGGCCTTGGAGTCGTCACCGTTCCGACGAACCGCCCCATGATCCGGAGCGAGCGCGCGGACCTCACCTACCGCCGCGCCGTGCAGAAGTGGACCGCTATCGTCAAACGCATCCGAGCCGTGCACAAGCGCGGGCGGCCGATCCTGGTAGGTACCCGGTCGGTGGAGGATTCCGAGCACCTCAGCCGGCTTCTCAAGCGGGTCAAGCTCGAGCACCAGGTGCTCAACGCTCACCAGGACGAGCAGGAAGCGGAAATCGTCGCCTGCGCCGGCGAGAAGGGCCGAATCACGGTCGCCAC
>JABAOD010001503.1_pt1 | contig 23185 bp, 20 predicted proteins | sample 7062151 | NCBI WGS metagenome assembly JABAOD01 (sample SAMN14538626, study PRJNA623070) | marine sediment metagenome | biome: marine biome [ENVO:00000428]; feature: marine pelagic biome [ENVO:01000023]; material: deep marine sediment [ENVO:00002113] | place: India: Gulf of Khambhat ... | reverse complement strand
GATCGACACGCCGACACCGAGCTCGCGGAGCCGCCCGATGGCACGCCTGGCGAGATCGACGTCGCCCATCAGTGTGGCCTCGGTGATCTCGAGCTCCAGACAGTCCGGGGGCAGCCCGTGGGTCTCGAGCGACCGTTCGACGGCATCGACGAGGTCGCCGCGGCGCAGCTGACGATTGGAGACGTTGACCGACATGGTGAGATCGAGACCCTCGTCACGCCACTCCCGGACCTGGGCACACGCCCGATCGAGCACCCACTCGCCGAGCGGGATGATGAGATCCGTCTCCTCGGCGACGGGGATGAAGCGCTGCGGTCGAATGAGCCCGAGTCGCGGGTGCTGCCAGCGGATGAGCGCCTCGGTGCCCGTCACGGTGCCGGTGATCGAGTCGAACTTGGGCTGATAGACGAGGTCGAGCTCGTTCCCCGCCTCGAGCGCCTCGCGAAGCCCGTCGATGAGGGCGACCCGCTGGCTGGTCTGCTCCCGCAGCTCGGGCGTGAAGTACTGGTAGGTGTTGCGGCCGGCCGCCTTGGCGCTGTACATCGCGATGTCGGCGTCGCGCAGCAGATCTTCCGACGACTCGCCGTCCATCGGGTACAGCGAGATCCCGATGGACGTCGTGATCCGCAGCTGCCGCGGCCCGACCTCGAACGGCTCCTGGAGCGTCCGGATGATCTTCGTCGCCACCTGGCCGGCATCCTCGACACGCTGGGCGCCCTCCAGGATGACGGTGAACTCGTCGCCCCCGAGCCGTGCGACGGTGTCAGAGGCCCGCACCGACTCCTTCAGACGGTCTGCCACCTGCTTGAGCAGCTCGTCGCCGACGCCGTGGCCATAGTGATCGTTGACGCTCTTGAACTCGTCGAGGTCGAGGAACATCAGCGCCACGATGCCACCTTCGCGCTTGGCGCGGTTGATCGCCGACTGCAGCCTGTCCCCGAAGAGGAAGCGGTTGATGAGCCCGGTGAGCGGGTCGTACCGGGCCAGATAGGTCATGCGACGCTGGTCCTCCTCGCGCGCCGTGCGATGCTCGGCGTCCCGGCGCCGCCACGCCTGTTGCATGTCACGCGCAGCCGGCCGGAAGAGGAGCAGGCCCTCGGCGAGCAACAGCACCAGGGTCAACGAGAGCAGGATGTACTGCGTGATCTCGAGGTTGGCGACACGCTCGCTGGCCTCCGCCTCGTAGATGGATGCGATCGAGCCCATCCCGGTCTCGAAGAGCTCGGCGCTGGTGACGAGCGCCCGGATCGTCTCACCGGACACCGCGCCCTGGTTGACGATCGCCGCGTCGAGGTTGGCGGCGGCGCCGAGCATCGCCTCGTAATGGGGCTGGACGACGCCGAAGGCCTGAAGGACGTCTGGGCTGTTGTCGCCAGGGAGTCGTTGCGCAGGATCTCCGGAGAGCAGGCCCTCGTGGTTTCGCTGCAGCTCGGTGATCGACTGCGCGATGAGACGTGCCCCGTTGCGCAGCGTCGCCTCCCCGGTGGCGCCCTCGAGCCCGGCCGCGGTCTCCGAGATCCGCTGGCTGAGCACGATCTGATGTGAGGCGGTGCGGATCACACCGGCATCGAGTTCCTGGCGGCTGAGCGACCGGGAGGTGAGCACGGTGGACGCGGTGACCGTGACGGCGATCAGCCCGAGCGCGACCACATAACGGCCGAAGGGATGACGCGGTACACCGCGTGCCCAATCGGTCGCCGGGGATCGTGCGCCCTTGCCGAATCGTCGCATCCACTCACCTCACAGAGGCCTCACAGAGGCATTGCGCGGCACGCGCGTCGCCGCACGCCACCACTCTGAGTAGTTGATCGGTGCAGTGGGCGTTTTGCTTGAGGAAACCCCGGCTTTCACCAGGCGTTTCTGCCCCGCCCTGCGACGTACACTCCTCGCACCGGACGAGGTGCGCCTCGATCGGCCCGGGTGGCGAAATCGGCAGCCGCGGCGGACTTAAAATCCGCTGTCCCTTCGGGGGCGTGGGGGTTCGAATCCCTCCCCGGGCACCGGGGACTCGCAAGCGAGTCCCGTGCAGTTCATCAACGGGATGATCGATCGGGCGGTCGCCGCAGGCGCGGCTCCGATCCTCGACGGCCGCAACCCGGTCGTGCCGGACTATCCGAACGGCGCGTTCGTCGGCCCCCCCATCCTGGATCAGGTCACGCCCGACATGGAGATCGCCCAGGAGGAGGTCTTCGGTCCGGTGATGGCGATCAGCCCGGTGGACAGCCTCGACGACGCCGTGGCGCTCATCGAGCAGAACCGGTTCGGGCACTCGGCGATGATCTTCACGGCCAGCGGAAGCGCGGCTCGCCCCTTCGAGAGTCGGGTCCCCGTCGGCAACATCGGTATCAACGTGGGAGTGCCGGCCACGCAGTCGTGGGCCACGCTCGGAGGATTGAAGGAGTCCGCCTACGGAGACCTCCTCGGACGGGCGGAGTCGGTGCTGTTCTTCACCGACCGCAAGATGGTCGCCGCTCGCTGGCAATAGGACGAAGGCCGGCGCGGTCACCTGCTCGGCCACCACGACGCGTCCCGATCGAGACATTCCAGGTCGACGAGACGTGGGCGCTCTTGCGGCTACCCCGGCGCGGGCCCCCGCCGTGTGGACACCGCCTGCCGTCCCGGAACGAGTGTCGAGCCGGCAATCGTCACGCCGATCGCAACGAGCGGCCACGCAGGCCCCGATGCGACGCCGATGGCGACCAGGGCGGCTCCCGTCGCCGCCCGGATCCGCCTGTCGGTGCGACGACCGACCTCGACGGCTGCCGCCGGGCCCGTCGGGACGGCCAGGCTGCCGAACAGCTGATCCAACTCGGCACGCGATCGCCGGCCCAGGACCCGGAACACCTCGGCGCCATCCCGGTAGCCGATGAGGGTCGGGGTGCCGGTGACGCCGAGCGAGCCGGCGACCTCCGGCACCTCGGTGGCGTCGAGGACGACGAACTCGACACGGCCCGCGTGCGTCGCCGCCGTGGCAGCGATGNNGACACGCGCCACACCACGGCGTGACCACCTCGACGATCGTCGGCTCGACGCCACCAGGGATCATCAGACGGTCGCCGCCTCTCGCACGTCGTCATTCGTGCGGAACCGGAAGATCGCATACAGCGGGCACCAGCCGAGCAGACCCGTCACCAGCGGCACGAACCCGAAGAACTTCAGGAAGGTGCCCAATCCACCCGCCACCGCGCCAGTCCATCCCAACGCCAGGATGACGAGACCCAGCACGATCCTGCCGATCCGATCCCAGCCTGCTTCGTTCATGAACTCCATCGTTGCTCCTATCTCGGTGTTCCCCCCTGAGACGAAGCAGTCGCCGGAATGGATACAAGAACGGCTGCCGCACGACCGGCTGCGAAGATGGAGCACCACCGAGGAAGGGACCGGGCGATGCGTGAGCCATTCGAGATCGCAGGACACACGGTCGCCGCCGGCACCCGGGCGCGGATCGAATTGCCCATCGCCAACCTCATGTCGGGGACACCCGTGTCACTGCCGGTGGTGGTCGTCCACGGACGGAACCCGGGCCCCACCGTGTGGCTCAGTGCGGCGGTCCACGGCGACGAGATCGTCGGTGTCGAGGTCATCCGACGGGTCCTCGATGACATCCGACCCCGCCCGCTCTCCGGCTCCATCCTCGCCATGCCAGTGGTCAACGTCCACGGATTCAACACGGGCGACCGCTACCTCCCGGACCGCCGCGATCTCAACCGATCGTTCCCCGGCTCGCCGCGAGGTTCGCTGGCCTCTCGACTCGCCAATCTGGTCATGACCGAGGTCGTCGGACGGTGCGGCGTAGGGATCGACCTCCACACCGGATCGGACCATCGCATCAATCTCCCCCAGATCCGAGCGGACCTCGAGGACGAGACGACCCATGAGCTGGCCGAGGTCTTCGGCGCCCCGATCTCGCTGCACTCGCGTACGCGCGACGGCTCGCTGAGAGAGGCCGCCACCAGAGCCGGTGCCACGGTGCTGCTCTACGAGGCGGGCGAAGCTTTCCGCTTCGACAAAGCATCGATCGAGACCGGCGTCGCCGGTGTGCAACGGGTACTCGGGCACCTCGACATGCTCGACGACGCACCCGAGCCGGCCCCGACGATCTTCTCGACATCGAGCCACTGGCTGCGCGCCCCCCGGAGCGGCATCCTCCACTTCCACGCCGACCTGGGGGCGCCCGTCGAGAAGCGTCACAACATCGCCGACGTCGTCGATCCGTTCGGGCGGCGTGTCGGCCAGGTGCGAGCGCGCTCTGCCGGTGTCGTGATCGGCCACACCCAGCACCCGCTCGTCAACCAGGGCGACGCCGTCGCCCACATCGCCGAGATCGCCGAGGGCGCTGCGAACTAGACGGGTCGATACGGCAGGTAGNNGCCGTCGCCCACATCGCCAAGGTGTGACGGCCGCACGGCCGACGACTCCTAGGATTCCATCCCCCGGGCCCCGGTGGCCCACGAACACCACGAGCACGCCACATGGATTGGATCACAGAACAACTCGGGATCAGCCCCGCGGTTCAGGGGAAGCTGCTCGCGTCGTTCGTCGTCCTGGCGCTCGCGGTTCTCATCCGAGCGCTCACGATCCGCGCAGTTCAGCGAGCGGCAGACGACAACGAGGTCGTCTACCGGGCGGGCAAGCTCGCGACGTATTCGGCGACGATCGTCGTCGGTCTCTCCTTGGCGTGGATCTGGCTGGATTCGGTCAACAACCTCGCCACCTATCTCGCTGTGGTGTCGGCCGGTCTCGCCATCGCGCTGGCAGACGTCCTCAAGAACATGGCCGGGTGGGGCTACATCGTCATCCGCCGCCCTTTCAAGGTCGGTGACCGCATCGAGATCGGCGGCACGAAAGGAGACGTGCTCGACATCCGTCTCTTCCGCTTCACGGTCGCCGAGGTCGGCAACTGGGTCGACGCGGAACAGGCGACGGGACGCCTCGTCCACATCCCGAACGGCTCGCTCTTCAGCGACCAGGTGGCCAACTACACCGAGGGATTCGAGTTCATCTGGCACGAGGTTCCGGTGCTGATCACCTTCGAGTCGAACTGGCGAGCCGGGAAGGCGCTGCTCGAGGACATCGTGAAGCGCGTGGCCCCCGACATCGAAGCGCGAGCGGGCGCCCGGATCAGGGAGACGGCCCGCAGCTACCACATCAAACTCGGCGTGCTCACCCCGACGGTGTACACGACGGTCAAGGACAGCGGCGTGTTGCTGACGGCCCGCTTCCTCGTCGACGTCAGGGAACGCCGCGGGCTCGACCAGACGGTGTGGGAGCAGCTCCTCGAAGGCTTCGCCGCCGACCCCGATCTCGATCTCGCGTACCCCACCATCCGCGCCTATTTCAGAGGCAGCCCCGGTCCCGACGAATAGCGCACAAGAGCGCTGGCGGCGAGGAGTTGGTGTCCTCGACGAGAAGAGGCCCCAGTCGGATTCCGACCGGGGCCTCCATTGTACGGGCGACTGGGACTCAGCGACCGAAGAACGGTCGGCCACCGAAGTTCCTCACCGCCTTGTAGTAGACATTGCGCCAGCCGTAGCAGCTGGAACGCAGTGCGACGTTGACCTCGTTGTCGCAGATCCATGTCATGTCCCAGTAGAACCTGGCGTCCACCGCGCGACGCCGGTAGTCGGTCGGGTGCATCTGTAGACCACCCGCCTTGCCGTAGTTGCGATACCCGAAATCGTGGCGGTTGCATGCCTTGGCGAAGTTGATGCCTGGGACCGGGTTGTTCTTCAGGTACCCACCGACACCGGGGACGCCGGCGACCGGTGTGGAACATCCATCCGCCGACCAGTCATACGCCGAGTAGTGATACTTGTGACTCGAGTTGGTCCGGATCGTCGTGAAGTAGTTCAGCGAGATCTTGTTCATGTACCAGTCGCCCCACTGCCGGTGCGCACTCGTCGACGAGTAGTGCGCGTACGGCTGGGACAGGTCGAGGTACTTACTTCTCGACGCAGGTGTCGGGACCCCAGTCGGACTTGCACAGCTTGACCTTGACCCCGCGAATGATCTGGCCGCTTCCCATGTTGTCGCCGACCCTGAGACGGATGCTGCCGGTGCGTGATGTGCCGGCGCCGGCGCTGTTGCGCACGACGACGCCGTCGGGATCGAGCCCGGCCGTCACATCGACGCTTGCCTTGACATAGACGGCATCTCCGTCCCTGCGCAGGTCGTAGGCCGTCGCCTTGACGCGAACTGCCCACCCGTCACGGACCGCAGCGAATGTCGCCTTGCCCCACGTGGTGGTGACGGAACTGCGCCCTACCGGGGCGTGATGCGCTTCGGCTGCGTGCGGCGTCAGACCTGCGAGGATCGCAACCGAGAGCAGCACGATGGCGAGTCGCGCCGCCATCTTCCGTGATGTGGCCATCTTGCGTGATGTGATGGTCTTCGTCATCTGACCTACCTCCTGATGAGGCGATGACCGACCTCCGGTCATCTCGTGCGGTCAGCGTGACTCGGGGCACTTGTAGAGCGCCTTCACTTCACTTGAGGCGGATGGGTTCAGGGGAGGTCGGACCAGAGCGCATCGAGACGCTCCGGTGTCAGCGAGTCGCGCAGATCACGATCGAGGGGTGGGACGGTGTCGCCGACGACGCCGATGACCATCCCTGCGAGGCGGTGCGCCAGCTGGAGTCGGGTGTGCGCCTCCCAGCCGAACGTGTGAGCCGCCAGGTAGCCGGCGGCGAACGCGTCGCCGGCTCCCACGAGATCGACCGCATCACCGGGCAGAGCCGGCACGGTGACGCTCGTTCCCCTTCCGAGGATCGTGGCCGGACCGGGGCCACGCTTCAGGACGACCTCCTGGCCCGGCCTCGCCAACAGCTCGCCGGCGACAACAGATTCATCCGACGATCCGAGCAGGCGCTCTGCCTCGTCGTCACCGATGAACACCAGGTCGGCGCGCTGCGCCAGTCGACACAGCGTCTCGGCTGCGGTGTGGTAGTCCGTCCACAGCACAGGACGATGATTCACGTCGAACGACACGAGCGCATCACCGGAGACTCGCTCCATGATCGCCTCGACGAGATCGGCCGCCGAGGCGGAGAGCGCAGGTGTGATGCCCGTGACATGGATCCACCTCGAGGGCGCCATCCGATCGAGATCGAGCCGGGAGAGCAGCCTGGCGGCGCTCTGACTGCGGTAGTACTGGACCCTAGAGGCACCGGCTGCCACGTGCTTCACGAGCGCACCCGTCGGGTGGGCGTCGTCCCGAACCACCTCCACCTCGACCCCGGCTCCCCCGATGACGTCCTCGAGCCTCCGCCCGAGCGCGTCGTCACCGAGCCGGGACACCCACTGCACCCGACACCCGAGCCGGGCCATGCCCACCGCGGTGTTCGACTCGGCGCCGGCCGGGACGGCGCGAAACGATGCGCTCCCCTCCTCTCCGACGAATGCCACCATGGTCTCACCGACGCACACCGCGTCGAGGAGGTCGTCGTCGACCTGGCCGGGAGGTCTCGTAGGCTCCATGGTGCGTAGGGATAGCAGGCCGGGTGGCAGGAGACGACCCCGGTAGAGTCCCGCCCTCGTGACGCGTGGGAAGAGCCTGAGGAGACCGATGAAGATCGCGGTGACCGGAGCGAGCGGCCGTATCGGCAGCGCCGTCGTCGCCCTCGCCCTCGAGCAGGGGCACGAGGTCGTCGCGATCGACCGGAAGGTGCCCGGGGCGGCAACCGACGTCGCAACCGTCGAAGCGGACGTGCGCGACTTCGACTCCGTCCTCCAGGCGATCCGAGATTGTGATGCCCTCATCCACCTCGCCGCCATCACCGGCCCCGGCCGTCTGCCCGATCACGTGGTGCACAACATGAACGTGGTCGGCAGCTACAACGCCCTCCGCGCTGCCGGCGAGGTCGGGATCCGACGCGTCTGCCAGGCCTCCAGCGTCAACGCGATCGGAGGTCGCTTCAGCCGCGAGCCCCGTTACGACTACTTCCCGCTCGACGAGGATCACCCGACCCACGCCGAGGATCCCTACTCCCTGTCGAAATGGATCTGTGAGCAGCAAGGCGATGCGATGGCCCGCCGCTACGACGGGATGTCGATCGCCAGCCTCCGCTTCCACGGCGTCATCCCGGACAAGGCGATGTCGGCGGCGTGGGTCGGGTCTCCGCTGCGCATCGCCGAGCGCCAGCTCTGGGGATACACCCTTCTCCCGGCCGCCGCCCGTGCCTGCTTGCTCGGCGTCGAAGTGGACCTCGGTGGCCACGAGACGTTCTACATCGTCGCTCCCGACACGATGATGGACGTACCTTCGATTGAGCTCCGCAACGAGCACTATCCCGAGGTCCCGCTCCGCCACGATCTCATCGGCAACGAGGGCTTCTTCGACTGCGGTAAGGCGAAGCGCCTCCTCGGCTGGACCCACGACGGCGAGAGCGCGCCATGAGCACGATCACATCCATACGATCGATCCTCACCGCACCCGACGGGATCGCTCTCGTCGTCGTCAAGGTCGAGACGAGCGACGGGGTGCACGGCGTCGGATGCGCCACGTTCACGCAGCGTCCGACCCTCGTCGCAGCTGCGGTCGACGACTACCTCGCCCCGCTGCTCGTCGGACGCGACCCGGCCAACATCGAGGACCTGTGGCACCTGATGTACGTGAACTCGTACTGGCGCAACGGGCCCGTTCTCAACAACGCCATCAGTGGCGTCGACATGGCGCTCTGGGACATCAAGGGCAAGGTCGCCGGCATGCCGGTCCACGACCTACTCGGCGGAAAGAGCCGGGCGGCGGCGATGGTGTACCGCCATGCAGACGGCAGCGAGCCGGCCGAGGTCCTCGAGAAGGTGCTCGCCTTCCAGGAGGAAGGCCACGTCGCGGTCCGCTGCCAGCTCGGCGGCTATGGCGGCCGCCGCCGGGAGGGGACGTCGGCGCGAGCGCCAGTCGCCCCCGACGAGTTCCCCGGCGCCTACTACGACCCCGAGCGCTACGCCCGCTCGGTCGTCGAGCTGTTCGAGCACATCCGACCGAATGTCGCCGAGGACCTCTTCCTCCTCCACGACATCCACGAGCGCCTCGCCCCGATCGATGCGATCCGCCTCGCTCGCGATCTCGAGCCGCATCGGCTGTTCTTCCTCGAGGATCCCTTGCCGCCCGATCAGCTCGGGTGGTTCCGCCGGCTGCGGGAACAGACCGTGACGCCGATCGCCATGGGCGAGCTGCACAACCACCCACTCGAATGGCGCACCCTCGTCACCGAACAACTCATCGACTACATCCGGGCCCACATCTCCCAGCTCGGTGGCATCACCCCGGCCCGCAAGCTCGCTGCGCTCTGTGAGGAGTTCGGCGTGCGGACCGCCTGGCACGGGCCCGGCGACGTCTCCCCCGTCGGCCACGCCGCCAACCTCCACCTCGGCCTGGCCTGCCACAACTTCGGCATCCAGGAGGTGATCGGGTTCGGCGAACCGCTCTACGAGGTGTTCCCGGGAACGCCCACGCTCCGGGACGGGTACCTCTGGGCCAACGCTCTCCCCGGGCTGGGGATCGACATCGACGAGGCCGCGGCGGCGAAGTACCCCATCGATGTCGTGCCGATCCTCTGGACTCAGAGTCGCTGGCCCGACGGCACACTCTGGACCCCGTGACGCCGAAGCTCCTGTTCGTGGGCGGCTATGCCGCGATCGGGGCGCCCGGCATCCAGGCGTTCACGCTGGACGAGGACGGCTTCTCCCGGTGCGGCGAGTTCACCGGGATCGCCAACCCTTCCTTCCTCACGAAGCACCCCACGCTCGACGTCCTCTATGCCGTGAGCGAGACGGGTGCCACCTCGGACGGCGCCCCGGGGAGTGTCCATGCGCTCCGCGTCGAGCGTGTGGCGGGCGAGGTCCGCTTCACACCACAGGGGTCCCACCCGACAGGCGGTGACCACCCGTGTCACGCGGCAGTGCATCCCGACGGCCACACGCTCGTCGTCGTCAACTACGGCGGCGGCACCGTCACCGCGTACCCGCTCTCCGCCGACGGCAGCATCACGGCGGCCGAGCCCTCGTTCGAGCACGCCGGCTCCGGCCCGAACCCGCACCGACAGGAGGGCCCGCACCCCCACTCGTCGATCTTCTCCCCCGACGGTCGCTTCGTGATCGTCGCCGATCTCGGCATCGACCGGTTGCTCGTCCATCGCGTCGCCGGGCCGGGCGAACTGGTCCACGAGACGGCACTCGCCGTGATCCCGGGATCGGGTCCGCGCCACATGGCGTTCCACCCGGACGGGACCCTCTTCGTCGTGGGCGAGCTCGACAACACTCTCACGCTGCATCGGTTCGACCAGGCGAGCGGGCGGATCCGGCCGCTGGCGACCGCCGCAACGGTGCCGGACGACGCCCCCGCGGGCACGACCGCCGCCGACGTCCACATCGCCCCCGACGGAGACCGGGTCTACGTGTCGAACCGGGGGCACGACTCCATTGCCGTCTTCGCCGTGGACGGGGGACTCGAGCGCATCGCCGAGTGGTCGACGGGAGGACGGCGGCCACGTGCCTTCGCCGTCACCCCGTCGGGTGACGGGCTCGTCGTCGCCAACCGGGACAGCGGCACGCTCAACCGGCTGGCAACATCCGACGGATCTGAGACCGCCACCGTGCATGTCACAGGCGCCGAGCCGTCGAGCGTCGTGTTCGACGAGCGCTGAAAAGGCGCTCCTGGTTGCGACTGCGGCCGTCGCCTCGACGCCGAGCAGGCGTCTCCAGATCGCCGACTCCTGGCTCCGCTACTCCGTATCGAGCTCGACCGGGCCCTCCGGTTGACACTTTCCCAGGCCGAGGTTATGTTCGTGGGAGCGCTCCCTGAGAGCGCTCCCACGCATGTGAATCGAGGGACCGCCGGAGTTTTGGGAAGCGCATGAAGCTGACGTTGGAGGACATCGGACGCCTGGCAGGCGTGTCCCGTTCCACCGTGTCCCGAGTCATCAACGACCAGGAGAGCGTGAGCCCGGACGTGCGCGACCGGGTGCGCGAGGTGATCGTCCGCACCGGATACTCCCCCAACATCGCCGCCCGCTCTCTCGTCTCGAACAAGACGGGAGTGATCGGTCTCGTGATCCCGAGCCGGGTCCACAACCTCTTCGAGGATCCCTACTTCGCCCGGCTCATCCAGGGCATCAGCTCTGCCAGCAACCAGGCCGGCACGACGCTGTCCCTCTTTCTGTTTCAGAGCGATGGCGAGGAGCGCGAGCTGTACCCCCGTGTCGTCGCCCCCGGCTTCCTCGACGGCGTCATCATCACGGCCACCAGGATGGGAGATCCGCTGCTCCCGAAGATGGTCGAGTCGAGTGTTCCGGTCGTCATGGTCGGCCGCCCCGACCTCGCCGGCGTCAGTTACATCGACGTCGACAACACAGGGGGCGCCCGCCAGGTTGCGGCGCATCTCCACGCCCTCGGGTACCGGCGCATCGGGCTGCTCGGAGCGCCGGTGTCCACCACAGCCGGCCTCGACCGACTCAATGGCTTCGTGGAAGGTCTCACCGACGCCGGGCTCACCCTCGAGCCCGATCTCCGGGTCGACGGCGACTTCACGCAGCAGGGTGGCTACGAGGCGATGCAACAGCTCTTGCCGTCGAAGCCCGAAGCAGTGTTCGTCGCCTCGGACACGATGGCGGTCGGTGCCCTCGGTGCGCTGCGCGAGGCGGGGGTGGGCGTCCCCGACGACATCGCCATCGTCGGATTCGACGGTCTCCGCTCGTCCGAACAGTCGAGTCCCACGCTCACCACGGTCCGCCAGCCGGTCGAGGAGACAGGCGCAGAGGCCGTGACGACCTTGCTGGAGCTCATCGAGCGAGGACCGGGCGAGACCGTGTCCAAGATCATGCCGGTCGAACTGGTCGTTCGCGAATCTTGCGGAGCAGACCGGCGCGCCCTGGCACCAGGGACAGAGAGGAGCTGACGCCAAGGGAATCATGTGCCCGGCCGCTGGGTCTGATCGACCGAGCGGACGCTGCGGCGGCCCGCCACCCCGGATCGGGAGGCACTCCGACTCGCCAACCCGATCACCGGGCACTGCCCTTCGAAGGCCGATCCCAGCCGGGGCCGTCGATCATCGACGACCTCACCGCCCTCATCCCGACTTGCCACACAGGCGATCGGAGAGAACCCAGAGTGAACCAACGAGAAGCGAAATGCCGACGGAGGACGCAGACGTGACCGCCACGATCCGCACGACCGACAGACTTCAGGAGGGACTCGTCGAAGTCGACGGGCGTGAGTATTACGCCATCCCGAACGTCGACACGATGCGGCCATTCCTCATGAGCATCGTGAGCAATGGCGATCGCTGGATGTTCGCGTCCAGCTCGGGGGGTCTCACGGCGGGACGACGCGATTCGTCACGGGCCTTGTTCCCCTACGAGACGGATGACCGACTCCATCGCGCCACCGCCGGACCCGCCACTGCGTTCCGCATCCACTCGACAGCCGGAGCCACGGTATGGCGCCCGTTCCACGACCTGCCGGGAGACGGGATCCGTCGCAACCTCTACAAGTCCGTCGTGGGCGACTCCGTCATCTTCGAGGAGCTGCACGAACGCGCCGGCCTGGCGTTTCGCTACAGCTGGGCGAGCACCGATCGCTACGGGTTCGTCCGACGATCCGACCTGATGAACCTCGGCGACGAGGAGCTCCGTGTCGACCTGGTCGACGGGTTCGTCGGGATCCTCCCGGCGGGAGTGGACCCCACCTTTCACCAGGCCTCGAGCAACCTCTCGAACGCATACCGTCGCAGCGAGGTGATCGACCACGAGCTCGCGCTCGCCGTGTTCTCGCTGGAATCGGCGATCGTCGATCGCCCCGAGCCCGAAGAGGTGCTGCGGGCCAACGTCGTGTGGTCGACAGGTCTAGAGGGGGCGACGCCCACCCTCGACGGCGACGCGATCGAGGCGCTCGTTCGTCGCATCCCATCCGATCCCGCGCCGCTGGTCGCCGGCCGGGCCGGTGCTTACCTCCTCACAGCCTCCATGGATCTCGACGGCGGGTCGAGCCGGTCATGGCGAATCGTCGCCGACGTCGCTGTCGAACAGCCCGACCTCGTCGCCCTGCGCCGCGATCTCCGGGCAATCGACGACCACACGACGACGCTGGACGACGCAGTCGCCGGCTCCCACAGAGCGCTCATCGGGATCATGGCCCCGGCCGACGGCCTGCAGAAGACCGGCGACGCGCTCGGCTCCGCCCACCACTTCGCCAACGTCACCTACAACGTGATGCGCGGCGGCGTCCCACTGTCCGGGTACCAGATCAGCAGCGGCGACTTCGCAAGGTTCCTGCGCGACCGGAACCGGCCGGTTGCAGAACGCCACCGGAGCTGGCTGCAATCGCTGCCAGAAGTGATCGAGAGGAAGGCACTCCTGGATCGCATCGCCTCGAGCAGCGACGTGCACCTCATGCGGCTCGGCCTCGAATACCTGCCATTCAGCTTCTCCCGCCGCCACGGCGACCCGAGCCGACCCTGGAACACCTTCTCGATCCGTGTGCGCGACGCCGACGGCCAGCCCCTCGTCTACTACGAGGGCAACTGGCGCGACATCTTCCAGAATTGGGAGGCGCTGATGTTCTCCCACCCGACGTTCCTACCGAATGTCGTCGCCAAGTTCGTCAACGCTTCGACGCCCGACGGCCACAACCCTTACCGGATCACCCAGGAAGGCATCGACTGGGAGGTTCCCGATCCCGACGACCCCTGGAGCAACATCGGCTACTGGGGCGACCACCAGATCGTCTACCTGCTTCGGCTCCTGGAGGCATCGCATCGGTTCCATCCGGGTGCGTTGCAGGCGTCCCTCAACCGCGAGGTCTACAGCTACGCCGACGTCCCCTACCGACTTCGCCCTTACGACGCCATCGTGCGTGACTCCAAGAACACGATCGACTTCGACCGGGCCCGTGAACGAGATGTCGAGGATCGGGCCGCCATCATCGGCTCCGACGGTCGCCTCCTCCTCGACAGTGACCGGAACGTGTTGCACGTCACGATGGCAGAGAAGCTGCTCGTGCCCGCGCTCGCCAAGCTGGCGAATCTGGTCGTCGATGGCGGCATCTGGATGAACACCCAGCGGCCCGAGTGGAACGACGCCAACAACGCCCTCGTCGGCTACGGCCTCTCGATGGTCACCTTGAGCTATCTGCGGCCATACCTCGAGTTCTGCGAGCGCCTGTTCTCCGACAGCTCGGTCGAAGAGTTCGTCGTCACCAGAGAGGTGGCCGACTGGCTGCTCGAGACTCTCGAAATTCTCACCACGTACGAGGATCGCCTCGACGAACCGGTGATCAACGATCGGCGCCGCAAGCGCCTTCTCGATGCCCTTGGTGGTGCGTACGCCGATTACCGGGCGAAGGTCTACGAGCATCGCTTCTCGGGCAGGGCACCGATCCCGGTTGGGGCGATCATCGACCTCTGTCGCGTCGGGCAGCGTTACGCGGGCCACAGCATCCGGGCCAACCGCCGCGAGTCAGGCCTCTACCACGCCTACAACCTGGTCGACATGGAACACGACGCAAAGGTGCTGCGAGTCGGCCACCTTCCCGAGATGCTCGAAGGTCAGGTTGCCGCCCTCAGCTCTGGGGTGCTCTCTTCGAGCGAGGCACTCGCCACAGTCGATGCCCTCTTCTCCAGCCCCCTGTTCCGCGCAGACCAGAACAGCTTTCTGCTGTATCCGGCCGACGATCTACCGAGCTTCCTCGAACGCAACTCCATCGCTCCGGCAGCTGTCGAGTCGAATCCTCTGCTCAGCGGCCTCGTCGCCGCCGGTGACGCTTCGATCGTCGAACAGGACGCTCTCGGTACCTACCGCTTCGCGGCGACCATCGCATCGAAGGCCAGTCTCACCGAAGTGCTCGATCGGCTCAGCGCCCAACCATCGTGGACCGACCTGGTCGCAGCCCACCGCAACAGCGTGTACGACGCCTTCGAAGAGGTCTTCCATCACGAGCGATTCACCGGCCGCTCGGGTTCGATGTACAAATACGAGGGACTCGGATCGATCTACTGGCACATGGTGTCGAAGCTGCTGTTGGCCGTTCAGGAGGTCTTCTGGCGGGCTCACGAGGGCGAAGAAGACCCGGAGACATCGGCCGCTCTCGCTGAGGCCTACTACCGGGTACGCGCCGGCCTGAGCTCCGACAAGACTGCACAGCAATACGGCGCCTTCCCAATGGATCCGTACTCGCACTCCCCCAGCCACATGGGCGCGCAACAGCCCGGGATGACCGGTCAGGTCAAAGAGGAAGTTCTGACGCGTCTCGGAGAAGTGGGCGTGCGAGTTCGGGACGGTGTGCTGACCTTCGACCCGGTGCTGTTGCGCTCGCGCGAGTTCCTGACCGAAGAGCAGGAGTGGTCGTTCCATGACGCAACCGGCACGTGGACGTCTCTCACTCTTCCGCCGGCATCACTCGGATTCACGTTCTGCCAGGTACCAGTCGTCTATCGACTGACCGACGGCCCGGCCGAGGTCACCGTGACGATGATCGACGGCACCAGCTCGACCTTCGCCGGGAGCGCATTGGACGAGGAAACGAGCAGAGCAGTGTTCGAGAGAGAGCAACGGGTTGCGAAGATCGAGATTTCCCTGCCCCGTTCCACCATCACCCGCGAATGACGGTGGACGTCAACGGCTGTTCGAGGGCCGGCGGCGCCGGGCACGTCATGCTCCGAATGACCGGATGTAGGTGTAGAGACCCGCAAGTGCCAGCAGCCACAGGACAGCTGCTCCCGACCGCCAGCCGCGGCCCTTCTTCCACACTCGCCAACCGCCCCACGCCAGGAGGATCGCCAGCAGGAGATCGAATATGGCCGGAGGCGTCGGGAACGGATCGCGAACTGTCTGGAGCCACAGGAGAGGGCCCCCCGATACGGATCGGTGCAGTTGCAGCCTCTCTCGTCGGTGAGTCCTGGGCGGCGGCGGCATCGAATCGAAATCTCCGGGCTCAGGTGAGGGTGACGCCGTCACTCGGATCTCCCTCATCTCGCCGTCGCAACAGCGATCAGCGGCAAGACCCCGATCACCATCAGAATCGGAGCCACGATCAGGATCACGGCCACGCGGGTGGGGACGCGGTGGACTTCTCGTATCGCTACGACCGAGCACGCCGTAGCCCAAGCTCCGCCGATGAGGAATCCCGGGATGAAGTCGGCGATGGGTATGAATCCCAGCGCTTGGGGGGTCACTGCGTAGCCGAGCGCACGAAGGATCTGGTCGTATTCGCCCTGGCCGCCGAGCCTCCTCCCCACCACCACCACGTACCAGGTGCCAAGACCGAGCAGTGTCGTCGCCCAGGCCAGTCCACCCACGAGCCACCAGAATGGGGCCACGATCCTCACCAGCATGAGGCCCATACCCATGATCAGCGCCGAGACGACCGCGACCGCCACCGCTTCCCTGGTCAGCGACTGCTTCTCGGCCACCGATCGGTAGAAGAACGGGTCGAGTTGCACGGCGGCCAGCACACGCTGCGCGACGAGGCGCCGCCGCTTCTCGTCTTGTTCCATCACCCTCGTACCCTCGCCGCTGTGCAATCTTGGCATCTCTCGTCGATTCCCATCAACCCGACTCATCGATGGGCAGGTCGTCCGTGGTCAGGAGCGGCACACGGGATCGGCTGCGGGAAACAGGTGGCTCAGAGTGGCCGCCTGACGTGCGGGCCGGTGGTGGTTCCGAAGCGCAATGGGGTGTTTCCGTGACGAACGACCGTTCATCGGGGCGTGGCAAGCGCCGCGAAAGACCCAAACAGCTCGTGGAGTTGGCCGAGGTCCGCCGCCGGTTGATGCTGTTCCGCGAGCAGTATCGGGGCATCGCTCCGATTCCCATCGAGTCCATCGTGGGTTCCGTGGATCGGTCGTCACAATTCGACCGGAAGTTCCGCGCAAAGGTTCCTGAGCAACGGGAGCGCGCTCGTCAGATCGCGTTGGCCTTCCCCGATGGGAATTTCCCACCCATCAAGGTGTACCGGGTCAGTGACGTGTACTTCNNGTACTTCGTCCGCGATGGGCACGCCCGGGTAGCCGCCGCCGTGCACATGGGAGTCGAATTCATCGACGCCGAGGTCACCGAACTGGAGACCGAGGAGACGATCTCGGAAGACCTCGACATGACGGACGTGATCCATCTCGAGCAACGTCGGCGTCTCATGGAGGAGACAGAGCTCGGCAAGGCAAGACCGGAGGTCGACATTCGCGTCTCACGTCCGGCCGGCTACGCCGCCATTCGCGAATCGATCGCCGCTCACGGGTATTGGATCATCCAGGAGCGTGGCGAACTCCTGACGCGCTTCGAGGTGGCAGCCGATTGGCACGACCGCGTCTACCAGCTGACCATCGACGCCGCTCGACGCTCGGGCATCCTCGACTCTCTCCCTCGATCGACCGAAGCAGATCTCTTCCTGTGGCTCGAGCAGCGGCGACGGGCCATGCTGCCGGATCGAGGGCACCTTCCGCTCCCCGACGTGGCGCTCGAAGTGGCGGCCAGCGGGGTGGACGAGGACCTCGTCGTGGACGGAGAGGTGGAGTGATGAGCACCGTGCGAACGCTCGTGGTCGCCGACGAAGTGGCTCCCCAGCTCTACCGGCCCGAAGTCCGGGAACTCGAACCGGATCTCGTCATCTCGTGTGGAGACCTGCCGTTCGAGTACCTCGAGTATCTGGTGACGATGCTGAACGTCCCGCTCGTCTTCGTCCCGGGNNCGGGCAATCATGACCCGGAGCTGGGACCTCGGCTCCCCGAACCGATACTGCCCCCCGCCTGGTCATGGAAGACGCAGTTTGGTGACGAGACCGGTCCCCGCGGGTGCGAGAACATCGACGGGCGGATCGTCGAGGTTCGTGGGTTGCGCATCGCCGGCCTGGGGGGATGCATTCGCTACAACCTGGGACCCAACCAATACACCCAACGTCAAATGACCCTCCGGGCCCTCAAGCTCGAGGCGCGCGCCCGTGCTCAGCTGTTCGGACGAAGGGGCGTGGACCTCTTGGTCACCCATGCACCTCCGGCGGGATTCGGCGAGGCGCCTGATCCCGCCCATCTCGGGATCAACGCGCTCACCCGCCTGACCCGTGTCCTCCGGCCCACCTATCTGGTTCACGGCCACATTCATCCCTACGGCATCACCCAACCCGATCGGCGCTCGGGAAGCACCACGATCATCAACGTGATCCCCTACCGACTGTTGGAGATGGAAGCATGACCTGGGACGATCTCTACGGCATCTCCACGTTCGAGAAGGCTCGCCGGAGAGAGCTCGGCCGCAGACTCACGCGGCTGGTGCAGGGCAAGGAACCCGACCGTCTCCTGGAACTGGATGAGGTCCGGGCGCGCCTGCAGCTCTACGAGCAGTGGTACGTCGGCTTCGAGAGCATCCCGCTGGCACAGATCGTCGGTTCAGTTGATCGCTCGACAGATTTCGACAGCAAGTTCCTGCCGATACGCGGCAGCATGGAGAAGCGATGGAAGACCGTCGAGAACACATTCCGCGGCCAGGCGTTCCCGCCCATCATCACGTTCCGGGTCGGCGACAGCTACTTCGTGGAGGACGGGCATCACCGTGTGGCCATCGCCCGACAGAGGGGAGACGAGTTCATCGACGCAGAGGTCACCGAAGTCAAGAGTCCCGTACGGATCACACCTGAGACGGACGTTGCGGCAATCGTCCACCTGGGCTTGCGAAAGTGGTTCATGGACCACTGTCAGCTCGATCGGGTCCGACCCCGGGCCGAGATCGAACCGTCACGGCCACGTGGCTACGCCCAGTTGCTGGACATCGTGTTCGCATCGGGTTTCGAGCTCATGATGCAGCGCAGTGCCATGGTCACCCCGGCTCGAGCGTCAGCCCATTGGTATGACGACCTCTACCTGCCCGCAGTCGCGTCGATTCGGGCGGGATCGCTGCCAGTGATCTTCCCGCGAGCCTCGGAGACGGACCTCTACCTGCGTGTTCACCAACAACATCGAGCGCTGGTTTCGGTCGATGCTCGTCACAGCGTCGATGACGCCGTCACTTCGACCGAAGAGACCGCTCGGAAACCCGTGACCGTGAGGACACGTCTCGCGCTCGAGGAAGTGAAGGAGAAGCTCAAGGCCTCGACCAACGACGACGAGCGGGACACCTGATGCGTGAAGATATGGCAAGTCGACAGCTTGCATCGGCGCTCACGCCCGAGCCTGGTCACCCGGCATTACCCACCGAGGAGCATCGTTCTGTACATTCGCCGCTCTCCCCATTCCCCTGGCAGGAGGTTCCATGAGCCGTCGACGACTACGAGTGGCAGTTCCAAGCGCGGTGACCTCATTGGCGCTGGTGCTCGGCGCGTGTGGATCACCCACCACCGAGACCGAGGCACCGGCGACAACGACCACGACTTCAGCGGCTCCGACCACGACCACCATGGCGGTGGAGAGCCACCACCCGGAGAATGCCGGTTGGGAACTCGTCTGGTCAGACGAGTTCGACGGCTCCAGCCTGGACGAGACCAAGTGGGGCTACGAGCAGAACTGTTGGGGCGGCGGCAACCAAGAGCTCCAGTGCTACACGAACCGGACCGACAACGTCTACGTCTCGGACGGTCTCCTGCACATTCGAGCAGTCGAAGAGTCGTTCACCGGGCTGGACGGATCGGAGGATTGGGACAACGCCGACGAACTGGGGACGGCAACGCTGCCCCACACGTCGGGACGGATCCGCACGAAGGACCAAGGGGATTGGCAGTACGGCCGCTTCGAGATCCGGGCCCAGCTGCCCTACGGGCAAGGCATGTGGCCGGCCATCTGGATGCTCCCCACGGACTGGGTCTACGGCGGTTGGGCGGCCAGCGGCGAGATCGACATCATGGAGGCGGTCAACCTCAAGACCGTCTCGGCGCCCAACGGCAACGCAGTGCACGGTTCCATTCACTACGGAGCCGAATGGCCGTCGAATGTCCACTCAGGCACATTCGTCCAGTTCTTCGACGACCACCCGGCCGACACCTTCCACGTCTATGCCATCGAGTGGGAAGAGGGCGAGATCCGCTGGTTCGTCGACGACGTCCACTACGCCACGCAGACGGCCGATGGTTGGTACAGCCAGATGACCGCCGAAGACGGAACGTTGACGGTGGCAGACGGCTTTGCACCGTTCGACCAACGGTTCCACCTCATCCTCAACGTCGCCGTGGGTGGCAACTGGCCGGGCCCGCCGAACGAGAACACCGTCTTCCCCCAAGAGATGCTGGTCGACTATGTCAGGGTCTATCAGTGCGCCGCCTCCCCGGACGACGGCAAGGGCTGTGCCACCGTCTCCCCTGACGCCACGCTGGTGGCCGGCAAGACACCTCCGGAACCAGCCGAGGAGCTGTTCACCGGAGCGTTCAGCGGAGACTTCGATCCAGACACGCTGGGCGACACCATGACCATCTTCGAGGACGATCAGCTCTTCCCGTGGAGGTGGGACTCGTTCAACGCCAGCGGATCACTGGACTTCGAGCTGGTGGACACAGGCGATCCCGACCACGGCATGGTGATCCAGACGACGTTCAACACGAACGAGGCTGTCGTGTACTTCCAGGCTCCGGTCACCTACGACCTGAGCGACTGGTCGGACGGCTTCGTCGAGTTCGACCTGCGTGTCACCGACCTGGGAAGAGCGAGCGGCTTCATGATGAAGGTCGACTGCGTGCATCCCTGCAGCTCCGGTGACTTCCCAATCGGGACGCCTCCGGTCGGAGAGTGGGTGCACCACGAGATTGCGATCGCTGACCTCCTGGCTCACACGGGTTCGACACTCGACCTGACATTGGTCAACACGCCACTGGTCATCTTCCCCGCATGGGGCAACCAGGACGGAGCGGTGATGCAAATCGACAACGTCGAGTGGACGAGGTGACAGCCGGAGACGGAGTCGCAGGCCAGCGGAGTTGCCAATCGACTAGCGGCAGCCGTCAAGATCTGTGAGCGGATCGGCGCCGGTCAGCAGTCGGAATGCCGAGGCAAGGCCGTCGCACGACGCTTCGGCAAGACTCGGCGGTACAACTGAGCCGTCCTGAAGGCCCCACACGATCAAGTCGGCGGCCACCTCGGTGGGTGCCGCGGAACCGAGGAGCTGCCTGGGTTCCGACACCGCTCCGTCCAGTCCAGCCATGACCTCCTCGATGGTCGAGCCATCCACGTCGGCCGCGATCAGCCAGGCGTGGGCGAACTCGTGCAGGAGCGTCAAACGAGCCGCCAAATCCGCCCGCTCCTCGCCGAAACAGAGGTGTACCTCGATAGACCCGTTGGACGTTTCGGTGAAGCCTCCCGAGTAACCGCGCTCGCGGCATTCGACGATGGCCGAGAACGTGACACTTCTCACCTCAGGTGACCCCACCTCGGAAGCTGCGAATCGAGAGACTGCCCAGTCTGTCCACCCGTGCAGCGTCGGGGTGCCCGAGTAGATCTCGATCGATCCGAGCACCGTGTGCAGGGTCCTCGTGAGCTCCGGTTCGGACGCAAGCCGGAACTCGAGCGATGCAACCAGGCGCTCCAGTTCCTCCAGCGAGGACCGATCGCCGTACGAAGCAAGGACGAACATGTCGACACCTACCACGTCGACGACCCAAATCGAGAGGTGCGGTGATTCGGCGGGCAGCCAGACCCATCGATACGCAGGATCACCTGCATCGAACGCAGCGGCAGGGAACATCCGCTTGACGCCGTTCCCGCATCCGCGCCACCGGCTCTCCACTTGGTCTTCGTCGAGGAGTGCATCGAGGCGTTCGGCCGGGTAGCCGCCCACCGTCTCATCGGTGACGCTGCCTGCCTGCAGCCGGGGATCAGCTGTGAGGGTTTCCATTGGATCATCGAGAGTCGCCATGGCTCCCCGGCCCGCGTCGTACCAGGCTTCGGGCGCAACGATCTTGACCAATGGATCACAAGTGGTGGTTCCGCGTTCGGTCAACGAACTGAGATGAAGCGTCGTCAGCGTGTCCGCAGCCCACCAGCCATCCTCGATGGTGAACAGGATCGCCGGGTCGGGATGATTCCAACGCGTCACGAACCGTCCCGCCTCGGATGTCTGATAGTCGAGCTCCGTGATCTCGTCTGCCGAGCCCTCCGGCGGCACCTCTGCGAGCGATACCTGGGCCGTGTGTGAGACTTCATCGCCCTGCACCGATACCACGGTCAGAGTGACATCAAACACGCCTTCGCCCGGATACGCGTGGCTCGGGTTGCGTGACGCAGATGTCGCTCCATCGCCGAAACTCCAGAACCAGGAGACGGCGAGTCGAGTGGCATCTTCGGCTTCGAAGTCGCAGGCGAGCCCCACGCATGCTGCCGTGAACTCGGCCACAGTTGCGGAGTCCGATACATCGGGCGCCGTCCTGCAGGCCGATGCCAGAAGCAGTCCGAGCACGAACATCGATGCTCCGGCCCGCGGCAGAGTGCCGTCGGATCGCTGATTCGCCCTACCTAGATGAGCCACGGTTTCCGCATGAGACGATATCGCGTCGACCCACGATGCGCGAACGGGAGTGAGCAGAAGCCCTGGATCTAGATCCAGCCCAACCAGGCGATGACGTCGCCGGCAACATCACTCGGCCGGCCGGTGTTGCTGAATGAGGCGTCCGCCAGCCCTGCCCCGACGCCTTCCTCGAGCCAACGCCTGGCGGTTGCCAGGTTCCGAGCACGTTCCGCCGTCACGTCGCCACTGAGGCGTTCGGCGATCACATCGATCGGTGTCGACAGCTCTGCGATGCGAAGATCGAATGGGACGGAGGCTCGCACCACAGCCAAGTCCTCGCCATCCCGGAGCGCCCAGGCCAGGACGAACAACGGCGTTCCGGCTTCGAGGTAGTTCGCCACGACACCGCCGAGATTCCTGGCCAGGACCTCACGAGCACCTGAACGATCGATTCCGGCGTCGAACCACCAGAGCCAATCGAGATCGATGGCGGCATACCGTTTGCCATGGCGCTCCAGCTGTTCTGCCATCTCCACTGCGACCGTTGTCTTGCCGCTCCCGAAGGCCCCCGTCAGCAGCACACCCTTTGCCGGCACCACGATCGCAGTCTGCCAGGCCCTCGATTCGTGGGCCCGGTGCTTCTTGCCGACTGACCTGACGCGTCGTTCTCGAGGCAGCGGAGTTGGGGCGCTCCCTCCGCGGCAGCACCGAAGAGCCTCGAGAGCCCTACCTAGAGTGCAGCCAACAGATGAACCGCCACGGCTGGACCTTCAAGGTCGACC
>JABAOD010007304.1_pt2 | contig 23202 bp, 27 predicted proteins | sample 7062151 | NCBI WGS metagenome assembly JABAOD01 (sample SAMN14538626, study PRJNA623070) | marine sediment metagenome | biome: marine biome [ENVO:00000428]; feature: marine pelagic biome [ENVO:01000023]; material: deep marine sediment [ENVO:00002113] | place: India: Gulf of Khambhat ... | reverse complement strand
AGGTGGAAATCGGCCTCGACTGGTCGGAAGGCCGCCTGTCGGCCGCCAAGAAGGAGGACAACCTCCTCAAGGCCGCCGCGAATCCGCGCGGTATGCAGGGTTATGCCGTGGGACGGTGACGAATCTTGCCCCGACTCGCTGCGAACCTGTCGTTCCTGTTCACCGAATTGGCACTGATCGAGCGGGTCGGGGCAGCGGCGTCAGCAGGCTTCAAGGGAGCCGAGATCCTGTTCCCGTACCAGTGCGAGCTGGCCGACCTCCGCGCCGCTTATCGCGAGGCCGGGATCGAGCCGGTGCTGTTCAACACGCCGCCGGGAGACTGGGACGCCGGTGAGCGTGGGCTGGCGGCGGTCCCGGGCTGGGAGCAGCTGTTCAACGCACATCTTGCCGAGGCCATGACCTATGCCTTGTTCGTCGGCTGCAAGAGACTGCACGTCATGGCGGGCATTCCGCCCGCGGATGTCGATCCCGCAGACTGCGAGGCCGTGTTCATCGAGAACCTCAGGAAGGCGGCCAACAATGCGGCACGCTACGACATCACGATCACCATCGAGCCGATCAACCCGATCGACATGCCGGGTTATTTCCTGACCCGGCAGGACCAGGCGACGCGCATCCTCGAGGCGGTTGGCATGGCCAACGTCGCGCTGCAGATGGATTTCTACCACTGCGCCCGGGTCGAGGGCGATCCCGCTGGCTGCTTCCGGCGGAACTTCGCGCGCATCGGCCATATCCAGATCGCCGGCGTGCCCGACCGCAACGAGCCCGATACAGGCCAGTTGGACTACATGCCGCTGCTGGCCTTGGTCGATGAAGCGGGATACCGCGGTTGGGTGTCGTGTGAATACCATCCTCGAGCCGGCACGCGTGACGGGCTCGGCTGGGCGCGCGCCTGGGGCATTGCGGCGGACTGACTAACGGACCGGGTGTTCCGGCCCGCGGCCGCGATAGGTGTCGACGAAGGCGGCCGCCGTGGGCGCATCGAAGGGCTTGAGTCTGAGCATACGCTCCCATGCGGTCAGCACGACCTCGTCGCCGAGCCCAGGCATCGGCACAACCACAAGGCCGCTCCACGGCCCGCCATAGAGGCCGGCCCATGTCTGGAGGGTCGCGAAAACCTCCTCGGGCGGCGAATCGTAATAGATCACGATCATTCCGTGTTCCAGCGAGTGGACGAGCCGGGTCGCGATCTGCGGCCGGTCGTAGACCCCCGGATCGATCCATTTCGGATCGTGTGCACCCGCCGTCGGCATGCGGTCACGATACCCGGGCGACTGGCCGGGTACGAGATGGCCGCCCGTTGACGCCGGCTGTCGCTCAACCGCGCCAAGGCGATCCATACCGGCGGCCGCCAGGACAAGAAAGCGGCCCTCCGCTGAGCTGTGACGCCACCACGACCAGCCGCCCCATGCGGCGGCCACAAGCGCCACCGCGACGACGGCGATCTTGCCCGTGCCCCAGCGCCTTGCCCGCCTTGTCGTCGTCCCGCCGGTCTTTGCCGTCTTGCCCGCCATGTCTCCAACTCTGTTTTCGCCTGTGTTGGGCCCGGTATAACGCAACGCGCGCCGCAATCACACTCCCATTCGACCGTTAACTCAAAATTCATCGTGATGTGCCAGCGTCGCCCGGTGCGGCGTTTCTGTCTCCCCATACCCGTGACGTAATGACTTCGACATCGATCCCGATGACCGCTAGACCGAATCGTACCGCCGAAGGCCTGAAACTCACGGTGTTTGTCCTGGCGATCGCCTTTCTCGCATTCGTGGCCGGCGGCGTCGCCACCTACCTGAAATGGGCGCCCGCGGAGGCGTTCATGCAGCGCACGGCAATGGTTGCCCTGTACCTTTACAAGTCCAACGTGGAAGAGGACGCACTCGACCCGTTTTGGCATCCGGCCCATCTGCCCGGACCCGTTACCGACAATCCGGTGATCCGGCACGATGCCGGCACCGCGTGGCAGGGCTTCAACCTCTTTGTCCACACCGGTGCGCAGGGCGCGACCCTTATAGACATGGACGGCAACGTCGTCCACGAATGGCGGCTGCGCTTCGACGAAGTTTGGGACGTTGCACCGCACGTCAAGAGCTATGCGGAAGAAGGCCGGACCTATTGGGCCGACAAGGTATACTGGCGCCGCGTCCATCTATTCGAGAACGGCGATCTCCTGGTCCTGTTCGAGTCACCTTATCGCACACCGTACGGGTTCGGACTCGCAAAACTCGACAAGGATTCGAACGTGTTGTGGAAGTTGTCTGAGAACGCCCACCACGATACGGCGATCGGTCCGGAGGGCGAGATCTATGTCCTCACCCAGTCGATCCGAGAGCACAGCTTTCCCGGGATATCCCGCGTCAAGCCGCCATTCATAGATGACACGGTCACGATCGTCTCGGGCAGTGGCGCGAAGCGCAAGGAAATCTCGATCCTTGCAGCCTTCATCGGGTCTGACTACGAACCCCTTCTCGATATGGTCAGGCGAGACCTTCTGGGCGACATCATGCACGCGAACGCGGTGCAGTACGTCGACGCGTCGACCGCGGCGGCATTCCCGTTCGCCGAAACCGGACAGCTCCTGATCTCGATGCGCGAAATCAACGCGATCGCGCTTCTCGATCCCGAAACCGAACGGATCGTTTGGGCTGACACCGGAATGTGGCGGCGTCAGCACGAACCGCAGATGCTGGGTAATGGAAGGATCCTCCTCTTCGATAATCAGGGCTACCGCGGCGAAGAGGGAGCAACGCGGGTGATGGAGTACGATCCCCTGACTGGAGACATCCTCTGGTCCTATGCCGGCACGGCCGAACAGCCGCTGCTCAGCACGGTGTACGGGTCACAGCAACGACTCGCCAACGGCAACACCCTGATCGTCGAGTCTAACAATGGCCGGGCCATCGAGGTCACCCCTGACGGACGCACCGTCTGGGAATTCCGACTGCCCGAACGCATGCAGTCCGGTGAAGTGGAGATGGTCAGAATCCTGCCCGACCTGGCGAGGGTCCCCCCGGACGGCGTCAATTTTCTGCAACAGGCCATTCATACGCGTTAACTATACTTGGCCTTCAAGCCGCCAACATCTTGCTGCACCATCGCTGCATGGATCATCGCACCGCGCAGAACACGTCGATCGCCTTACTGGCGACGGTAATGGTGTCGGCCGGCCCCCTCGCACCCGTACACGGCGCATCCGGAGACGGCGCCGGCATCATCCGGCTCGCCCGCGTACTGCCGGACGAGCCGATGTTCCAGTGCATCGCGCCCGCCGAATACGAGATCGCGGGGCTGCGCCTATATGATAGTCTGGCGTCCATGCACAACCTCGGCACGCCGGCGTCGCTGACCCGCGGCTACGGCGAGGATGACGGCGGCGGATACGTGGCGACGAAATTCTCTTATGGCGGTCTGGACGTCACCGTTGTGCGCGAACGGATCGACGTCATCGAAGCGACGTCGCCTCGATGGCGCACACCAGCGGGCCTCAGACCCGGAATGAGCCGCGCCGAGGCCGATGCGATGCTGGGCCACGCACCCGACCCGCAATATCTGAACGACGGCGTCTACACCTTCTCCGGCTGCCCCGAATGGCTTGGCGGCGAACTGCGCTGGGACAACGTCAGCAACTATTTCGAGTTCGCGTTCGGCGATGACGGGCGGTTGTCGTTCATCCGCCTCGCCGCCGACCGCCCGTGAGCAGCTTCCATCGTATCCTTGATTTACAGCACGTTCAGATTTACGGCGCACACTGGAGGGACGCACGTCCGTATCTGAACGGAACCGGGGAACCGGGGATCCGACAATGAAGAAGTTCGCCGTCGCAGTCTCTATTATGCTCGCCACACCGGCCGCGCCTGCGGGCGCCGTCGATATTCCGAGGGAACGAACGGAAGCGGTGCTGTGGGCCGCGGTTGCAGCGCGGAGCCTGAATGTCCGCGCGCAACCCTCGATGGGTGCGGCGGTGGAATTCCAGCTGCCGCGCGGCGCCTATGTCGCCATCGTCGAGGAGCTGGGTCAGCCGGCCAAGATCGACGGGCAAGAGGATACCTGGACCCTGATCGCTACCGAGATCTGTGCCGATGCGGCCTGCAACCTGTTAAAAGGCGGCTGGGTTGCTGATTCCTGGCTCGCCTACCAGGAACGCTTCGAATCGATGAGCGAATGGCGCGCGGGAGAGATCACGGGGAACGACGGCGAACGTGACTTCACTTACCGGATCGCTGCCGACGCCTCCTTCGAATTCGCGACCGCGCCGTGCCGCAATGCGGACGGCAGCATCTGCGTGAAGTACGAGCGTTACGACGGCTGCCGCGAAGAGGATTTCCGCGAGGGCGAGGAATGCATCGGGCGCGGCGACCTGTACCGCTATCGCGACCTCGTGTGGGCACGTGGCTACGGCTATCTGTTCATCGACGGCAAGGGGAATCTCTGTTCGGTGTTCTCAGGTCGCGGCAACGCCCCGCGCATGTGCGACCGCTGACAGGGGACGGGCCTCATCGTACCGGCGCCTCGGTCGTTCAAGTTTTGTCGCCTGAATCCTCATCCCGGTCCGACGGGCCCGCCGGCAGGGTCAGTTCGACTTTCAGGCCACCCAACTCGGAATCCGACAGACGCAGCGAGCCGCGATACATCTCCGCGATATCGCGCACGATCCAGAGTCCGAGTCCCGTTCCTCCCACCTGCTCGTCCAACCGGCCGCCGCGTGCCAACGCCGCCTCACGTTCGTCTTCGGCCACGCCCGTCCCATCATCCTCCACCGAAATCGTGAGCTCGCCGTTTTGGCGCATGGCGGCGACACGGACACGGCTGCGGCTCCATTTGCAGGCATTGTCCATAAGGTTGCCGAGCATTTCCTCGAGATCCTGGGCATCGCCGGCAAAAGACAGGTCGGCGAGCCCCTGTGCTTCGATCGTCAGGCCGCGGTCTCGGTACAGAAGATCCAGCGAATAGCGAAGCCCTTCAAAGGCGTCGTCGACAGGTGCCCGCGCGCCGACGGCAGCACGCGGACCAGCGATCCGGGCGCGCGCGAGATTGCGGTCGACCGCACGCCTCATGGCCGCCACCTGTTCCTCGATCACACGGCCCCGGTCGCCCTCCAGCGCACGCGCTTCATAGGCGATCACCATCAACGGATGTTTCAGGGCGTGAGCAAGGTCACCCGCCTGTGTCCGCGCCCGCGCCAGCAGGGCTGCGTTATGGTCAAGCAGTGCATTGACCTCGTCCACGACCGGCTCGACCTCCATGGGAAAGGTTTCCGGCATGCGACTTCGCCGACCCGAGCGGATATCCGACAGGGCAATGCGCAACCCGTTCAGGGGACGCAGTCCGTAACGGACCTGAATGAGCACTGCGACGACGAGACCGGCACCGAGCATCGTCAACGTCAGGGCTGTTATCATCGAGAACTGGCGGACACCGCTCTGTATATCAGTCACGGGACCGGACACCGCGTAGGTGAACACGTCGTCTACGCCCGGAAGCGTGATCTGCCGCACGAAAACACGCAGCGGCTGCCCTGTCGGATCGTTGAGCAGGTGGACCGCCTCCCGATCCGTTGCCGGCAAGACCAGGCGCATACCGGCGAGCGATTCCGACGCCGCGACCACATTACCGGCTTGGGCTATCTGCCAGTACCAGCCCGATCCGGGCCGATTGAAACGTGGCTCGAAAGCGGTCCAGCCCAAGGCCAGGCGGCCGTTTGCATCGATGTCGCTCGCCGCGACCAACTCCTCGAGATGATCGACCAGTCCCAAATCGAAGCGCTGTTCGATGTGGTCGCGGAACATGAAAATGAGCAGTTCCCCGGTCCCGAACAGGCTCAACGCGACCAGCACGGCAGCAGCAACTGCCAGACGACGCGTTAGGCTAATATTCCTCATCGGAAAGACCGACCAGCCGGTAACCGCGCCCCCTGTAGGTCTCGATGCTGTGGCGCCCGATCTTCTGACGCAACCGGTTGATCAGCACCTCGATCACATTGGAGTCTCGGTCAAAGTCCTGGCCGTAAATGTGGTCGGTAAGTTGCGTTTTCGAGACGATCTGACGCGCGTGATGCATCAGGTAGGACAGGGTTCGGTATTCAAGAGCGGTCAATGCGACCGGTTTGCCGGCAAGCGTCACGCGGCCGGTCGCGGTATCAAGCTGTATCTCTCCGCACTTGAGGAGGGGGTTGGCATGGCCGGCGGAACGGCGAATCAGCGCCTCAACCCGCGCAACCATCTCCTCCAGTTCAAAGGGCTTTGCGAGGTAATCGTCGGCGCCGGCGCGCAAGCCGGTTACCTTGTCGCGCCACGTATCGCGCGCGGTCAGTACAAGAACCGGCATGCTGCGGCCGGCCGTACGCCATCGCTGCAGGACGGTCAGCCCGTCCACCCCCGGCAAACCGAGATCAAGCACCACCGCGTCGTAATCCTCTGTCTCGCCAAGAAACTGCGCTTCTTCCCCTTCGTCGGCGGATTCCACGACGTAACCGGCATCGCGCAACGTTTCGGTGACCTGTCCAGCGACACGAAGATCGTCCTCGACCACTAATACCCGCATCTACCCTACTCCATATCGGCTTGGTCCCCCAACGTGTCGCTGTTCGGCGTGGCCAAGGCCGAAGCTCCCTACAGCAGTCCAACCCGATGGAATTCCGCCATCAGTCGTCCCTGCCGCCCCCGGGCCCGCTATTTCCGCCGCGATCGTCGTCCCGATCATCATCGTCGCGGTCGTCGCGGTCGTCATCGTCATCATCGTCGTCGTCATCATCGTCGACGCGCCGCGCACGACTGTCATCAACGCGCACGACTGAGGCCGGTCCGTCGACATCGTCGTTGCGATCACGATGTCCGACGACGCTCTCAAGGCGCAATGTCACAGCATCGTACGACAGTTTCAGAACATTCCCGCGCTCGGTGAGCAACTTGACCTCGTATGCCGGTGGCCCCGTATGCGCCAGCTCGACGGTCAGGATCCGACCAGCGAACGTCGAATGGACCCGCTCGAACAGTCGGGGGACCGGCGCAATTTCCGGTCCCTGCGGTGACGCGGCCTCAGCCGCACGGACAGGCGCGAATGGGCCCGCCGCAACTATCATAAGCACGGCGAACGACAACAGCCGGCAACGCCACCGACGTATCCGTTCACAATGGGCCCACATTTCCTATCATCCCATTAACCGTCCGGAGTCTATCGCCATAAAGCTGAACCTACGCTGAAATTTCGTGCGGAAAACCCAGCTGGACGTGGTCACATCGTCGCAGCCGGCAATCCAAAACAACGTCCCGAATCTACCCTACGCGCGGCTAAAATCCCGCTTGAGCGCCGATCAACGCCGCCGGCGCTTTATTGTGGGCAAGCACCCCGCCCCCCTGTGAACCCGAGTAAGGATCATTCGCAGATGTTCGAAACACATTTTACCACGGTTGCCGATTTCTCGGCAGTTTTCGCGGTTGCGGGCCTCCGGGTATTCGTCGTTGCGGTCCTCGGACAGGATTCCGCTGTCCGGCCATCTACTATCAGCCCATCGGACATACCGACGCTCGACGCGAGGTCCGCTTTGCCGAGCGCCATCGCGCTTGGCTTTACGGCCATTCGCAGCGCGGGGCATGTCGGCGGCCCCGACCTCGTCGAGGCGGTCGACACAGCCGGCGAGACGGTGATCGGCGTACCGGTCAAAATCAATGCCGAAATGTGACCGGTCCGAAAGCGTCCGGGCACAGGACTCTCCGGCCGCTTCTGTTCGGCGATCGTCATTCGGGGCCAAGGGTCCGCATGAGCCGCAGGAGTTGGCGGTCGTGCAGGCGCGTCAACAATGTCAGCGCCGCGATGGCGCCACACATCGCAAGGAACATGTCCCACTGGGTGTCCCATACGTCGCCCTGGATGGCGAGGAAGGCGTCGGCGTCCTCACCCATGATCAACGCGCCCCACCATTCGATGAACTCGTAGAAAGCACTGAACGCAAGGGCAAAACACACGACGAGGAACGGAAGCCAGCGGCTGCCGCGCAGCGGCGACGCGCGCCACAGGATCTCGCGCATCAGGATCGCGGGAATGAACCCCTGCGCAAAATGCCCGAGGCGGTCGTAATGATTGCGGGACAGATCCAGCCAGTCCTGCACCCAGTACCCCACCGGCACCTTGGCGTAGGTGTAATGTCCGCCGAGCATCAGAATGCAGGCGTGGATGAACAGCAGGCGATACAACAGCGGCGTCAACGGCCAGCGGCCCCGCGTCACCGCGAGCAGAGGAATCCCGATCACCACCGGCGCCACCTCCAGGATCCAGGTCAGGCGGTCCACCGGCTCGATCCCGGATATGACCAGCAGCATTGCGGCGACGGCAAAGAGGACGAGCGGCTCCCTGCTGCGGGTTTCCGTATCAGCCATGGGAACGCCAGCGTGCCACAGTCATGATGCGCTGGAAACAGTCGCTCAGGCGCGCGCCTTGTCCAGCGTCTGATAGCACCCGCGGTAGAACAGGAGGGGATGGCCATCGAGGTCTGCGCGCATGCGCTCAATTTCACCGACGAAGATGACATGGTCGCCGCCGTCATAGGTATAGCGGGTACGGCATTCAAAATTGGCCAGGGCATCGGCGAGGATCGGGCACCCGAAATCCCAGATGTCAAAATGGATGCCGTCCCATTTGTCGGCGAGCGGGGTGGCGAAGCGGTCTGCCAGTTCCTCCTGTCCCTCGCGCAGGACGTTGACCGCGAAATGGCCGCTTTCCAGGAAATGCGGCATGCTGTAGGCGCGGCGGTTCAGGCTGAACAGCACGAGCGGCGGGTCCAGCGAGACGGAATTGAACGAGCTGGCCGTCACACCCAGCTTTTCGTCGTTGGCGCCAAGCCCCGTGACCACCGTCACGCCGGTCGCAAAGCAACCGAGGGCCTTGCGCAAACTCTGCGGGTCGATGGTTGTCATGTCGTCTAACCCGCCGATTCTCTGGCTTTTTTCTGTTGTCGACAGGGTATCAAATAGAACAGACCACTGCCAGCGCAAGCACGCGACCGTGGTTGTTGCCCTCGCTGGCGAAACTGCTAGGTTTGCGGGATCTGCCACGACGCGATCCTCGGCGTTTCCATGACCTTCGACCAGATCTTCCTGCTTGCGCTGCTCGGCGCGGTCCTGGCGCTGTTCGTCTGGGGCCGCTGGCGGTACGACATCGTCGCGTTCGCGGCGCTGCTGGCGGCAACGCTGGCCGGCATGGTGCCCTTCGACGAGATGTTCGCGGGCTTCGGCCATCCCGCCACGGTGACCGTGGCGCTGGTGCTCATCGTCTCGCGCGGTTTGCAGAATTCCGGGGCCATCCAGTCGATCGGCCGGCTGATTCCGGCAGGGAAATCGGTGACCGGCCATGTCGGCGCGCTTGCCGGCATCGGAGGCGCGTTATCGGCGGTCATGAACAATGTCGGCGCGCTGGCACTGCTGATGCCGGCGGCGCTGCAGTCCGCGGCCAAGGCTGCCCGTTCGCCGGCCTTGCTGTTGATGCCCCTGTCGTACGGCTCCATCCTCGGTGGGCTGGTAACGCTGGTTGGCACGCCGCCGAACATAATCGTTGCGACCTTCCGCGGCGATGCCGTGGGCGAGTCCTTTTCGATGTTCGACTTCACGCCGGTCGGCGGCGTCGTCGCAGTGGCCGGAATCGCCTTCGTCGCCCTTGTCGGCTGGCGTCTCGTGCCGCTATCGCGACGGGCCAAGATGTCGGCGCGCGAATTGTTCGAGATCGACGCCTATCTCAGCGAAGCGATCGTCGAGGACAAAAGTCCGCTGGTCGGCAGGTCGCTGAGCGAGGCGGACGACCTCGCCGAGGAACAGGATGCACTCGTGCTGGGGCTGATCCGGGGCGATCAGCGCATCGAACACGGCCACCGCAAGGAGACGGTGCTGGCCGGCGACGTGCTGGTGCTCGAAACCGGGCCCGACGCGCTGTCGGCGGTCCACAACGCCCTGAAGCTGAGCCCCGCGGACATCGTGAAGAAAAGGCAGAAGGAAGCCGCGCCGCCGCAGACCGAGAGTGGTGATATCGCGCTGACGGAGGCCGTCGTCCTCCCGAAATCGGACATCATTGGCCAGACGCTGGAGGCGCTTCGACTGCGACGGCGCTACGGCGTCAACCTGCTGGCGGTCTCGCGCCAGGGCCGCGCCTTCCGCGGCCGGCTGCGCGACTTCCGCTTCAGGGCCGGCGACGTGCTGTTGCTGGAGGGGGATCCCGAGCGGTTGCCGTCGGTCATCGCAGCGATCGGCTGCCTGCCGCTGGCCGAACGCGGCCTGCAGATTCAACGCCGGCGTTACGGGCTGCTGGCCATCGGCGCCTTCGTCGCGGCCGTGATCTTGGCCAGCCTCGGTCTCGTCAGCCTGCCCGCCGCCTTCGCCGCGGCGGTCGGTTTCATGGTCGTGCTGAACATCGTGCCGGCGCGGGACATCTACGATGCCGTCGACTGGCCGGTGATCGTGCTGCTCGGCTCGATGATTCCGGTCGGCCGAGCGCTGGAGACAAGCGGCGTAACCGCGTTCCTAGCGGACACACTGGTCGACGCGGCCGCGGGACTGCCGGCTTGGAGCATCCTTACGCTGGTGCTGGTCGTCACCATGACCCTGTCGGACGTAATGAACAACGCGGCGACCGCAGTTGTCATGGCGCCCATATCGATAAGCATTGCCGAACGCCTGGCGGTCAACCCAGACTGTTTCCTGATGGCCGTTGCCGTCGGCGCCTCCTGCGCCTTCCTGACCCCCATCGGGCACCAGAACAACACCCTGATCATGGGGCCCGGCGGTTACCGCTTCGGCGACTACTGGCGCGTCGGGCTGCCGCTGGAAGTGATCATCGTAATCGTCGCCATCCCGATGTTATTGTGGATCTGGCCGCTGTAGCCGGCATGTGCGACAATCGCGGTGCGGGAGGAGAAAGCGATGATTCGACGCACGATTGTCGCGATTGCGCTGGTGCTGGGAACCGGACATGCCCTCGCGCAGGAACCGGTTGACCTGGAGCTCGTGTTCGCAGCCGACGGGTCAGGGTCCATCGACGACGAGGAGCTGGCATTGCAGCGGGCCGGCTATGCCGCTGCGCTGGCCCACCCGGACGTGCTGGCTGCGATCCGGGGCGGCTACCTGCAGAAGATCGCTGTCGCCTATATCGAATGGGCGGCGCCCGAGTCCCAGCATACGGTCGTCGACTGGACGGTGATCGCGGACGAGGCGTCAGCCCGCGAGTTCGGCAAACAGCTGATGGCGGCGCCGCGTTCCGTTTGGGGCTCGAATTCGATCAGCAACGCGATCCACTATGCCGCCAACCTGATCGAGACCAACGGCTTCGAGGGCACGCGCAAGGTGATCGACGTGTCCGGCGACGGGCCACAGCGCAACGGACGGCCGCTGGAGTTCGTGCGCCAAACGACGCTGCTTAAGGGCATTATTATCAACGCCTTGGTGGTGATTTCGGAAGGCGGCGGATATCCGGGGCCGAGCGGCGAGCCGTTGACCGAGCACTACGCCAACGACGTCATCGGCGGCGCCGGTGCGTTCATGATGACCGCACATTCGCGCGAGGAGTTCGCTGAGGCGATCCTCAAGAAGCTGATCCTCGAAGTGGCGGGTACGTCGCCGGAAACCGACACGGCCGATGCCACGGATCCGATGCGTGGCCACGCCGCCATCCCGTTCTGAGCCCTGTTCCGGCGGCACAGTCCCGCGCTGACTTCGATCCTTGCCATCTTTTACACGGAGTAACGTGATGCGACTCAATGCTATCTGGCCAGCCGCTTTTGGAGCAGCGTTCCTTGTGACAGGCTGTGCAATGGAGTTTGACGGGGATACCGGCAGTGCCGGCACGGCGGCCCCGCGCACTGTAAGCGGGTCAGCGGTGGCACTGGATGGCGATACTGTGAAGGTCGCCGGTCGGCTTGTCGATCTCTGGGGCATCGACGCGCCGAATCTGGACAACAGCGACGGCTGGCATGCGCGTGCGGCGCTGGACGACCTGATCGGCCGCAACGGGACGCTCGCCTGCACGATCAAGGATACTTCGGGGCGGCGTGACGAAGCGGTCTGCACCAACAGCCGCGCCGGCGACGTCGGTCGCGCGATGCTGATCGGCGGCTGGGCGGTCGTCGCGCGCAATGATTTTTCGGACGATGGCGCCAACGGCGCCCTTGCGTCCGCATATGCCGAGGCCGAGGCCAGGGCGCGCCGCCAGCGGGACGGGCTCTGGGCCGCCCTGCCGCGACGGTGATCCCGCGTCAGGTCACCTGTTCCCGGGTCTTGAGGAGGCGGATCGCCGGATAGTCCTCGGCAGTGCGCTCGAGATGCCAGGCGTTGCGGGCCATGAACACCGGCATGCCGTCATGGTCGTCGGCCAGCGCCGCACCGTTGGCGTCGACGAATTTCTTCAGGGTCTGCGGGTCGTCGGCCTCGACCCAGCGGGCGGTGTAGAGCTGGGTCGCCTCGAAGCGCACCGGGATGTCGTATTCGGTGCGGATCCGGTCGGCCAGCACCTCGAACTGCAGCGGCCCGACAACACCGACGATCCAGTCCGAGCCGAGGCGCGTGCGGAAGGCCTGGGCTGCGCCCTCCTCGGCCAGCTGGGTGAGCGCGCGGCCCAGATGCTTGGCCTTCATCGGATCCTCCGGGCGCACCCGCTGCAGCAGCTCGGGCGCGAACGACGGAATCCCGGTGAAGTGCAGGTCCTCGCCCTCGGTCAGCGCATCGCCGATGCGCAGGTTGCCGTGATTCGGCAGGCCGACGATGTCACCGGCATGGGCCTCCTCGGCGAGTTCGCGATCGCGCGCCAGGAACAGCACCGGGGCGCTCATCGCGATGCTCTTTCCACTGCGCACGTGCTTGAGCTTCATGCCGCGCCTGAAATGGCCGGAGGCCAGCCGCATGAAGGCGATGCGGTCGCGGTGCTTGGGGTCCATGTTGGCCTGGATCTTGAAGACGAAGCCGGAGACCTTGCCCTCGTCCGGCGCGATCAGCCGCTCGGCCGCCGGCTGCGGTAGCGGCGACGGCGCAAATTCGACCAGTCCGCGCAGCAGCTCCCCGACGCCGAAATTGTTGATCGCGCTGCCGAAATAGACCGGCGTCGTGTTTCCCTCGCGATAGGCCTGCAGGTCGAACGCCGGCATCAGGCCTCGGGCCATCTCCACGTGCTCGCGCAGCTTCGCGACGGCATCGGCCGGCAGCAAGGCATCCAGCCGCGGGTCGTCGAGTCCCGTGCAGCTCTCGGTTTCCTCGGGCTTGCCCTTCTTGGCCCGCTCCAGCAGCGCGAGGCGATCGTGGATAAGGTCGTAGCAGCCGAGGAAATTGCGCCCCATACCGATCGGCCAGCTGGCCGGCGTGACGTCCAGCGCCAGCGTCTGCTCGATCTCGTCGATCAGCTCGAACGGGTCGCGGCCCTCGCGGTCCAGCTTGTTGACGAAGGTGATGATCGGCATGTCGCGCAGCCGGCAGACCTCGAACAGCTTGCGGGTCTGGCTCTCGATGCCGCGTGCGGCGTCGATCACCATGATCGCCGAATCGACGGCCGTCAGCGTCCGGTAGGTGTCTTCCGAGAAATCCTCGTGGCCGGGCGTATCCAGGAGGTTGAAGCTGCAGCCCGCGTATTCGTAGCTCATCACCGAGGAGGCGACGGAGATGCCGCGTTCGCGCTCCACCTTCATCCAGTCGGAGCGCGCGCGCCGCTGCTCGCCGCGCGCCTTGACCGCGCCGGCGAGCTGGATCGCGCCGCCGAACAGCAGCAGCTTCTCGGTCAGCGTGGTCTTGCCCGCGTCCGGGTGCGAGATGATCGCAAAGGTGCGCCGCCGCGCGACGACGTTGTTAAGGGTAGCCATGCGCAGGGCTCCGCACCATGAAACGAGCGCCCGGACGGACGGGCGCGGTTCGTGCCGTGCATATGGGGCAACCGAGCGAAAAACGCAAGAGACGCACAGTCGGCTAACCGTCGTCGTCGGAACCACTGCGAATTCCTGCCACAGCGCTTCCCAACATGCGCACCATGCCCACCAGGCCAGCATCGTGGCGGGATTTCGTCGGATCGGCATACCAGTCGTAGTCGAGCGCGTCCGGAATCGTCCGGCGCAGGGTCTCAGCGAGCCGCTCCGACCAGTCGAGCTCGATGTCCATGGCCAGCGCGTAGGGCAGGTGCTTCGCAAACAGATGCGACGTCAGCTTGGGGGCATCGGCCAGCTTCATCCGCTCATGCTCGGCCGTCGCCAGGAACCGCCGGAAGCCACCGATTCCGTCGAGGACCTCGCGCCCGAGCGCGGTCGGCGCCTTCATCAGCCGGAAGAACAACACGTTCGCCGCGGCCATCGCAGTCAGCGCACCGACGGCCAGCCAGATGTCGAGGCCGCCCGGCGCCGCATGCGGCAGGTTGCCCGTCGCCACCACGAACGCGGCGCCGCAGATCGCAATGCCCAGCGCGACCGCCCACACATTTGTGGCATAGACCGGCCCTTCCAGCTCATGCTCGAGCTCGCTGCGGAACGTTTCGATTGCGACGCGCAGATGCGCCGCATCGTTGCCATGCAGCCGGAACCACGGCCGCGCCCGGAACAGCCCGGCAATCAGGTATCGTTGCGCCGCGGTGAGTTCCCCCGACGGGGTCTCGGTGCGCCGCAGCGTATACAAACCAGATGCATCGCGCTCGATCCGCAGGTGGCCGCGGACCGCGAAATTCAATATCTCGGCCGCCACGACCTTGTCATCGAACCCCATGCCGAGGATCTGGCGCACGCTGGACGGCGACAGGCCGGCCGGCGCCCGAAATCGCGGCGCCGCGACGCCGAGAAGCCGGTCGCGACCCCACCCCCACCACACGAGCAGGTACCAGGAGAGCGGCGCCAGCGCCGCTGCGATCCAAGGCCACACGTTGTCCCAGGTCGAGCGCGGGAACGCTGGTGGCGACTGGCGGGCCGGTTCCGGCTCGGCATGCAGCCATCGGCTGACGCTTTCGGCGATCGTCCAGTCCGGCCGCCACTCGGTGACGAAGAAGCTGATCACGAAGAATCCGAACACGACGGCCAGCGCCAGCACCACCGAGGCGACAACGGCGAGCCCGGAATACCGGAGAACCTGCAGCATCCCTACCAGCCCCCGCCGCCACCGCCACCGCCACCACCGCCGGAGAAACCGCCCCCCGCGTAACCGCCGCCCGAATAGTCGCTGCTGCCAGACATCGACAGACCTGACGATGAACCCGGCGGCGTGGCGGCGGATGCTATGGTGCGGCCCAGCGCATCTCCGACGCCGCCAATGGCGGAGCCCGTGGTATCCCAGTCCCAGTCGGCTACGCTGCCGTCCAGCCAAGCCGGCTGATAGACGCCGGCACCTGCAACTGCGGCCCCGGCCAGTACGGTTGAGAACTGAGCGACCCATTCGTTTTCGAGGTCCAGGGCGAGCGCGTAAGGCAGATAGCGTTCGAATATCTCCGGTGTCCGCTCCGGGGGATTGAACAGCTTCAACCGATCGAGCTCCGCGGTCCCAAGGTACACGGAATCCGTCGAGTTCGTCCAGAACCTGTCGTCCCCTTCCCGTCGGTGCTTTCAGCAACCGGAAGAACAGTAGATTGACTCCGGCCAGTACCGCCGAGAGGCCGACACCGATCAACATCGCCCCGTCGAGGACTGCCTGGGATGCGGCCAAGAGGATTGCAAAGGCCGCAAATACGCTGACGATCGCGCCGACTGCGAAGGCTCCGAAATTGCGCTCAAAATAGACATCGTCGCAGTCGTTCTCCAAACGCCGTTTCGTCGTCCGCGCTGCTAGGGACAGGTTGCGGTTTTTTCGCGAGACCGTCTCCCGGTTGCTGTCCGCAAACAGATGACGACAGAAATTGTCCTCTTCTTGAGCGAGTTCTGCCGCAGGCGGTTTTACCGGCTTTTGCAGCACAGTCGTTTGCCCATTCCGCAATATCTTCAACTGACCCTTCGTCGCGAGGCTTATCACCACGACGCCGAATACCCGTTTGTCAAAGCCCATCCGGGAAATGTAACGGCTCGCCGCTGCGGAAATTCCGGCCGGCGGCTCAAACCGCGGAATGACATTGCTGGTCCGCCGATCGCGCCCGATTCGCAGCCACTGAATGACGAAGTAACCGAGGGCGGCCAGAAATGCGAAGGCCTTCATCAGCCACGGGTAGTTATCGCGGAACCACCATCGCCCTATCTGTGTGGCGGTTGGTGGAGCAACGTATCCCTTCGGCCAAGCGACGACGATCGTCAACCCTTCTCCTGCGGCGAGCCGACGCGTTGCCGTGAAACGCAAATCTCCCATCCCGTCGCGCCCGACTGTCCAAGCTGTCCCCCGGGCACCCGGGGTACCGGTGTAGCCGGTCGTCTCGACCGGCTCGACTCCACCAGGCAGCATGACCGCGGCAGACGCATGACGGATCGGAAACTCCCAACCATTGCCCGTGACGTTCCAGTACAGTTCGTCATGCTGCTCGAAAAACCCGATCTGCCGGTCCGTGCGATAGGTGAGCGTGTAGCTGTACCGGCCCGGTGCAAGCAGGCTGTCCCTGTCGCCCATGTAGATCCTGATTCCGTTGTCCATCGACCTTGAGAACCAAGGTTCCTGCCTGCCGTCGCGCAGCACGGATACGACATCGAACGAGACACGATGCGCAGTACCGCCTGGTTTCCGGTAAATGGTCGGGAAATCCCGGTAGATCCCCCGCTTGATCTTGCCGCCCATGGCGCGGACAGTGATCGATTCGGTAACGGTGAGAATACCGTTCGCACCAACCTCTATGCGGCTGTCGAAGCTGAGAACTTCCTCTTGTTGAGCGCGGGCGGACCCGGCCATAACGGCCAGCAGCAATCCGAGAAGTAATACTGAACCGCGCATCGCCCAGCTTTGCCGCCCCTACCAGCCGCCACCACCGCCGCCGCCGCCGCCGCCGCCGGAGGAGCCGCCGCCGCCGGAGCCCGAGGACGAGCCGGGCGGCGTCGCGGCAGACGCGATCGCGCCGCCGAGCGAGGCGCCGAGGCTGCTGGCGAACCGCCCCGGCGACGCCCAGCCGTGATGGCCGCGCCGCCCGTAGTACCAGCGCGGGCGATAGCCGTCGTCTTGATCCACTGCCGCCTTCGCGAGCACGTCCTCGAATTGCTCGCCCCATTCGGTCTCGACGTCCAGCGCCATCGCATAGGGAAGGTATTTCTCGAACAGCTCCGGCGTGCGTTCCGGCGGATGGAGCAGATTGAGGCGCTCCTGCTCGGCGGTGGTCAGATACATCCGGAACCCTTCGATCTCGTCAATGATGGCGCGGCCCTCCAGGGTCGGCGCCTTCAACAGGTACCGAAACAGGAGATTGACGCCGAGCAGGGCAAAAATGGTCACGGCGATCAAGCCCGCGCCCATCGCCTCGGTCTGGCCGACAGCGGCGTGGACGTTGACGATTCCGGCGCCGAAGGCGGCCAGGAAGCTGAGCACCATGCCGCCGGCATAGTATCCGAGGTTGCGCCGGAAATGCGCGCCTTCGTAGTCGGCGGACAGGGCCTCGCGGAGCGCGTCGACCGCCGGCTTCAGGTATCTGTGATTGCCCCTGCGGACGGCTGCGCTGTCGCCCCACAGGAAGAGCGCCCGCTCCATCGCCTTCTCCCCGGGCGACAGCTTGACGCCGAACCCGCCGTCATGCTTGAGCAGCGTATAATCGTCGCCGCCGTCGTCCTTGATGATCAGCCGGCCCTTGACCGCGAGGCTGACGACCGCGGCGGCGATCGCCTTTGCATCGAACCCCATTTCCGAGATGAAACGGGACGCGGCCGGCGACATTCCGCGCGGCGGCCGCCATCGCGGCACCACGGGGCCCGCTTCGGGGTCGCGGCCGACCCGCCGCCACACCGCGTAATAGTAGATCACGACCAGCAGCAAGGCCGCACCGGCCGCGATCACACCGAGATAGGCGCGCAGCGTCCAGGCAACCTCGTCCGCGACGGTCGGCGGCGAAACGAAGCCCTTCGGCCAGGCGACCGCCACGGTCAGCCCCTCTCTCGGCGCAAGACGCCGGGTGCTCTCGAACACGGGATTGCCCCGTTCGTCGGTCCAGCCGGCCCAGTCCTGCCCCGTCTCGCCCTGGCGGCCAGTATAGGCGGCGGTCTGTACGATCCTCGAATCCCCGGGCAGGACGATCGTCACACGGGCGCGGTCGATGGCAAACTCCCACTCGTTGCCGGTGACGTTCCAGTACAGCTCGTCGTAGTCCTCGAAGAAGCCGATCTGGCGATCGGTGCGGTACCTGAAGGTGTACTCGTACCGGCCGGGCCGAAGGTAGACATCCTCCTTCCCGGCATAGATCCGCACGCCGTTCGACCGCTGCTTCGTGAACCAGTTCTCGGGCCGGCCGTCGCGCAGGACCTCGACGACCCTGAAGCCGACGACGTGGCGCCGCCCGCCGGGTCCCTCATAGAGGGTCGGAAAATCGCGGTAGATGCCGCGCTTGATGCTTCGACCTTCCGCTTCGACCGCAATCGTCTCGGTTACGGTGAGGCCGCCGTCGGTACCGACGACGACGCGACTGTCGAATTCGAGTATCCGCTCTTCCGCATCCGCCGCCGTCGCCGATGGCAACAGCAGGGCCAGTGCGGTCAACAGGATCCGCAAAATCGGTTTCATCGCGAAGCCTTCCGGGTCAGGAGAAACTGACCTGCGGCACCGCGCGATCGGATTCGTTTTCGATTTCGAAGAACTCGGCCTGCAGGAAGCCGAAGATGTTGGCGACGAGGTTGCTCGGGAAGGACTCGATGAGGATGTTCAGGTTGCGCACCGTGCCGTTGTAATAGCGGCGGGCCATCTGGATCTCGTCCTCGATGTCCGAGAGCTGGCGGTGCAGGTCGAGGAAGTTCTTGTTCGACTTCAGGTCCGGATATGCCTCCGCCACCGCGAACACGTTGGCCAGCGCCTGTCCCAGCAGGCCCTCGGCCTTGCCTCGCTCGGCCGGCGTCTCGGCCCGCCCGGTCCGCGACCGCATCTCGGTCACCTTCTCAAGGACGCCCTTTTCCTGCCCCATATAGCCCTTGACCGCCTCGACGAGATTGGGGATCAGGTTTGAGCGCCGTTTGAGCTGGGTTTCGATACCGCTCCATCCCTCTTCCACGAGGTTACGATTGCGAACCAGCCGGTTGTAGATGGACACCGCCCACAGCAACAGTCCGCCGACGATTGCGACAATGACGATGGTTTCGATCATGGCAGCACCCTTTATTGACCGCGCACGCGGCGGTAAAGCATCGGGCCATTCAACCATCCGAATGCGACAATTTGGTTAAGACGCCCCAGAAATGCATTCGCTGCCACGGTATCGCCAGACCCCACCGCGATATGCCGGTCGCCAAACATTCGCACGGGAAGGCGCGCGGCGCCCCCGGACGGACACGGCTCACCGGGGCACAGGCTGTCCCTGCGTTGCGACGGCCTCGCGCCCATACTTTGCCGCCTCGAAGAACGTGCCCCTGCCGTCATCGAAGAATTCGGCCCGCGTCGTGCCCATGCGGCGCGACAGCATGCTCGCAGGAAACCGCGTGGTCGACTGGTTAAAGGTGGCAACGGCATCGTTGTAGGCGGCGACGGCCCGCCGGATCTGCGCGGTGCTGTCTTCCAGCGCCGCCCGTACTGTTTCGAACTCGGTCACTCCGGAAAGCCCGGGATCGGCCATCGCGGCCGCCAGCACGCGGCGCAGGACCGATTCCAGCTCGGCCTCCGCGGCCGCCCGTTCGACCGGGTTGCGCCCGGAGATACTCCGCGTGCGGAGTCGCGAGAGGATTTCCAGCGATTCCTTCTGGTGCGCCAGCCGGTGCCGCGTGACACGGGCCAATTCCGGGAGCAAATCGCCGCGATCCTTGAGGCGGGCGCGCACGGTCTTCCAGTGGCCGTCGACCAGCCGCCAGCCCCGTTCGAGACGGCGCCACACAATCGTCATCCAGACAACGATAACCACCAGGAACACGCCCAACGCCAGCGCAATCCCTATGATTTGTTCAGGTTCTATCGGGTATTGCATCGGCCGATGCCATCCGGTGGCTGTGCCGGTCCGCCCCGATCCGTGTGATATCCGAGACCGGGCTGCCGCGGACCGGGTCTATGTCTCTTCACCGCGGGCGCAGTCGATGCAGTTGGGCGTCGCCGGATCGAGGTCGAGGCGTTTTCGCGCGATCTCCTCGCCACATGTAACGCAGTATCCGTATTCATCGTCCTCGATACGCGCCAGGGCGGCGTCGATGCGGCGGATTTCGGCCTCCCGGCGACGCGCCACCTCCTGCGCCATCGCCTGCCCCTGCAGCGCATCCATACGCGACAGGCGCCCCTGCGTCGTCTGGTCGAGTTCGACGATATCGCTGTCGTGTTCATGCTCGTGCGCCAGGCGCTCAAGCTCCGCCTTCATTTCCATAAGCCGCGTTTTCACGGCGGCGATATCGATATCCATCGGTTTGTTCATGATGTCAATTCTGGCACGAAACGGGGCCCACGTCCTTTGAAAATTTAGCACGCCCGGGCATTGCCGGCCAATTCCCGCCGTGTCCGCCGCCGGCTCAGGCCCGGCGCCACGCGGTTGTTCCGTCGGGCTTGTCTTCAAGCAGGAGGCCCGCCGCCGACAGTTCGTCGCGAATCCTGTCGGCGGTGGCGAAGTCCCGGGCCCTTCGGGCCGCATTGCGCGCGGCGATCAGCCCTTCGATTTCCGCGTCGTCGAGATCAGAGGCTCTGGCATCGCCGCGCAGCCAGGTGTCGGGATCCTGCTGCACAATGCCGAGCAGCTGGCCGCCAGCCAGAAGCCTGCCCTTCGCGGCCGCCTTGTCGCTGTCGCTCTTCGCCCTGTTGAGCTTGCCCAGCGATTCGTGCAGATGGCTGATCGCCAACGGCGTGTTGAGATCATCCTCCAGCGCCGCCTGCACATCCGCCGCCCTGTCCGCGGCTGCAACGACGCCGGCTGCGTCGCGCAGCGCCAGGTAGAGACGGTCCAGCGTCGTCTTGGCCTGCACGATCCCGTCCTTGGTGAAATCGAGCGGCTGGCGGTAATGGGTTTGCAGCAGGACCAGCCGAATCGCCTCGCCCCAGCCGGGAAACTCCTCCAGCAGTTCGTGCACCGTGTAGAAGTTGCCGCGGGACTTCGACATTTTCTCGCCCTCGGCCATCAAGTAGCCGTTGTGCATCCAGTACTTCGCGAAGCCCGCGTCGGGATGCGCACAGCGGCTCTGCGCGATCTCGTTCTCGTGGTGCGGGAAGATCAGGTCCTGGCCGCCGCCATGGATGTCGAAGCTCTCGCCGAGGTACTTCATGCTCATGGCCGAGCACTCGATGTGCCAGCCCGGCCGGCCGCGGCCCCACGGGCTGTCCCAGCCGGGCAGATCCGGCGTCGACGGCTTCCACAGCACGAAATCGGCAGGGTCTTTTTTATAGGGCGCGACCTCGACTCGCGCCCCGGCGACAAGCTCCTCGCGGCTATGGCCCGAAAGCCGTCCGTAATCCGGCATCGACGGCACGTCGAACAACACATGCCCGTCGGCCTCGTAGGCGTGGCCGTTGGCGATCAACGCCTCGATCATCACGATCATCTCGGCGACGTGGTCGGTCGCGCGGGGCTCGATGTCGGGCGGCAGGGCACCGAGGGCCGCCATGTCCTCGTGGAACTGCTTCGCCGTGCGCTCGGTCAGGCTGCGGATGTCCTCGCCCAGTTCCTTGGCCCGGTCGTTGATCTTGTCCTCGACGTCGGTGATGTTGCGGACATAGGTGACTTTCGGGTACAGGCGCCGCAGCAGCCGCGCCAGCACGTCGAACACGACGACCGGCCGCGCATTGCCGATATGGGCAAAGTCGTAGACCGTGGGCCCGCAGACGTAAAAGCGCACGTTGTTCGGATCGAGCGGCTCGAAAACGACTTTTCCGCGCCTCAGGGTATCGTGGATGCGTAGCGTCACGTCGTCAGGATCCGGCTTGTCTGGAAGTTGCCCCCGCTAGGCGCGCCACCGCCCGCTCGCGGCCGAGCATAGGTAACAGAACGCGCAGCTCCGGTCCATGGTCCATGCCCGTCAGCGCCTGGCGCAGCGGCATGAAAAGCGCCTTGCCCTTCGCGCCGGTCGCCTTGCTGACCTTATTCGTCCAGGTCTTGAAGGTGGACTCATCCCACGGCTCGTCCGGCAAGAGAGCCGCGGCCGTCCTGCACAGGGTCGCATCGATGATGACCGGCTCGACGTTGCCATGAAGGATACGCCACCAGACGGCGGCCTCCGACAATTTGGTGATGTTGGATCGCACCGCCAGCCAGAACGCCGCGTCCGCGCCGGCCAGGCCAAGTCGCTCGCGAACCGCCTCGAACGGCAGGTGGTGCAGGACACGGGCGTTCAAGTGATCGAGTTCGGACCGGTCGAAACGTGGCGCGGCGCGTCCGAATGCGGCGATATCGAAGCGGGCAGCCAAATCGTCCATGGTTTCCGCCCCACTCGCGGTCAGCGGTGTCCCCAGATGGGCAAGATACGCGCACAGTGCAAGAGGCTCCACGCCGTCATCGCGCAAGGCCCGGAGGCTGAGGCTCTCAAGTCTCTTGGACAAGGGTTTGCCGTCATCGCCCAAAAGCAGCGGCAGATGCGCAAAGTCGGGCAAGGCGAACCCGAGCGCCGCGAACAGCTGAATCTGCACCGCGGTATTGGCGACATGGTCCTCGCCGCGCATGACATGGGTGATCCCGAGTTCTCCGTCGTCGACGACCGAGGACAGAATGTACAGCGGGTGACCGTCCTCACGCACCAGTACCGGGTCGCTCATGTGGCCGGGCTCGAAACGCACGGCCCCGCGCACAAGGTCGGACCAGGCCACCCCCACATCGTCGAGAAGGAACCGCCAGTGCGGCTGCCGGCCTTCTTTTTCGAGACGACCGCGGTCGGTATCGCTCAGGCGAAGGGCGGCACGGTCGTAGACCGGTGGACGGCCCTGGCTCAACCGCCGTTTGCGCTTCATCGACAACTCCTTGGGCGATTCGTAGCACGCGTACAGGCGGCCCGTCGCCTTGAGCTGCGCGATCGCCGCATCGTAGCGGTCGACGCGGTCGGACTGGCGCACGAAATCGTCCCAATCGAGGCCCAGCCAGCGGAGGTCTGCCTCAATGGCGACACCATATTCGTCGAGGGAGCGGGCGGCATCGGTGTCGTCGAGGCGCAGCAGGAACGACCCGCCGCCGTGTCGTGCAAATAACCAGTTGACGAGCGCCAGCCGGGCGTTGCCGACATGGAGG
>JABAOD010004667.1_pt3 | contig 23221 bp, 18 predicted proteins | sample 7062151 | NCBI WGS metagenome assembly JABAOD01 (sample SAMN14538626, study PRJNA623070) | marine sediment metagenome | biome: marine biome [ENVO:00000428]; feature: marine pelagic biome [ENVO:01000023]; material: deep marine sediment [ENVO:00002113] | place: India: Gulf of Khambhat ... | reverse complement strand
GGCCGATCGTACTCCGGATCCAGCTCGAACGCTAGGGTCTCGGCGAGGGTCGCTGTCACGTATCGCGCCCCCTGATGGACGCGCCGAATCGCCTCCGTCAGTTCGGTGGGAGTGTGATTCTTCGTAAGGTATCCCGCGGCGCCGGCCCGGAACGACCGCAGCGCGTACTGATCTTCCGGATGGGCGCTCACCACGAGGATCCTGAGCTCGGGCCATGTGGTCCGCAGCCGTTGCATCATCTCGAGAAACGGCAGGCCGGGCATGGTGATGTCCAGCAACAGGACATCCGTGGTCACCTCACGGAGCAGCTCCAGCAGCCGGTCGCCGTCGGCTGCTTCCCCGACGACGCGCATGTCGGGGTGTTCTGCGACGATTCGATGCAGGCCTTCCCGGACGATAGGATGATCGTCGGCAATCAGCAGGCGAATCACTGCGTCTTCTCCGTTCGTTTCCCTCGCGACAGGGGCAGTCTCGCCCGCACCGTCGTGCCTTGCCCCTCCGTGGATTCGATGTCCAGTAGCCCATGGAGCGCGGCCGCACGCTCTCGCATGCCGACCAAGCCAAGGGAGTGCGTTCCGTCGAGGTATACGGAGGGAATACCTCGACCGTTATCGTGCACCTCGAGCAGCACAGAGTCACCTCGGGTCAGCAGTGCGACCGTGACTTGCGACGCCTGCGCGTGCCGAATCACGTTGGTGAGCGCCTCCTGCAGAATACGGAACACCGCCGTGCTGCCTTCCCGATTGACCTCGATCTCCTCGATGCGGGCAACGACGTCGATGTTGCTCCCTACGCGTCGCTGGAAGTCTGCCGTCAGCCACTCGACGGCGGCCGACAGACCGAGATCGTCCAAAAGCGACGGCCGGAGCCGAGCCGAGAGGTCGCGCACCACGTTGATCGTATTGTCCACCAGGGCCGTGAGCACGTCGCCACGCGCCCTCACCGCTTTCCAATGTTTCGGAAACCGGCCAATCAACCAGGTCAGATCCATTCTGACGCCGGTCAAGGCCTGCCCCAGTTCATCGTGAATCTCCCGCGCGATGGCTGTCCGTTCGTCTTCGCGCACCGCCTGCAGGCGTGCAGCGAGCTGGCGCAGCTGTTCGCGGGACCGGCGTACCGCCTCCTCGGCGCGGTTGCGTTCGGTGACGTCGGTCGCGTACCACAAGACGTGACTCTCGCCGTCGAGTTCGATGAATTCCATGGAAAGCTGTGTGTCGTGCACCACGCCGTGTCGGTCCCGCATCTGCCGATCGACTCGTCGCATGCGCCCCTTCCGGCGGAGCTCGCGCATCCATTCATCACGCTCGGCCTCATCTCTCCAAAACCCAAGCTCCATAGCGGTCCGGCCGACAGCCTCCTGGCTGGAGTACCCCGACAGTTCAGTGAACGCCTCGTTGATCTCGACGATCCGGCCATCGGCTACACGCGTGATGGCGATCGCATCGGGACTCAGCCCGAAGGCCTGACGAAGGCGCTCCTGCGACGATTGTAGCGCCTCCTCCGCCCGCCGCTGTTCCGTGATGTCCTCGTAGGTGCCCATCACTCCGATGACGGCACCGGTCAGGTCACGCAATGGGACCTTGCTGGTGCGCAGCCACAGCGCCGTCCCGTCGGGCCACGTCTGCGGTTCCTGATAGTTCAGCTTCGATGATCCGGTTTCCATCACCCACCGGTCGTCCGCCCGGTAGCGCTCCGCCTGTGCCGACCACGACAGCTCGAAGTCGTTCTTCCCGAGGATTGCGTCGGGATGATTGAGGCCGGCATCCTCCGCAAAGAGCCGGTTGCAGCCGAGGTACACCGAGTCGCGGTCCTTCCAGAACACGCGCACGGGAATCGCATCCAGCACCAGCTGAAGCATCCCTTGTGATGCCCGCAGGGCTTCCTCGGCTTCCTTGCGGGCCGTGATGTCGTCGAACGTAGTGTACACTCGATAGGGATCCCGCTCGCCCACGCGGAACTCTGGCACGGCGTTGATCGAGATCCAGCGGTACCGATCCGCATCCGGGTGGTAGACGCCCATCGTCACGTTGTGAACGGGCTTGCCGCTGCGCAGGGCCACCATTGCCGGGTGCGACTCGCCCGGGAACGGCGAGCCGTCTTCGTGCACCGACCGCCACCGGGGATCGGTCGATGTGCGTCCCTGCAACTGAGCGAGCGTAAGGCCGAGAATGCGCTGCGCGGCCGGATTGGCATCGACGATCGCACCATCCGCGTCTTGGTATACCACTCCTTGCGCCATGGTCTCGAACAGGCGGCGGAACCGGCTCTCGCTCTCACGGAGGGCCGCCAACGTCTCCATGCGCCCTGTCACGTCACGCGCCACACCGAACATGCGGGTGACGCGTCCCTCGGCGTCCAGTTGCGGCACCACGCGGTCTTCGAGCCAGCGGTACTCTCCGGACTTCCGATGACGCAGCCNNATCCCCGAGCGCGTCTCGAACAGCCGCATCGTGCTCTCACCTATCCGCTCCCGGTCCTCCGGATGAATCGCCTGCGCCCAGAGCGCTGGGTCCCGCAGAAACGCATCGCTGTCGTAGCCGAGGATGTCCCTCGTCCGGTCGGAGACGAACGTCACGGTTCCGGCCAAGGGCTTGGCTGGGTCCACGTCGACGGCGTAGACCACTTCGTCGATCTGGGACAGGACCATGCGGAGCTGCTCTTCGCTCGTCCGAAGCGCGTCCTGCGCTTGGCGCCGCTCGGTGATGTCTTCGATCACACCGATCCAGTAGAGCGGCTCCCCGCTGTCGAGGTACACGCCCGAAACGGTCAGGTCTCCCCACACTACCGTTCCGTCCTTGCGAACGTAGCGCGTCTCCCTGAAACTCCGGACCTCTCCCGGCCGGAGCCGCTCCATGTTGGCATGGTCCTCCGCCAGGTCGTCCGGGTGAGTGACGTCGGCAAACGATCTGCCCACGACCTCGTCCGCGGCGCATCCGATCATGGCACAGAAGGCGTCGTTCACGTGCACGAAGCGCCCCTCTCGATCTACCTGTACGATGCCCACGGCGGCACGGTCGAAGATCGCACGAAACCGCTCTTCGCTGTCGCGCAGCTTCAACTCTGCCAGTTTGCGGTCGGTGATGTCGATCTGGATCCCGTACATGGCAATGGGCTTGCCGTCATCGCCGTAGCGAATGCGGCCCATGTCTCTCGCCCACCGGACCGTGCCGTCGGGCCACCGCACCCGGTAGTCGGTATCGAGATCGCGCCTTCCAGCCACGGCGTCTTCCACCTCCCGCTGGGCGCCGGCCCGGTCGTCCGGGTGAACGCTGTGGAGCCACCGCTCGTAGCTGGGCTCCACTGACCCTGGCTCGAAGCCCAGCAAACGGAAGTTCTCTGCCGACCATGTCACCGCGTTTGTCCTCATGTCCCAGTACCACGCGCCTGCCTGCGCTGCGGCGAGCGCCTGGCGGAGTCGGTCTTCCCGATCCTGCACTGCCGACTCGGCCCGCTTCCGGTCGGAGATGTCTTGCACAATCGACAGGAGGGCCGGGCGACCGTTGAACACGACCGGTTGGAGGCTCAGGAGGCTGTGATAGAATCCCCCCCGCTTGCGCTTGAAGCGCATCTCCCGTTGCCGGACTGCGCCCCGCTCCCGCAGTTCCTCGAGCACTCGGTCGCGATCGTCGGCGTCATAGTACAGATCGGCGACCGATTCGACCTGCTCGATGTCATCGCTCGTGTAATGCCCAGGCTCCAGCATCGCCGAATTGTACGCGACGAGGTGCCCCTGAGCGTCGGCAATCCCGATGCCCACCGGCGAGTGTTCGAACAGAATGCGGTACTTCTCCTCACTCTCTCGCAGCGCACGTTCGGCACGCTTGCGGTCGGTGACATCCTGGATCGACCCCCGAAGGCCGACCACGCGACCGTCGGGGTTTAAAACGGCCTCTGCGCGGCCGTAGACATGGCGCTCGGCACCATCGGGGCGCTGGATACGGTGCTCGAATTCGAACGACTGCCCCGCTTGCTCGGCGCCCTGCAGGAGTTGCTCGACGTGTCCGCGGTCGTCCGGATGAAACGTTGCCACCAACCGGTCACGCGACGGCCGGAGGTCGGCGTCGATGCCGAGAATGCGGTACAGCTGCGCCGACCAGATGGAGCTGTCCGTCTTGGCATCCCACTCCCAACTGCCGACGGAGGCCACACGCTGAGCCTCCGACAACCGCCGCTCGCTCTGCCGCAGCGCCTCCTCGTTCATTCGCGCGGACGTCACGTCCATCACGGTGCCGACGAGGCGAGGTCTCCTCCCCGACTCGCTGCTGGTGGCTCGCCCCCGGATGGCAAGCCACCGGTGCGATCCGTCAGCGCCCACCACGCGGTGATCGATGACGAGCGTGGCGCCCTGATGCTGCGCACCAACCCACGCCGTCTCCACCGCCTGACGATCGACCTCCGCCACCAGGGAGAGGTACACCGCAAAGGTGGCCCCGACCCGCTCCGAGTCCATTCCGAACACGTGCTCCGTCCCCTCGCCCCAATGCATCAGGCCACTCTCGATGTCGTACTCCCACGTCGAGACCCGCGCCGCTTCCAGCGTCATGCGCAATTTCTGCGCATACCGACGTCGTTGCTCGTTGGCCGAGACGCCGACCTCGACGAAGATGGTGACCGCCGCCAGGGCACCGGCCACCCCCATCCAGAGCCGCCCCGGGGTCACGACTACGTCCGGGAGCACACCCGCGCTGTCCCCCCAAAGGAAGCCGAGTCCCGCGACCGCCCCCAGGACGGCGAAGATCGTCGCCGCGCGCCGACCGACGAGGTATCCGGCCGCCACGACCACCACCGGGTAGCTCAGGACGGCCGGGGCGCGAATCCCGCCGAACAGGGCCGCGCCGACGGTGATGATCGCCCAGGCGACAACGGTGAACCCGACGCACACCACGCGGAGGGTGCCGCGTCGGACCAACCACAACCCGCCGAAGGCCGTCACGAGCAATACGGCATGCAGTGCCCACACCGGCACTGGACGATCCGTGATGAACGGCGTGAGAGGGAACAAAGGGAAGAGAACCACGATGGTACCAAGGAGCACCCAACGCACCATCCACGCAGTGCGTGTGTCTTCGGGGTCCTCGAACCGCCTGGCCTCGAACGCTCGCCGCAGGAAGGAGGAGAACGTCATAGATGCGCCTGTCGTTGAGAATCGTGCCACGTCTCTGTGTCGATCACCTGTCGCGCTGAGCCCCAGTGGCCCAGGTGCCGTCATGTGTCGCTTGCCGTATTGTCGGCCCGACCATCAGGAGCTCACCGACATTTTCCAGCGTGAGCAATCCTATCAGGCTGCCACCTCGGAGCACCGGGACGCTCTGGCACTTGCCCTCGCGCATGCGCGCCAGAACGTCGCGGAGCTCGTCGGTGTCGGTCGCCACGAGGCAATTGGGTTCCGCCACGTCACGCACCGCCGTATCAGGGCCCTGCCCCTTGACGGCGGCGACGAGCGTCGCCCGCGGTAACAGCCCCACCACGCGATCACGGTCGACCACCGGGAAGTCCTGCTGCGCCCCCGCCAGCAGAACATCGATGGCCCGCCCCAGCGTGTCGCGGCCGTCCAGCACCCGGAAATCGGTCATCATTGCGTCCCCCACGGTTACCCCGTCCAGCGCCGCGTGCATCTGGACGTGCTGCGATTCCGCCTGCGCCCCCAGGTACACGAAGATCGCAATGAACACGAGGAACGGGTTGGGCCCGATCAGACCGAGGAAACCGAACACGATGGCCATTCCTTGGCCGACGGTTGCGGCCACGCGCGTCGAGCGGGCATAGCCGAGTCGGTACGCGAGCAGCGCACGCAGGATGCGCCCTCCATCCATGGGGAACGCGGGCAGAAGATTGAACCCGACGAGCATGACGTTCACCCAGAGGAGCTGTGCCGGGAGGCTGCCACCGACCACCGCAATCTCCTGCACCGGCCGAACCGCGTTACCCATGGACAACGCCGCGAGGAGGACGGCGGCGATCGCGACGTTCACCGCCGGGCCGGCGGCCGCCACCAACAGCTCCTGCCGTGGCTCGGTCGGCATGCGCTCGAGCCGCGCGACGCCACCGATGGGCAAGAGCGTGATGTCGCGCGTCCCGATCCCGAATCGTCGAGCGGTGAGGGCGTGTCCCAGTTCGTGCAGCACGACGCAGGCGAACACCGCGAGAACCAGCAGCACCCCCCCGACCATGGCCGGCAGGGTCGCCCCGCGCGACGCGTGGACGACAATGACCCAGGCGATGAGGATGAGGAACGTCCAGTGTACCTGTATGCGAATGCCCGCTACGCGACCGAGCTTCCAGGACCATCGCATTCCGAACTCCCCCGGCTGGTGGCTATGCCTGCAGTTGCGGTGCTCTCAACGTACGGACGGAAGGGAGTTCCGGGCAACGAAAGGAGGCATTGCCATGGCTTCAGGCAGCGCCGGCGGTTTCTCCCAGGGCGGATCGCAGGTAGGCCATCACCGAGGCGTGTTCCTCGCGCACGCGAATGAGCAGTTCCGCAACCTGCCCGGCGTTCTCGTCGCGGCTCTCCTTCTCGAGACTCCCGAGGAGCTCGTGCAGCAGCGTGGCCCGAATGGTCCCGGCCGCCGACTTGTAGGCGTGGGCTGCCTGGGTCACGCTCTCGATGTCATCCATGGCCGCCGCGCGCTCCAGCGTCGCCATCCGTTGCGGCGCGTCGGCCAGGAACAGCCCCAGCATTTCGTCCACCGCATCGGCGGCTCCGGCCTCGCGCATGGTGTCCTGGAATGCGGCGAGGTCGACCGCCGGTCGCGTGGTGTCGGCGGGCAGCACGTCGGACTCCGCGTCGGCTGCCTGCTCCCACCCCTCCACGAGGGCAAAGAGATCGTGCGGTTTGAACGGCTTGACCAGGTAGCTCGTCATCCCGACCGCGAGCGCACGTCCCTGCTCTTCCTCCAGGGCATGCGCCGACATGGCGATGATGGGAACCCCTCCTCCGCTGGCAAGGCCGCGTATCTCCCGCGCCGCAGAGAGCCCGTCCAATTCCGGCATCTGGAGGTCCATCAGCACGACGTCAAACGCCTGGCGGTTGACCGCCTCGACCGCCTGTCGTCCGTTTTCGACGACTTCCACGTCGTGGCCCCGGCGGCGCAGCATCCGCGCGGCGACTTCCTGATTCACGGGGTTGTCTTCAGCGAGCAGGATGCGCAGGCGGCGACGGGCTTCCTCGATCGTGTAGCGTGTCACCAGTTGCGGTTGTTCCTCGGCCGTCGTCTTGCCGGAGAGCACGACGGCCGCCGCCTCGATCAGGTCGGAGCCGGACACCGGTTTGGTGATGTAGCCCCGGATGCCACGCTCCCGACAGCGGTCCGCGTCACCGCGCCGGCCCGCCGAGGTCAACATCATCAGGCGTGTGTCGCGGAGCACCGCGTCGTCACGAATCAGTTCTGCCAGTTGAAAGCCGTCGCGAACGGGCATGTAGGCGTCGATCACCGCCAACGCATATGGCGTCTCCTGCCTCACCGCCTGCCGCAAGGCGGCGAGGGCATCGTCTGCCGTCTCCTCTTCGTGGACCACCGCCTCCGCTCCTTCCAGCATCCTCCGGAGAATGCGACGATTCGTCGCATTGTCGTCCACCACCAGGACCCGGGCACCACGGATGACGGCGCGATCGCGCGGGACCGGCGTCGCTTCCTGATCCGCCACCTGCGAAAGCGTGAGCGTGAACCAAAACTCACTGCCGTGGCCGTCGCCGCTCCGCGCCATGAGGTCACCGCCCATGATGCGGACGATGCGGCGAGAGATGGCCAAACCGAGGCCGGTCCCACCGTAGCGACGCGTTGTCGACACGTCGGCCTGCGTAAACTCCTCGAAGACGGCTTCGAGCTTGTCCTGTGGAATGCCGATCCCACTGTCCCGCACCGAGAACCGCACGTCGTGATCGCCGTTCGCGCTCGCCGTGACCCCCACCGTGACCACGATTTCGCCCTGGCTCGTGAACTTGATCGCGTTGCCGATCAGGTTGGTGAGCACTTGGCGAATCCGACTGGGGTCTGACCGGACGGTGCGTGGCACGTCGGGGGACAAGTCGAGAATCAACTCGACGCCTTTCTCGAACGCCCGCATGGCAAGTAGCCGCACGACCGATTCCAGCAGGGCATGGAGATCGAGGGTGATTTCCTCCAAGGTTACGTGACCGGCCTCGATTTTCGAGAAATCGAGGATCTCGTCGATGACGTGGAGCAACGATTCCGCCGACGTCCGGATCAACTCGGCCGACTGGCGCTGTTCCGGCGTGAGTTCCGTATCCAGCAGGAGGTCCGTCATCCCCATGACCCCGTTCATGGGGGTGCGGATCTCGTGGCTCATGTTCGCCAGGAACGCCGCCTTCGCCGCGTTGGCATGTTCGGCCGCGATGCGGGCTTCCTCCAGCGCCGTCCGCGTCGCAGCCCGCTCGGTCACGTCCCTGGCCATCCCTCGTGCACCGACAACCGTGCCGGAGGCATCGCGCACCGGCCGCGCGGCATAGCTCAAATGGAGTACCGAGCCGTCGGCGTGGCGATGCACCGTTTCGTAGTCGTGCAACTCCTCCCCGCGCAGCACCTTCGCGAAGGCGGCCAGGTCTCGATCCAGCTGGTTCGGGTCGACCACCTCGGCGAACGGATGTCCAACCATCGACGCGGGTTCTCGCCCGTACACGCGAACCGAGGCTTCGTTGAGGAACGTCCAGTGTCCTTGACCATCGACCTGCCACACGAGATCCGAGGCCGACTCGACCAGCTCGCGGTACTGCTGCTCCGCCTCCCGCAGGGCCGCTTCGGCGCGCTTCATGGCCGATATGTCGTCGTAGAGGACGAACCACGTCCCGCGGCCCACGGCCTCACGGACCGGCGCGGCGGCCACCCGCGCCCAGACGAGTGATCCATCCTTGCGACGACGCTCGACCTCGGCGATCACGGTTTCCCCGGCCGCCACCCGGTTCTCGAGCGCTCGGGCCGTGGCGAGCTCATCCTCCGGGACCAGCAGATCGTTGAGCTGCCGTCCCACCGCCTCCTCAGGCGGGTATCCGAACAGACGCTCGAATTCGGGGTTGGTGCCGAGCACGGTTCCGTCGGATGCCATCGCAACGAAGGCGGTCGGCGCGCTGGTGAGGAGCGCCTCGAGAAAGCTCCGTTCCTGGCGGGCCGACGCCTCGCTGGACGCGAGGCGCGCCGCAGCCTGCAAGTACTCCACCAGCTGTCGGTGCGCCCGATGGAAGATGGTGACCATCGTGCCGCCATACAGCACGATCAGCAGGAAGGCGATCAGCTGGAGGCGCATCTGGCCGGCGGCGAGGACGCTGAGGGCCAGCGGTCCGATCAACGCCGCCGTCATACCGTAGAAGCTTCGGGCGTCCGCCACGAGGGTGTTGGTGGCACCCGCGATGAAGCCCGCGAACACCACCATCAGCAGCGCCAGATGCTCGAACGGCAGCCCGACGACCACGACCGCCGGTCCCACAGCCCACGCGAGGCCCGTGACCACGATGATGGAGCGGAGCATCCGGATGGCGTACGAATACTCCACCCCCCTGGCGGCCAACCGGCGCCGCGTGAAGAGCCGCGTCGCCGTTGCCGCCACAATGGACGCGAGCCACAGCAGGAGTGCCACTCGCGAGACATGGGGCCAGAAGAGCACGCCCATGAGGCCGGCGAGCACCACGTGCATCACCTCCGCCGTCGGGCTCTCGGCCAGGAGGCGCGCGAGGAGCGCATCGTTGACCTCCTTCGCCGAGCGCTCCTGTTCGCGCTGACGCTCGAGGCCCGCGTCGGCCGGCTGGAGAAACGTCGTTCCACTGCCGTCCGGTCTGCCGAGCTCGGTCATCATGTCCTGCACGCCGGTCGATTCAGGTCGGCACTCCCGTCCGATTCCGCGTACGCTGCTCGGCGGCCATCACCACCATCCGGCGCCATTCCGGCCTCCGGGACGATCCTCTACTATTCTCCCAACTTGCCCCATCCATCAAGCTAGGCATATGGCACGCGTCACGAAAACGGTCCAGTTCCTCGGTGCCGCCGGGACCGTCACGGGCTCCAAGCATCTGGTGAGCGCTAACGGACGGCAGGTCCTCCTGGATTGCGGCCTGTTCCAGGGACTCAAGGCGCTGCGCCAGCGCAACTGGGACGCGCCGGGCTTCGACGCGACCGCGCTCGATGCCGTAGTCCTGAGCCACGCCCATATCGACCACAGCGGCTACCTCCCGCTGCTGGTTCGTCGGGGGTATCGGGGGCCGGTCTACTGCACGCACTCGACTGCCGACCTGCTCCAGTACATGCTCCCGGATTCCGCCTACCTCCAGGAGAAGCAGGCCGCCCACGCCAACTATCTGGGCTATTCACGGCATCGGCCGGCGTTGCCCCTCTATACCATGGCCGATGCCCAAGCTGCCCTTGAGCTGCTGGTCCCGCAGCCGTTCGGCATGTCGTTCGATGTCACACCCGGCATCGGGACCACCTTCAGAACCGCGGGCCACATTCTCGGGTCGGCAACCGTCGACGTCTTGCTCGACGGAAAGACCGCGCAACCACCGGTGCACCTCGTGTTCTCCGGTGATCTCGGAAGGTGGGGACGGCCCATTCTGCACGACCCGCAGCCCGTGCCGCACGCCGACTACCTGCTGCTCGAGTCGACATACGGCAACCGGACTCACCCGCCGGACGTGGACGATGACCTCGCGATGTGTGTGCGGGCCGCCGCCGACCGCGGGGGGGCCTTGCTCGTTCCGGCGTTCGCCGTGGGGCGCACCCAGGAACTCCTCTGGTGGCTGCGCCAGCTGGAGGACGACGACCGAATCCCCCGGCTCCCCGTGTACGTGGACAGCCCGATGGCGATCGACGTTACCGACACCTATCTCCGCCATACCGCCGAGCACGACCTCGACATGCGGAGGCTGGAAAACCAGGGTGACCATCCCCTCTATCCCTCACACTTCACCCTGGCCAAGTCGCAGGAACAGTCGATGGCGCTCAATGGTATCCGTGGACCCATAATAATCATCTCGGCGAGCGGCATGGCCACGGGTGGGCGCATCCTCCATCATCTGAAGCTCCGGCTCCCGGATCGCCGGACCACGGTGCTCCTGGTCGGGTTTCAGGCGGCCGGCACGCGGGGCCGGCGACTTCAGGAAGGGGCCGACGAGGTGCGCATCCACGGGAAGGACGTGAAGGTACGCGCCGAGGTCGACACCCTCGACGGTCTGTCGGCCCACGCCGATCAGGCCGAGCTGCTGCAGTGGCTGTCCGGGTTCGAGCGTCCTCCCAAGGCCACCCATCTCGTACACGGCGAGCCCGCGGCTGCCGAGGCGCTGGCGGAAGCGATCGAGATCCGGTACGGGTGGACTGCCCAGGTTGCCCAGGATGGTACTACGGTGGGGCTTCATCCCTGACATCAGCGTCATCGACGGGGCACAAAAAAACCCCCGGTGCCCTCCCGTGCACCGGGGGTGAGGGATTTCCCTCCGTAGCCTGGTTGTAAGCGCCACAAACCGGACTGGCGCAGGGCTCTACCGATTTCACGCCGGATTACATGCTCGACGATCCCGTTCGTCTTGCCTGCGGCCGACGCCAAAACCCCTCAGGCTGCGGCGGCGCCGCGAACGCCGGCCCTTCCCTCAAAGGGCATTCCCGCAGTGGCCACCCATCAAGGATGACGCTTCACCTTAGACGGCGACCTATGAAAATGGGGTGAAATCGGCCTGAATCCCGCTTCAGGCCGAGCGCCCCGTGTCCCGCGGCGCTTGACGGCGGGCCGAGTCGGGGCATACTCTCGCCTCCAGTGACGGGTGCCAGGCGTGGCTGCGTCTCATGCTCCGAGTGGAGTAGTCGGGTATGCGATGGAACACGGTGGTGGTCGCGGTCGATGCGTCACCGGCCGGCGGATTGGCTGCCCAGTGCGGCCGGGCCGTGGCTGCTGCCGCCGGGGTGCCCTGCCATCTCGTCCACGCCGTCCGCGAGCCGTCGGGACTCGCGCGCGTGCCCCGGGACTCCGGTCGGCATCAGTCGCTCACCGAGGGACTGATCGCGAGTGCACGGCGCACGGTGGGCGATGTCGTCCGTGCCGCCGTCCCCGACGCGGTGGCGTCGCTGGAGATCCGCATCGGCAACCCGTCCTGGATTCTGGCGCAGGTCGTCCGGGAGCGGGGCGCGGGCCTGCTCGTCTTGGGCGGCAAGCACCACTCGGCGCCCGCGCGGTGGTTTGGCGGCAGCACAGCACATCACGCCGTGCGGACCATCGATGTCCCTCTCCTCATTGCCGCCACGCCCGCCACAACGTTCACGCGGATTCTGGTGGCCACGGATCTGTCGGACGCCGCCCCGACGACGGTCAGGGCGGCCCGGGACGTCGCGGCGTTGTTCAATGCCACCGTGCAGGCCCTACACGTCGTCGAGCCGTTGCCCTCGATTCCCGACGTAGGCATCGAGCCCGACGAATGCGCCCATCTGGAAGTGGCCGAAGCCGAGACGAAGGCGTCGCTGGCAGCGCTCGGCGTCGACGACAGCATCGAGGCCATCGTGCAGTGTGGCGCACCGGCCCGCACCATCGCCGACCATGCGGCTGATTGGCCCGCCGACCTCGTCGTCGTCGGATCGCACGGGAAGGGCTGGATCGACCGTGTGCTGCTCGGGAGCACGACCGAGCGACTGCTCAATCGACTCCCGTGCTCACTCCTCGTGATCCCCGTGCACGGCGCAGCGGGGAGTCCCTCTCCATGAAGGTCGCCGATCTGATGAAGGCCGACCTGGTCAGCGTGATCTCCCAGAGCGACATCGTTCGCGCGGTGGCGAACGGCTCGATCTAGTGGGGTCGGTACGGCCACGTCCGACCGGATCGCTACAGATACTGCTGAAAGATCACCATCGCGAGCATCGTGACACTCACCGTGATCGCCACGCCGTGTCGTTGATCCTGTCCGTACGCCTCAGGCAGCAGTTCCTCGATAACCATGAAGACCATGGCCCCCGCCGCAAAGCCGATCCCGTAGGGGAGGACCCGGGTGAACGTGTCCACCAACAGGAACGCCGGTACCGCCATGATGGGCTGCGGGAGCGACGAGACCACGCTCAACGTTGCGCACGCGAGGACGCTCGTACCACGCGGACGCATCACGGCACTGATGGCGAGCCCTTCCGGGACATTGTGGACGGCAATGGCAATCACGATCACGAGTGCCAGCGTCATGCCGCCTCCGAAGGACACCCCGACGGCGACACCCTCGGCGAACGAGTGGACCGTCATCACCACGATCATCAGCAGGGCACGCCGGGCACCCACACCTCGGCTCCCGCCAAATCCGAGATCGTACCGCTTGAGGATGGCATGCGTGACGAGAATGAACAGCACACCACCGATCCCGCCGACGATCGTCTGCCAGCCTCCGTACTGGGTGCCCTCGGCCACGAGCCCGAAGCTCGCTCCCAACATCAGCCCCGATGCGACCGCGTTCGACTGAGCCGTGATGCGCGGCGAGAGCTGCCGCACGAAGGCAAAGGGCACGGCCCCGAAGCCCGTCGCGAGGGCTGTGACGAGACCGTAGAGGAAGACGAGGATGACGGGTTCCATCAGCCTCCAGGCCTCAGGCTCACCATCAGTACGATGACGCCCAAGGCCACGACGGTCACGAGCGCGATGCTTGTGCTGCCGGCCTCGCGGTAGCATTCGGGGAGCAGTTCGGCGAGCACGAGGTACACCAGCGAGCCAACCGCGAAACCCAGTGCCCACGGCATGAGCGCCGGCGCGGCGGCGATGAGCGCGAACGTCACGATGGCGAGCAGGACCTGACCCACGTTCGTCGCGACGGCCAGACCTGCGGCGTCGCGCAAGCGGACACTGCGCGACGTGAGAATCGCTGCCAGGACGGTTCCCTCCGGCACGTTGTGCACGGCAATCGCGAGAGCCGTGAACACACCGAATGAGAGATTCACCGCCATCGCCGCACCGATCGCGACACCCTCGGCCGCCGAATGGATGCCGTTGACGAGGAGCACCTTGTACCCGTAGTCCGGACTGGTCTCACGGAGACGATTGAGATCGAGATCCGCCGTGCCGGACGCCGCATGCGTGCGATTCACGAACAGGATGCCAAGCAGGGCGCCAACGGCGCCGCTCGGCGGTACGGGATCGTTGGCGCTCACGAGCAGCGCATAGGCGACGCCCAGCATGAGTCCACCTGCCAACGCGTTCGCCCATCCGATCCAATGCGTCGGTAGCGTGCGGCCCCCGGCGAGTGGCAGCGCTCCGCCCGCCGCCACGGCGGCGGCGAGCGACGAGTAGAGCAAGACGACCAAGGTTGGCTCCACGGTGCCGATCACGGGCGAAGACGCCTAGCACATTACCGACCCGGTCTGGCCAACGACAAGGCATCCGCTCGGGGCGGCACCGCCGGATCTCCGACAGGCGGCCTAGAGAAGGCCCACGGGGCGGATTAGCTTCTGATCATGTCCGCCGACAAGAGCCGCCGTGAGATCTGGCATCGCGCCGAGCAGCTCTGCCGAGCCGGGATCCGAATTGCCTCCGAGCACGAGCTCGACGCCGTGCTGACGGAGGTCGTGGAATCGGCCCGCGTGGTGATCGGGGCCCGGTTCGCCGCGCTGGGTGTGCTGGACGCAGACGGTGATCATCTGGAGCGGTTCATCACGAGCGGCATCGACGATTCCGAGCGGGCACAGCTGGGGAAGCCACCCTCTGGTCACGGACTGCTCGGCCTGCTCATCACCGACCCGCGTCCCATCCGCGTCAAGGACCTTACGACGCATCCCAAGTTCACCGGGATGCCACCGCATCACGCACCGATGCACTCCTTTCTCGGCGTGCCGATCCACGGCCGAGAGCGACCCATCGGCAACCTGTACCTCACCGAGAAGATCGGCGCTGACGAGTTCAGCGACGAGGACGAAAAGGTCGCGATCATGCTCGCGGCCTACGCCGCGGTCGCCGTCGAGAACGCCCGGTTTCACCAGGATCGCGAAGGCCTCCTGGCGGAACTCCGAGGAATGCACGACTCCCGCGAGCGCTTCTACGCGATGACGAACCACGAGCTGCGGAATGCGCTGACGGCGGTCCACGGGTGGGCGGAGCTGTGGGTGCGGAAGACGGCTCCGGACACGCCGCGCGCGGCCATCGAGGTACAGGAATCAGCGGAACGCGCGCTCAACTTGCTCGAGGACCTGCTCGATCTGAGCCGCCTAGACGCCGACCGCCTCGAGCCGAAGCTCGTCGATGCCGATGCGTGGACCATCGTGCGGGAATCGGTGGCCACCGTCGAGCCCGCGGCCGAGCGCAAGGGTATCGCCGTGCGGGTGACCGGTCCCGATGGCGTGGTGCCGTGCTACACCGACCCGCAACGCGTGCGGCAGATTCTCATCAATCTCCTGACCAATGCGGTGCGGCACAGTCCTCAGGACGACACGATCGACGTCAAGCTCCGCGTGTCCGACGGCGAGATGCGGTTCGACGTGGTGGATCGCGGCGAGGGTATCGCGCCCGAGCAGCAGGCGATCATCTTCCAGGCGTTCGAGCGGGCGGGCAAGCAAACTGAGCGAGGCACCGGCCTCGGCTTGGCACTGTCTCGGAAGTTGGCCCGCTTGCTGGGGGGCGATTTGCGGGTCGAGAGCCAGCTGGGCCACGGTGCCCACTTCTATCTCGACATTCCGCGATTTGTCGATGGGCCTTCATAAAGAGCGGTTCACAGTCGCTTAAACGCCCAATTACCTCGCGCCGGCTAGGGTTTTCCACATGCGCATCCTTGTAGTCGAGGACGACCGGAAGGTCGCTGGGTTCATCGAGATGGGGCTCCGGGAAGAGGGCTATGCGGTCGACGTGGCCAAGGACGGCGACGAGGCCACCGTCTTCGCGCACATCAACGACTACGACGCCATCCTGCTCGATCTGATGCTCCCGAAGAAGAACGGCCTCCAGGTGGCGGCCGAGCTGCGACGCGAGGGTCGGAGCACGCCCATCTTGATGCTCACGGCCCGCGATGCCACCGAGGATGTCGTCCGCGGGCTGGATGCAGGTGCCGACGATTACCTGACCAAGCCGTTCAAGTTCGACGAGCTGCTCGCGCGCCTGCGTGCCCTGGTCCGGCGCGGCGGTGCGGCACGGTTGGATCGCCTCTCGTACGGCCCGCTCGAGATGGATCGACTCAAGCACCGCGCCTGGGCGGGCGAGCATGCGCTGGATCTCACACCGCGGGAGTTTCAACTGCTCGAGCACTTCATGCTCCACCCCGAAGACGTGGTCCGCCGCACGGAGCTGCTCGAGAAGGTGTGGGACATGCACTTCGACCCCGAGAGCAACGTCGTCGACGTCCACGTCGGCAACTTGCGTCGCAAGCTCCGTGAGGCCGGGTTCGACGGCCTCATCCAAACGGTGCGCGGGGTCGGATTCTGCCTGAAGCGAAACAGCACGGACTGATGTACTCGTTGCGCCGCACGGTCTCCGTGCGGTTCTCGCTCACCATCTGCGCCGCCCTGCTCGTGATCGCCCTCTGGGCGTTTCTGGGTGCGCGCCGGGTATTGCAGGAGTCACTAGACCGCAACATCGCCGCCGAGGCTCACCTCCAGATCGCCGTGCTCTCCTCGCGCCTGCCGATCGCCATTCAGCCCGAGCACGAGGACTGGCCCAGCTTCGTACGACAGGTGAACCGGTTCGTCGTGGTCCGGAATGCCGAGGGCGTGATCGTGCAGACCAACACGCCGCTCGCCGCCGACCTGCCACTCGACCGCGAGAGCTTTGCGCGAGCACGGCGTGGCGAGGTGGCCTGGGCGCGTCAGCGCTGGCACGACGGGAGGATCCGATCGTTGTACCGCACCGTGCCTGCCGGCGGCCGTGCGGACCAGGACGTGCTCCACGTCGCAGCATCGTTGCAGCCACTGAACGAGGCGAGCCGTGAGGTCCTGTTCCTGATGCTCGGGACCGTGCTGCTCGGGGTGGTGGCCACGGTGATCGGGGCCAACTGGCTCTCCGCCACCACGGTGGCCCCCGTTCTCGAGATCACGGAGCAGGCGCGGTCTATTCAGCCCAGCGGGCGTCAGCGCATCACCGCCTATGCGGACATCGAGGAATTCGCGGGCCTGGTCGAGGTCCTGAATGACGCGTTTCAACGACTGGAACGAGCCTACGACGCGCAGCGGCGCATGATTGCCGACGCCGGGCACGATCTGCGTACACCACTCACGGCCATGCGCGGTGCCGTGGAGGTCGCACTCCGTGGGGAGCGGGAGCCGAGTGAGTACCGCGCCGTGCTGACCAGCGTGTTGGAGGATGTCGACTATCTCACGTCGATCAGCAAGTCCCTGGCGCTGTTGGCTCGCCTCGAAGCCGGCGAGCTGCCTCTGGAGCGTGGCGACCGAGACGTCGGCGCGCTCATCGAGCGCGCCACGACGAAGGCGCAGGCGCGCGATGCCGAGCGGGTGTTCCGCTACGAGGCCCGATCTGACGACCTCAGCGCCCCGGTGGACGGAGAGCTGCTGTCCATCGCCGTGAATCACCTGCTCGACAACACCATCAAACACACGCCGCCCGGCACGAACGTTCGCGTCACGCTGCAGGGCGATTCGGAGGTCGTCAGCATCCGCGTCGATGACAGCGGTTCCGGAATACCAGAGGCCGATCTTCCCAATTTGTTCGAGCACTTCTATCGGTCCGACAGCGCACGCACGCGCACAGGGGCTGCGGGGCTCGGCCTTACGGTAGCCGCCGCCATCGCTCACGCCCACGGCGGCTCGATTTCGGCGACTCGCAGCCCACTTGGCGGTCTCCGGGTCACCCTGTCGGTGCCGCGACAGACGCCGGCAGCCTGACGGCTTCAGCGCTCCTTCACACTTCATTGTCGCTGGCTTCATAGAGCAAGCCCGAAGTTCCCTCATCGATGCAGCAGGGACAGGGCGATTCATGCAAGTCAATGTGGGACGGGCTGACGCGTGGGTGCGAGGCACCATAGCGGCGATTCTCCTCGTCCTCGCCGTGCTGTTCAGCGGGCAGCTGATTCTCTCGCTCGGCGCCGCGATGGTCGCGCTCATCCTCGGTGGCACGGCCCTGACTCACAACTGCCCCTTCTACACGCTCTTCGGCATCGATACCAAGACGCACCACCGACGGGCGCAGAGCTGACGGCCTCGGCCGCGGGCCGAGCGGCGCCAGCGTCTTGGGCCTGAGCCGTACCACTGCGTCCGTGCCACGTCTCGAGGTGCCTACATGCGTCCGCTGATCTGCCTCGGTGGGACGCTGCTGCTCTTCGCGTCCTACGCGACCACGCCCACGTTCGGATCGGAAATCCCGGCCTTCGCGCGTCGCTACCGTGTCAGCTGTCAGCTCTGCCATACGGTGCCGCCGAAGTCTTGAACGGGAATGGACGGGTCGAGGACGACATATCCCGGTACCAGAGCGTGACGGCTGGCGTGGGCTATCTGGTTCATCGTAACTTCCGCGTCCTCGCCGAGGGGACATGGGAGGTGGAGCTCGAGGACGCCATATGGACCCTTGGGCTCACAACGGCGTTCTAGGAAAAGGACATCAAGTCGGAGGCAGTCGCATGCATCGGATCAGCCGTTTGACCGTCGCCGTGGTGGCGCTCGTCGTGGCCGCAGCCACGTCCGCGGCGGCTCAAAAGGCCACGGAGCTGCCCGACGGCGTCACCAAGGACATGATCGCCGAAGGCCAGAAGCTGTTCGCCGGCCAAGGCTTGTGCCAGGCATGTCACGGCCCGGCGGCCAAAGGCATCCCGGGGCTCGGGGCGAATCTCACCGACAAGGAATGGCTTCACAGCGACGGTTCCTACTCGGGCATTCTCGAGAGCGTCGTTGCGGGTGTGACAGCGGACAAGTCGTCCACCGGATCGGTAATGCCGCCCAAAGGGGGAAGCGCTCTTTCCGACAAGCAGCTGAAGGCGGTCGCCGCATACGTCTGGGGCCTGAGCCGACAAGGCACGTGACCATGGGGGGCACTGCCGATTCGCCCGATCGGCGGTGCCTTGCTCCCGCCTTCACATCGGCAGGTCCCCAATGCAGTTTTAGACGTTGGCGCCGCAACCCGGAAGGGCCGTGTGCGGCGCCCGATCCACGTCTAGACATCATGAACACGACAAGGAGCCGAGAGAGAGATGAGAGCCCGTAACGGTGCTGTGCTGGTGGTGCTGGCGATGGTCATGGGATGCGGTGCAGGCGAGACGGCGGACCAACCGGCTGAGGAGACGCAGGCAGCGGCGGCGCCCGCGGCAACGACGGCCGCCGCAACGATGCAAGAGCCCACCGGCCCGATCGATCAGGCCCTGGCCAAGGAGGGCGAGGGGTACTTCACCAGCCGCGGCTGCGCCAGCTGTCACAAGGTCGACGCCAAGCTGATCGGCCCGGCGCTCAAGGGCGTCACGACCCAGCGGAGCTACGACTGGATCGTCGCCATGGTGGTGCGGCCCGACTCAATGCAGCAGAACGATCCGGTGGCCAAGCAGCTTCTAGCCGAATACGGCACGCCGATGGTCAACATGGGCGCCACCAAGGCAGAGGCCCGAGCGATCTTCGAGTACCTGCGACAGCAATCCCAGTAGCGCGGGTCTCACACCCGCCACCGGGTTCCGGATCATCAACGGGCGTCGACGCCATCGGGAATCGTCGGCGCCCGTTGCTCCTGTTCGCGCAGGTCTTGGGCGTGTGATGACGGCCGAGTCGTACCGCTGATTTCGAATCGCCTTCACCGCGGAGCGGACCCGGACCATGGAACCTTTCAAGATCAAGTCCGTCGAGACCATCCCCTTCACGACGCGCGCCGAGCGCACGCAGGCGCTCGACGAGGCCGGCTACAACGTGTTCGGTCTCCCCGCTCGACTCATCACGATCGATCTCCTCACCGACTCCGGCACATCCGCGATGTCGGACCACCAGTGGGCCGCGCTGATGACGGGTGACGAATCGTACGCCGGCAGTCGCGACTACTTCACGTTCGAAGAGACGATTCGCCGCATCACGGGCTACCGTCACGTGATCCCCACCCACCAGGGCCGCATGGCGGAGAACCTCCTCTTTACCGTCCTGGTCCACGACGGCGATCACGTGCCCAACAACATCCACTTCGACACGACCCGCGCCAACGTGGAGCACAACCGCGGTGTCGCGGTCGACTGTGTCATCGACGAGGCCTACGAACCCACCGCCGAAGTGCCGTACAAGGGCAACATGGATCTGGCCAAGCTCGACAAGGTGTTCACCGAGGTCGGTCGGGACCGGATCCCGCTCGTAATGCTCACCATTACGAACAACTCCGGCGGCGGGCAACCGGTGAGCCTGGAAAACGCTCGGCAGGTCTCGGCGTGGTGTCGCGAGCATGACATCCCCTTCATCTACGATGCCTGCCGCTTCGCGGAGAACGCCTTCTTCAACAAGGTGCGCAGCGGACTCGAAGACGGCGTCTCGGAGATCGCGCGTCAGTTCTTCGAGCTGGCAGACGGCTGCACGATGTCGGCGAAGAAGGATGGGCTGGTGAATATCGGAGGATTCCTCGCTCTGGATGACGACGACCTCACCACCAAGCTCACCAACATGCTGATCCTGATCGAGGGGTTCCCGACCTATGGCGGGCTCGCCGGTCGAGACCTCGCCGCGATCGCCCGCGGCCTCGACGAGGTCTTGGACGAGCGCTATCTGGCCCATCGTGTGGGGCAGGTGCAGGCCTTCGGAGAGGCACTGCGTGCCGCGGGTATCCCGATCGTCGTGCCGGTGGGGGGACATGCCGTCTATCTGGATGCCCGACGGTTCCTCCCGCACATCCCGCAGGAGGAATTCCCGGCGCAAGCATTGACCTGCGCCCTGTACCTGGAAGGCGGCATCCGTGGGGTCGAGATCGGTGGGTTGATGTTCGCCGCCGACGGCCACTGGCCGGAACTCGAGCTGGTGCGACTCGCCGTCCCTCGACGAGTCTACACCAAAAGCCATCTCGACTACGTGGTCGACGTGTGCCGCCGTCTGTACGCCGAACGAGACCGGATGCGCGGACTGCGTCTCACCTACGAGGCGCCCGTCCTACGGCATTTCACTGCGCGCCTGGCACCAATCGGCAAATAGGCAGTTTCAATCCTTCGGTCGGCTGGAAGGTGCCTTCCGTCGCCGCTCGAGGTAGGCCGCGGTGAAGTCCACCAAACCCTCGTGTTCCCGTACCAGCAGCTCACGCAGGACCTCGAGCTCTCGCTGGGCGGTCTGGGCCGCGAATGCCCCCGCGAGCAGACCGACGACGGCGCCGGGGATGGACCACACCAACGCCTTCAGTACATAGACGCCCTCGGCAGAGTCGCGATCGCGCAGGTCATACCTCCGCAGGCGGAATGCGTGCTACCTGGGGCTGCGCCGGGCCAGCGCCACCGCCAGGAACACGGCACCGGACGCCACGAGGCCCAGCGTATAGGCGTTCCAGAGGCCCGACGTCGGCACGCCGGCCAGGCGCAGTGCGACCGAGGCGCTGACCCCGCCCCCGATGGCGGCCAACGCCTCCGGCACCCCCGGTCGCGTGCTGTGGATCCCCGCCACGATGATCACGAACAAGCTCACACCCAGCAACGAGTAGAACACGCTCAGCGATGCAATCACCGACGGGAGCACGATCGCGAGGACGATGCCCAGTCCCCCACCGGCGACGGCTGCCATCCGCGCGACGCGCAGAATCTGGCGATCAGATGCGTCGGGCTTGACGAACCGGCGGTAGAGATCCTCGGAGAGCGACGTCGAGAGCATGAACAGGATCGCGTCCGCCGAACTGATCTCCGCCGAGAACACGGCCGCGAGCCCGATCATCCCGACCGCGGCCGGCAGGCCCTGCACCAGCACCGTCGGCAGCGCCAGCTCCGGGTTCGCCAGATCGGGGCTGTACGCCCGGGCCATCATGCCGAGGAGCGGCGGCAGGAACGCGAACAACATCAGCACGACCGCACTGGCACCGACGCCCACTCTCACCGTGCGCTGGTCGCGGGCGCCGTACACCTTCTGAATCAGCCCCGGTGAGATGATGAACGCGGGCACGAGGAGGGCGAGGTAGGTCCACCCCGCCCCGTCCCCGCCCCAGAATCCGAAGTAGTCCTGCACGGTCGCGGGAGCCGCGGTCACGATGCCGTCCCATCCACCCACGTCCGAAAGCACCCATGGCACTGCGAGCGCGAAGCCGGCGAACAGGACCACGAGCTCCACGAGGTTGACCCACGCGGACGTGAACAGACCGCCAGCGGCGAAGTACACGGTCATCACACCGCCGCCGATCAGGCAGCCCACCGGCTTGGGGATGCCCGCCACGACGTCGAGCACCCACGCCACGGCGATGAGCTGTCCGGCGAGGATCGCGAGTGTGCCCACCCAGAGGAGCACCGCGATCACCGCGCGAACGGAGCGGCCATAGCGGTGCTCGAGGTAGTCTCCCACCGTATACTGCCCGTGCGCACGGGCGATCTCCCACAATCGCGGCCCCACCCAGAACGCCAACAGCATGGTCCCGATGCCTGCGGAGCCGACCCACCACCACGCGCTCAATCCGTGTCGATACCCCAGCCCAGCGGCACCGACGGTCGACCCGGCGCCGATGTTGGCGGCGAGCACCGTCGCAAACAGCAGTACGGGCGGCAGCCGGCGGCCGGCGACGAAGAACGTGCTACTCGTCGCAACTCGGCGTCCGATCCAGAGTCCGAGGAGTGTCAGGCCCGCCGCATAGGAGAGGAGCAGGACGAGCGGAACGCTCATCGGCCTCCGCCGAGATCGGACGCGGCCGGAATGCGAGGAATGCCGGTGGCGGCACGAACCGCTCGGAGAATCGCCTCCGCCACCACGTCTGCAGCCAGGGCACCGACAGTTGCCACGTCGGCTTCGCCCCCGTAACTGCCGGTGGCGAGGCCGAAGATGGCGTCGCCGTCCCACGGCGTGTGCGCGGGATAGACGGCGCGCGCGATGCCGTCGTGCGCCATCTGCGCCACCTTCGTCACCTGGGCTTTAGTGAGCCTCGCGTTCGTCACCACGACGCCGATGGTGGTGTTCTGACCGGGCCGCGGCGTCGCATGCGCCGTGTCACGCACCAGCCGCCGCGCGTCGGCCAACCGCGAGCCGTCTTCACTCCGCACGCCCGCCACCACACGACCGGTGGCCGGATCGATCACGTCGCCGAGTGCATTCACCGCGACCAGGGCGGAGACGATGAGCCCGTTCGGGAGCGTGGCCGACGCCGACCCGATCCCGCCGCGCATGGCCCGCCCCATCCCGCGGATCTTGCCGACGGTGGC
>JABAOD010007067.1_pt2 | contig 23279 bp, 20 predicted proteins | sample 7062151 | NCBI WGS metagenome assembly JABAOD01 (sample SAMN14538626, study PRJNA623070) | marine sediment metagenome | biome: marine biome [ENVO:00000428]; feature: marine pelagic biome [ENVO:01000023]; material: deep marine sediment [ENVO:00002113] | place: India: Gulf of Khambhat ... | reverse complement strand
GTGCTGGCGCTGCTGGTGGTCGGCGACGGGCTGTCGCGGACCGGTGCACTCGGCCAGGGCGCCTGGCTGCTGCTGCGCGCGATGCGAGGGCACGCGGCGGCCAGCATCGGGCTGGCCCTGTTCACCGTGCTCGCGGTCAGCGCGTTCCTCAACAATATTCCTGTCGTCGTGATCTTCATCCCGATCATGCAGGCGCTCGCCGAAAAGGTCGGCCAGGGCGCGGGGCGCTACATGATGCCACTGAGCTTTGCGGCGATCCTCGGCGGCATGACCACGCTGATCGGCTCGTCGACCAACCTTCTGGTCTCCGGCATGCTGGTGGAACTCGGCGAGCGGCCGTTCGCCTTCTTCGACTTCACCGTTCCCGGCCTGGTTCTCGCGCTCAGCGGCCTTGCCTATGTCATGATCATCGCGCCCCGGCTGCTCCCGGACCGCGAGCCGCCGCTCGGCACGCTGCCGGTATCCGGACGCCAGTTCGTGGCCCAGATCAGGGTCACGGAAGAATCCCGGCTGGTCGGCGAGGAATCGAACCTTGGGGTGTTTCCCGGCTTGCCCGACATCACCGTCCTGATGATCCAGCGCGAGGACCAGACCTTCATGCCGCCTTTCGAGGACGTGACGCTGGCGCCGGACGATATCCTCGTGGTGGCGGCCACGCGCAAGACGCTGACCGATGCGCTGAAGAACGATTCCCGCCTGCTGCATCCGGAGATCCCGGAACCCGTCGCCGGATCGGACGGCGAGGACGAGCGGCGCTGGACCTCGGGCGGTCAGACCCTTGCCGAGGTGATGGTGCCGCCGAGCTCGCCGATGGTCGGACGGACCTTGGAACGCATCGGTTTTCGCTTCCGTCATCATTGTATCGTGCTCGGCATCGAGCGGCGCAGCCGCATGCTGCGCCGTCGCATCACGGAGATCCCGCTCGAGGCCGGCGACGTGCTGCTGATCCAGGGTCGCGCCGACGACGTTCTGGCGCTGCGCGGCAACCGCGACGTGCTGCTCATGGAGTGGTCCGCGGCTGCGCTGCCCGAACTGCACTACGCGAAGCGCGCGAGTGCGATCTTCCTTGGCGTCGTGATTGCCGCCGCGTCCGGGGCGCTGCCCATCGTCGTCGCCGCGGCGACCGGTGCGGCGGCAATGGTGCTGAGCGGTGCGCTCAGCATGCGCGAGGCGGTCCGCGCTCTCGACTTCCAGATCATTCTGACGATCGCCGCCGCCCTCGCCCTCGGAGCGGCGATGCAGGAGACCGGCGGCGCCGATTTCCTGGCCGGCCTTCTGCTCGGGCTGCTGGACGGGGCCCCGCCCGTCGTTATCCTGTCAGCCTTCTTCCTTCTCGTCGGCAGCCTCGCGAACATCATCAGCACCAAGGCGACGGCGGTGCTGTTCACGCCCATCGCCGTCGGCATCGCACACGGCCTGGGCGTGCCGGCAGAGGTTTTCGCCGTGGCCGTGGTATTCGCGGCGAACTGTTCGTTCGCGTCGCCGATCGGCTACCAGACGAACCTGCTCGTGATGGTGCCGGGTCATTATCGTTTCATCGATTTCGTGAAGGCGGGCGCGCCCCTGCTCGTGCTCGTGTGGATCGTCTTCACGCTGTTCGCGCCCTGGTACTACGGTATCTAGCGGCAAGGACCTGCGTTGTTGCAGCGCAACAATAAACGTTGACGCACCATACGCCCGTTCATAATCTCCGGTCTCGCCGCAATTCGGCGCACGCGGGTTTCCGTTTGCGCGCCGCAGCGTCGTTGGCAGTGACAGGGTGACGCCATGACCAGACCCGACAGGAAACCGAATCGCGCCTTCTTTTCGTCCGGCCCCTGTGCCAAACGGCCGGGCTGGTCGCCTGCCGTGCTGGCCGACGCCTGGACCGGGCGGTCCCATCGCGCTGTCGGCGGCAAGGCGAAGCTGCAGGAGGTCATCGACCGCAGCCGTGCCATTCTCGGCGTCCCGGACGACTACCGCCTGGCGATCGTGCCGGCCTCGGACACCGGCGCGATCGAGATGGCGCTCTGGTCGCTGCTCGGCGCGCGCGGTGTCGACATGTTGGCGTGGGAGAGTTTCGGCAGGGGCTGGGTCACCGATGTTACGCAACAGCTCAAGCTCGAAGACGTCCGGATCGTCGACGCCGATTACGGGGCGCTGCCCGACCTTGCCGCGGTCGACCCGGCGCGGGACGTCGTTTTCACCTGGAACGGGACGACCAGCGGCGTCTGCGTGCCCGACGGCGACTGGATCGCGGTCGACCGCACGGGCCTTGCGATCTGCGACGCCACCTCGGCCGTGTTCGCCATGGACCTGCCGTGGGACAAGCTCGACGTGGTCACCTGGTCGTGGCAGAAGGTGCTCGGCGGCGAGGCGGCGCACGGCATGCTGGCGCTGAGCCCGCGGGCGGTCGAGCGGCTGGAAAGCTACGCGCCGCCCTGGCCGCTGCCGAAGATCTTCCGCCTGACCAAGGGCGGCAAGCTGATCGAGGGCGTCTTCCGCGGCGAGACCATCAACACGCCCTCGATGCTCTGCGTCGAGGATGCGATCGATTCCCTGAAATGGGCGGAGGAGATCGGCGGCCTGCCGGCGCTGATCGAGCGATCCCGGGCCAATCTCGCCGCCGTCGCCGCCTGGGTCGAGGTGACGCCCTGGGTGGCGTTCCTCGCGCGCGACCCGGCCACCCGGTCGTCCACCTCGATCTGCCTTGCGCTCACCGATACCGGGCTGTTGACAGGCGATGCGGCGGCAACGGCTCCGAAGAAGATCGCCAGCCTGCTCGACCGCGAGGGCATCGCGTACGATATAGCCGGGTATCGCGATGCGCCGCCCGGCCTGCGGATCTGGGGCGGGGCCACGGTCGATCCGCTCGACATGCGTATCCTGATGCCGTGGATCGAGTGGGCGTACGGGGAGACCTGCCTGGCCCCTGCCGCGGCCCAGTGAGATGGACGGAACGACCATGCCGAAAGTTCTGATATCGGACGATCTGAGCGACCGCGCGGCCCAGATCTTCCGGGAACGCGGTATCGAGGTCGATGTCGAAACGGGGCTGGGCGAGGACGAGCTGGCCGGGCGAGTCGACGGGTATGACGGGCTCGCCGTACGGTCCGCGACCCGGGTCACGGCGCGGATCCTGGAGGCAGCCAAGAACCTGAAGGTCGTCGGCCGGGCCGGGATCGGCGTCGACAACATCGACGTCGACGCCGCCACCCAGCAGGGCATCGTGGTGATGAACACGCCGTTCGGCAATTCCATCACCACGGCCGAACACGCCATCGCGCTGATGCTGGCGCTGGCGCGCGACCTGCCGGCCGCCAACGCTTCGACCCAGGCCGGCAAGTGGGAGAAGAAGCGGTTCCTGGGGATCGAGATCACGGGCAAGACACTGGGTCTGGTCGGCGCCGGCAATATCGGGTCGGTCGTTGCCAACCGGGCGCAGGGCCTGAAGATGCGGGTCGTCGCCTACGACCCCTTCCTGTCTGCGGAGCGCGCCCGCGACCTCGGGATCGAGAAAGTCGAGCTCGACGAGCTCTTCAAGCGCGCCGACTTCATAACCCTGCATGTCCCGCTGACCGACCAGACCCGCGGCCTGATCGACAAGAAGGCGTTCGCGAAGATGAAGCCGGGGGTACGGCTCATCAATTGTGCGCGTGGCGGCATCGTGGTCGAGAAGGACCTGCTGCAGGCCCTCGAATCAGGGCGGGTCGCCGGGGCGGCGCTCGACGTCTTCGAGGTCGAGCCGGCCACCGACAACCCCCTGTTCGGCCGCGACGATGTGATCGCGACGCCGCATCTCGGAGCGGCCACCACCGAAGCGCAGGAAAAGGTTGCCGCGCAGATCGCCGAGCAGATGTCCGACTACCTGCTCACCGGGGCCGTCATCAACGCGCTCAACATGCCGGCGGTGACTGCGGAGGAGGCGCCGAAGCTGCGACCCTACATGGCGCTCGCCGAGCTGCTCGGCAGTTTCGCCGGCCAGCTCACCGAAACCGGGCTCAAGGCCTTCCGGGTGGAGTTCGAGGGTCATGTCGCAGCGCTCAACACCAAGCCGATCATGGCGGCGGCGTTGACCGGGCTGCTCCGGCCGCTGCTCGATTTCGTCAATATGGTCAGCGCGCCGGTCATCGCGCGTGAGCGCGATATCCGCTGCACCGAGGTGCGGCGGGACGAGCCGGTCGACTACGAAACCCTGGTCCGCATCACGGTGACCACCGAGCGCATGTCGCGCTCGGTCGCCGGCACGTTGTTCGGCGGCACCCGGCCGCGGATCGTCGAGATCAAGGGCATCCCGATCGAAGCCGAGATCGGGCCGCACATGCTTTACATCACCAACCGCGATAAGCCCGGAGTGATCGGCGATCTCGGCCGCACGCTGGGTGAGGCGCGGGTCAATATCGCGACCTTCCATCTCGGTCGCGCCGAACAGGGCGGCGATGCCATTGCGCTGCTGCAGGTCGACCAGCCGGTCGGCCGCGAGCTCCTCGACAAATTGTCGGCCCTGCCCAACGTTATCCAGGCGAAGGCACTGGAATTCTGAAGCCATCGGAGGCAGAGTCCGGACATGCGCCTGCACGGCTTCGTTGTCATCCTTGTCATCGCCTTGATGCCGTCGGTTGCGCCGCAGGCTGCGGGTGTCGGACCGCAGCCCTTGGCGGTCGGGCATGTGCCGGGGCTGCATGACATCCTGCTCCGCGACGGCGCCGTACTCGTGCGGGCCGCGGCCGGGAACTATGAGGTCGTCACGCTGCCGGAGGGCAAGCTCGGGCTGGCTCCGGTGGCACCGGCCGAGAAAACGCCGATTCCAGCCGATATCATCCCGCATGCGGCGATCGTGCCGGGCGCGCTCGACATCAAGGCGGCGTGGCTTGCCGGCCCGACCGCGCGTTACGCTCACGGGGTGCTCGGCGATTCGATCGAAGCGGCCGCGCTGAAGGTCGAGACCGGGGCCGGCAAGATCCTGACCTACCGGCTGCCGGATGATTCGGTGTTCGAGGACCTGACGCCGCGGCTGGCCGACCTCGAGGGCGACGGGCGCGACGAAGTCGTCGTCGTGCGCAGCTCCGCCGGCAGCGGCGCCGCCGTGGTCGTGTTCGGCATCCGCGATGATGCGCTGGTCCTGGTCGCCGAATCCCCGGCGATCGGGCTGTCGAACCGCTGGCTGAACCCGGTCGGGGCCGGCGATTTCGACGGCGATGGCCGCAAGGAGATCGCGGTCGTCCAGACGCCGCATATCGGCGGCGTGCTCATCCTGTACCGGGTCGAAGAGCCGCGACTGATCGAGATCGCACGAGAACCGGGCTACTCGACGCACGCGATCGGCTCGACGGTGCTGGGCATGGCGGCCGTGCTCGATGTCGATGGCGACGGGGTGGACGACATCCTGCTGCCCGACCAGGCGCGCAACCGGCTGTTCGGGATCGGCTATGCTGGCGGGGTCTTCCGCGTTCACTGGACCATTGCCAACAAGGGTCGGATCAGCACCTCGATCGTGATCGCGGATGTGGACGGCACTGGCGCGGCGGACGTGCTGTACGGGCTCGACGACGGCTCGGTCTGGATGCTGCCGCGCTGATTGGCGCGGCACGGCATCCCTTGCCCCGGCCGGTCAAAAGCTGTATTCCACGGCGGGTTTTGCTGCTGAAACGCGACGGATCGACCGTACTCCTGACATGAACGACGCCGCAAACAAGGCGCTGCTGCCCACCGGGTTGCGCGACGTACTGCCGCCGGACGCCGAGCACGAAGCGGCGGTGGCGCAGCGACTCGTCGCCACCTTCGCGACACGCGGCTATCAGCGCGTCGATCCGCCGCTCGTCGAGTTCGAGGAGTCGTTGCTCGACGGCGCCGGACAGGCGATGTCGACGGCGACCTTCCGGCTCATGGATCCGGTCAGCCAGCGCATGATGGGCGTGCGCGCCGACATGACGATCCAGGTGGCGCGCATCGCCGCGACCCGGTTGGCACAGGCGCCGCGGCCCTTGCGCCTCGCCTATGCCGGCAACGTGCTGCGGGTCAAGGGCTCGCAGCTGCGGCCGGAGCGGCAGTTCATCCAGGCCGGGGTCGAAATCATCGGGTCCGAGTCAGCCTGCGCGGATGCCGAGATCATCCTTCTTGCCGTCGAGGCGCTGGGCGAGGCCGGCGTCGACAAGCTGTCGGTCGACGTCAATATGCCGACCCTGGTGCCGGCGCTGTGCCGGGCCGTCGGCCTCGAAGGTAAGGCTGAGGTCGATCTGCGCGCCGCCCTGGACCGCAAGGACGCGGCCGCCGTCGCCGCGGCGGGGGGCAAGGCGGCCGATCTGTTCGGCGCTCTGTTGCGCGCGTCCGGCCCGGCCGACGCGGCACTGAAGGCGCTGGCGGCACTCGACCTGCCGGAAGAGTGCGTCGCGGAACGGCGGCGCCTCGAAGACGTCGTCGCCATCCTGAACGAGGCGATGCCGGCGCTGACTCTCACCGTCGATGCCGTCGAGTACCGCGGCTTCGAATACCAGACCGGCCTCAGCTTCACCGTCTTCGCGCGCGGCGTGCGCGGCGAGATGGGTCGCGGCGGCCGCTATCATGTCTCGCAGAACGGCGAGCCGGCGACCGGCTTCTCGCTGTTCCTGGACAGCGTGCTGCGGGCCCTGCCACGACCGGGCAACGGCGAGCGCCTGTACCTGCCGTACGGCACCACGCCGGCGCAGGGCCAGTCGCTGCGCGACGACGGCTGGATCACGATCGCCGGCCTCGAGCCCGAGGGCGATCCTGCGGCCGAAGCGCTGCGCCTGGGCTGCACGCACATCCTGCGCGACGGTACCGCCGTTGCGTTGAACGGCGCCTCCTGAACATCAATGCAAGGTCACTGAATCCATGAGCAATGTGGTGGTCGTCGGCTCGCAGTGGGGCGACGAGGGCAAGGGCAAGATCGTCGACTGGCTCAGCGAGCGGGCCGACGTCGTGGTGCGCTTCCAGGGCGGCCACAACGCCGGCCACACGCTGGTCATCGACGGGACGACCTACAAGCTGAGCCTGCTGCCGTCCGGCATCGTGCGCCCCGGCAAGCTGTCGATCATCGGCAACGGCGTCGTCGTCGACCCCTGGGCGCTGCTCGACGAGATCGAAAACATCCGCGGGCAGGGCGTGGAGGTCTCGCCCGAGCGGCTCAAGCTTGCCGGCAACGCGCCCCTCATTCTGCCGCTGCACCGCGAGCTCGACCAGGCGCGCGAGGCGGCCAGCGGCAGGGGCAAGATCGGCACCACCGGCCGCGGCATCGGCCCGGCCTACGAGGACAAGGTGGCGCGGCGCGCGATCCGGGTCTGCGACCTCGCCGACCGCAAGGCGCTGGAAGCCAAGGTCGACCGCCTGCTCTCGCACCACAACGTCCTGCAGCGCGGCATGGGGCTGGACGAGATCGACCGCAAGAAGCTGCTGGACCAGTTATTGGAGCTGGCGCCGCGCCTGCTGCCCTACGCTGCCAGCGTCTGGAAGGAGCTGGACGAGGCGCACAAGGCCGGCCGCCGGATCCTGTTCGAGGGCGCGCAAGGGTTCCTCCTGGATATCGATCACGGGACCTATCCGTTCGTAACCTCGTCGAACACGGTTTCGGGTGCAGCGGCCGCGGGGTCGGGTATGGGGCCGAACCGGCTGGGCTATGTGCTGGGCATCACCAAGGCCTATACGACGCGGGTCGGCGAGGGCCCGTTCCCGACCGAGCTCGACGACGAGGTCGGCCAGCGGCTGGGCGAGCGCGGGCGCGAGTTCGGCACGGTGACCGGCCGCAAGCGCCGCTGCGGCTGGTTCGACGCGGTGCTGGTGCGCCAGGCCATCAAGATCGGCGGCATCGACGGCATCGCGCTGACCAAGCTCGACGTGCTCGACGGGCTCGAGGAGCTGAAGGTCTGCGTCGGCTACCGCATCGGCGGCCAGGAATACGACCATTTCCCGTCCTCGATGGCCGGCCAGGCGGCGGCGGAGCCGGTCTACGAGTCGATCGGCGGCTGGCAGGAAAGCACGGAAGGCGCCCGGAGCTGGGCCGACCTGCCGGCCACCGCGGTGAAGTACATCCGCCGCATCGAGGAGCTGATCGAGGCGCCGGTCGCGCTGCTGTCGACCAGCCCCGAGCGCGAGGATACGATCCTGGTCAAGGATCCGTTCGCGGGATGAAAGCAGACAATAAGGTAAGTTGCATGCCGCGCATCCTGACGATCACGGTCGAGGATGGCTCGATTCGCGCGGAGCTGTTCGACACGGAAACCGACGATGCGATCTACGAGACCGCGCCGTTTTCCTCGGAGGCGCAGCTCTGGGGCGAGCAGGTCTATTTCCACACGCCGCTGTCGCTGCCGCGCGAATCCCATGCCCGCGACGTCGTCGAGCTGGGCGAACTGGCTTTCTGGACCGAAGGCAATTCGATCGCCATCGGCTTCGGCCCCACGCCGATATCCGTTGGCACTGAAATCCGGCTGGCCTCGCCCTGCAATGTCTGGGGGCGCGCCTTGGACGACGTCAAGGCGCTGATCAATGTCGGCTCCGGCGCGATGATCCACGTCACCCGCGAGGACTAAGGCGGACGATCCCCCGTTGCCCGGAGGCGCCATCTTTATAACCGGGGCCCGCTGGTATTGTTGTGGCGGCAGGAACTGCGACGCAAGACCGGGTAAGACCGCAAAGACGGGCTATGCCCGAAATGTGTGATAATCTGGCATGACTGCCACCGGTAAGCTGTCTGGCATCCGTTGGAAGGCGTTTGTGGAGAATGCCTGAATTCGAATTCAGCGACGGAATCGATCTGGAGCGGGACTTGAATGACGAGTATCTGCTTCGACTCTGTGCGCGCGGAACCGTGCGGACCCTGGAATGTAACGAACATCTCTATTACCAGGGCGATGACGCGGACCATGTCTATGTCCTTAAGACCGGGGCCGTCAAAGCCACCTGTTCGGATGAAAACGGCCACGAAACGCTCTTGAAAATCCACGGACCGGGCGACTTGCTGGGGCTGTCGGCCCTCAGGCCCAAGGCGGTGCGCGACGCCAACGCCATTGCACTTGAACCTGCCGAGGCGGCCGCGTTCAGTAAGGACGAGTTCTTCGAATACATCAGATCGGATGGAGAGCTTGGCGTGCTGCTGGTGCGTGTCCTTTTGAAGCGCCAGCAGCAATTGCATGCTCGCGTAAGCGAGTTTTCGGGCCATCATGTGGACCAGAGGCTGGCCAGAGCGATATTGCAGCTGAATGCAGAGGCGGCGACGCGGGCGCCTGCTGGCGCCACTCCTGACCTGCCGATTACCCATGAGGAACTCGCCACGCTGGTGTTGTCGCGGCGACAGTACGTAACGGCTATCCTGCGGGACTTTGTTTCCCAAGGGTTGATTGAGAACCGCCGGCGCTGCGTTCGCGTAATCGATTCCGACGGCCTGCGCCGAATTGTCTTCGGCGGCCACTAACTTGCACCGCTGTTCCGCACGGGCGTGTGCACCGGGGCCGGGCGTGTCACAACAGATAATTCTCCAAATGTCAAAAATCTGACATTCAAGATCATGCAGCAGTCTGTAGGCTGGTGGCGTTGAATGGATGCGAACACTGTCATCTGCCTGTCGTTGGGCAACGCTGTGAGACTTGGAGATGCGTCGCATGAAATTGCAGGACAAAGTCACGATCGTAACCGGCGGCGGCCAAGGGATTGGCGAGGCGATTTGTCGGGGGTTCGCTAATGAATCCGCGACCGTGGTAATCGCAGACAAGGACAACGTGACCGCCGGGAATCTGGCTGGCGCGATCCGCGAGACGGGCGGCATGGCGCAGTCTATCGAGGTCGACGTTGCCGATCCGGAGGCTGTCGCCAACATGGTCGATACCGTTATTCGAGACCATGGCCGGATCGACGTCTTGGTCAACAACGCCGGCGCGCGCACCATCAAGGGGTTTCTGCAACATACGCTGGACGACTGGAACAGGATGATCGACATCAACCTTACCGGTCCGTTCCTTTGCAGCCGTGCGGTGGTTCCGCACATGCTGGAAACTGGTGGCGGCAGGATTATCAACATCGCTTCCATCGCCAGCTTTATGGGGCGTCCGAACCGTTGCGCCTATGTCGCCGCCAAGTCGGGCCTGTTGGGGCTCACCCGGGCGATGGCCGCAGACCTGGCCGGCAAGGGCATACGGGTCAACGCGATCGTTCCGGGAATGATCGCTTCACCGTTCAACCAGGCATTCGCAGAAGCGTCAGACACGGGGCCTGCCTGGGCCACAGAAAATCTGGTCGGTCGATGGGGCGAGCCGCAAGACCTGGCAGGTGCTGCGGTATTCCTCGCGTCGGCGGATTCGGATTTCATATCGGGAGCCGAAATCAAGGTCGACGGCGGCTGGCTTGCGGCCAGATCGCGATCTGGCGAGGTGCCCATGTGGGATTAGGGGGTATGTGCCTGTGCTGGCGAAGACCCGTGCCCCCCGAATGATCAATCCGCTAGCGAAAGTCGACTGAGCTGCGGATTTTCTCGGTCGATGGATATGATAACAGGGAGGAGATACCATGATTAAACAGTTCGTAAGTGAGAAGGTGTCACGACGCGATCTGCTGCAGATCGCGAGTCGTTATGGTCTTACATCGACACTTCTGGGTGGTGCAGCGCTTACCGGGGCGATAACCGCGCCTCGTTTGGCCGCGGCTGCAAATTCGACTTACAACAAGCGCTTCAAGATGCAGCCCAAGCACACGCTGAAATTCGGCGCCTCGGGGTTCAATGAACGCAATCTTCTTATCGAGCGGGCCGGTTGCCTTGAGTTCGTCCGCGATATCGAAGAGCGCACCGACGGCGCCATCAGGATCGAGTTCATCGGTTCCAATCAGATCTGCGGCCAGCTCAACTGCGTGAAGAAGACGCAGCAGGGTATCGTCGATATTTTCGCGGCGTCGACCCAGAATACCGCTGGCGGAGCGCCATACTACAACGTTCTCGATTACGCCTACATGTTCCCGACCCGTGCGTCGGAATACTATTTTCTGTACCACCCGGCGAGCGAAAAGTTACTCCGCGAACCGCTGCGCAAGCAGCACAAGCTGCAATTCCTGTTTTCTGTCTGCCAACTTCGCGGCATCCAGCTTGGCCTGAAGTGGAAAGACCGGCCGGATGTAACAAAGATCGAAGAGTTGTTCGGCACCAAGAACCGCGTTACCGGCACGCAGCTTGGCCGCATCGCGATGGAACTGCTGCATCTGAACCCGGTGCCCATCGCATGGGAGGAAACGCTCGATGGCCTGAAGCAGGGGCTGATCGACGGCGCGGAAACCTGGTCGTCGGCGGTCGCCTACGCCAACATGTCGCCCGTCGTTTCGCAGGTCGTCGACCTGCGGTTCTTCTCGGGCTTCGAGCACACGGCAATGAGCGAACCAGTATTCGACAAATTGGGCAGCGACCTTCAGGACGATGTCATGGAATCGGCCTACTTTACGCAGGCGCTGATCCAAGGGGCGCACGAGGCCGCGTTGGTCAATACGGTCGGTCATTCCATACCGCAACTGCCGAATACGATTTTTGTGAAGAACGGCACGCGTTTCGTGCCACTGTCGGACGAAGAACGTGCCAAGGCAGCCAAAATGTGCGCGCCGGAGTTCGTCCCCGAGCCTTGGGAGCAATGGCGCGAGCGGATCAACGGCTGGGCCGGCGGTATCGACACCTATAGCGAAATCCACAGTATCGCCCGGGAAATCCCGGCCGACACGCTGGTCGAGAACGTGGAGCCACGCCGCTGGTGGAAAGCCTGATAACCCTGTCCGCCGGACGAGGTTCTGCGTAGAGAATCGCGTCGGTTGCGTTTGGCCTGCCTACCGGGATTGCGCGGAGCGATTTCCGTGCAACCCCTTGTTCGGGGCGGCCCGGCTGCCGGAGTGCGGTCGGGCTGCCGGGGCGTATATCTGGCTAAGATTTGGGGAAGGCAACGATAATGAGCGAAGCTGCGGTTTCTGCAAACCCGCAAGCCACCGGGCGTCCGACGCCGGATGCCAGTGCGGCAGTGAAGCGAATCTCCAATCGCGTCCTGGTCGACGGGAAACTGCGCGCGGCGTTGTCCGACGAATCCTTCGAGGTCATTAATCCGGCCGACCTCACCGTAATCGGCCATGCGCCGCGTTGCCGCGAGGCCGATGTAAACGCCGCGGTCGATGCCGCAGCCGATGCATTCAAGTCATGGAGCAAGGTGCCGGCGCGCGAACGCGGCCGCATGGTCCAGTTGGCTGCCGATCGCGTGGAGGCGGAGCGGGGGCTTGTTGAGCACATACTGGCGCTGGATACCGGCAATGCCCTGCGCACGCAGGCCCGCCCGGAAACCGCCTCGACGATCGATTTGACCCGCATGTTCGGTGGACTTGCCGGCGAGCTTAAGGGCCAAACCGTTCCCGCCGCGTCACCGGGCGTCCTGCAATATACCACTTGCGACCCGATTGGTGTGGTCGGCGGGATTATCCCATGGAATGCGCCGCTGTTTCTTTTCGTCGCCAAGGTGGCCCCCGCGCTGGTCGCGGGGAATTGCGTGGTGATCAAAACGGCCGAGCAGGCGCCGCTCTGTGTCCTGCTTCTCGCCGAGATCATGAGCAGGGAACTGCCGCCGGGCGTCCTCAACGTTATCTCCGGTTTCGGGGAGGAATGCGGCAAGCCGCTGGTCGAACACGAGCTTGTCCGCAAGGTCACGTTTACCGGGTCGCTTCCGGTCGGCCAGGCGATCGCGAGTTATGCCGCGCCGAAATTGTGTCCCGTGACCCTGGAACTGGGGGGCAAGAATCCAAGCATCATTCTGGCCGATGCCGATCTGGACCTCGCTATCCCGGGTGTCATCGACGGTATGCGCTATACGCGGCAGGGCCAGGCCTGCACGGCCGGATCCCGTGTCTTCGTGCATGAAGATATTTACGACCGCATCGTCGATGGCGTCGTCGAAAGGCTGGCCAAAATCAAACTCGGCGATCCGCTGGACGAGGCGACCGACATGGGCGCTATTATTTCAGAAGAACAATTCCAGCGGACGCTGCGTTATATGGAGATTGCGCGCAGCACGGCCGGCGCGCGCATCCTGTATGGGGGCGAACGCCCGACCGACCCGTATTTGAGCAAGGGTTATTTCTATCCGCCGACGCTGCTCGACGGGCTTCCTATCGATTCCGATGTCTGCCGCGACGAAATTTTCGGGCCGATTGCCACGGTGCTGCCGTTCACTGATTTCGACGACATGATTGCGATGGCAAACGATACACCCTATGGCCTGGCCGCCAATCTCTGGACGCGCGACCTGTCCCGGGCGCTGGAATATGTAGAGCGCATCGAGGCGGGTTTTGTGCAGGTCAATCAGTGCGTGGCGCCGCGGTCGAACGTGTCGTATGGCGGCCTCAAGATGAGCGGGCTCGGAAAGGAATATGCGCTCGACAGCATGGTCACCCACTTCACCAGCTCCAAGACTGTGCTGATCAAGCGAGGCACGCCGGGTCCACTGGGCTGACTGCGCCAAACGGGATACGACATGAACGTAGCCGGAGAGGCAAATATGGAAGAGGTTATCGGTTTTATCGGACTGGGCAACATGGGTGCGCCAATGGCCGAGCAGCTTGTGAAAGCAGGCAACAAGGTTCGGGCCTACGATATGTCGGAAGCTGCGCTGGCGCGCGCCGGGCAAATGGGCGCAATGGTCGCAGACTCGATCGAGGACGTAGCCGCCGGCGCTTCGGTCGTGATCACCATGCTGCCGGCCGGCGCGCATGTGCGCGCAGTCTATCTGGGCGCGGGCGGACTTATCGAGACAGCAGTGCCGGGGACGCTTCTGATCGAGTCTTCGACCATCGATATCGACACGTCACGTGCCGTGGGCAGCGCGGCGGTGGCGGCTGGCCTCGAAATGATAGACGCGCCGGTTACAGGCGGTGTCATGGCGGCGCGCGTGGGCAAGTTGAACTTTATTGTCGGTGGCGATGAGTTGGCGGTCGAACGCGCGAGGCCGGTGCTCGACGTCATGGGGCAAAACATTCTCTACGCGGGTGCACAGGGCAGCGGGATCGGGGTCAAGATTTGCAATAACATGGCGCTTGGCATCTCGATGATCGCCGCGGCGGAAGCCCTTATGCTGGCCAAGCGGCTGGACCTCAACCTGGAGAGGACCTTCGATATCATCTCCAAGGCGTCCGGACAGAACTGGGCCTTGAACAATTATTGCCCCCTGCCCGGGCTGGTTGACGGCGTGCCGGCCAACAACGGCTACAAACCCGGTTTCACGGCGGCAATGATGCGCAAGGATCTGCGCCTCGCGCTGAACGCGGCGGAATCGGTCGACGCCTGTACGCCGCTCGGCGCGCAAGCCCTGTCAATTTTCTCGATATTCTGTGCGGCCGGTGACAGCCAGACCGATTACTCGGGAATCTCGAAAATGATCGGCGGTGACGCCTGGGATTACTTCTTCGACCCCGGTGCCGATTGAGCGCCGTCCTCTGTCCGCGCTCCCCGGCTGTACGCTGCGACCAGCGCCAGCTCTTTCGGGCCTGTTGGGCGGTAAAGGATCATTTCGGATAGGAAAGAGAATGGGTAGGGGGCATGGCCCCCTTCCCGGATTACGAAAATTCGCCGACCGGCAGGCGCTGTTCCTTGGCCGCGTTGCGCATGGCCTTCTGCAGCTTCTCGAACGCGCGCACCTCGATCTGGCGCACCCGCTCGCGGCTGATGCCGTAGACCTTGCTGAGGTCCTCCAGGGTCATCGGCTCGTCCTGCAGGCGGCGTTCGGTCAGGATGTGCCGCTCGCGCTCGTTCAGCATCTGCATCGCCTCGCCCAGCAGCTCGCGGCGCTTGTCCAGCTCCTGCGCCTCGGCGACCAGCGTTTCCTGGGTCTCGGACTCGTCCATCAGCCAGTCCTGCCACTCGCCATCATTGTCCTGGCGGAGCGGGGCGTTGAGGGAGTGGTCGCCGCCCGACAGACGGCGGTTCATGCTGACCACGTCGTCCTCGCTGACATCGAGCGTGGTGGCGATCTGCTTGACGCTCTCGGGCGACATGTCGCCTTCCTCGATCTCCTGCAGCTGGCCCTTCAGCCGGCGCAGGTTGAAGAACAGCTTCTTCTGCGCCGCCGTGGTGCCCATCTTGACCAGCGACCAGGAGTGCAGGATGTATTCCTGGATCGAGGCGCGGATCCACCACATGGCATAGGTCGCCAGGCGGAAGCCGCGCTCCGGATCGAAGCGCTTGACCGCCTGCATCATGCCGACATTGCCCTCGGAGATCAGCTCGGCCAGCGGCAGGCCGTAGCCGCGGTAGCCCATGGCGATCTTGGCCACCAGCCGCAGGTGGCTGGTCACCAGCTGCTGCGCGGCGTCGGCGTCGCCATGCTCGCGCCAGCTCTTGGCGAGCATGTACTCCTCCTCGGGCTCCAGCATCGGAAACTTCCGGATTTCCTGAAGATACCGCTGGAGATTGCCCTCGGGGCTTATGACGAGGCTCGGCACTTGGGCCATGACGTGGCGTCTCCTTGTTGTGAGCCAAACGGAACGTTCTGCGATGACCCTTCAAGGCATTGCAGAATTTATTATATAACAAAACTCTAATTTATGGGAAGGCGCGCAGGCCCCCTCATTCCCCGTCCGGCGGCATACCGTGTGGAGAATATATATGCTCTTATGAATCGCTTTCCAAGATGTCGCATAACTCTTTCATATCTTTGGGCATTTCCGCCTCGAACCGCATCCTCTCGCCGCTGTCCGGGTGGTTGAATGCGAGGAGCCGCGCGTGCAGCGCCTGGCGCGGAAACGACCGCAACGCCTCGACAACGGTTTCCGGCAGGCCTTTAATCCGTGCCCGCGTCGTCCGGCCGTAGAGCGGATCGCCGACCAGCGGATGCCCGGCATGGGTCATGTGCACCCGGACTTGGTGCGTGCGACCCGTTTCCAGCCGGCACTCGACAAGACTTGCGACCGACCCGAATCGCTTCAACCGCCGGTACCGGGTCGCCGCCGGCTTGCCCTTGTCCCCGCGGACCACCGTCATTTTCTTCCGGTTGCGCGAGTCGCGCCCGATATTGCCCTCGATCCGGCCCGATGCCGGTGTCGGTGCACCCCAGACCACGGCAAGATATGCCCGATCCGCGGTGCGTTCCGCAAACTGGCGGGAGAGCGCCTGGTGCGCCCGGTCCGTCTTGGCCGCAACGAGGATGCCACTGGTGTCCTTGTCGAGCCGGTGCACGATGCCCGGGCGACGCACCCCTCCGATTCCCGAAAGGCTATAGCCGCAATGGGCGATCAGCGCATTGACCAGGGTCAAATCGGGGTTACCCGGCGCCGGATGGACCACGAGGCCCGGCGGCTTGTCGATGACGACGATCTCCGAATCCTCGTACAGGATGTCGAGCGGGATCGCCTGGCCCCGGGGCGCGTAGGGTGCGGGTTCTGGAACCGCGGTGGCCAGCGCCTGGCCGGGTTTGACCCGGTATGACGGCTCCGTTATGGTCACGCCGTCGGCGCTCACCCGGCCCTCCTCGATCAGCGCTTTCAGGCGGCTGCGCGAAAGGCCGGTGTGGCGCGCGGCAAGGACGCGGTCGAGGCGCTGCCCGGCCTCGTCATCCTCCACGTTGTGGATCAGGATATCTTCGCGGCCCGTCATGACGGGCAGACACTGGACGAATCCATGCAGGCGCTCAAGGCCCTCGTCATCTTCCTGGGTGCGCTCATCGTCATCATGATGGGCATCCTCGCCTACGGCATCGCAACCAAGTTCGGCGACGTCGCGGACGGCGGGAACGCGGAGGGGCCCGGCGTGCCGATTGGTGCGCCGGTCATGGCCGAGCCTTGGGAGACGGTCCGGATCGGGACGCCCCCCGGCACGCGCGTGGCGGAGACCGTTGTCGCCGAGGGCCGCATGGTCGTCCGGCTGGAACTGCCCGACGGCAGGCAGCGCTACCTCGTGTTCGACCTGGACGTCGGCCAGCAGATCGGCACGGTCGACCTCGTACCGGAGGGGGACGGTCAATGAATTTCGGCAGCGACAACATGGCCGGCTTCTCGCCGGAGATGCTCGACGCTCTGGCCCGCGTCAACGACGGCCGTGCGATGCCGTACGGGGCCGACGCGGTCACCGCACGCCTCAAGGCGCGCATCGCCGAGGTGTTCGAGACCGAGGTCGAGGTATTTCCCGTGGCCACCGGAACCGCCGCCAACGCCCTGTCGCTCGCGCTGATGTGCCCGGCCTGGGGCGCCGTCTGGTGCCATCCCGAAAGCCACGTCAACACCGACGAATGCGCGGCGCCCGAGTTCTATACCGGCGGCGCGAAGCTGATCGCGGTGCCCGGCGGGCACGGCAAGTTCACCGCAGAAGCGTTGTCGGGGGCGCTGGAATACGCCGGTTACCGCGGCGTGCACGAGGCGCAGCCGGCGGCGGTTTCGATCAGCCAGGCGAGCGAATCCGGAACCGTCTATTCGGTAGACGAGATCGCCGCCATCGCCGAGGTCTGCCGCGGCCGCGACCTCGGCCTTCACATGGACGGCGCGCGCTTCGCCAATGCGCTGGTGACGCAAGGCTGCAGCCCGGCCGAGGCGACCTGGAAGGCCGGCGTCGACATGCTCTCCTTCGGCGCCACCAAGAACGGCGCGCTGGCCGCCGAGGCGGTGGTAATCTTTGCCGACCGGTTCCGCGGGCGGGCCGCCGAGATGGGCTTCCGGCGCAAGCGGGCGGCGCACCTGTTCTCGAAGATGCGGTTCCTGTCCGCTCAGCTCGAGGCCTATCTCGCCCGCGATTTGTGGCTGCGCAATGCCCGCCACGCCAACGCCATGGCCGCGCGCCTGGCCGAAGGCCTGGCGGCGATCCCCGGCGTCTCGCTGGCCCATCCGGTGGAGGCGAACGAGATCTTCCCGGTCCTGCCGTCCCCCGCACGCGACGGGCTTCGCGCCGACGGCTTCGAATTCTACGACTGGCCCGACGCCGGACCGGACGGCGTGCGGCTGATCTGCGCGTTCGATACCGCCGAAGCCGATGTCGAGGCGTTCCTCGCCTCCGCCCGCCGCCACGCCGACGCCGCGGCGTAAGCAGGACAGCGGCATCACGAACGATGTCGCGCGATCTTTGCCGCAGCCCCGTTTCGACGCGGGGCCGCTCACAATGCCTTGGCGGCCGGTGCTCCGACGACGTGAAGCGACGCCCAGGCACGACGTCTGCCGGATCGGCCGCACCCCGTACGGGTCGTCCGGGCTTGTCTCCGGGTATGGTCAGGATATCTCCCTTTATGGTAAGCCGCCGACGCGAAAAGGACTTAGGACGGAACAGCTTGCGGCGAGAGGAGGGTCATGCGCTCCTGCGACCATTGCCCCGGCGGTGCGGCCTGCGCCGGCAATTGCCTGACGCCGATTCTCGTGCGGGTCTTCGACCTCTATGCCGGCGGTACGACCGACAAGTTCGAGATCCTGTTCGCGCTGGACGAGGACGAGGAGGAACTGCTGGAGACGTACACCGCCAACGTACAGCGTGCGTGCTGGACGAAGGCCGGATTGAGCGCCATTGCCGAGGTCCTGGTCCGGCATGAACGGGACGCGGCCGGCCGTAACGACTGGCCGGCGGTGATCGAGGATACGCTTGCGACCGCCAGGGGCGCGTTCGAACGATTCCCGTGGCACCTGCCGGACCTCGTCGAGCAGGCATCCGACCTGCACGCCAACGTCATGGATCGCGTCGGCGGCGACGGGTTTGCCGGCGCCATGTCGAAACGCACCTTCGCCAAGGCCTGCCGGGCGATCGTCTACGGTTACCTGAAATAGGCGCGGCGGGGGCTGCGCGATACGTCCACCGTGGCGTTCCCGCCACCGCAAATGTCGCCCATCTGGTCGCGCTGCCGCTACAATGAGGCATGCAGCAGCCATTGCGACTTCATCCGGACTCGCGCTGCGTAGCGGCGACCCGCATCGACGTGGAGGTCGCGCGCCCGCGCGCGGGAAGACTGCTGCTCCGCTATGTCGTGAGTGGCAAGATCGCCGATCTGCGCCTGCCGCCCGTGGTCGCGGCCAAGCGCGCCGACGGGCTGTGGCGCCACACCTGTTTCGAGGCGTTCGTCCGGCCTGCGTCGGGCCCCGTCTATTATGAGTTCAACCTCGCGCCGTCGACGCAATGGGCGGCGTACAGGTTCGACGACTACCGGGCCGGCACGAGCATTGTGCGCGAAATCGGCCCGCCGCGCATCGAATCCCGATCGGACGGCGGCTCCTACACTTTGCTGGCATCGTTGAATCTCGAGCGGGTGCCGGACCTGGCCGGCGATACGGCATGGCACCTCGGCCTCGCCTCGGTGATCGAGGACACCGGCGGTCGCATCTCGCACTGGGCGCTCGCGCATCCGCCGGGCAAGGCGGATTTTCATCATTCCGATTGCTTTGCCCTGGAACTTCCCGCAGCGTAGCCTCCATGAGATTCGGTATAGATCGCCTGCTCGCCGAACCCGCTCTGCGGGCGCCGCTGAAAGGCGAACGCATCGCCCTGCTCGCGCATCCCGCCTCGGCCGCGCGGGACCTCACGCATTCGCTCGACGCATTGGCCGCGTGCGGCGACCTCGATGTCGCCGCCGCCTTCGGCCCGCAGCACGGCCTGCGCGGCGACAAGCAGGACAACATGATCGAGTCGCCCGACTTCGACGATCCGGTCCACGGCATCCCGGTGTTCAGCCTGTACGGCGAGGTGCGCCGGCCGACCGATGCGATGATGGATGCGTTCGACGTGCTGCTGGTCGACCTGCAGGACCTGGGCTGCCGGGTCTACACCTTCGTGACGACGCTGCGCTACGTGCTGGAGGCGGCGGCGCAGCACGGCAAGGCGGTATGGGTGCTGGACCGCCCCAATCCGGTTGGCCGGCCGGTCGAAGGCCTGCTGCTGCGCGACGGCTGGGAGAGCTTCGTTGGCGCCGGGCCGCTGCCGATGCGCCATGGACTGACGCTCGGCGAGCTGGGATCGTGGTTCGTCGCGACCCACGGGCTCGACCTCGAGTATCGCGTCGTCGAGATGGAGGGCTGGCAGCCCGACGCGGCGCCGGGATTCGGCTGGCCGCTCGGCGAGCGGGTCTGGATCAACCCCAGCCCCAACGCGCCGAACCTGTGGATGGCGCGCGCCTATCCGGGCACGGTGATGCTCGAGGGCACGACGCTGTCGGAGGGCCGCGGCACGACGCGGCCGCTCGAGCTGTTCGGCGCGCCCGACATCGACGCCCGGCGCGTCATGGTCGAGATGAACGAATGTGCGCCGCAATGGCTGCAGGGCTGTGTCCTGCGCGACTGCTGGTTCGAGCCGACCTTCCACAAGCATGCCGGCGTGCTGTGCAGCGGCGTGCAGATCCACACCGAAGGCCCCGGTTACGACCACGTAGCGTTCCGGCCGTGGCGGCTGCAGGCACTGGCATTGAAGGCGATCCGGCGCCTCTATCCGGACTATCCGCTGTGGCGCGACTTCGCTTACGAATACGAAGAAGACAGGCTCGCGATCGACGTCATCAACGGCGGTCCGCTGCTGCGCGAATGGGTCGACGATGCAGCGGCGACGCCGCAGGACCTGGACGCGCTGGCCGCGCCGGACGAGGCGGCCTGGCTCGACGAGCGCGCCGCGTATTTGCGCTACTGACCGGCAGTGGCGATGGCCGGCGACCGGTGCCGCGCGCCGCGGTCCCCGATTGACCGGTTCCGGCACCGTTTATATACTCGCCGAAAAAGTTGCAATCGATTGCATGAAACAGGGAGGAAATACCATGTCCAGACTGAGTCCGCGGCGCCTTACGGGGCTGGCCGCAACCTGCGCGATTGCGGCGCTCGCCCTCGGCCTTGCTGCGGTACCGGACGTACGGGCCCAGGCCATCAAGAATCCGGGCGTCCTCGTGCACGCGGCCGACGATGAGCCGACGACGCTCGACCCGGCACAGGTGGAGGCGGGAGAGGGTGGCGAGACCGTCATACTGCAGGTCTACGAGCGCTTGCTCGAAATCTCGCCCAGCGGGCCGGACCTGGTGCCGGCGCTGGCGACCCAGGTGCCCAGCGTCGCCAACGGGCTGATCTCGGCCGACGGTCTCACCTACATCTTCCCGATCCGGCGAGGCGTCAAGTTCCATGACGGTACCGCCTTGACCGCCGCCGACGTCAAGTATTCTTGGGACCGCGTGATAACCATGGATCTGCCCGAAAGTGCGGCCGACACGCTCAAGGACATCGTCGCGGCGACCCGGGTCAAGGACGAATATACGTTCGAAGTGACGCTGCAGCGGCCGAGCGCCAGCTTCCTGAACGGCGCCGTGGTCGCCATGGTCTCGTCGATCGTCAGCCAGGATGCGGTCGAGGCCAATGGCGGCGTGGTGGCCGGCCAGCCGAACCCGTTCATGGCGACCAACATGGTGGGGACCGGCCCGTACAAATTCGTTGCCTGGAACCGCAACGAGAATCTCCAGCTGGCCGTCAACGACAACTACTGGGGCCAAAAGGCGAAGCTCGCCGTGCGCATTGAGATCGGCTCCGAGCCCGATGTCCGGGTGCTGGGACTGCGTGCCGGCGAATTCGATACCATCGAGACCGATCCGTCGTTCATCGCCGACATCCAGGGGGCCAAGGGCGTCACGGTGTATTCCGGCGGCCTGCTGCTCGAGCCGATCCATATCGGCTTTAACCTGAACATCCCGCAGGGGGCGCTGCCGAAGGGCGACACCATACCGGTCGACTTCTTCCACGACCCGCGGATCCGCAAGGCGTTCAATTATGCCTTCGACTACGGCGCGTTCCTGAACGGGCCGCTCGCCGGGTTCGGCGACTTCAACCCGCACTACATTCCGAAGGGGATATTCGGCCACGACCCGACGGCGCCGGTCTATGCCAAGCAGGACAAGGCCAGGGCCGAGGCGCTGTTCCGCGAGACCGGCTACTGGGACAAGGGGTTCACCGTCTCGGTGATCACCGAGGAGGCCAATCTGTTCGCCGATGCGGCCCTCGTCCTCAAGGACTCGCTGGAGCGGCTGAACCCGAAATTCCGGGTCAACGTGCTGGCCGTGGCCGAGGCGGTGTTCGACGAAGCCCACGCGGAGAACCCGATCAGGTATGCCATGTGGGTGAAGAACGCGGATCCGTTCGCCGACCCCCATCCGTACCTGCAGTCCTACCAGCATCCCGACGGGGAATGGGGCGAGGTGCACGGCTTCGCCAAGGGCTATCGCGATCCGGCCCAGATCGCCGGGCTGATCGACGACGCCTCGGTCGAGCTCGACCCCGCGAAGCGGTCGGCCATGTACGCCGAGCTGCAGCGGCTCCTGTTCGACGATCCGATGTGGCTGATCGCCGCCCAGGAGGGCATCGTGATGGCGCATCGCGCGTGGGTGAAGGGATTCGTGATGCAGCCGCTGTGGCCGCGCCCGAGCTTGAAGTTCGCGCTGTTCGACAAGTAGCGGCCAAGACCCGACGTTCGCGGCGTGCGTCCGTCCCGACCCGGATGGCCGCACGCCGCTGATCGCAACGACGGAGCCGTTGCCGACCATGCAGATCCGCGACTACATCCTCCGACGCCTGATGGTGCTGCCGATTCTCATCATCGGGACGTCGATCGTCGTCTTCGCGCTCACCCGGGTCGGCGGCTCGCCGATCGGCATCTACCTGTCGCACGAGATGAGCCCGGCGGAGGTCGCCGAGATCGAGGCCCGCTTCCACCTCGACAAGCCGCTGCCCGTCCAGTACGTCTACTGGCTCGGGGGCGTCGTGCGGGGCGACCTCGGCTGGTCCGGAGTCGCCGCTGCTCCGGTGGCCGAGATCTTTCCGGACAAGTTGGCGGCGACGATGGAGCTCGCCGTGGCGGCCGGTCTCGTCGCCGTGGCGCTGGGCATCGGCCTCGGGACGTTCGCCGGGGCGCGGCGCAACCGCCTGCCGGACCATGCCGTCCGCGTGCTGGCCGTCGCCGGCGCCAGCATGCCGCTGTTCTGGTTCGCCATTCTGCTGCTGATCGTCTTCTGGGTCTATCTCGGATGGTTTCCGATCGGCCGCAGCGATCCGACGATCTTTGCCAGCATCCCCCATCCGAGCGGGCTGTACACGATCGACGCCATCCTCGCCGGAAGCCTGACCGCGCTGCGTGACGCCGTCTGGCATCTGGTGCTGCCGGCGGTGACGCTCGGCTACGGCGCGACCGCCATCATCGCCCGGATGATGCGCTCGTCGCTGGTCGAGGAGCTGCAGGAGGACTATGTCGACGCGGCCCGGGCCAAGGGCCTGCCCGAGCGCCTGGTGCTGCGCCGGCACGCCCGGCGCAACGCGCTCATCCCGACGGTCACCGTGATCGGCCTGACCTTCGGATTCCTGCTCCA
>JABAOD010003366.1_pt1 | contig 23284 bp, 28 predicted proteins | sample 7062151 | NCBI WGS metagenome assembly JABAOD01 (sample SAMN14538626, study PRJNA623070) | marine sediment metagenome | biome: marine biome [ENVO:00000428]; feature: marine pelagic biome [ENVO:01000023]; material: deep marine sediment [ENVO:00002113] | place: India: Gulf of Khambhat ... | reverse complement strand
TTGGTGTAGACGCAGATGCCGGCGGCGATCGCCATGGCGCGGCGGGCCACCTCCTCGGCCGACAGCCCGTCCACCTCGGCCAGCGCACGTGCCGCGGCCAGCGCGTACGCGCCGCCGGAGCCGATGCCGATCAGCCCGTCCTCGGGCTCGAGCACGTCGCCGGTGCCGGAGACGATCAGCGAGACCTTCTTGTCGGCCACCGCCATCATCGCCTCGAGGCGGCGCAGGTAGCGGTCGGTGCGCCAGTCCTTGGCGAGCTCGACGCAGGCCCGCGTCAGCTGCCCCGGATGCTGCTCCAGCTTGGCTTCGAGCCGCTCGAACAGGGTGAAGGCGTCGGCCGTCGCCCCGGCGAAGCCGACGATCACGCCGCCGTCGCCGAGTCGCCGCACCTTGCGGGCGTTCGACTTGATGACGGTCTGGCCCATGCTGACCTGGCCGTCGCCGGCGACCACCACGGAGTCGCCCCGGCGCACCGAGAGGATCGTGGTGCCGTGCCAGTTTTCGTGATCGGACATGGGCGGGATCCGTACTGTCGTTTCAGGTGAGGGCCCCTGCGGGCCGCGCGAACCTAACCCATGTGGCGTTTCCGCGCCAGCAATCAAGGGCCGCACGCCGGTGCTGGCCTTTGCGCCCCCATGCTGCTAAAAGGGCGCCGATTTCCGGGACGTGGAGAAACCGATGCGGCAGGCAAGCATTGAGCGCAACACGCGCGAGACCGAGATCGCGGTCACCGTCGACCTCGACGGCACCGGGCGCGCCGACGTGGCGACCGGGATCGGCTTCCTCGACCACATGCTCGAGCAGCTGGCGCGGCACGGCCTGATCGACCTGTCGGTGCGGGCCAAGGGCGACCTGCACATCGATTTCCACCACACCACCGAGGACACCGGCATCGCGATCGGCCAGGCGGTGGCCAAGGCGCTCGGCGACCGCAAGGGGATCACCCGTTACGGACATGCGCTGATCCCGATGGACGAGACGTTGACGCGGGTGGCGCTGGACTGCTCGAACCGGCCGTGGCTGGTCTGGAAAGTTGCGTTCACGCGCCCCAAGCTGGGCGATTTCGACACCGAGCTGTTCCGCGAGTGGTTCGGCGCCTTCGCCCAGAACGCCGGGCTGACCCTGCATGTCGAGAACCTGTACGGCGAGAACAACCACCATATCGCCGAATCCTGCTTCAAGGGGCTGGCGCGCGCGCTGCGCGAAGCGGTTGCGGTCGACCCGCGCGCGGCGGACGCCGTGCCGTCGACCAAGGGCGTGCTCGGCGGCGGCTCGGCATGACCGTCGCCATCGTCGATTACGGCTCGGGCAACCTGCACTCCGCGGCCAAGGCCTTCGAGCGCATGGCCGGCGCGCCGGTCACCGTCACCTCGGACCCCGGAGAGGTGGCGGCTGCCGACCGCATCGTGCTGCCCGGCGTCGGCGCCTTCGGCGACTGCTGGCGCGGGCTCAATGCGCTCACCGGCATGGTCGAGGCGCTGGAAGAGGCGGTATTGAGCGGCGGCAGGCCGTTCCTCGGCATCTGCGTCGGCATGCAGCTGATGGCGACGCGCGGCCTGGAGCACGGCAGCCATCCCGGCCTCGGCTGGATCCCCGGCGAGGTGGTGCCGCTGACACCGTCCGATCCGGCATTGAAGGTGCCGCATATGGGCTGGAACGAGCTGGAGGACCTGACGCCGCACCCGGTGCTCGACGGGCAGAAAGCAGGCACCCACATGTACTTCGTGCACAGCTTCCGGTTCCGCTGCGAACAGCCGGAGCACGAGCTGGCGACCGCCGATTACGGCGGCGCACTGGCCGCGGTGGTCGGCCGCGACAACATGATCGGCAGCCAGTTCCACCCGGAAAAGAGCCAGAAGGCGGGCCTCGCCTTCATCGACGCGTTCCTGAGGTGGGCGCCATGATCGATACGGTGGAAACCAGCGTCGCCATCGTCGGCGAGCTGTCCGGGCGCGACCTCGAAGAGCTGTGCGATGCCGCGGAGGCGGCGATCGTCGCCGGTGGCGGCTTCGGCTGGCTCACCCCGCCGCCGCGGCAGATCCAGGAATCGTACTGGAAGGGCGTGGTGCTGGTGCCCGGCCGTACGCTGTTCGTTGGGCGGCTCGATGGCGTCATCGCCGGCTCGGCGCAGCTGTTCCGGCCGACCCGCAACAACGAGGCCCAGGCCGCCGCCTGCAACCTGCGCAGCTCTTTCGTCGCGCCCTGGGCGCGCGGCCACGGGATCGCCCGTATGCTCACCGAGGCGGTCGAGGAAACCGCGCTGGCCGAGGGGTTCGGGATGATCAACCTCGATGTGCGCGAGACCCAGACCGCGGCGATGGCCATGTACGAATCGATGGGCTACGTGCACTGGGGCACGCACCCGCTCTATGCGCGCCTGTCCGACGGCACCTGGGTTCCCGGCCGCTACTACTACAAGATCCTTGTCGGCGACTTTCCCGAGCCGGCGGCGACGGGACGGCCTTCGCCATGATCCTGTATCCCGCGATCGACCTCAAGGACGGCCGCTGCGTGCGGCTGGTGCGCGGCGACATGGACCGGGCGACGGTATTCAGCGACGATCCCGCGGGCCAGGCCCACGGCTTTCGCAGATCCGGGGCCACCTGGCTGCATATCGTCGACCTCGACGGCGCGTTCGCCGGCAGGCCGGTGAACGCAACGGCGGTCGAGGCGATCGTCGACGCCGTCGACATCCCGGTGCAGCTCGGCGGCGGCATCCGCGACCTCGCGACCATCGAGGGCTGGCTCGCGCGCGGCGTCAAGCGGGTGATCCTCGGCACCGTCGCCGTCAAGGATCCCGACCTGGTGGTGGCCGCCTGCGCCAGGTGGCCGGGACAGGTCGCGGTCGGCATCGACGCCCGCGGCGGCCGGGTCGCGGTCGAGGGCTGGGCCGAGGACACCGACATCGAAGTCGCGGCGCTGGCGCACCGCTTCGCCGACGCCGGCGTCGCCGCGATCATTTACACCGACATCGACCGCGACGGCGTGCTGGAGGGCGCGAACATCGCCGCGACAGCGGCCCTCGCGCGGGCCGTGCCGGTGCCGGTGATCGCCTCGGGCGGAATCGCGTCGCTCGACGACATCCGTGCGCTCGTCGCCGAGCGAAGCATCGCCGGTGCCATCATCGGCCGCGCGCTCTACGACGGACGGATCGACCTTGCGGAGGCGCTGTCGCTGTGCTGAAGGTGCGCATCATCCCCTGCCTCGACGTCAAGGACGGCCGCGTCGTCAAGGGCGTCAACTTCGTCGACCTCGTCGATGCCGGCGACCCGGTCGAGCAGGCGCGCGTCTACGACGCGGCCGGCGCCGACGAGCTGACCTTCCTCGACATCACCGCGTCCTCCGACAACCGCGACATCATCCTCGACGTCGCCGCCAGCACCGCCGAGCAGTGCTTCATGCCGCTCACCATCGGCGGCGGCGTGCGCACCATCGACGACATCCGCAGGCTGCTGCTGGCCGGCGCCGACAAGGTCTCGATCAACACCGCCGCCGTCAGACGCCCGGAATTCGTGGCCGAGGCGGCCGAGCGCTTCGGCGCGCAATGCATCGTCGTCGCCATCGACGCGCGCCAGTCCGGACCCGGCGCCTGGGAAGTCTTCACCCATGGCGGGCGCGAGCCGACCGGCATCGACGCGGTCGAATGGGCCAAGCGCATGGCGGCGTCCGGCGCCGGCGAGATCCTGCTGACCTCGATGGACCGCGACGGCACCAAGGCCGGCTTCGACTGCGCCCTGACCCGCGCCATCGCCGATGCGGTGCCGGTGCCGGTGATCGCCTCGGGCGGCGTCGGCACCCTCGACCACCTGGTCGAAGGGGTGCGCGACGGCCACGCCTCCGCCGTGCTGGCCGCCTCGATCTTCCATTTCGGCACCTATTCGATCCGCGAGGCCAAGGCGCACATGGCGAAGGCCGGCGTGCCGGTGCGGCTCGAGCCTTAGCCTTTCACACCGAACGGGTTTCTGCTAGGCAGGCGGCATGAGCGAGATTGACGGTACCATCCTCGACCGGCTGTTCGCGGTCATCGAGTCGCGCAAGGGGGCCGACCCGACCGAGTCGTGGACGGCGAAGCTGCTGGCCGGCGGGCCGGAGGCCGTCGCGCGCAAGCTCGGCGAGGAATCCGTTGAGACGATCGTCGCCGCACTGACCGCGGACAAGGCGGCGTTGGCCGCGGAGAGCGCCGACCTCCTGTACCACCTGCTGGTGCTCTGGGCGGCCAGGGGCGTAACGCCGGAAGACGTCTGGGGGGCGCTCGAATCCCGCGCGGGCACGTCCGGCATCGCGGAAAGGGCGGCACGGGAAAAATAGGGAAACGTGACCCGGCCGGAAACGCGGGCCGGGCAAGTCAGCGCCCGCGCGGCGGCTGAGGGAGACTGGCAATGGCTTACGACGACTCGAACGTATTCGCGAAGATCCTGCGCGGCGAGATCCCGTGCGACAAGGTCTACGAGGACGAGTGGGCGCTGGCCTTCCACGACATCGACCCGCAGGCGCCGGTCCACGTCCTTGTGATCCCGAAGGGCAAATACACCTCGTCGGACGATTTCGCGGCCAACGCCCCGGACGCGGAGATCGCCGGCTTCTTCCGCGCCGTCGGCACGGTGGCACGCGAGCTCGGCGCGGTCGAGCCGGGCTACCGGATCCTCTCAAATTGCGGGCCCGATGCGCACCAGGAGGTCATGCATTTCCACATGCATTTGTTCGCCGGCAAGGACCTCGGCCGCATGATCAAGCCGATCGACAAATAGCGCAGGCGCGCGTTCGCGCATCGCGTCGGACACGCGTGGCGTACGCCGCATTCCCGCCCAGCCTGCGTCGGCACCTGGGTAACGCCGCGTTAACGTCTTGTCCTGCAAACTCCCGATTCAACAGGAATCGGCACCTGGCAACGCATTCCCCGATTGGCGGCAAGGGCCGGACATCGGCATCGGCAAGAGAGGATTCCACCTTTGGTTACGCAACCCGGGTGGTTTTTCGCGGGAGTCTTCTCGGTCAGCGGAAGCACGCTCATGCTTCAGCTGCTGCTCTCGCGGATATTCTCGGTGACGACGTGGTACCACGTCTCGTTCCTCGTCATCAGCATCGCGATGTTCGGGATGACCCTGGGCGCCCTGAAGGTCTATCGCGACGCCGCCGAGATGCAGCGGGCAACCGTTGCGCAGCTGGCGTCGCGCTACTCGTTCTTTTTCGCACTGGCTATCCCGGCAACCGCGGTCGCCGCGCTGACCATCCCGATCGTCGACGCCAAGGTCGTGGTCACGCTCGTTTTTCTGCCCATTGTGGCGTTCTTGACAAGCGTTCCCTTCTATTTCTCGGGATTCGTAGTCGCCCTATGCTTGACGCGGTCTTCGTTCAAGGTCAGCGCCGTCTACGGATACGATCTCGTTGGCGCGGCTGCCGGCTGCATATCGGCGCTGGCATTGATGAAGGTGCTGGACACCCCGTCGGCCCTGCTCGTTCTCGCCGCGGCGCCGGCACTCGCGGGCCTGTGTTTTGCGAAGTCGGCGCAGACCGGTCCGGCCGCTGTTTCCGGCGTGCGGTGGACCTTGATGAGCGCGGTGGCCGTCGGGCTTGCGGGACTCGGCGTACTGAATGGCGCCCTGCCCGCGCCACTGATCTACCCGATGTTTCCAAAGGGTACGTGGACACCCCAGTCCGCCCTGGAACTGGATCGCTGGAACAGCATCTCGCGGATCACGATCCTGCAGGAGGAAAAGGATTCCGTCCGTTCAACTGGGGCCCGTCCGCAACGATGCCCGAGACATTGCGGTCCACATACCGCCAGCTGATCATCGACGGCAATGCCGGAACTCCCCAGGTGCGGTTTGACGGCAGCGACCTGTCGAGCCTCGAGCACCTGTCCTACGACATCACCACGCTGGCGTACCGCCTGCCGAACCTCAAACGCGCCGCGATCATAGGCCTGGGCGGTGGGCGCGACGTGCTGGCCGCGAAATACTTCGGCGTGTCCGAGGTGGTTGCCATCGACGTCAACGGTATTCAGGTGGATCTCCTTCGGAACGACCCGGAGGCGCGTGGCTACACCGGATTCGACAAGCTGCAGAACGTGTCGCTGGTTCACGACGAAGCGCGGAGCTGGATGAGCCGCAACGCAGAGCCATTCGACATCATCCAGATGAGCCTCGTCGACACCTGGGCGGCGACCACCGTTGGTGCCTTTGCGCTCACGGAAAACGGGCTGTACACGGTCGAGGGCTGGCGCATTATCCTGGACGACCTTTCCACCGGCGGCGTCTTCACGGTGAGCCGATGGCTGGATTTCGAGGGAACAGCGCAGACCGGACGGATTCTTGCCCTGGCCGTGGCGACGCTTCTGGACCGCGACGTGATATCCCCGGCGGCACATATCTTCCTGGCGGGCACACACGGGGCACATCGCAACGTTTCGACGCTTGTCGTGAGCCGCGATCCGCTCACGGGGGCCCAGCTCGATTCCCTGCATGCAGCGACGGAACGATTGGACTTCAATGTGCTGGTGTCACCGCGGGGCAATTCCGAGAATCCGGCCTTACGGGAGATTGTGGCGGCGACGACCCGTGGGCAGCTGTTGGACGCGACACGTCGTGATTTCCTGAAGCTGTTTCCGCCGACCGACGCACAACCGTTCTTTTTCAACCAGGCGCCCCTTGACCGACCGGTCGAATTGTGGCGGCTCGCGCATTCCGGCCGCGGTGCGATCGCCGGCCACGCCGCGGCATCGATGAACCTGCTGGCCGTCATCGCGATCTCGTTGGTGGCCGTTACCGCGATCATCCTCCTGCCGTTGTGGCGAGCACTTGGCCGTGTGGAGACGCCCGTCCTGGCGGCAGGAAGCGGCTATTTCTTTTTCATCGGCCTCGGGTTCATGCTCATCGAAATAAGCATGCTTCAGTCCATGGGTCTGTATCTCGGGCACCCCAGCTTCGGCCTCGCCGTCGTCCTGTTCAGCCTGATTCTGTTTACCGGACTGGGAAGTCTGGCAAGCAGCCGGGTCACTCTGGTCAGTGCCGCCAGGATCGGCCTTTGGGCGGCGGTGACTGCCAGTTACTTCCTGCTTCTGGGCCTGTGGATGCTTGATTGGTTCGCGACCCTGGCCGAACTTTCCATGGGTTCCCGCGCGATGTTATGTGCGCTGCTGACCGCGCCCGGCGGCTTCCTGCTCGGGTTCGGCTTCCCGACGGGTATGGCGCTGTGCGAGGCCCGGTCCGGCCGCATGACGCCGTGGCTGTGGGGCGTCAACGGCGCGGCGGGGGTGCTCGGCAGCGCCGTGGCACTGGCAACCAACATTATCTTTGGCCTGGACACGACGCTGATCCTCGGTGCGCTGTGCTACGTCGCACTGCCGATTGCCGCACTGCCCCTGATCCGCAAGCCCCGCACCGCATTGCCGCCGATGGCGCTCGTGGCGGTCGCACCGGATTCGGCTACGTAACATCGGGTCGCCCGGCGCACCGTACCCCCGAGCTCCGCGACTTCGGCCAGCACCGCGCGTAGGTCGTCGACCGCGAGACAGGCGTTCCGGTGCGCCTGCCCCGGCGCGCCCGGCAGCGTCTGCATCAGCCCGCCGACGTCCTTGCGGTCGTTCTGGAACAGGGTGCAGCTGCCCGCCTCGCCCATGTCGGCGTGGCGCAGCATCCAGCCGACGAGCACGGTATAGAAGGCGCCGCTCTTCTGGGAGTCGGGGCTGACCAGCTCGTTCCAGACGGATGTGCCGTATGTCATGGCGGGGTTCCCGTTTGTTGTCTGTATATTCAATGGCCGGCGCCCGCGGCCGTTCCGCATGCGAGGATAGCAGGCAACACGCGCGCTGCTGCGGTTACAACGCCATGCCGAACCGGCTTACCGGCGCCGCGCGGGCCGGGTAAGATCGCACACGCGCAAACCGGGGGACGGGAGGCCCGGGCGACGATGCGGGCGCAGACCCAACCGCTGCAGACCCTGCCGGAGCCGCAGGCCGAGTTCATCGCAACGGTCACGCTGACGGTCGACCGCGGCTGGTGGCTGGCCGCCCTCGCTGCGATCGTCGTACTCGCTGGCCTGACCGCACTCTGGTGGTGCCGGCGGCGGCCGCCGCCATCGTGACCGCCGGAGATCGATCCGCCCGGATCGCATCTTGCCCGCAATCCCCGTAAACGAAATGGCCGGCCCCGCAAGGCCGGCCATCGGTTCGCGCCGAAAGCCGCTCAGGCGGCGGCCAGCTTCTCGGCCGAGCTGCGCCCGTCGCGGCCCGGGGTCACCTCGTAGGTGACCATCTGGCCCTCGGTGAGGCCGGGCAGCCCGGCACGCTCGACCGCGGTGATGTGGACGAACACGTCGCGTCCGCCGTCGGCCGGCTGGATGAAGCCGTAGCCCTTGATTGCGTTGAACCACTTGACGGTTCCTTTGGCCATAGTCTTGTCCTTCGTAGAAGTTTAGCAGTTAAGTCGCGACGCCGCGCGAAAGCGCCCGGCGTCGCCAGGTTCGTGGTCTCATTTGGTCGAGGGGTAGATAGCTAAGCGCGAATGGGCGTCTAGTTGGATACGCCAGGACGTCATGGTACCGGTGGCGGCAAGATGGCGTGTGCACCAACGAAATGCAACTGAAATTCTCGTGAGGCAAGCGGCTGGGCGACGGCGGGCACCGCCGGGCCGACGCGGCGGGCCGCGTCAGCCGAACCAGCGGCGCCAGAACGGCGTCGCCGGCGATGTGCCGGCAACGTAGTGCGCCAGCTCCTCCTGCGTGCCCGGGAACCCGAGATCGCGCAGCATACTGCCCATATTGGCGCTGATGACCCAGGCCTTGCGGCTGTGCGCGATCGTGCGCAGCACGCGCTTATGCGGCTCTGCAAGGCTAAAGGACGCCGCAGGCCCCGGCTCGCCGTGCTGCTCGCTACAGCTCCAGGCGCTCGACGAATTTTTCGGCGTTGATGGCGATGTCGTCCTCGCCGACCTGGTCGAACGGGTTTTCCAGATGCGACTGGATGTTCTCGAGGCCGACGAAGATCAGGCTGAACAGCACCGGCATGAAATATTCCAGCCCCGGCGAATACTCCGTCGCCAGATAGGCGAAATACGGGCCATACAGGATCGGCAGCACGAGGATGAAGATGTTGCTGTAGGCCCGCAGCGTCACCGGCGTGCGGTACTGGTAGATGTGCTTCATCGTCTCGAACGAGGCCATCATCTTCGACAGGTACTGGTTGCAGCGCGACACCTCGCCAGAGGCCAGCCCCCGCTCGCGCAACCCCTTGATGAACAGGGAGAGTTGCGAGAAGTCGCGGTACACGGCGGCCTCGTTTTCGACCGTGCCGCCGAGCGGCCCGCCGAACAGCGCCCGGCAGTTGCCGAGTAGGCGGCCCAGCGTCTCCTTCGCCCGCGGCAGCGCGTCGGGGTCCGGCTCCGCCAGCCAGTCGCGCGCGGCGAAGTAGATCGCCCGCCCGTGCGCCTTGATCTGGCCGTAATGGTAGAGCGCCGTCTCGCGGCGCTTGTAGGCGCCGCTGATCGAGAACACGATCGGGAAGATGATCGCCGTGGCGATCAGGGTCAGCGGAAAGTCGGCGAGCAGCCCGTAGCGGGCGGACAGCGCGGTCGACGCGACCGCAAGGCCGGACACGACGACGGCCTTGAGGTTGATGATGAGCGCGACCCGCCGAGCATGGCGCCGCAGCGGCGACGCCTCCTGCACCAGCCCGCCGGCCATCGCGGGTTGCGTATCCGTCTGCGACATGCCTTCTCCTTCCAGCAACGGCACAAGATGCGCCGTCGATACCGCAAAACCCTTACGATTCCGCTAAAGGCGCCGCCTCACCGCCCCGGCGCCACGCGCCGGTAGCTCAGCGCCTCGGCGATGTGGATGCGGCGCACGTCCGCGGCGCCGTCGAGGTCGGCGAGGGTGCGGGCGACGCGCAGGACCCGGTGGTAGCCGCGGGCGGTCAGGCGCAGGGATTCGGTGGCCTCGGCGAGGAGCTTGCGGCCCGGCGCGTCCGGGGCGGCGACCTCCTCCAGCAATTTGCCGTCGGCCTGGGCGTTGCTGCGGATGCGGCGCTCCTCGGGTAGGCCGGCGTAGCGGTCGGCCTGCACCTTGCGCGCGGCGGCGACGCGGGCGGCGACCTCGGCCGAGCCCTCGGCCGGCGGCGGCAGCGAGAGATCGGCGGGGCTGACCGCCGGCACCTCGACATGCAGGTCGATGCGGTCGAACAGCGGGCCGGAGATCCGCGCCTGGTAGTCCTGGGCGCAGCGCGGCGCCCGCGCGCAGGCGATCGACGGGTCGTCGAGATGGCCGCAGCGGCACGGGTTCATCGCCGCGACCAGCTGGAAGCGCGCCGGGTAGGTGACATGGGCGTTGGCCCGCGCCACCACCGCCGCCCCGGTCTCGATCGGCTGGCGCAGCGCCTCCAGCGTCGGGCGCTGGAACTCCGGCAACTCGTCCAAAAACAGCACGCCGTTATGCGCGAGACTTACTTCTCCAGGTCTGGCGCGCATTCCGCCGCCCACCATCGCCGCCAGCGAGGCGGAGTGATGCGGGTCGCGGAACGGCCGCTGGCGCGACAGCCGCCCGCCCTCCAGCAGGCCGGCGACCGAGTGGATCATGCTGACCTCGAGCGCCTCGCGCGCATCGAGCGGCGGCAGGATCCCGGGCAGGCGCTGCGCCAGCATCGACTTGCCGGCGCCGGGCGGGCCGATCATCAGGAGATTGTGGCCGCCGGCGGCGCAGATCTCGAGCGCCCGTTTCGCCGTCTCCTGCCCCTTGATGTCGGACAGGTCTGGCGCCATGGCGCCAGCCTCGGCGAGCAGCGGCTGCGGCGGGGTGAGCACTTGGCTGCCCTTGAAATGGTTGATCAGCGCGAGCAGTGTCGCCGGCGCCAGCACCTCGACGCCGTCGGCCCAGGCCGCCTCGCCGCCGGTCGCCGCCGGGCAGATGATACCGCGCGCTTCGGCCGCGGCGGCGATCGCCGCCGGCAGCACGCCAGCGACCGGGGCGATCGCGCCGTCCAGCGCCAGCTCCCCCAGCACGGTGTAGCGCGCGATCTCCTCCGCCGGCAGCACGCCCATGGCGACCAGCAGGCCGAGCGCGATCGGCAGGTCGAAATGGCTGCCCTCCTTCAGCACGTCGGCCGGCGACAGGTTGACGGTGATCCGCTTCGGCGGCAGCGCGAGGCCCATGGCGCCGAGGGCGGACCGGACCCGCTCCCGGCTCTCGGCGACGGCCTTGTCGGGCAGGCCGACCACGGTGAAGGCCGGCAGCCCGCCGGACATCTGCACCTGGACGTCGATGCCCAACGTGTCGATGCCCTGGAACGCCACCGTGCCGACGCGTGCGACCATGGGGTTGGCCCCCTGCCCTGCTCCTGCGGTGCTGTCACTCTAATAAGAACGAAAGCAGAACGCCAGCACGAATCGCCGGACATGACTCTTTTTGCGTGTATCGGCGCCGGAAAATTCGAGTCCGTACGGGACTCGCTGAATCGCCTCTCGCGGCCCGGCCGCACCCCAGGCCCGGATTTCGCACCGCGCGCCAGCGGCCACCGGAGCCCGTTTAACGCCATATACGGTATTTCGTGGAAAGTTATCCACAAGATGTGGGGCAAACCGAGCCATCAGGTGCTCCAAACCGGTAGAACGGGCTTCCCAGCCGCGCCGCGCCGCGCCATATATCCCGCCATGGCACGCAAGTTCACGGACCCGAGCCTGGTCATCGCCAGCCACAACGCGGGCAAGGTGCGCGAGATCGCGGACCTTCTGGCGCCGTTCGGCGTGGCCGTCGTGTCCGCGGCCGAGCTCAACCTGCCGGAGCCGGAGGAGACCGGCGACAGCTTCGCCGCGAACGCCGAGTTGAAGGCGCGGGCGGCTGCGGAAGCCTCTGGCCTGCCCTCACTGGCCGACGATTCCGGCCTTGCGGTGCATGCGCTGGGCGGCGAGCCCGGCATCCATTCGGCGCGCTGGGCCGAGACCGGGAACGGTCGCGATTTCGGCGTCGCCATGCAGAAGGTGGAGGCGGCGCTCACGGGCAAGGCCGACCGCAGCGCGCATTTCGCGTGTGTCCTCGCCCTGGTCTGGCCGGACGGCCATGTCGAGGGCTTCGAAGGCCGGGTCGACGGCACGCTGGTGTGGCCGCCGCGCGGCGTGCACGGATTCGGGTACGATCCGGTGTTCCGGCCCGACGGGTACGATGTCACCTTCGGCGAGATGGACCCGGAGAAGAAGCACGCGATCAGCCACCGTGCCGACGCCTTCGACAAGCTCGTCAGCGCCTGTTTTCGGGGCGCCGTGCCATGAGCGCCGCGCCGGCGGGCGGCTTCGCGCTCTACGTCCACTGGCCGTTCTGCCTCTCCAAATGCCCCTATTGCGATTTCAACAGCCACGTCCGCGAGACCGTCGACCAGGCGCGCTGGCGCGCCGCCCTCTTGCGCGAGCTCGATCATGCCGCGGCGGCCGAGGCGCCCGGCTTCGGGCCGCTGACCAGCATTTTCTTCGGCGGCGGGACGCCGTCGCTGATGGCGCCGGACACGGTCGCCGCCGTGATCGAGCGCGCCGCCGACCACTGGGACCTGGCGCCGGATGTCGAGTTCACGCTGGAGGCCAACCCGACCTCGGTCGAGGCGGGGCGCCTTGCGGCGTTCCGGCTCGCGGGCGTGAACCGGGTGTCGCTCGGCGTGCAGGCGCTGGACGACGCGTCGTTGAAAGCGCTCGGCCGGACCCATGGCGCCGCGGAAGCCGTCCAGGCCGTGCGCACCGCAGCGCGGCTGTTCGACCGCTATTCCTTCGACCTCATATACGCCCGCCCGGGCCAGACGGCGGCGGCCTGGCGCAAGGAGCTGCGACGGGCCCTGGGCGAGGCCGGCGACCACCTGTCGCTCTACCAGCTGACCATCGAGAAGGGCACGGCGTTCCATACGCTGCATGGCCGCGGTGAACTTCATTTTCCAAACGAAGATTATTCGGCAAGACTCTACGAAATAACGCAAAACATCATGGATGAAGCGGGTCTTCCCGGATACGAGATTTCCAACCATGCCGTCCCCGGCGCCGAGTCGCGCCACAACCTGGTCTACTGGCGCGGCGGCGATTACGTCGGGATCGGGCCCGGCGCCCACGGCCGCATCAGCGGCGATGCGAAGACGGTCGCCTATCGCCGCCACCGGGCGCCGGAGCGATGGCTCGAGAGCGTCGAAGCCGAAGGTGCCGGCACGGTCGAGGCCGTGCCGCTCGACCGCGGGCAGCGGGTCACGGAGCTCCTGATGATGGGATTGCGCCTTGCCGAGGGCGTATTGGAGACGCGGTTCCGGGCGCTCGCTGGCTGCGGCCTTGAAGATGCCCTCGATGCACGGCGGCTGCGCGACCTGATCGACGGGGGCCTGCTCGCGCACGACGCCAACGGCCTGCGGGCGACGGCGAGCGGGCGGCAGCGCCTCAATGCGCTGCTCGCCCATTTGCTCGCCTGATCAGTTGATCGGCGTCTGGAAGCTTTCCGCGGCCGGCTGGATGGTGCGGAAGCCGTCGGGGGTCACCTCGTGGATCGCATAGGTGCGCTCGACCGTGCCGTCGGCGGTCAGCCGGAAGATGCCGTCCACGCCCCGGAACCCGTTGGGATCGGTCAGCGCGCTGGCCGAGAAGTCGGTCGCCCGCGGCGACTGCGCCAGCAACGCGGCCAGTGCCGTCGCATCGTAGGCCAGCGAAGCCAGGCGCGGCGGGTCGTAGCTGAACGCGGCTCGGAAGCGGATCTCGAATTTCTGCCGCTCCTCGACCGGCGGCGCCGCGAACCACGCGCCCTGGAGGGCGCGCTCGGCCACCACCTCGGGCGTGCCGTCCCAGGCGCGCAGGCCGAGGAACCGCACGGTCGGCTGCTCGACGTCGTAAAAGTTCATCAGCGCCGCCAGCGTGCGCAGGTTCTGCCCGGCGTCCGGCAGCAAAACGGCATCGAACGGCGGGTCGCCGATCGTGTCGAGCACCTCCAGCTTGGCCAGCGCCTGCCTCGAGACCTCGTCGGTCTTGCCCTCGAGGGCCGCCATCTGCTGAAGAAGCTCCTCACGCCGCAAATCGTAGTCGGTCAGCGCCCGGGCCGGCTCAGAGAAATCGGCGGCGGACGGGTCGTAATAGCCGGTCTTGGTAACCACGGCGCCGCGCCGTTCGGTCGAGCTGTACAACGCCTGGACGACGACCTCGCCGTAGTCGTTGGACGGGGCCAGAACGCCGTAGCTGGTGAAGCCCTGCGCCGCCGCGTAATCGACGATGGCGTCGACCTGCTGTTCCGGCGCGAAGCCGAGGATGTAGACGCCGTTCCCGGCAACCCGCTTGGAGTTCGAGAAGGCAACCACGTTGACGTCCGAAATCCGGGTCTGCGCGGCGACGGCGGCCACCGAGTCGGCCAGCAGTGGCCCGAGCACGAGCTTGGCGCCCCGGCCCAGTGCCCGTGCGACCGCCTCTTCGGCGCCTTCCGGCGTCCCCTTCGTGTCATACGGCAGCAGCACGAAATTCTGGCTGGCCACCTCGAACACCGCCAGCTGCGCCGCGTCCAGCATCGCCTTGCCGAGCTCGGCGCGCGGGCCGCTGAGCGGCAGCAGGATGGCGACCGGGACACCCACGGTCGCGGCCAGCTGCTCCGCCGGGAACTGCGCCACGCCGTGCGGCGTGATCTCCCGCTCGAGGTCCGCGAGCGGCGGCAGCGACGGCGCCGCCGGCCACGGGGGGCTGGTCTGGCGTGCGGCCGATACTTGCCTGAGGTCCCTCGGTGACCCTACAGTTCCTCCCGACGGCGCGGCGCAGCCGGACACTGCGAGTGCAAGGCCGACGACGGCGATGAGAAACGAATGTGTCAAAGAAAAACGACGAAAACAGGACAGCATCTACTGACGGCTCCGGCCGATTAATTGCCAGTGATCGATCGCGGTGGCAGCCTATCTGTATGACTGACCAAAGTAAACTGCAGGCGGCGCTGTACCTGGTCGCCACACCGATCGGCAATATTCGCGACGTAACCCTGCGTGCCCTAGATATCCTCGCGTCCGCCGACGTTCTCGCCTGCGAAGATACCAGGGTTACCGCAAAGTTACTTCGCGCCTATGGCATTACTGCGGCACAAACCTTTCCATATCATGAACACAATGCGGAAAAGATGCGCCCGAAACTGCTGGCGCGTCTCCGCGCCGGCGACTCGGTCGCGCTCGTCAGCGATGCCGGGACGCCGCTGGTCTCGGATCCGGGTTACAAGCTGGTGCGCGAGGCGGTCGCGGAAGGCATCCCCGTGCATGCGATTCCCGGGCCGTCCGCGGGCATTGCGGCGCTGGTCACCGCCGGCCTGCCGACCGACCGGTTTCTCTTCGCCGGATTTCCGCCGCCGCGCCATGCGGCGCGCCTGGCCGCGTTCAGGGAACTGCGGCACGTCCCCGCCAGCCTCGTGTTTTTCGAATCGGCGCGCCGGCTCGCGGCGTCGCTGGCCGATATGGCCGAGGTATTCGGCCCGCGCGAGGCCGCCGTGGCACGGGAGCTCACGAAGCTGCACGAGGAGGTGCGGCGCGGCACGCTGGCGTCGCTGGCGCAACACTACGGCGCGGCCGGTCCGCCCCGGGGCGAGGTGGTCCTCGTCGTCGCGCCGCCTCCCTCGGACGCCGCGCCCGCCGATATCGACGCGCTGTTGCGCGCCGCCCTCGCCCGCATGAGCCTGCGCGATGCCGCGGCCGCGGTCAGCGACGCCACCGGTGCCCCGCGCCGTGCGGTCTATGCCCGCGCCCTCGCGCTCGCCGGGGCCGGTGACGCGGCAGACGACCGGTGAGCCGCGCCGATCGCCACCGCGCCTACCGGCGCGGCCGCTGGGCCGAGGCGGTGTGCAGCGCCAGCCTCCTGCTGCGCGGCTACCGCATCGTCGAGCGCCGGCTGCGCAGCCCCGTCGGGGAGATCGACATCGTCGCAAGGCGGGGTCGCGTGCTGGCGATCATCGAAGTCAAGGCACGGCCCGATACCGCCGCGGCGGCCGAGGCGGTGACGGCGCGGCAGCGCGAGCGACTGGTCCGGGCGGCGGGCTGGGTGGTGGCGGGGCGGCCCGACCTCGCCGCGCTGCAGATCCGTTTCGACGTCATGCTGGTGACGCCGTGGCGCTGGCCGCGGCACATGGTTGACGCTTGGCGCGCGGACCCGCAGTGGCTACATTCCTCGCGTCAACAGACGATCTGGTAGCCCAACCGACAGGTCAAGAGATGCCGCTGACTGCTTGTCTCCGTAACCGTTTTCAAACAGGGATCCTCCTCCTGCTTGCGGCGCTGGCGCCGCTCGGCGGGTGTGCCCCCATGGTGGTCGGGGGCGCTGCGGTCGGCGCGACGGTGGCGGCGCAGGACCGCCCGGTCAGGACGGCGATCGCCGACAGCGCGATCCAGGCCAACATCAACCGGAAATTCATCGAGTTCGATGTGGAGGTGTTCCAGCGGGTCGACATCGAGGTGGTCGAGGGCAAGGTGCTGCTGACCGGAATCGTGCCGGACCCCCAGAACCGCATCGACGCGGCCCGACTGGCGTGGCAGGTGAACGGCATTGCCGAAGTGATCAACGAGATCGAGGTCAACGATACAAGCACCCTGTCGGACGCCGCGCGCGATTCATGGATCACCACCAAGCTGCGCAGTGCGATCCTGTTCGACAAGGATATCAAGAGCATCAACTACACCATCGATACCGTGAACCGGACGGTGTACCTGATGGGCATCGCGCAGAGCCAGGGTGAGCTCGACCGGGTCGTCGCGCACGCAAGGCACATTGACTATGTGCGCCGCGTCGTGCCCTATGTCCGGATCAATTCTCCTGGCACGGGAGGGTGACGGTTGGATCCGGGCGAGGAAGCCGAAGCCGTAATGCGCCGCGTCGGCGCAGGGCCGGGCGATACCATCGATATCGCCGGGGCCGCGCTGGTGCTCGCGGCGCTCGACCGCCCGGGCGTGCCGCTGGATCGCTACCGCGACCATCTCGGGCTGCTGGCCGAGGACCTGCGTAAGGCGGCCGGCGGCGCCGATTCGCTCGACACGCGGATCCGAGCGCTCCGCGAGGTGGTGTTCGCCGCCTACGGCTACCAGGGCGACCGACGCACCTACGACGACCTGCAGAACGCCAACCTGATGCGCGTGATCGACCGCCGGCGCGGCCTGCCCGTCGCGCTCGGCATCCTGTGCATCCACACTGTGCGCGCGCAGGGCTGGGAGATCGCCGGCCTCAGCTTTCCGGGGCACTTTCTCCTGCGCATGGACCATCTCGGACAACGCGCGATCCTCGATCCCTTCGCCCGATGCACGCCGCAGTCGGCTCACGAGCTGCGCGCGCTCCTCAAGGCACAGGGCGACGAAGCGGCCGAGCTGCGGCCGGAGCATCATGCCGCCGTGCCCGACCGGGACATCCTGATTCGGCTGCAGAACACCATCCGGCTGCGCCAGACGCGCAGCGGCGACCACCAGGCCGCGGCCGCCACGCTGCAACGCATGCTGTGGATCGCGCCCGACGATACGACGCTGTGGCGTGAGAAGGCCCTGCTCGACACGCGGCTTGGACGCATCGACAATGCGGTCGCCGCGCTCGAGGAATACATCTCGCGCGAGACCCGGGACGGGCCGCGGCACGATGCCGCTATCTTGCTGCAACGGCTGCGCGGGCAGTCCGGCTGATCGTGCGGGCGCGCCGGACCTGCGTCCACCGACCCTGACGGAGATGCCGAAATGAGTCTGGCCGTCGCCATCCAGATGGATGCCATCGAGTCAATCGACATCGATGCCGACAGCACCTTCGCCCTTGCCCTCGAGGGGCAGCGGCGGGGCCACGCCATCTTCTACTACCTGCCGCATGCGCTGACCTTCGAGGACGGGCGGGTCTACGCCCACGCCAACGCGCTCACTGTGCGCCGGGAGCGCGGCAATCATTTTGCGCTGGGTGCGAAGGAGCGGGTCGATCTTGCGACCATGGACGTCGTCCTGATGCGCCAGGATCCGCCCTTCGACATGGCCTACATCACGGCCACCCATCTGCTCGAGCACATCCACCCGGAAACGCTGGTGGTCAACGATCCGGTCTCGGTGCGCAACGCGCCCGAGAAGCTGTTCGTCACCCATTTCGGCGAGCTGATGCCGCCGACCCTGATCACCAGCAGCAAGGACGAGGTCCTGGCCTTCCGGCGCGAGCACAAGGACATCATCGTCAAGCCGCTGTTCGGCAACGGCGGCGCCGGCGTGTTCCACGTGCCGCCGGAGGACGAGAACCTCAACGCGCTGCTCGAGCTGTTCACCGAGCTCTACCGCGAGCCGGCGATCGTGCAGCGTTACCTGCCGGAGGTGCGCAAGGGCGACAAGCGGATCATCCTGGTCGACGGCGTGCCGGCCGGTGCCATCAATCGCATCCCCGCCCCGGGCGAGGCGCGCTCCAACATGCACGCCGGCGGCAAGCCGGTGAAGGCGACGCTGACCAGCCGCGAGAAGGAGATCTGCGAGGCGATCGGCCCGACCCTGGTCGACAAGGGGCTGATCTTCGTCGGCATCGACGTGATCGGCGACTGGCTGACCGAGATCAACGTGACCTCGCCGACCGGCATCCAGGAGATCGACCGGTTCGATAACGTTTCCGTTGCGGCGCTGATCTGGGATGCCATCGAGCGGCGCCGGTCCGACGCCGTGGCCCAGCGCCTGCCGGCATAGGCCGGCAACGCGTCACAGGCCGAGCGCCTGCCGCTGCAGCGCCGTCAGCTCCGCGATACCCTTGCGCGCCAGCTCGATCATCGCGTCCAGCTGCTCGCGCGAGAACGGGTCGGTTTCCGCCGTTCCCTGCACCTCGACGATGCCGCCGGCGCCGGTGAGCACGAAGTTCGCATCCGCCTCGGCCATCGAATCCTCGGCGTAGTCGAGATCGAGCACCGGCGTTCCCTGCCACAGGCCGCAGGACACCGCCGCCACCTGGTCGCCGAGCGGGATCGCCGCGATCGCGCCGATCCGCCGCATGTGCGCGAAGGCCTGGTGCAGCGCGACCCAGGCGCCGGTGATCGCGGCCGTGCGGGTGCCGCCGTCGGCCTGGATGACGTCGCAGTCGACGGTGATCTGGCGCTCGCCGAAGCCGTCGAGACGCGTGACCGCGCGCAGGCTGCGGCCGATCAGGCGCTGGATCTCCTGCGTGCGTCCGCTCTGCTTGCCGCGCGCCGCCTCGCGGTCGGTGCGCGACCCGGTCGAGCGCGGCAGCATGCCGTATTCGGCGGTCACCCAGCCCTTGCCGGAATTGCGCAGGAACGGCGGCACGCGCTCGATCACGCTGGCGGTGCACAGCACGTGGGTGTCGCCGAAGCGGGCCAGGCACGAGCCCTCGGCATGTTTCGAGAAACCGGGCTCGAGGCTCACGGCACGCAGTTCGTCGGGCGCGCGGTTGGAGGGCCGCATTGGCTGTTCTCCCGGGGGCTGCAAACTGGTCAACGGCGCGCGGACCCTAGCTGCTGCGGCGCGCCGCGTCCAGCCCCGCCATACATTGACGCTCCCCGTGGCGCTCACTACATTCGCGGCACGATGATCACCGAACTCAATGAACGGTCCCGCGAGATTTTGCGGCACGTCGTCGAGGCCTATGTCGAGACCGGCGAGCCGGTCGGCTCGCGCACGCTGTCGCGGCGCCTCGGCATGGCGCTGTCGCCGGCGACGATCCGCAACGTCATGGCGGATCTGGAGGAGTTCGGACTGCTGTTCGCGCCGCATACCTCGGCCGGCCGCCTGCCGACCGAACAGGGCCTGCGGCTGTTCGTCGACGGCATCCTTCAGGTCGGCGCACTGACCAAGGACGAACGCAGCAGCATCGAGAGCCAGTGCCGGGTGTCCGGGCGCAGCGTGCCACAGGTGCTCGAGGAGGCGACGACCCTGCTGTCCGGCCTGTCGCACTGCGCCGGTCTGGTGCTGGCGCCGAAGCGCAACCTGCGACTCAAGCACATCGAGTTCGTCAATCTCGGCCCCGGCCGCGCCCTCGTTGTGATGGTCGACGAGAACGGCGGCGTCGAGAACCGGGTCATCGACCTGCCGCTCGGCATGCCGGCCTCGAGCCTGGTGGAGGCCAGCAACTTCGTGGCCGCCAAGCTGGTCGGCCGGACCCTTCAGGAGGCGCGCGCCGAGATCCTCGACGAGATCAAGAGCCACCGCGGCCAGATCGATGCACTGACGACGCAGGTCGTCGAGACCGGCCTCGCCACCTGGTCCGAGGACTCGGGATCCGGCGTGCTCATCGTGCGCGGCCAGGCGAACCTGCTGGACGACGTCGCCGGCCTGGCGCAGCTCGAGCAGATCCGCGCCCTCTTCGAGGCGCTGGAGACCAAGGAGGCGCTCATCAAGCTGCTCGATGCGGCCGATGTCGCCGACGGGGTGCAGATCTTCATCGGTGCCGAGAACGAACTGTTCACCCTGGCCGGCGCCTCGATGATCATCGCCCCCTACACCAACCGCGAGGAAAAACTGGTCGGCGCGATCGGCGTGATCGGGCCGATGCGCATGAACTACGGCCGCATCATTCCGATGGTCGACTACACCGCCAAGCTGATCAGCCGCGTGATCGGCTGACAGGCAATCCGTCGAGACGGGAAGGACCCAGATGACCGAAAAGAAGAAGGCTGCCCACAAGACGCGGGCCGAACAGGACGCCGCAGCGGCGGCGCGCGCCGCGGCCGAGGCCGAGGCCGCCGAAGAGGCCCTCGCCGACGCCAACCAGACCAGCGAGGTCGCCGGCGGCGTCGGCGCGGAGGCGGAGTCGGAAGACCGCATCGCCGCGCTGGAAGCGGAGGTCGCCGCGCTCAAGGACCAGCTCCTGCGTGCCCTGGCCGAGGCCGAGAACACCCGCCGCCGCGCCGACCGCGACCGCCAGGAGGCGTCGAAATACGGCGCCGTCGGGCTGGCGCGCGACCTCTTGAGCGTGGCCGACAACCTGCGCCGCGCGCTCGACGCGGTGCCGGAGGGTGCGCGCGCGGACGGGCCCGGCTGGGCCCAGGATCTTGTCACCGGCGTCGAGCTGATCGAGAAGGACTTCCTGGACGCCTTCGCGCGCCATGGTATCGAGAAGCTGGAGCCGGTCGGCCAGCCGTTCGACCACAATTTCCACCAGGCGATGTTCGAACTCGAGGACCCGGAGAAACCCGCCGGCACCGTGGTCCAGCTGATGCAGCCCGGCTACCGCCTGCACGACCGGCTGCTGCGCGCCGCCATGGTCGGCGTCTCGAAGGGCGGCCCGAAGCCGGAGAAGCCGGCCACGGGCGAGGCTGCGTCGGGGAACGGCACGGGCCAGGACAAGCCCGACTAGGGCGATTTGCCGATGCTCGTCACCGTGTCGAAGCATTTCGACGTTTCGGAGGCGATCGTCGCCCGGGCCCTCCTTGACCAGCACGGCATACCCGCCTTTCTGTTCGATCATCGTCTTGCCGGTGTGAACTGGTTGTACCTGTTCGCGCTTGGCGGCGTCCGGCTCATGGTGCCGGAACGGGACGCGGAGACGGCGTGCCGCCTGCTTGCCGATCTGTCCGAGAAGATCGACGTGCCGGAGGACGAGCATTGCCCTGCCTGCGGCTCGGATGAATTCTTCCGCCCGGCATCATGGGCCCTGCTAATTATGGTATGGCCCCTACTCTTGCCGCTGCTCTTTTTGAGCCGCAGGCACCGGTGCCGGTCGTGCCACCATCGCTGGCGCGGCGACACGGGATTCCTGATCTAACGCCGCACCGCGCCCAGGCTCTCGCCCGACGGATCGTGCGCCGCGAGGCACCGCTTCGCCGCCGCCCGGCTGGACACCGCATAGCAGTAGACGCAGCCCTGCGGGCAGGAATCGTAGGCGCCGATGTCGCGCGACTCGTGGCACAGGCAGCCCGGCCGGTTGCCCTTGACGGACGCGCGGATCGGGCGCCCGGCGACATCGGACAGCCGGGCCGCATCGATGCAGCGCGCCGGCGCCGTGCCGGCGACGGTGTAATACGGCTGGGTGCAGACGGTCAGCTGCAGGCCATGCCCCGCGGCGATCGTTGCGAGATCGCCAATCAGCGCCCGCTTCTCGTCGTCGCCCGGGTCGCGCCAGGAAAAGCCGTGCCGGCGCGCCGCCGCGTCAAGGTTGCGCCTTGTCTTGGCGTAGATCTGCGCGAACGAGACCGCCACCTCGTCGACCGCGCCGGCCAATGCCGCCGCCAGTGCGGCGAAATTCTCGCGGTGCCAGTCGGCCGGCGTGATGTCCGTGTCGACGATCGGATCGTAGCGCCAGACCCCGGCGCGCCCGCCCCAGATCCGGGCGAGGTCGCGGATCTGGGCGACGGCGGCGGCGGTCTCAATGACCCCCGCCTCGAGCGCGCGCGGATAGCCGGTCACGGTGAACTGCACGACGAACGGCGCGATCGCCGCCACCGACTCCAGCCGGCCGGCGAGCGGACCGATGTTGCGGGTCCACAGCACGAAGCCGTCGACCGCGCCGGGCCGCAGCGACACGATGTAGGGCGGCCCGCCATAAGGGTTGGCGACCCGTGCCTCGCCGATGGCGAGGCGGCACAGGAACCAGTCGCCGTACAGCGCCGGAATGTCGGTGCGGTAGCTTGCGGATACAATCATGGCGACGCCAAGAATAGTGCGATCCGGCCTGTCGGACAGCCCCGGAGGCCCGCGCCGCCGATTTGACCGCGCCGACGGTTGCATGGCTCCGGCCCCTTTCCTATATAGCCCTCAGACCCGCCCCGTTGCGGGGCGCGAAGATGAAATGACAGGTTTTTCAATTGCCACCGGGGGCTCCGGACGGCGCCGATGGATCGGGTCGCTGGCGCCCGCTGAAAGGGAAGTGAGACGATGAGCAAGGTTATCGGCATCGACCTTGGGACCACGAACTCCTGCGTCGCGGTCATGGAGGGCTCCAACGCCCGGGTCATCGAGAACGAGGAGGGCGCCCGCACGACGCCCTCGATGGTTGCCTTCAACGAGGAGGGCGAGCGCCTCGTCGGCCAGTCGGCCAAGCGCCAGGCCGTCACCAATCCCGAGAACACGCTGTTCGCGATCAAGCGCCTGATCGGCCGCCGCTACGGCGACAAGGAGGTCGAGAAGGACAAGGGCCTGGTGCCGTACCGCATCATCAAGGGCGACAACGGCGACGCCTGGGTCGAGGCCCACGGCAAGAAGTACAGCCCCAGCCAGATCAGCGCCTTCATCCTGCAGAAGATGAAGGAGACGGCCGAGGGCTACCTCGGCGAGACGGTCACCCAGGCGGTGATCACGGTGCCCGCCTACTTCAACGACTCCCAGCGCCAGGCGACCAAGGACGCCGGCAAGATCGCCGGCCTCGAGGTGCTGCGCATCATCAAC